>Ga0187894_10004125_pt1 | contig 15788 bp, 27 predicted proteins | sample GBC1701081metaG_FD_136650 | JGI IMG/M metagenome (GOLD analysis project Ga0187894, IMG submission 136650) | White microbial mat communities from a lava cave in the Kipuka Kanohina Cave System on the Island of Hawaii, USA - GBC170108-1 metaG ... | reverse complement strand
GAAGCGGCGCAGCGTCAGGGGACATTCAAGTCCAAGACCCGCGCCGAAGTGGACGGCTCCTCCCGCAAGCTGTACCGCCAGAAGGGCACGGGTAACGCCCGCGCGGGCAACGTCCGCACGCCCGTCCGTGTCGGCGGCGGACACGCCTTCGCCAAGACCCCGCGGGACTTCTCGCAGGGACTTCCGAAACGCATGCGACGTGCCGCCCGCGATTCCGCCATCCTCGCCAAGCTCCAGTCCGGCCAGGCCCTCATCATCGACGCAATCAAGTTCGACGACGCCCCCAAGACCAAGAAATTCGCAGGAATGCTTCAGGCCGTCGGCGTGGGCGGTACGTGCCTCATCGCGCTGGATGAGCGCAGCGAGTCGGCGTGGCGCAGCGGACGCAACATCCCCGGCGTGGACATCCGTCCGCTGGCCGAGGTGAACGCGTATCACGTGATCCGGCCGCGGCAACTGGTGATGAGCCGCGCGGCATTTGAATTGTTGAAGAAGGCCGCGGTCGGCGGCGGAAAGCAGAAGGCGGCGGCGGCCAAGTAGGGCCGACGTCCGGGTGAGACATGGATATCTATCACGTCATTCAAAGGCCGCTGATCACCGAGAAGGGGACGCTCCAGAGCAAGCGCACCTTCGCCGAGACGAAATCGCGCGAGGGTCGGGGCGGGGCATATGCGTTCGAGGTGCATCCGGCCGCAAGCAAGATGGAGATTCGGCAGGCCGTCGAAAAGATCTACGGTGTGCGCGTCATCGATGTGCGCACCAGCGTTCGCGAAGGCAAGCGACGCCGGTATCGGTACACGATGGGTAAGACGAGCGATTGGAAGAAGGCGGTCGTGGTGCTCCACCCGGATCACCACATCGACCTGTTCTAGTCGAACACTGACGCGGGAGCGCGGCGATGGGAATCAAGACATATCGCAACGTGACGGCCGGTCGGCGCTTCAGCAGCGTCAACGACTTCGCCGAGCTGACCGATCGCCGGCGCCGCCCGAAGAAGGCGCTGCTGCGGCCCAAGGCCAAGACCGGCGGCCGCAACAACCAGGGGTACACCACCTCGCGGTTCCGCGGCGGCGGGCACAAGCGCATGTACCGTCTGATCGACTTCAAGCGACTCCGCGACGGCGTCGAAGCGCTGGTCGAATCGATCGAATATGACCCGAATCGTTCGGCGTTCATCGCGCTGATCAAGTATGGCGAGAACGACCACAGCTACATCCTCGCTCCGGCCGGACTGCGGGCGGGCATGAAGGTGATGAGCGGGCCGCAGGCCGAGCCCAACCTCGGCAACTGCCTGCCGCTGCTGAAGATTCCGGTCGGCATGGACGTTCACAACGTCGAGATGCGCGCGGGTGAAGGCGCCAAGCTGGTGCGAACGGCGGGTGGATCGGCCCGGCTGATCGCACGCGAGGGCGACTGGGCCACGCTCGTGATGCCCTCCGGCGAAATGCGTCAGGTGCGCGTCGAGTGCCGGGCGACCATTGGGGCGCTGGGCAACTCGGACTGGCAGAACATCCGCTGGGGCAAGGCGGGACGCATGCGGCATCGCGGCCGACGGCCGCACGTGCGCGGCGTCGCGCAGAACCCGGTCGCCCATCCGCTGGGCGGCGGCGAAGGCCGCTCGGGCGGCGGTCGTCATCCCTGCAGCCCGACGGGCAAGCTGGCCAAGGGCGGGCGGACGAGAAATCCCCGCAAGAATTCGAATCGCCGCATCCTGCGCCGCCGCGTGAGCGTGCGTTACGGCGAAGTGAAACTGAAGCGGAAGAACTAACGCGGAGCGGGCCGGCGCGATCGGGCGATCGCGCGGCACAGGAGCCGATTCATGGGTCGCAGCGTCAAGAAAGGGCCGTTCGTCGAAGAGCGGCTGTTTGAGAAGGTCGCCAAGTCGCAGCAGCGCGGCTCTTACGAGGCGATCCGCACCTGGGCGCGTCGATGCACGATCGTGCCGGAGTTCGTGGGCCGGACCTTTGAGGTCCACAACGGCAACAAGTTCCTGAAGGTCTACGTGACCGAGGACATGGTGGGACACAAGCTGGGCGAGTTTTCGCCGACGCGGCAGTTCCGCGGTCACACGGGCGTGAAGAAGGAAGAGAAGGCCGCAACCCCGGCCTCCTGACGGGACGAACGACGCCGCCGGCCGGCCGACGCTGAGTCGCCCGCCGCGGATCGAGAGCAGCAACCATGAGCTGGACCAGCAAACATCGATACGCCCGCATCAGCCCGCGGAAAGTGCGGCTGGTGACGGCGTTGATCCGCGGCCGTCCGGTGGACGACGCGCTGACGATTCTGGATTTCACCCGCAAGCGGGCCAGCGTCTTCGTGCAGAAGGTGCTGCGGGCCGCCATGGCGGACGCGGGCGAAAAGGAAGCCAACGTGCGGCAGTTGATCGTGACCGAGGCGCGCGTGGACGCGGGCCCGACGATCAAGCGCTTCCAGCCCAAGGATCGGGGCCGGGCGCATCCGATCATGAAGCGCACCAGCCACATTATCGTGACCGTGGGAACCCGGGAGTAACAGGGCGTCATGGGACAGAAGGTATCACCGCTGGGTTTTCGCATCGGGATCACGGAGCCGTGGCGCTCGCGCTGGTTCGCCCCCAAGGCGGCCTACGGCGAGTTTCTCATCGAAGACCACAAGATCCGCACGTTCATCGACAAGAAGCTGAACCGCACGCCTCCCTTCTCGGGGGTGGCGAAGGTCGAGATCGAGCGCACCCGCAACGACGTCAAGGTGATCCTGCACACCGCCCGCCCCGGCATGGTGATCGGTCCCAAGGGGGCCGAGGTCGACAAGCTCAAGGAGCAGCTCGAGGAACTGGTCGATCGCAAGATCAACGTGAACATCGTCGAGATCAAGAATCCCGATCGCGACGCGCAGCTCGTGGCGGAGTCGATCGCCGAGCAGCTCAAGAAGCGCTCCAGCTTTCGCCGCGTGATGAAGATGAAGTGCGAGGCGGTCATGCAGGCTGGCGCGCTGGGGATCAAGATCATCGCAAAGGGGCGGCTCGGCGGCGCGGAAATGTCGCGACGCGAGACGCAGTCGATCGGTTCGATTCCGCTGCAGACGCTGCAGGCCCACGTGGATTACGGATACACCATCGCCCGCACGACCTATGGAACGATCGGCGTGCGCGTGTGGCTCTACCACGGTCGCTACGGCGAGGAAGCCACGATCGAGGAAGGCGGCCACTCGCGATCGATGGGACGGCGCCGGCTGTAAGGCGCGGGCGGAGCGGGTTTGAGATTCGGTCCGCGGCGCGGCCGCGGGCGTGTTGAGGCAGGAGACGTGATATGTCGTTGATGCCATCGCGGGTCAAGTACCGCAAGCACCAGCGCGGCAAGGTGCGCCCGATCGCTCATCGGGGCAACACCGTCGCGTTCGGCGACTTCGGGCTTCAAAGCCTCGGCACCGGCTGGCTCAAGGCGCGCACCATCGAGGCGGGCCGCATGGCCGCGTCGCAGCTCCTGCAGCGCGAGGGCCGCGTCTATATCCGCGTCTTTCCCTCCAAGTCGATCTCGGGCAAGCCGCTCGAAACCCGCATGGGCAAGGGCAAGGGCGAGCCGGCCTACTGGGCCGCCGTGGTGAAGCGCGGAACGATCCTGTTCGAGGTGGGTGGCGTGGATGAGGCCGTGGCGCGGATGGCGCTGGCCCGCGTGGCCCACAAGATGCCGTTCCGCTGCCGGTTCGTCCGGCGTCGGCACGCGTTGTAGTCGTCAGAGCGGTGGGAGCATGCGGCGATGAAGATCGTGGATGTACGAGCGTTGAAGACTCCGGAGCTGCACCAGGAACTGGACCGGCTGCGCCGGCACCTGTTCGACTTGCGCAGCCAGTCGGTGACGGAGAAGCTGGGCGATCCGACGCAATTGACGAAGACGCGGCACGACATCGCCCGCATCTTCACGGTTCTTCGAGAGCGGGGCGAGCAGGACATCGAGCAGAAGCAGTATCACCTGGAGTCGGCGGGTTCGGCCGCCAAAAAGGCCTGACGGCGCTCCGGATTCAGCGGCGGGCGGATAAGCCCGCGAGGACAGGTTCGGCATGGCACAGACGACTCAGAAAGCAGCGCCTCCGCAGCGGACGGCGCGGGTTCAGACGCGCGTGGGGCGAGTGACCAGCGACGTCTGCGACAAGACGATCAAGGTGCAGACCGATCGGCTGGTCGAGCACCTCAAGTACGGCAAGTACCAGCGCCGCCGCACGGTCGTGCACGTTCACGATCCGAAGAACGAGGCCAAGAACGGCGACACCGTGGAGATCGCGGCCTGCCGTCCGATCAGCAAGACCAAGAGCTGGCGGCTGGTCCGGATCGTTCGCCGCGGCGACGAATCGGCGGCGGGGGTGGGCCGGCCATGATTCAAGCGGAAGCGATGGTGACGATCGCGGACAACACCGGGGCCAAGGCGGCCCAGGTGTTTCGCGTGCTTCGCGGCTCGACCGGCCGCGGTTATTTCACGCGGCGGACGGCGTCGGTGGGCGACATCGTGGTATGCACGGTGAAGAAGGCGCTGCCCAACAGCGACTACCTGCTGGGCTCCAACCGCAAGGAGCGTTCGACGCGCCGCAAGGTGCGCTGCGTGATCGTGCGGACGGCCTACCCGGTGCGCCGGCCGGACGGCAGCTACGTCCGGTTCGACGGCAACGCGGCGGTGATCATCGACGAGAACAATAATCCGAAAGGCACGCGCATCTTCGGGGCGGTGGCCCGCGAACTGCGCGAAAAAGGTTTCATGAAAATCATCTCGCTCGCCACGGAAGTGGTGTAGCGGGCAGGGTGCAGACAATGGCGTCCAAGATTCGAAAAGGCGACACGGTTCAGGTCATCACCGGCGATCATCGCGGCGAGACCGGCAAGGTGCTGCGCGTCCTGCCGGATCGCAATCTCGTCCTGGTCGAAGGAGTGAACCTGGTCTTTCGCCACGTGCGGCCGAGCCGCCGCAATCCGCAGGGCGGCCGCATCCGCAAGGAAGCGCCGCTGCACGTGTCCAACGTGCTGCCGGTCGATCCGAAGACGGGCCGCGGCAGCCGGGTCCATTTTGAGGAAGATCGCGACGCGTCCGGCGTCGTGACCGCCAAGCGGCGCGTGACGCGGGGCGGCACGGTGCTCAACGAAGTCTCGAATCTGAAGAAGTAAGCCATGGCAGCGCGATTGAGAGAAAAATATCAGAAGGAAGTGCTGCCCGTGCTCGCCAGCGAACTGGGCCGCTCCAACCCGATGCATCTGCCGCGTCTCACCAAGATCGTGGTGTCGATGGGGCTGGGCAAGGCCATCGGCGAGAAGCCGCGCATGGAGGCGGCCGTGCGGGAACTGGCGCAGATCACCGGTCAGAAGCCGGTGAAGTGCAAGGCCCGCAAGAGCATCTCGAACTTCAAGCTCCGCATCGGCATGGAGATCGGCCTGAAGGTCACCATCCGCAAAGAGCGCATGTACGAGTTCATGGACCGCCTGATCAGCGTCGCGATTCCCCGCGTGCGCGACTTCCGCGGTCTGAACCCCAAGAGTTTCGACGGTCAGGGCAATTTCCACATGGGCCTCATCGAGCAGACGGTCTTCCCCGAGGTCAACGCCGACCAGGTGCAGTTCCAGCAGGGCATGAACATCACGTTCTGCACCACGGCGGAGAATGACGCGGAGGCGCTGCGATTGCTGAAGCTGATGGGCATGCCCTTCCGTAGCGAGTCGTCCACGTCGGCGGCTTGACCGCGGCGGAAAGGAAGCAACAGGCGACACGGCTCGAAAGTGCTGGATGATCAAGGCGTCGGCGAAGCCCAAGTACAAGGTGCGGGCCTACACGCGCTGCCAGGTGTGCGGTCGGTCGCGGGCGGTCTATCGCAAGTTCAAGATCTGCCGCATCTGTTTCCGGAATCTCGCCAACGAAGGAAAGATTCCGGGTGTGCGCAAGTCGAGCTGGTGACGCCGGGGCAACGGAACGAGGTTTGACGATATGTGGTCCGATCCGATCGCTGACATGCTGACTCGCGTGCGGAACGCGACGCGGAACAAGAGCAAGCAGGTGCTGATGCCCTTCAGCCGAGTGAAGGCGGGGATCTGCCAGGTGCTCAAGGACGAAGGGTACATCACCGGCTTCGATCGCATCGAGGATGCGAACCAGGGGCTGCTGCGGATCGACCTGAAATACGGTCCGCACGGCGAGCAGTTGATCCACTCGATCCGCCGCGCGTCCAAGGCGGGCCGGCGCGACTATCGCGGGGTGTCCGCGCTGCCGCGCGTGCTCAACGGGCTGGGGATCGCGGTGATCTCGACGAGCCGGGGCGTGATGAGCGATCGGCGCTGCCGCGAGGAGAAGCTCGGCGGCGAGCTGATCTGCACGTTGTATTAGGTTGAACGGACTGGCGTCGGCCCGGCCGACGCCGAAGGATCGTGCGTCCATGTCGAGAATCGGCAACAAGGCGATTGAGGTTCCGGCGGCCGTCAAGGTCGATCTGGCCGGCACCCGCGTGAAGGTGCAGGGGCCCAAGGGAACCCTGGAATGGAGCGCTCCGGAGCAGATTGAGATCGCCCACGACGCGGCCGCCAAGCGCATCACGATCAAGCGGCGCAGCGAGGACAAGTTCTCGCGGGCGATGCACGGCACGGCACGGGCGCTGATCAACAACATGGTGCGCGGATGCGCCACGGGCTTCGAGCGCGGGCTGGAGCTTTACGGCACGGGTTACAGCGTCAAGGTCGAGGGGAAGAATTTCTCGATCAATGTCGGTTTTGCCAAGCCGGTGATCCTCGCGATTCCGGCGGGCGTGACCGTCACGATCGAAGTCCCTCAGACGCGCGGCAACGATGTTCCCGCCAAGTTCAAAATCGTCGGACCGGACAAGCAGGTGGTCGGACAGTTCGCCCGCAGCATCAAGGACGTGCGTCCGCCCGAGCCGTACCAGGGCAAGGGTATTCGGTACGAGGGCGAGCAGATTCGCCGCAAGCAGGGCAAGGCCTTCGCCGGCGGCGCGGGCGGTTGATTTCGCGGAGCGGAGATTCACATGCGGGCGATCATCAAGAAACGGTTTCAGCGGGAGCGGCGCCAGCGGCGCATCGCCGACCGCGTGCGCGGCGACCAGTCGCGCCCTCGGCTGGCCGTCTTCCGCAGCAGCAGGCAGATCTACGCCCAGATCATCGACGACGCGGCCGGCCACACGCTGGTTTCGTCCAGCTCGATGAGCAAGGAGCTTCGCGGCGCGCTCAAGACGGGCGGCAACAAGGGGGCGGCCCGCAAGGTCGGCGCGACGATCGCGGGCAAGGCGCTGCAGAAGGGCATCACGCAGGTGGTCTTCGACCGCAGCGGCTATCGGTATCACGGGCGCATCAAGGAACTTGCCGACGGTGCGCGTGAGGCGGGGCTGAAGTTCTAAATCGGGACGGACCGGCATGGCGAGAGAACGACAGAATTTTTCCAAGGTGGACGAGCGCGGCTTCGACGAATCGCTCGTGCGCATCTATCGATGCGCCGTCGTCGTCAAGGGCGGCCGGCGCTTCAGCTTCGGCGCGCTGGTCGTGGCCGGCAATCGCAACGGCGAGGTCGGCTGGGGCTACGGCAAGGCGCGCGAAGTGCCTCCGGCGGTCGAGAAGGGCGGCAAGCAGGCCCGCCGCAGCACGATGCGGGTCTCCCTCGCGGGCGGAACGATTCCGCACGAAGTGATCGGTAAATATGGCTCCAGCCGCGTGAAGCTGATTCCCGCCGCGCCCGGCACCGGCGTCATCGCCGGGGCGAGCGTTCGGGCCGTGCTCGAGATGGCCGGTGTCAAGGATTGCCTCTCCAAGGCGTACGGCTCGACCAGCCCCAAGAACCTGGTCAAGGCCACCCTGGACGCGCTGCTGCACCTGCGGACGCGCGACGACGTGGCCCGGCTTCGCAGCGTTTCGCTGGCGCGGAAGAGCGAGGCGAAAGCGTCATGAACATCACCGAAGTCCTGACCATCGCGGGCGCTCACAAGCGCCGCAAGCGCGTCGGCCGCGGCGAAGGCAGCGGTCACGGCAAGACCAGTTGCCGCGGCAACAAGGGCGCCGGGCAGCGGGCCGGATATCGGCAGCGCCTCTTCTTCGAAGGAGGCGCGTTTCCGATTTTCCGCCGCGTGGCCAAGCGCGGCTTCAACAACTTCAATTTCCGTGTCGAGTATCAGGCGGTCAACGTCTCTGACTTGGAAGCGCGGTTCGATTCCGGAGCGCACGTCACCGCTTCGACGCTGCATGAGGCGGGACTGGTGAGCGACGCCAAGGCGCCGGTCAAGATTCTGGCCGACGGTGAACTAAAGAAGAAGCTGTCGGTCGAGGCGGAGCGCTTCAGTAAGGAAGCCGCCCGCAAGATCGAGGCGGCTGGCGGCGTGGTGAAGCGGCTGGGACCTCAGCCCAAGAAGAAATTCATCAAGCGCCCGCCCGCGCCGAAGGCCGCGCCGGACGAAGTGGAAGCCAAGGGCGGCAAGAGCGCCAAGGGTGAAAAGGCCGAGAAGGGCGAGAAGCCTGAAAAGGGCGCCAAGGGCAAGAAGGGCGATGGGGCTCCGGCCGGCGAGAAGCCGGCGAAGTCTGAGTCGCCTAAGCAGAAAGATTCGGAATAACCAAGCATGTTTCGCGCGTTTCTGAACATCTTCAAAGTCGCCGAGCTGCGCAACAAGATCCTGTTCACGCTGGGTCTGCTGGCGGCCTATCGGATCGGCTTCTACGTTCCGCTGCCGGGCGTGAACCAGGACCGGCTCGCGCAGTCGTTCAGCCATTCCGACGAGTCCGGCAGCGTGCAGCAGCTTGCCGAAGTGTTCCAGATGTTCACGGGCGGCAACCTCCAGCAGAGCACGGTCTTCGGGCTGGGGATCATGCCCTACATCTCGGCTTCGATTATTTTTCAGCTTCTTGCCACCGTCGTTCCTTCGCTCGAAAAGCTTCAGAAGGAAGGCGAGTCCGGCCGCAAGAAGATTCAGGAATACACCCGCTATGCCACCGTCGCCCTCTGTCTGTTCCAGGCGACCCTCTGGTTGCGATACATTGAATCCAACCAGCTCGTCTACGCCGATTACCAGAGTACCTTTTCGTTCTGGGTCATCGGCCTCTCCGCCATGACCGCGGGAACGATGTTCCTGATGTGGCTGGGCGAGCAGATCGACGAATATGGCATCGGCAACGGCATCAGCCTGATCATCATGGCGGGCATCGTGGCGCGCATGCCGCAGGCCGTCATTTACATGTGGAACAACGCCAAGATCGCGGTGACCGCGGCGCCCAACGACATCGGTCCGCTCAAGATCGGCTTCATCGTCTTTGCGTTCGTGGGGGTCGTGGCCGGTTCGATTCTGATCACGCAGGCCCAGCGGCGCATCCCGATTCAGCAGGCCAAGCAGACGCGCGGTCGGCGCGTCTTCGGCGGACAGCGCCACTACCTGCCCCTGCGCGTTAACCACGGCGGCGTCATGCCGATCATCTTCGCCAGTTCGCTGCTGATCTTCCCGAGCATGATGCTGGGCTGGCTGTCGCGGGGCTTCGGCGGCTTCTGGGCCACCCTGGACGAGTCGTTCCACCGCGGATCGTTTCTCTACGTCGTCAGCTACGTCGTGCTGGTCTATTTCTTTGCTTACTTCTGGACCACGGTCCAGTTCCGCCCGAAGGACATGGCCAACCAGCTTCGGGACTACGGCAGCTTCATCCCCGGCATGCGGCCCGGCAAACGCACGGCGGACTATCTTGAACTGGTCATGACCCGCATCACTTACGTGGGCGGCGGATTCCTCGCGGCCATCGCGGTTATCCCTCAGGTGATCGGCGACGCCCTGAACATCAACTACATGGTGACCTCGTTCCTCGGTGGCACGGGTCTTCTGATCGTGGTGAGCGTCGGCCTCGACCTGATCCAGCGGATCGAGGCGAACCTCGTGATGCGAAACTACAGCGGCTTCCTGGGAGACAGCGGCGGCGGCCGGATCAAGGGAGCCTATTCGTGAACCTGATCCTGCTGGGTCCGCCGGGTGCCGGAAAGGGCACCCAGGCTGCCCGCATCGCCCGCAAGTTCGGGCTGGCGCATCTGTCGAGCGGCGACATCCTCCGGGCGGAGGTTCGGCAGAACAGCGATCTGGGACGGCAGGCACAGTCGTATATGAATGCGGGGACACTGGTTCCCGACGGGCTGATCCTGGACATGATGGCCCGTCATATGGAAAAGCCCGACGCGGCGCGCGGATTCCTGCTGGATGGGTTTCCGCGGACGGTCGCGCAGGCCGAAGGACTGGATCACAAGGTCGAAGCGCTGGGACGGCGGATCGACACGGCGATTCACATGATGGTGGCGGACGCGGAGTTGGAGGCGCGACTGACCGGGCGGCGATCCTGCCCGAACTGCAACGCGATCTTCCACGTCGCCAGCCGGCCGCCGAAAAAAGAGGGCGTGTGCGACCAGTGCGGCGCTGCGTTGGTTCAGCGGCCGGACGACCGGGCCGAGGTGGTTCGCACGCGACTGCAAACGTATCACGCGCAGACGGGGCCGCTGGTGGCGTACTACCGGGGCCGGGGCGTGCTGGCGGACGTGAATGGTTCGGCGGCGCCGGATCAGGTGACGGCCGCGATCGAGGCATTATGCGGCTCGCCGGCGTGAGTCGTGATCCGGAGGCAATGGCCGCGGTTGCGGCTGCGCGATCCATGTCGCGACCCGTGCTGAAGAGCGCGCGAGAGATCGAGCTGATGCGCGCCGCAGGCCGCATCGTCTGGCGCGTGCTGAACGAAGTCGGCGCGGCCGTTCGCCCGGGGGTGACCACCACGGAGCTGAACGACGTGGCCGAGCGGATCATCGCTGAGGCCGGAGGCGAGGCGCTCTTCCGGGGCGTCAAGACGCCGGCGACGAAATTCCCGTTCCCCGCCGCGCTGTGCGTGTCGGTGAACGACGAAGTGGTCCACGGGATGCCCGGCCCGCGCCGGCTGAACGAGGGCGACATCGTGAGCATCGACTGCGGCGTCCGCCTCAAGGGCTATTGCGGCGACGCCGCCCGCACGTTTCCGGTGGGACGGGTGGGCGAATCGGCCCGCCGCCTGCTGGAGGTGACGCAAAACGCGCTGGGCGTCGCGGTCGCGGCCATGCGACCCGGATCGCGCTGGAGTGACGTGGCCCGACGGATTCAGCAGAGCGTCGAGGCCGAGAAGTTTTCGGTGGTGCGGGAGTTCGTGGGTCACGGCATCGGCACGCAGATGCACGAGGAGCCGAAGGTTCCGAACTACGCCGACCGCAGCCAGCAGCGCAGCGATTTCACGCTGCAGCCGGGACTGGTGCTGGCGGTCGAGCCGATGGTCAACAGCGGCAAGGCCGCGGTGGAATGCCGCGACCCGTCGGGTTGGACGCAGGTGACGCGCGACGGCAGCCTGTCGGCGCACTTCGAGCACACGGTCGCCGTGACGGCCGAAGGGACGGATGTGCTGACGGATGGCCGCTGAAGGGCCGCGGGATCGATTGGGAGGATGCAGACGTGAAGGTTCGCAGCAGCGTCAAACGGATTTGTGAGAACTGCCGCATTGTCCGGCGGCGGGGCATGGTGCGCGTGATCTGCACCAACCCGCGCCACAAGCAGCGCCAGGGCTAGGGTTCGGAAAGGAACACGGGAACATGCCTCGTATCGTGGGCGTCGATATTCCGTCGGACAAGAAAATCTCCATCTCGCTGCGCTACCTGCACGGGATCGGACCGAACAACGCGCTGGTGATCCTCAAGGAGGCGCAGGTCAACCCCGACTCACGCGCCAAGGAACTCAGCGAGGATGAGCTGTCGCGCATCGCGTCGATCATCGACCGCGACTACGTGGTTGAAGGCCAGCTCCGCCGCCAGGTGCAGCAGAACATCGCGCGGCTGCGCGATATCGGCAGCTACCGCGGCATGCGGCACCGCCGCGGGCTCCCGGTTCGCGGCCAGCGCACGCGGACCAATTCGCGCACCCGCAAGGGACCGCGCAAGACGGTCGCGGGCAAGAAGGGCGTCAAGGAACTGCGCAAGTAGCGCGATCGAGAGAGGATGTCGTCAGTGGCAAAGGCACCCGGCAAGCGGAAGCAGCGGCGGCACGTGGCCAAGGCCATCGTGCACGTCAAGGCGACCTACAACAACACCATGGTGACGTTCACCGACACCAGCGGCGAGACGCTCTGCTGGGCGTCGGCCGGCGTGGTCGGTTTCAAGGGAACTCGAAAGAGCACCCCCTTCGCGGCGACCCGCGCGGCGGAGCATGCCGCGGCGGCCGCCCGCAAGTTCGGTATTCAGGAAGTCGAGGTTCGCGTCAAGGGGCCCGGCCCCGGACGCGAGCCCGCCGTGTCGGCGCTGCAGGGCGCGGGCATGCGAATCGTGTCGATCGAGGATGTGACGCCGCTGCCGCACAACGGCTGCCGCCCGCCGCGCAAGCGACGGGTGTAGCCGCAGCGCACCGGCGGTGTCGTGAGCGAGAGTGAGGCCTCTTCCCGCGCGAAGCGGCCGCAACAGATCGAGGACTGCAACGTATGTCGAGAATCCTGGGAGCCTCCTGCCGGCTGTGCCGCCGGGAAGGCATCAAACTGATGCTCAAGGGCAATCGCTGCGAAACGGCGAAGTGCGCCATGGAAAAACAGTGGCGCAGCCACCCGCCCGGCATGCACGGGGCCGCCTCTCGCAAGAGCAGCCCCTTCGGCGTGCGCCTGCGGGAGAAGCAGAAGGTCAAGCGCTACTACGGCGTCCTGGAGCGGCAGTTCCGCTGCTACTACGCCGAGGCGCAGCGCTCCACCGGCAACACCGGCGAGGCGCTGCTGTCGCTGCTGGAGCGGCGGCTTGACAACGTGCTCTGCAAGGCCGGCTTTGCCGCGTCGCGCAAGGGCGCGCGCGAGTCGATCGTTCACGGCCACTTCACGCTTAACGGCCGGCGCGTCGATCGTCCGAGCATCATGATCAGCATCGGCGATCGCATCGGCGTCAAGGGCAAGGAACGCACCGAAAAAATGGTGCGGGCAGTCATGGAGACGCGCAACATCACGGTTCAGCCGTGGCTCAACGTCGATCCACAGAAGCTTGAAATCACCGTGGCGGCGCTGCCGTCGCGCGAGGATGTGCAGATTCCGGTGGAAGAAAATCTCATCGTGGAGTTTTGCAGCCGATGACGACGGGAACGCTGGAACCAGGGATGGCTTCGTCGTCGGCGCCAAATCGGCCGTCGCAGGACCTCGTGCGCCGGCCGGGTGCGTCGTTGGAGTTTTCAGATCACACGCGGGAGGCCCAGACGATGCGTATCAGGTGGCGAGGCTTGGAACTTCCGACCCGTGTCGTGGTGGACGATGCGTCGGCGACGGACCGGTACGGCCGCTTCACGGTGGAACCGTTCGAGCGCGGCTTCGGAACCACCGTTGGAAACAGCCTGCGCCGCATTCTCCTCTCCAGTCTGGAGGGAGCCGCGGTGACGTCGGTGCGGATTGCCGGCGCGGAGCACGAGTTTTCGAGCCTTCAGGGCGTCATCGAAGACGTGCCTGACATCATCCTGAACATCAAATCGCTGATCGTGCGGATGGATGCGGACGGCATGAAGACCATGACGCTCGACGTCCAGGGCAAGAAGGGCGAGACGGTCGAGGTCCGCGCGGGGGACATCCGCTGCGACGCCTCGATCGAGATCATGAACAAGGACCAGCACATTGCGACGCTGACCGACGGGGCGCGCTTCTCGGTGGAGTTCACCGTCACGCGCGGCCGCGGCTATCGCACGGCCGAGGAGAACATGGGCGAGGAGCAGGTCATCGGCGTGCTGCCGGTCGATTCGATCTATACGCCCGTCACGCGCGTGCGCTACCACGTCGAGGATACGCGCGTCGGGCAGCGCACCAACTACGACCGTCTCGTGCTGGAAATCTGGACCAAGGGATCGGTGACGCCGGAGATGGCCCTTGTGGAAGCGGCCAAGATTCTCCGCAAGCACCTCAACCCCTTCATCCAGTATGCGGAGCTGGGCGTCGAGAAGGCCGCCGAGGGACCGGTCGAAACCACCGCCGAACCGGTGATTGACGCGGACGTCGCCCGCAAGCTGGCGATGCGCGTGACCGACCTCGATCTGTCGGTCCGGGCCACCAACTGCCTCGAGTCCGCCAAGATCGAAACGGTCGGCGACCTGATCCGCTGGACGGAGCTGGATCTGCTCAAGCTTCGCAGCTTCGGCAAGACCTCGCTCCGCGAAGTGAAGCGCAAGCTCGCCGACCACGGCATCGCCCTCGGCATGACCATGGCGCAGCTCGCCAGCGGCGCGCCGATCGCCGCGATTCCCGATACCGACGACGATGATGACGACGACATGGATGATGCCGCCGACGCCGCGGCGCAGCCCCAGAACTAAGGAACTTCGCCCATGCGGCATCGCAAATCCGGACGACATCTGACCCGCACCTCGGCGCATCGCATCGCCATGCGCCGCAACCTCGCGCAGAGCCTGTTCGAGTTCGGCGAGATCCGCACGACGATTCCCAAGGCCAAGGACGTGAAACCCTTCGTCGAACGGCTGATCACCCTCGCCCGCAGAAACACGATCCAGGCCCGCCAGCGCGTAACGTCGTTGCTCGCCGACCGCGCGATCATTCCCGCGGACCAGCAGGAATCCTACGAGGGCATGAGCGACGCGCAGCGCCACAAAGTGCTCTTCTCCCGTTCCGGCCGACGGATGCGGCGCGGCGGCGTGCCCGCTGCCTACAACAAAAAGAAGATTCCATTCGTCGCCTCGTCGGTCATTCACAAGCTCTTCAGCGACATTGCCCCTCGCTACCGCGATCGTCCCGGTGGTTACACCCGCTTGATCAGGTTGTCGACCCACCGGATCGGCGACAATTCGCAGCTCGCCGTCCTGCAACTCGTCGGCACGGAACAAGCGCCTGCCGGTTCGGTCCGCAAGGCGCCGATATCGGATCGGCGCAAGCGTCAGACCGCCCGCGAGGCGTTCGCCGCAGGCAAGAATGAACCCCGCGCCAAGGCCAAGCCGGCAGCGACAAAAAAGACCAAGGCCGCCAAGCCCGCCGCGGACGCGCCGAAGGGGACGAACAAGGGCGGAGCGGCGTCCTGACGATTCGGTCGGAGGCGCGTCGTGTCGAATTGCGTCTTCTGCCGAATTCTCGCCCGCGAGATTCCCGCGCACGTCATTCTCGATACGCCCGCCTGCCTGGCGTTTCTCGATGTGGGTCCGCTATCCGAGGGCCATCTGCTGGCGATCCCGCGCCGGCATGTCGAGCGGCTGGACCAGCTCTCAGAGGATGAAGCGGCCGGACTGGCGCGGTTGCTGCCGCGACTGTCGCGCGCGGTGCTCGGCGCTACCGGTGCACCGGGGTTGAACATTCTTCAGAACAACGGGAGCGAGGCAGGCCAGGTCGTTCCGCACGTCCACTTCCACCTCATTCCGCGGCGCGCGAACGATGGGCTGGGATACCGCTGGAACGCGGGAAGATATTCGGCGGGCCGGGTCGAGGCGGTGCGCGACGCGCTGCTGAATGCGCTGCGAAACGATCCGTGACCGCCGGCGAGGATGCCGGCCACGCGCCGGAGAAGGCCGCAACCATGAGCTTTCAGAAGCGCGGACAGACGGTCGTGGCGGCGCTCGATCCGGAGGAGCTGAAGCTCATCTATCGTGTGCTTCACCGCCAGCTCACGGCGCGGCCGGAACTGATCGAAACCCATTTCCTCATTGAGCTTCAGAAGTTTCTCTACGCCGAGGCCCAGGAAGCGCACATCGATGTCGCCGACCACGCGGCATGGGACCGCTGGCTGCAGGGCCGCGCCGCCGATTCGGTGTAGGATGCGGACCCGGACTCAGAATTGAGTCGGTCGTTCCCGGCCAAG
>Ga0187894_10004124_pt1 | contig 15789 bp, 13 predicted proteins | sample GBC1701081metaG_FD_136650 | JGI IMG/M metagenome (GOLD analysis project Ga0187894, IMG submission 136650) | White microbial mat communities from a lava cave in the Kipuka Kanohina Cave System on the Island of Hawaii, USA - GBC170108-1 metaG ... | reverse complement strand
TTCGGGAGGCGTGCTGAATTTGACAACCGGAATGGGAGATGACCGCTATCGCGTCACGGCGACCGATTTCATGCCTTCATATCAATTCACTCCGGGTTTCAGTCTCAATAGCTGGACGCCGCGACTGGCTTTCTCAGGGCCAATTCGGAAAGGGCGCGCATGGTTTTATTCCGCCGCCGACGCCGACCTGACCCTTGATATTCGCAGCGACCTTCCCAAGGGAGCCGATCGGAACGAGGCGTGGCGCTGGAGCGCGCTCGGCAAGGGGCAGGTCAATCTTTCTCCGACCCATCTTCTGAACGCGGGATTTCTGATGAATCAGTTTCATTCGGAGCATGCCGGTCTATCAAGATTCACGCCTCAGGGAACCACGCCCGAGTTGAAACAGGAGGCCTATCTCTTCACGTTGAAGGATCAGATTTTTCGCGCCAACGGACTGCGCGTTGAGACTGGCTTCGCGGCAAGCCAGTTCAGGTCCGATATGTTGCCCCATGGCAATCTTTCTTATCAGATTACTCCCGAGACAGCGAGAGGAAGCTTCTTTAAAAAATCGGAAACGCTTTCGCGCCGTTTTCAGGGACTCGTAAATATAACGCTTTCGCCGTCGCAATGGCGCGGACGACATGAAGTCAAGCTGGGCGCGGATATCAATCAAATCGACTATGAGCGATACCTGGCCCGTAGCCCGATTCAGTTTTTGCGCGCGGATAATACCCTTTCCCGCGAAATCAACTTTGACGGCAGCCCGCGCGCCCGACGCGACAATTTTGAGATCGGCGCTTACCTGCAAGACCGGTGGGCAATCTCGAACCGGTTGCTGGTTGAAGCGGGCATGAGGTTTGATCGTGATGGCATCGTAAGAAAGATCTTGGCGGCTCCACGCCTGGCGGCAAGCGCGTTACTGACGGAAAACGGCGAGACGCGATTGGCCTTTGGAATGGGCCTTTTTTACGACGCCTCGAATCCCGATTTCATAACGCGTCCGCTGGAGGGGCTTCGCGTAGACCGCTTCTTTGCGCTTGACGGAAGGACGCCGGCCAACAAAACGATGGAAACGGTCTTTACCTTGAACGAGCAGCGGTTGAAAGCGCCGCGCTCCTTTGGCTGGAGCATGGAATTGGAAAGAAAGCTGCCCGCGGAAATTTATTTGCGCGCGGAATGGATCGGGAGACGAGGCGGAAGTGGCTATGCGTTCGAGATGCAAGGAACCTCACGGCCGGATCAGCTCAAAACTATTCTTGAATTGGGCAATACGCGTAAAGATCGCTACGATGCGCTCAGCGTGACAGCCCGCCGGATGTTCAAGGAAAACTATATGCTCTTTGCTTCCTACACGCGTTCTTCCGCGCGAACGAACGCCGTTCTCGATTTCAGCCTGGACACACCCATCTTCAGTCCGCAGCAGGGAGGCCCACTCGATTGGGACGCGCCGCATCGCCTGATTTCATGGGGCTGGACGCCGCTGGTGAAGAAATTCGATCTGGCATATTCGGTGGAATGGCGGAGTGGTTATCCCTTCAGCGTCATCAATCAGGAGCGACAGTTGGTCGAAGAGCCTAATTCCCGACGCTTTCCCGCGTATTTTTCGCTGAATTTGCACGCCGAACGAAGGTTCCGATTGCTGGGCTTCAATCTCGCTCTGCGCGCCGGATTCAATAACATTACAAACAGGCAGAATGCGGCGGAAGTAAACAACAATATCAACTCTCCTCAATTTCTCCGTTTCAGCAGCATCCAGGGGCGCACGTTTAATGGGCGTATCCGGTTTCTGGGGCGGAAATGATTCACTATTGGCACAGCGCCGCGCGCGTAAGCAAGCGGCTGAGCGCAGATCCAGCCGCTTGCTTACGCGCACGGCGCTGTACCAGTGTTTAGCCCGGCGGCGACGGCTTTTCAATCAGTTCGAAGATTTGCAGATTGGGCTGCTCGTAAATGAGCTTGAATCGCTCCTTGAAGAATTCGTCTTCCGGCAAACGCGCCGGAATCTTTTGGTTCTGGAATACGAAATAATTTACATCCATCTCTTTGAGGTCCCGGTAGAGAGTCTGTCCGTCCACCACCCTATTCCCGTCGAAGACTTTTTTATAACCGCCGGGGGCGAGCATCGCGGCGATGAATCGGCCGTCCGCGTAATAGGTCAGGCGCTGATCGAAGAGCGCGAAGACCGTGTAGTCCCTTCCTTTCAGGCGATTGAGAAATTGGTAGGCCGGGTAGGCCGGCAGGTTTCGCGTCAAAAAGGCGTCGCGTTGCTCATCAGTGACCGGCGGGCGTTCGCGCTTCTGCGCGTACAGGCTGTATCCGGCGTAGAGCCAGCCTGGAGAGCTTAAGAGAATAAGCGTTGCCGCGAAGAGGGTTGGCATGGCGGCTTTGTAACCCGGCCATTTCCATAAAGGCGCCAGATAGTTCGAGAACCGTTCCAGGACCGCGGCCGTGGCCAAACTTAGTAACGGAATGGCGGGGGCCAGGTAACGCATATCCCGAATTGTGAAGAACCAGAAAAGTATGTAGGCGCAGGCCAGGCCGAACAATCTTCTGATCCGCGAGTTTAGTATCCCGATCATCAGCAATAAAGGGAACGCGCAGGAATAGATTGGAGAGACCGGCACCGGCGAAAAAAACAGCTTCCGCCGAAAGATCAAATTCCAGGGCAACAGAGGCAGTGACTGAGAGCTTTTTTGATAAAAGCGCCATGGATGAACCGCGGTTATTTCCGGGCGGCCCAGCGGCCTCCATCTCCAGCCACCGGTCAATTGGCCAACCAGGTCATGAAAAAAAGGAAACACAGGATTGCCAGTGTAATAAACACTGCGCGCCAGCCACGGCGAGGCTACCAATAAGCTGACGGCGCCGAAAATGAACAAAGGCGCCAACCTGCGCTCTCTCACGCTGAGATAAATAAGAATAGATCCGAACAACACGGCGATAAATATAGCGGACAATTTGACGCCAACCGCCAGCCCGCAAAAGACGCCGGATAGAACCAGCCATCGCCGATTCCTCCCGTCCAGCCAAATCCAGAAGGCATAACTCGTCATGGTCGTAAACAGCGCCATACAGATATCCACATAGGAGCACGCGCCGAGCCAGACCATCATCGGGTTGGACAGCGTTATCGCTCCCGCGAGCCATCCCACCGGCCCGGAAAAGATCCGCCGTCCCATGGCCATCATCGCCATCGTCAGCGTAATCAGGATCAGGAGTTGGATGAGATGCGCCAGAATGTCGTCATAAACGAGCAGCGCCAACGTGAACAGCATCTCGTTGGTTTGCGGCGCCACTGGAAACCGCAAGTATGGCGTGGCGACCAGCCCGTGATTCTGGACGTAGGTCTTTGCGTAAGGCAGATGGTACATGATGCCGTCGAAAGCCAACGGCGGATACAACGGCAGAATCAGTATGGGGATAGAGATGAGTAAGACCGCCAGCGCGACGCCGGTAAACAGCCAGGGGCGTCTTCGCCGCCAGCGCTTCAACACTTCCCAAAGCTCGCGGCATTGCCGTGACAATTCGGATATTTCGCGACGACATAGCTGCGCCGCCGCCGCCAACACGACCGCCAGCGACCAGGAATACAACCAGCCCAGCAAACCCAGAAAGAGGATCAAATAGGCTATGACGCCAAGCCCTAGCGAGACGGAAAAACTCACCTGCTCCAGCCGGGAATGGTAATCGAAGCGCCGCGTCAACCGGCGGCCGAACAGGTAACTGACGGCGGCGACCGCGCCGAGCGCCATGTAATGCGTCAGGATGAAGAGTGACGCTTTGAAGATATAGTCAATGACGTTCATAAAAATGCCGTTCTCGAACTCTGAACTGTCGCAGGAACGCCACGGACCAATAGAGATGCTCGTTGCTGTCTAACGATAGTGGGAGATCATGGGGATTTGTGGCTCGCTTTCGATCGGACCCTGGAAAGCCAACGTTTTCTGGGAATGGAAAGGGACTTGGCGAATGTGGGAAACCTCCAGGTTGGGCCAAATCTACACTATGCGCCGAAGTCTTGTCACAAAAATATTTCGACCCGCGCAGGCGCCGTAAAGGCAGAAGCAAAAAAGGCGAGAAGAACGAAAAACCCTTTTTTTGTTTTCTTCGCCCTTCTTGCCTTTTCCGCTTCCCCTTCGCCCAAAAACAAAAAGAATAATTGTTATTGATTTTTGCCGGGAGGTTGATTAAACTGTCGGCGTCGAGGAGGTCAGTGTATGTCGAAAGAAAAGTCGGGCGCGACAGCAAGGGGGGAGAGGGCCGCCCGGCGAGACAGAGGCGCAAAAGAGGCGGAGCGTGGAGCGTTGGCCCTCCGGCGGATGCTGGACGACAGTGGGGCGAATTTCACCCGCCAGCGCGCCGCCGTTCACGGTTACTTGCGCAAAGCTGATCACCACCCCACGGCGGAAGAGGTTTTTCTCGCCGTCAAACAAGAGCTGCCAAAGATCAGCCTGGCAACGGTCTACAAAAATCTGGAGGCGCTCGTCGCGTGTGGCGCGGCGTCGAGGCTGACTTACGGCGATTTGGCGGCGCGTTATGAAATCCGCACGGATCATCATTACCACAGCCGGTGTCTGAAATGCGGGCGGATCACCGATGTAGCTCCGGCGCCTGGCGAACAGTTGCTCAAATTGATGAAAGCGCCGAGGGGATTTAAAGTCGAAGACTACCGTATTGAACTTTTAGGCTATTGTAAAAACTGCAAATAAGGAGAGGAGAAAATGAGCAAACCGAAAATGCATAAAACCACCATAGATCTCGATGTCGAAACGCGCGAACAGATTGTCGCGTTGTTGAATCAACAACTGGCCGACACTTTCGATCTTTACAGCCAGACGAAACAGGCGCACTGGAACGTGAAGGGCGCGCAATTCTTCCAACTGCACGAACTGTTCGACAAACTGGCGACCGACCTGCTCGACCATGTGGACACAATCGCCGAACGCTCCACGACGTTGGGCGGAACGGCTCTGGGCACGGCTCGTATGGCCGCGGCAAAGAGTCGCCTGCCTGAATATTCAGCGGATATATTCGGCGGCCGCGAAAGCGTGGAAGCTCTAGTTGGGCGTTACGCAGAGCTAGCGGCGACAACCCGCGCCGCGATTGATCGCGCGGACGAGTTGAGAGATGTTGACACGTCCGACCTCTTCACAGGCGTTTCACGCGGGCTGGACAAATCGCTCTGGTTCCTTGAAGCGCACCTGCAATCATAATCGAGGATGGAGGATCGAGGATCGAAGATCGCGTCATCACGCAGGTAAGGACGATCTTCGATCCTCGATCCTCGATCCTCCATCCTCGCTATTTACTTCGTCGCCTGATGTTGGTCAGCCGCGCCGGATAGATCCCGAAGTTTTCAACCTCAATTGTCTTATCGCGTTTGAACCTCACCCTCGCCGCCGGAATCAAACTTCCTTCCCCTTTGCCATCGTCTTCAACATAAAGCTCGACGTAAGTAAATGGGTAGTCCAACGATCTCGCGCCACGGCGCAATTCACCGAACCCGATCCATCGCTCGGAGATCACTGTGATTTTGCGTCCTTCCTCGGTCGGCGCAACCCAGACCTCGTTTATGTCGCGGGCTAGACGGCTGCCGATCTGCATGGTTCCTCTTTTATCTTTGCCGACGGCTTTCAACAGACCATCCTGTCCGTCACGTTTCAAAATATCGAGCAGGTTTTGAACCCGCTCATCCGGCGTGTAGCTTTCGATGGTCAGCGTGAAAAAGTCCGCGCTGCTGCCACGCGATCCGCCGATGTAAAAGATGTTGCCTCTGTATACCTCTTTGGAAGATCTGCCCGCCGACCTGCCCTGCGCATTTGATGATTTGGGGCACAGGACAATCAGTGAGATGCAGAAGAGTAAAAGCGTCAGACAAGTCGAGTTCTTATTCATTTCATCTTCCTCTGTTTCAACGCTTCGTGACTGTGACCGGCGCCTGAAGGCGGAAGGTCAACGGGGATTCGCTCGGAATCACCGCCGGGTCGCCGCGAGTCGCCAGCACATAGCCCGTGCCAGCCCCACCTCCAGCGCCCGCGCCGATCGCCGCGCCTTTGCCGCCACCCGCAATTGCGCCGATCGCCGCGCCAATGCCCGCGCCGATGCCGATCTTCAGCGCGTCTTTCTTCTTCGTGCCTTTGGCCACCTTCGTGTATGAGCTGCTCGAAAGATCAATTGTGCTTCCGTCAGCCAGTTGCAGGCTGCGTAACCTGACCGTCATCGAGGCTCGCCCTTTCACTCTTCCGCCCGGATCGGAGTTGACGACCACGCCCTCGACCAACGCGCCCTTCTTGGCGATCACCCAGTCATCATCCACGATGGGACGCGCTAGGCTGGCGACGAAACGTTCGCCGTCCTTGTCGGTCTTGGTGGAGAGCGTCTTGGCCGTGTAGATAGTTATGGGTGTGCCCGCGGCGATTGTAAAGACTCGTGGCGTCGGCGCTGGTGTTGGCGCAGCGACGCTGGAGCCGGAAGGGTTACCGGCCAATGCGCCTCCAGGCGCGCTTGTTGAGCCTGCGGGGTTCGCCGGCGCGGCGCTAGCGCCCGCGGAGTTTGCCGGCGTGGCGCTTGGATTGCCCGCCGCGTCTGCCGCCGGCGAAGCCGATGTCAGAGCCGCGGCGTTGTTGGGCGAAGCGGCTGGTTGAGCGGTCGCGGCGTTTTCAGAACTTTTAGATGAGCAACCGGGTTGCGCCAGCAGTAGCGCAATCATAGTGAATCCCCAGACCGGATGAATCTTCAGACGTCTTTTCATAGCGCTCCTATTGTTTCGTAAAGCAGGTTGAATTCGAGCCACTGGTCGAGCGTGTCTTTTCAGTTTGCCGGGGGATGGTGGAAAGACCACAGTCATTTGCCATTTGCCATTTTACGTTTGTCATTTGTCATTGCGGGAGTCGAGGCTCCCGCAATGACAAACGTAAAATGGCAAATGGCAAATGAAACGCGATTGCGCATCAGAAATTTTGCCTCAGCGCTTGCGACCGTGACTGTGTAATATTCGTCAATTTATTGCTCCGAGCGCAAGCGGCGTTGCGCCCTTTGCGCTCTTTTCGCGCCGGGCGATAATGATCGGGCGATGAAGATTTTGACGGCACAACAGATGCGCGAGATTGACCGGCTGACCGTCGAGCGTTGCGGCATTCCGTATCCAACGTTGATGGAGACGGCGGGCAGTCGTGTTGTCGAAGCGATTATTGATTTTGTCGGCCCGGTCGACGGAAAAGCATTCAATGTCTTTTGTGGTAAAGGAAACAATGGCGGCGATGGAGCGGTCATCGCCAGGTTACTGTGGATGCGTGGCGCAAAAGTCGCGGTTTACCTGTTTGGCAAAATGGAAGAGACCAAAGGCGAGGCGCGCGCCAATTTTGAGATTATTTATCGTTTGGCGGCTGAGGAAGAGAGACGAATCGCGGACAACAAGCTCGAAGACATCAGTTTTACGGAAATCTCGTCGCGACAGGAGGCGGCCGCTTATGATGAATCTTACAGCTATGATATCGCCGATTGTTACGTTGACGCGCTACTCGGCACTGGGTTGACTCGTCCAGCCAACGAACTTTACGAAAGCGTAATTTCGCACATCAATAAATACCGCGGTAAAAATAAGTGGGTAAAAGTTATTTCAGTGGATGTGCCTTCAGGCTTATCTTCCGACTCGGGTCGTCCGATTGGATCTCACGTCCGCGCTGATCTGACCGTTTCGTTCACTGCCCCAAAGATTGGCAACGTTCTGGCGCCCGCAAGCGAGGCGAACGGCAAACTCGTCATTGCTTCAATCGGCACACCCAATTGGTTGATTGAGGAAGGCGCCGGCTTTTATCTCAATCTCGTTGAAGAAAAATTGATTGCGGAGTGGCTGCAAAGTTCGCGCCGCCACGCTGACGCGCACAAAGGCTCAGTCGGCGATGTGATCTTGATTGCGGGCTCGCGCGGCAAAACGGGCGCGGCGGCGTTGACATCCGAAGCGATTCTGCAAGCCGGCGCGGGATTGGTCACCGTGGCCACGGCGCGTTCGGCCCAGTCACTGCTGGTTACTCAGGCGCGGACCGAAGTAATGACTGAAGCCCTGGATGAGACCGGCGACGGCGCGATTTCGCATTCAGCTCTCGACCGCGCGTTGCGGCTTGCGCAGAAGCGTTCGGTCATCGCCATTGGCCCTGGCCTTTCTTCGAGCGACGAAAGCGCGCGAGCTTTTGTACGCGAGATGGTGGAAAAGCGGACTGCGCCTATGATCATTGACGCCGACGGTTTGAACGCGCTCGCGCCCTGGCCCGAAGACTTGAAAGGCTCGGATGAAGCGCCGATCATCGTCACGCCGCATCCGGGCGAGATGGCTCGGCTGACAGGAGAGACGAACGCTGAAATAGTCGCTGATCGAATCAACGTCGCGCGGAAGTTCGCCACGGCGCGGCGCGTCATCACGGTTCTGAAAGGCAGCCGCACGATCATCGCCGCGCCCGACGGCGAAGTCTACGTCAATCCCACAGGCAACGCGGGAATGGCGACGGCGGGTTCGGGCGATGCGCTGACTGGATTGATCGCTGGCCTGCTTGCGCAGCGCCCGTCTGAGCCTCTGGAAGCGACCATCGCCGGAGTCTATCTGCACGGACTCGCGGGCGATCTGGCGGCGAACAGACTCGGGATGCGTTCGCTCGTCGCTTCCGACATCATCGCCAATTTGAGCGAGGCCATATTGCAGGTCGGCGGAGACGCGGAGCGCGGCCAAGCAAACACAATCTCAACGATCTGATGTCATCAATTCCAACCGGACAGTTCATCACGCGCTGCGCCGAAGAGACCTTCGAGCTTGCTTACCGCATCGGCGAAGCGATCAACGAACCGGCGGTCTTTCTGCTTCAAGGCGATCTGGGCGCAGGCAAAACGGTCTTCGCCAAAGGCGTCGGCGCGGGGCTGGATATTGACCCCGCTGAAGTCAACAGCCCGACATTCACGATTGTGAATCGGCACGAAGGGCGGATGCGGCTTTACCATCTCGATCTTTATCGCATTGCGGGCGGAGCGAACGAGGTTTACGATCTTGGCTTGGAGGAGATACTTGCGGAACCGGAAGCGGTCGTCGTGATCGAGTGGCCGGAGCGCCTGGGAGCTTTTGCGATTCCGAACGCTTATCGGGTCGTGATTGATGACCTCGGCGGCGATCAGCGCGGCGTCAGTGTTCATCGCGCTGAATGAAATGTTCATTGCGCCAAATGAATTGACTGCTCCGGAGCCGAGAGGAGAATGCCAAATGAAAATCAAACAGCTTGATGTGAAAGGTTTCAGATCGCTCAAGGATGTAAGTTGGCAGCCAGACGACTTGAACGTCGTTATTGGGCAAAACGGGACGGGCAAATCGAATTTGCTGCGGATGCTTGAACTGATCTGCGCTTCAGCGCAAGGCAGATTGTCGAAATACATTCAAGCTGCGGGTGGGATGGAGCCGATCTTGTGGGATGGGATAGCGCCTTCCATCACTTTTCATCTGAAGATGGATAATTCGTTTGAGACGCAAAATGTTCCGAATGATTATGAAGTGGAGTTGGCGAGATTGGGCGCTACGAGTTGGTATCAAGTTAAACGCGAAATACTCACGGATGGCGCATCAACGAATTATATCGAAAGAAACGGCGATGATAAGGCGGCGCTGGGAGGAATCAACACAGCCTGGGTGGGTAGCTCCGGCCCTTCTGCTCAGGAGACGCTGCTATCATTGGTTACCCCGTCGTTGACGAGCAAGCCTCCTTTGCAATACATGCAAACAGTTTGGTTTCGGGAAAAGTTGGCTGAGATCTCTGTCTATCACGATCTTAACGTCGGCCAGGACTCCAAGATTAGGCAAGCTCCCGTGGCCCGTTTCGAAAAAAGGGTCGAGCCGGATGGTCAGAATCTCGTGACCGTGCTTCACACTCTTTATACAGGCGACCGGGAGTTTGAGAGTAACAGAGAGGAGTTTCCCGCCTCTGTGAAAAATCCTGAGTCCGTCAACTTCAACGAACCGCCAGCGCGATTACTGGAAAGGCTCTATCAAAAGATTCTGGGAAAGCGCTACAAGAAGAAAGTTGGTGGCCGCAAGTTATTCAGCAATCTCGATCCGGAAGTTGCCTATCAGAAATGCCCGCGTCTGAGGGAAATGCTTGATGAAATGTTGAAACTGGCCAAAGAAAGTGGGAACTGATCGAACCTACTGCGCCAACCTTTTGCTAATCGTGCTGATACTCAACACCCCACTCGTAGAACTTCATCACCACGGCCTGCCCCGCGTCGGCCAGAAGACCGCGCACGGCCTCGCCGCAGAAATCGCCGCGATAGCCGCGAAGCCCGACGCCCGCGACGCCACGGTCGAAGACCTGTTGCATTACCTGCCGATGCGTTACGAAGATCGCTCGAACTTGGCGCGCATCTCGCAATTGCAGGATGGGCAGACGGCGTCGGTCGAAGTGATGGTGCGCGTGGGCGGGATCATTCCGCTCAAAGGCGGGCGGTTGAAGATGTACGAGTTCATCGCCACGGACGGCGAGGCGCAGGCGCGCGCTTACTGGTGGAACCAGATTTACCTCAACCGGGTCTTTCAACGCGGTTCGCGAGTGATCCTTTACGGCCAGTGGAAATTGAACAGGTACAAAGGGTATTACGAAGTCGAGAATCCTGAGTACGAGCTTTTGACTGACGACGACGATGATCCTGAAACATCGGCGATCCACACCGCGCGTCGCGTGCCCATCTACCGCAAGCTCGGCGATTTTCGCACGCGGCAATTGCGTTCGGTCTTTCATCATCTCCTCAACAACATCGAAAAGAACGCCGCCGAATCTTTGCCTGATGATGTTATCGCGCGCTGCAATCTGATCCCACGCGGCGAGGCTCTGCGCAAAGTCCATTTCCCCGCCGACGATTCGCCGATTGACGATTACAACCTGGCGCGTTCGCCCGCGCACCGGCGATTGATCTTCGAGGAGTTCTTCTGGCTCTCGCTGGCGCTGGGGTTGCGCAGGGGCGAGCGCATCAGCGAACCAAAGGGCGAGATCATCGAGATCACTGATCGGGTGCGCGAGGCCGTGCGCTCGATCCTGCCTTTCCATCCGACTGAAGCTCAGAAGCGCGCGTTGAAAGAGATCGTTGACGATATGGCCAGCGACAAGCCCATGAACCGCCTGCTGCAGGGCGACGTGGGCAGCGGCAAGACGATCGTCGCGGTTCAGGCGATGGTCATCGCGATTGAAAACAGCTATCAGACGGCGTTGATGGCCCCGACGGAAATCCTGGCCGAACAGCACGCGCGCAACATTCGACACTGGCTCGCGCATACGCCGTATCGTGTCGAACTGCTCACCGGAAGTTTAAGGGCGAAGGGAAAGCGTGAGATTCAAGAAGCTATCGCTTCGGGAGATGTTGACCTGATCGTCGGCACGCACGCGCTGATTCAGGAGGCGGTGCAATTCAAACGCCTGGGCTTCGCGGTGATTGACGAACAGCATCGTTTCGGCGTGTTGCAGCGCGCGGAACTTCGACGGCGCGGGGTCAACCCTGACGTTCTGGTCGTGACGGCCACGCCGATCCCACGCAGCCTGGCGATGACCGTTTATGGCGATCTTGAGGTTTCGATCATTGACGAATTGCCGCCCGGCCGCACGCCTGTTTCGACGCACGTGCGCGGCGAAGACCGGCGCGGGAAGATTTACGAATTCGTCCGCGACCAGATCAAAAAAGGGCGTCAGGCTTACGTCGTTTATCCGATCATCGAGGAGTCCGAAAAGCTCGATTTGCGAAACGCGACCGAGATGTATGAAAACCTGCGCGAGGAGATCTTCCGCGAATTCAATGTCGGCTTGCTGCACGGAAAAATGAAGCCCGCGGAGAAAGAAGAAGTAATGCGGGCGTTTGGCGCGAACAAGATTCAGATTCTGGTGGCGACCACCGTGATCGAAGTCGGCGTGGACGTGCCGAACGCTTCAGTGATGCTGATCGAACATGCCGAGCGCTTTGGGCTATCACAACTACATCAACTACGCGGGCGTGTCGGGCGCGGGGCCGCGGAGAGTTTCTGCATACTGCTCGCGCAATTTCAGAAGACCAAAGAGGCGCGCGAGCGGTTGAAGATCATGGAAGAGACCACGGACGGCTTCAAGATCGCCGAGAAGGACCTGGAGATTCGCGGCCCGGGCGAGGTGATGGGCACACGGCAATCGGGCATTCCCGCGTTCCGCGTCGCCAACATCGTGCGCGATCAGAAGATCCTCGAAATCGCGCGGCGCGAAGCGGGCTATATGCTCAACGAGCGCAGAAACACGCGTGAGACCGACCGCTTGATCAGTCACGTGCGCAGCCAGCCACGATACGGGTTGGCGAATGTCGGATAGAGTGTTTTTTCAGTCCGCGTCCCGCTCTTCCATAACAACGAGCGCGGAGTGCCAGCGCGTGGTTATCGGAATCGGTTCGTATGCTTTTTCGCGGCGCAAGGCAAAGGCGAGAGCGTCCGCGACGGCTTCACAAAGGTCCGGGTGAATGCCTTGCTTCATACAGGCGTCCAAGTGCGTGGCGAGAATGTCTTCAGCCCAGGCAAGCTCTTCATCGGTGATTCTAAACAGGTGTTCGGTCTCGGACTCGATCCCCGAAACCACCTGGCGTTTGATGTGCGAGTCCAGCAAGCGTTTAGCGAGAGAAACAGCGTTGGGATGCATCATACCTACCTCTCCAATCAAGCTTGTTGATGACTAATTTTTCCGCGACCGTTAAATGATGTGGGCATACTACCGCCGCTCAATGTGACAGGCAAGTTAATTCTCGATCAAAGTCGCGATTGAAACATTAAGACTGCGGCGAAGAACGTCTGTTTGAAACAGTCATCACGTTCGCGGCTTGTGATTCTGCCAGAGCTTCGCGCCCGTGATGGTGGCTTCGAGCTTGCGCGAGAGACTGAGGCGCGCCAACCCTCGCTCGCAGAGCGCGGCGATCTCCTGCTTCACGATCCCTTCATCAATGTCGGCGCCGGCGCCGAGCGTGTGATCAATGATCCACCCTGCCAGACCGACCCTTTCGGCGCAGGCCGACGCGACCAGATGTTCGGGACTGTAACGACCGCTCAGTTCGGTGATGACGCCGAGCAACGCAACCGCGCAGGAATTGAGACCGTCAAGATCAGAGGCCGCATGAATCAATTCCGGCGCTCCCGCATCGGTCGAACTGATCCGCAAATCATCGCCCACGAGCGGCAATGATTCTTGCGCCTTCTCGATCCTTGCGCGCAACTCGTAATCGCCACGCAGGCCGCGCGCAATCTGCTTTTCGTAAAGCAACAAGGTGCAGACGGCGTCAAGCGAAGCGTAATTCAGTTGCTCCGCGGTCAGAGGGCGGCGGCCCCAATCGCCGCGTTGTTCGGTTTTGTCGAGTTGAAAGCCCAAGTGAGTCTCGACCTGAGCCTGCAATGAGTAACGGCGCTCGCCGCTGCGGCGCGCGGCGAGCATTGTGTCGTGAATGGGCGAGGTCAGAATGCGAAAATGGCGCGACAGCTTCACGGCGTCGAAACTGGCGTTATGAATGGCCTTGATCTGCAGACTCAGTTCAAGCGGCTGGCGCAGCGACTCCGGATCGAAACCCGCAGTCGCGTCAATTATGACGACGCGTATTTCGTCGTTCTCGCGGAAGGCCAACTGAATGAGCGAAACGCGCTCTGATTCCCGATTCCACCAATTGATCGTTTCGATGTCGAGCGCGATCGCCGGCGCGGCGTTGACGCGTGCGATCGCCGCTGAGAGCGAGGGGTTGTCGTTAACGAATTCGACGGTATGGTTTAACATTTTCCATTTGCCATATTACATTTGTCATTTGCCATTGCCAGAACCGCACGGAACAAGCAATGGCAAATGATAAATGTAATATGGCAAATGGAAAATGAAAATGCCTCAAAATCTTTGCCTGACCGCTTAATTCACGCCGTCAGCGCCATACCTCGCAAATGCTCGAGCCTGTTGCGCGCTTTTTTGATCTGGCGATCAACCTGCGCTATCAGATCGGCGAAAAGATCAACGCCCATCGCTTCGGCGTTTTCGACTCGCAGTTTGAGTTTGTAAACCTCCGAAGTCACGATCTCTTCGATTCCCGATTCGATTCTGACCAGACGCTGTTTGGCTTCGGAGATTTTACGGACCAGAAGGATCATCTCGGCTGACATCGCGCCGCCCATTTCAACATTTTCCAAACCGGCGCCGGCTTCGAGCAGTTCCTGCAACCGGTCTTCCGCGCCGGTTTCATAAGCGTGGTTGATTTCGACCATCAATTGATGGCGGCTCTGGCGCTCCTGCGGGCAGGAAGAGAGGTCGGGGTGGAATTTGCGCGCGACTTCGCGGTAGAGCTTTTTGAGCTTGTCGGAGTGGAAGCGATTCTGGCCGCAGCCAACCTCATCGCCGGCCAGCGAGATCGGCTCTTCATCTTCGATTTCAAGTCCCTGCGACTTCGCGATCTCTTTTTCGATCTCGGCCAATTCGTCGTAGCGCTCGCCGACGACGCTCAGGTAACGCCTCTCGAACGCTCGCAGGTTGGATTGCAGGTTTGCAAGCTCCGATTCGCGTTCAGCAAGTTTGGATTCGAGTTCGGCCAGCTCTTCGCGCCGTCTCCCCAGCGCCTGCTCCTCGCTCAACTGATTTAGAACCAATCCTGATGCGCTCATAACCTTGTAAGGCGGCGTTTGTAGGCGTTTGTAGTACCGCAGCGCTTCCGCCTGAAGGCGGCGCTACAAACGCCTACAAACATCGTCAAAATCTGCCCTGCAGAAGTCTCAAAATTTCATTGAACGTTTGATATTCGTGGCAATTGATCCCGCGCTTGCGACAATATTCGGCCAGCGTATGTTTGGCGAAGACCTCGTCGGCGGCTTCCGCCGCAGCCTGATCCGACAGCCCGTCGCCGATGAAGACGACGTATTCGCCGCGCCGCCGCGCATCCTCCAAAGGTTCCGCTTTGTCATGCCCCCAATCCGTTCTATCGCGAAATTCGCACTGCCAGCCGATCTGTTCATCCGGGTAAATGTTGTTCGCCAGAATTTCCAGATGAGGGAATTCATCGCGCGAAATAAACAGGTCAATGAATAGATGGAAGCCTGCGCTCAGAATGGTCAGCGGGATCTTCTTCTCTTCACACCAGCGCGCAAGAGGCGCGAATCCCGCGTCAATGCGTACCTGTTCGCGCAACAGTTTCGCGGCTTCATCGAAAGGTTTGCGGATGCTGCGCATTTCGGCGGCGATGCCATCGCGCAAACTCAACTTGCCTTCACTGATCAATCGCCCGATGGTTTCGACCATCCGCGGCCCGCCGCCCAAGGACGTCGCCAGAAAGACCAGCGTGTCTGTTTCAGTGATTGTTCCGTCGAAGTCGGAGAAGATATGCGGTTTTGTCATTCGTCAATTGTCAGTTGTTTCGGACTTCGACGCCAGCGGGCGCTTTGAATGTGAATTGCGCGGGCGATGCGGGAACGTTTTCCTGAACGTTCGAGAAGATGAAGTCGGAACGCGCGCCGTTCGGTTCGATGATCGAGAGCCGTGAAATCTGCAGGCCGTTCGGCTCGATCTCGATCAGCAACTCTTTGAAATCCTGCGCCCGTTTGGGAACCAGGCGTAAAACTTTGGCGCCGGCCTTGACCGGGGATTCGCTGGCGAATTCGATTCGTTTGAAATCGCGCCGCAGACTGCCTCGTCCGAGCAGGAACGCGAACGGCGCGCGCAGATCGCCGGCCTCTTTGATCGAACTGCGCGTGGCGTATTTTTCCGCCGGGACGTATTCGTAAAGCCATTTGCCGTCGGAGATGAACAATTTCGTTTC
>Ga0187894_10004123_pt1 | contig 15791 bp, 25 predicted proteins | sample GBC1701081metaG_FD_136650 | JGI IMG/M metagenome (GOLD analysis project Ga0187894, IMG submission 136650) | White microbial mat communities from a lava cave in the Kipuka Kanohina Cave System on the Island of Hawaii, USA - GBC170108-1 metaG ... | reverse complement strand
ACGACTAACATCCCACTTAAAAGGAGAGAACTGGGGAAGTGTATTAAGGAAATTTTTAAAATAGAGATCACTACTTTCATAACAGAAAGAAAATATTCTCTTTTCGCAATTTTCGAAATATGTGTATCATCAGTAATTGTTATTTTTTTATAGAGATAATAACTTTCTTGCATCAAGGTACTTGCTTCCAAAAAGAGAGCTATACGGGGTGTCCACGTCAAATAAGTATAGGAGCGCGAGATCTTTTTACAAGTATCGCTTATTCCTTCTGCGCTCAATAAGTCTACACCATTCTTTACTGCAAGAAACACGACTTCCAAATATTTCTGATTAAGTGTCCAATAACGATGGATAAGTCTTTCCATCTTTGTTTCCGGTTGGATTATAAAACGACTGGGAAGATTAGTAGTCAGAACATCCTTCTTATCATAAGCATAGCACTCTTTTTGACTATCCTTTCCATTTATAATCTCCATCACAAAAGAACCAACATCGACGATCGAAAAGAGGCGAGAGGCCTGTTCTGTCATCAAAGTAAAAGAGGGAGATTTTTTAAAATCTAAAAACACCTTACTCGGGTGAATAATAAGAGTCCTCAGTCCTTCTACAGTAAGAACCCATTCGCTAGTACGTACTAGTATAGCCTTGCATAAGGAAGAAATAAACAAGGGCTCCGAGGGACTCCGTGAAAGATATGCTGGAAGAGATGGGACAGAACAAAGGGCTATTCGCATGTATGACCTATTGCAAAATAATTAAAGGCTTTCATTATAACCACGATTTTAATAAAAAGAAATAGAAAGAAAAATTTTTATTTTTTGAATTCAGAGAGGTATTTTTTCACTATGATTCCATGGCGACAACTACAACTTAAAAATTTCACTAACTGGGAAAAATTAGCTCAATTTTTGAACCTAGATTTTCCTTCTGCATCGATGTTCTTAAAAAAACCTTTGTTTCCTTTAAATTTGCCTTTACGCCTTGCCAATAAAATTGAAAAAAATTGTTTACAAGATCCAATTTTATTGCAGTTTCTTCCTCTCCAAGAAGAAACAAAAGAAAAGGAGGAATTTAAAAAGGACCCCCTAGAAGAAATAGAGGCACAAAAGACAACTAGGCTTCTCCAAAAATATTCTTCAAGAGCCCTCTTGATTTGCACTAGCGCCTGCGCTATGCACTGTCGTTATTGCTTTCGTCAACATTATGCTTATTCCTCTAGTAGTAAAGAATTTTTAGAAGAGATCTGCTGGATTCAGAAGGAACTTTCACTAAGAGAAATCATTTTAAGTGGAGGAGATCCCCTTTCTCTCTCCGACGCGGTTCTAGATCAAGTTTTGACAGATTTAGACCAGATTCCTCACCTAAAACGCGTTAGGTTCCATACTCGCTTTCCTGTGGGAATTCCTGAAAGAATCGATACCTCGTTTCTCTCTCTTTTGAAAAAAAGAAGAGTGCAAATCTTTTTTGTTCTTCATGTAAACCATCCTAAGGAACTAGATGAAGACCTCTTCTCCGCTATGAAGCAAATTCAAGCACTGGGAATCCCCACTCTTAATCAAACGGTGCTTCTTCGAGGGGTAAACGATTGTTTTAGCATTTTAAAGGAATTGTTTGAATCTTTAGTAAATCAAGGCATCCTTCCTTACTATCTACACCAGCTGGACCCCGTTAAAGGCAGTACCCACTTTGAAACTTCTATAGAAGAAGGGAGGAAATTGATGAAGGAACTATCACACTCTCTCTCGGGATATGCAGTGCCCAGGTATGTCAAAGAGGAACCGGGAAAATATTCTAAAACGCCACTGTATCCCCAGCGCCCCTAACTTAAGGAAGGTATTCGAGGAAACAAAGGAGGGCTTGGTCTCCTCTACGTTCCTCTAGGGGAATAATGCGGGTGTACCCTCCATTTCTTGTAGCAAACCGTACAGAAAGCTCATTAAAAAGCTTGTACACCGTACTCCGATCTATATTACACCCGCGTCCTACTTCCGCATGCTCTTTAGGAAGATGACGCCTTTCCTTAGGCGTCAATCGATTAAACTGGATCATTAAATCAGCAATCACTTGCCGACGACTGGCTAAGGTCCCCTTTTTAGCTAGGGTCACAAGCCTATCAGCATGCCTACGAACCTCTTTAGCCTTGGTAAGGGTTGTCTTCACCCTTCCATAATGAACTAAAGACTTCAACATATTGGCAATCATGCAACGACGGTGAGCGGCAGTACGACCAATCTTAAAGGTATGTTTTCGATGCCTCATCCTTCTTTTACGCTCCCTGCTGCATGATGCTCTGAGTAATCTAATAAAATCTGCTTAATATTATCTCGATTAATTCCAAAACGCGCCAGATCCATTCCTAAGGAAAGTCCCATTTCTTCTAATTTAGCCTTAATCTCATACAGAGACTTTTTTCCAAAATTTCTAAATTTTAGCATTTCCGGTTCTGGCATTACTACTAGCTCTCCAATCGTTTCAATATTTGCCAAACTTAAACAATTCGTCGAACGAACAGATAATTCAATTTCATTGATTTTCAACACCAATTTAGCTAACAGAGTATCCCTATCGGTATTCGCTTCAATTTCACTAGAGGTAAAGGCAATGACATGTTGTCTTAGGTGTTCAAAAACTTCAAAATGAAGAATACCGATCTGAGTAGCATAAGAGAGTGCTTCCTCAGGAGTAATTCTGCCATCTGTAGTCACATCTAAGACCAGTCGGTCAAAATCAGTATCTTGTCCCACACGAGTATTTTCTACATAATAATTCACCAAACGAATAGGTGAGAAAGAACTATCGATAATAATTTCATCTAATGCTTTATCATGAATGAGATGCCTTTCAGAAGAAACATAACCTCGTCCAAATCCTACTCTGATGCTAATTTTTTTAATCATCGGTTTGGTTACCGTAAACAGAAGATGCTCGGGGTTGACCATCTCAAAATCAGATCCTGAAATTAAATCTTTTAAAGTAACTGCGTATTGCCCTCCATGTTGATCGAGCATCTCCCCTGTAATGTCGACATTTTTTGAAATGAGCTTCACTTCACGAGATATTTTTTGCTCCTCTATCGGTAACTTCCTAAGTAGAGCACCCTTAAAATTCAAAATGATGTGAGTAACGTCCTCGATAATTCCCTCTACAGCGGTATACTCATGAGGAACCCCCTCAATGCAAATAGAAATGATAGCTGGAGTTTCCATCGAGGTTAGTAAAATACGACGAAGGGCATTACCAACGGTATGACCAAAACCCCTCTCAAACGGTTCAGCAATAAATCGACAATAATTTTGTCGGCGACCGGCCTCATCTATCTTTATTTTAGTCGGCAATTCAAATTTACCGTACTTGACCGTCATATGATCTCCCAATAAAAAAACATTTTTAAACTCTACGTCGCTTACGAGGGCGACATCCATTATGAGCTACCGGAGTGGTATCGCGAATGGTGGTAATATTCAATCCAGAGGTTTGTAACCCTCTAACAGATGCTTCTCGACCAGAACCGGGTCCTTTCAATCGCACCTCAACCTCTTCCATTTGAACAGAAGCTCGAGCTATCTTAGCAGCTTCTTGAGCTGCGACTGTAGCTGCAAATGCTGATGATTTTCTAGAACCTGAATATCCGGCTTTACCTGCTGAAGACCAGGCTACGACATTGCCTGCCAAGTCGGTGATAGTTATAATCGTATTATTAAAAGAAGCTAGAACGTGAACTATCCCTATGGGAACACTTCTATGTGACTTTTTTCGAATACGCACAGATTTTTTTTTATTTTCTTCTTTTTTCGAAGTCTCTTTTCCTTTCATCTATTTCTTCTTATTAGCAACAGTTTTTCTTTTTCCTTTACGAACTCTTGCATTGGTACGCGTGCGTTGTCCTCTTACAGGCAAACCTACACGATGTCGTCTTCCTCGATAGCAATGAATAGACACCAACCGTTTAATATGATTTTGAATCTGTCTTCTTAAATCTCCTTCAACGGTATATTCTGTTTGAAGAAGGGCATTGATTTTAGCAATGTCGTCTTGTTTAAGAGAGACTGCTCTCATATTGGGATTTAACTCTAATTTAGCAATGATCTGATTAGAAAGCTTGCGACCAACGCCAAAAATATAAGTTAGAGCTACCTCTAATCTTTTATTCTCAGGAATATCAATCCCAATGATACGAGGCATAAATAAAATTCCTTGTTTTATATCGAAACAGTCTATCAATTTATCAAATTTATCTCAAGAGAGGGCCTTTGAGGAAATTATTTTTTATCTTGCCCTCGCCCCTTTCATAAAACCATCGTACCGCTTCATTAAAAAGTGAGATTCTACCTGTTTGGTCGTATCTAATACCACGCCTACTAAAATGAGAAGAGAGGTCCCACCAAAAAAATGACTAATAGTGGAATCTATTCCTAAAATGCGACTAACTAACGTGGGTAAGATAGCAATTAATGCTAAAAAAATAGCTCCTGCCAGGGTAATTCGACTCATCGTAGACTCCAGGTAATCCTGAGTAGGTTTTCCCTGCCTTACCCCAGGAATAAACGCCCCATTTTTTTTCATGTCGGAGACAATCTGTTCAGGACGAAACTGCGTGGCTGTCCAAAAATAAGTAAAAAACATAATTAACAAAACATATAACATAGTATGTACTAAGCTTCCTGGAGAAAACCAGTGAGCAATCTGATGCAAAAAAGTTCCTCTGCCCATAAATTGCATTAAAGTTGCAGGAAACATTAGGAGGGAAGAGGCAAAAATTACTGGTATGACACCTGCGTAATTAATTTTTAGAGGAATATACGCATTTCCTCCTTGAACTTCTCTAGAACCCACTATACGTCGTGCGTATTGAAGGGGAATGCGCCTCTGTCCTTGGATAACCAAAATAGTCCCTAGTGTAATCAAAACAAAGACGATACTAAGTACTACAAGAGAGGAGAGGTTAAGCTGCCCCGGTTCTTGAGAATCGAAATTGAGTTGCCGAATAATCGTTCCAAAGGTAGTCGGAAGCGAGGATAGAATGCCTACAGTAATGATCAAGGAAATGCCATTTCCAATACCTTTTTCAGAAATTTGCTCTCCTATCCACATTAATAACATCGTTCCTGCTGTCATAGTAAATACGAAAATCATGTAAAAAAGCCAAGGGACGCCTAAAAGTTGAAAATGAATCAAATCAGGGACAATGATGCCCGGGGTAGCAGTGTTTAATTGAAGTGCATACTTCGCAAATAAGCTGGATTGAAAAAAAGAAAGCGCTATAGTTAACACTCGAATCCACTTACCCATTTTACGACGACCTTGATCGGGGCTTTCTTTAACTTCTCTCTGTAAAGAAGGAATGAGTACCATTAAAAGTTGCATGATGATGGAAGCTGAAATGTAAGGCATAACACCAAGGGCAATGATGGTCATGTGGGCAAAGGCTCCCCCAGAAAATACATCCATGAGCTGAAAGAGATTTTGACCTCCTCCTGTGGCATGTTGAAATAATCGTACCACCAAATTTCCATTAACTCCAGGAACAGGAATATGAGCCCCTACTCTACAAGCAACGAGCATCCATAGAGTAAAGAGAATCTTTTCTCGTAAATCAGGTATGGAAAAAATGCGCTTGATCCCTTCGATCATGAAAGATCTTATGAATAGGGCAATTTGTTATAGGAAATGCCTCCCTTTTCCAGCTTTTCAAGAGCTGCTTTCGAAAATGAATGAGCTTCTATCCTCACTTTTATCTTCAATTCTCCCTTAGAAAGAATTTTAAGCCCTCCTTCAACTCTTCGAGACGCATAACCCCGCTTTTGAAGCTCTTGTAGATTAATAGTATCTCCTTCTTTAAAAAGCTGATTCAATCTACTTAGATTAATAGCACAACCCTTCTTGGCAAAACGGCGGTTGGAAAAACCTCTAGTCGGGACTTTACGATATAAGGGCAGCTGTCCTCCCTCTTTGCCCAAGTTGCTTTTGTAGCCTCGCCTTGCCTTATCACCTTTGACGCCACGACAAGAAGTTTTTCCTCGTTTAGATCCAATACCACGCCCTACGCGCTGCACGTTTCGACGAGGCCGAGAGAGGTTAACTAAAGAAGATAAGGTAATCATACAGTTGAGGCTCGATCTGCTAAGGTTTTACGACGACTTTTTAAAAGAACAAGCGCTTTTAAGGTAGCACGTACCTGATTTAAAGGGTTACTAGAGCCATAAATTTTTGCAATGATGTCCTTAACGCCCCCCAGTTCAAGGATAGCACGTACTTTAGAACCCGCAACAACACCTGTTCCTTCCGAAGCAGGCTTTAAGAACACCACGGAACCATCCCAAGAAACGGAGATATCATGCGGAATGGTAGTTCCCTCCATTTCAAATGGGACAATATTTTTTCTAGCGGCATCCCCACCTTTTTTAATCGCATCAGACACTTCATTGGCTTTAGCAAAGCCTACTCCTACACGCCCTTCTCCATCTCCGACAACGACAAGCGCGGAAAAGCTGAATTTTCGCCCCCCCTTGACTACCTTAGAACAACGATTAACGTAAAGGACTTTCTCTTCAAATTGTGTATCAAAATCTTCTTGACGATAACGTTTGTGTTTATGATCCATATTATTTCCTAGAAATGCAATCCAGTCGCACGAGCTGCACTAGCAAACTCGGCTATTACACCGTGAAACTTGCGAAATCTTCGATCAAATACGACTGAAAGGATATTTTTTTCTCGAGCCAAAACTCCTATCTCCGCCCCTATGATACGGGCAGACTCTTTACTTTTTCCCACACCTTTTTCTTTAAAAATTTTCATCTTACTGTCGATTCCCACTAAGGTAATTCCTTTTTCATCATCAATGATCTGAGCTGAAAGATGACGATTAGACCTAAAAACCGTCAGACGCGGCCTTTCAGCTGTACCAAACACCACCTTGCGTACACGGACGACTCTTCTTCTTCGCTTTCGATTTCTATCTTTTAGAGAACTTTCCATCTTACACTGCTGCCCTTTTAGCTTTAGCCGCTTTACCAGCCTTCTTACGAACATGCTCCCCCTTATAACGAATTCCCTTTCCTTTGTAAGGTTCAGGAGGAAGTTGGGAACGAATAATAGCTGCAAATTCACCTACAGCTTGCTTATCAATTCCAAAAACAACGATATTGACATTTTTGTCTACAGTTACACTAATCCCTTTGGGAATAGGCAGTTGAACAGGATGTGATTTGCCTATAAATAAATCGAGAGAGCTTCCTTGTACATTAGCTCGATACCCCACTCCAATCATAGATAATTCTTTTGCAAATCCCTTAAATACACCTTCTATCATGATTCCTAAAAGAGCCCTATAAAGTCCATACATAGACTTAGGGAGCTTCGAACTTTCGAAGTTTTCTACTACTACCTTTCCCGGCATCTCTTTAAGAGAAAGTCCTTCTATCCAATTATAACTCAACTCTCCCTTGGGACCCTTTACCAATACCTTACCATCGGTAACTTTAACCTCAACTCCACTAGGAAGAGGAATGGGAATTTTACCTAAACGAGACATGATACCTTACCAAATAGAACATATTAACTCACCACCAATTCCTTTTTGTTTCGCCGCTTCACCATCAAGAACGCCCTGAGAAGTAGAGATAATAGCTATTCCTAAACCCCCAAAAACAATAGGAATTTTATTTTTATTAACGTAATAGCGAAGACTAGGCTTGGAAATACGACGTAACCCTTGAAATAGAGACTTTCTTCCTTTTCCATACCTTAAAAACACACGTATCTTCCTTTTTTCTTCATCTACTAAAAGATGATCTATAAAACCCTGTTGATGAAAAATATTTAAAATATCGAGCTTCTGTCTACTCAAGCTCAAATCGACAAAACGATTACCAGCTTTTGCACCATTACGAATACGAGTTAGCATATCGGATATAGGATCACTATGAACCATATGTGATTACGACGCCCCCTTCTGTTGCATATGTAATACATCGTTAAAACTTTGTTGCTGTTTTAACTCTTTTTTAAAAGGGAAGCCCAAAAGATGGAGCAACTCCACACATTCTTCATCGGTTTTTGCAGAAGTGACAAAGGTGATATTCATTCCCTGTACTCTTTTTACTTCGTCTAAATTAAGTTCTGGAAAAATTTGTTGATCTCCTAAACCTAAAGAATAAGAACCCCTACCGTCACATTTACTAGAAAAACCACGAAAATCTTTAATCCCTGCCGCAATGATATGACAAAATCGATAAAAAAAATCAGTCATTCGCTTACGACGCAGTGTAACTTTAAGACCAATTACTTGACCTTTACGAGATTTAAAATTGGCGATCGCTTTTTTCGTTTTCGTAAATACGGGCTTTTGACCTGATATGAGCGATAACTCCTTTTGACACATTTGAATAGCGTTTTTATCTTTGGAAGCTTCAGCCAAACCCATGCTAATTACAATTTTCTTCAAAACAGGAATCAACATGACATTACTGTACCCAAACCTCTGTTGAAGGGCCGGCCTCACTTCCTCTTTATACTTTTTTATCAAGGCACTCATTTCATTATCCCTTTAAATTTTTTAGAGAACGCAGCACGACTTCTTTCTCGCCTTTAAAGTAAATCAACCGCTTTTCTTTTTTAAATTGACGCGCCTTAACGCAAATTTTCTTATCATCATCATCACAAAGAAAAATATTAGAAATATGAAGCGGCATTTCCAATTCGATAATTGTAGGCATTTGGGCTTGAGAACGACGCTTAACGTGTTTTTTTCTAATGTTTATCCCTTGAATAACTACTTTATCTCCTTGCCTTTTCAGAACAGTGCCTACCCTTCCTCGATCATTTCCCGTAGCAACGACTACCTTATCTCCTTTTCGTATCCACTTATGACTCATTTAAATTACCTCTCGTGCTAAAGAAGCAATTTTTACAAATCCATTTTCACGAACTTCTCGAGGTACAGGCCCAAAAATTCGTGTTCCCCTAGGGTTCCCCTTATCATCCAAAAGAACACAACTATTATCAAAAAAACGAAGCAAAGATCCATCAGCCCTTCGAATATAACTCTTCATCCTAATCACAACTGCCTTTACAACCTCACCTTTCTTCACTGTCCCTTTAGGATCAGCCTTTTTCACACTTCCTATGATCACATGGCCTACTCGAGCATATCTTCGCTTCGAGCCTTTCAATATCTTGAAACATACGATAAGCTCCGCTCCTGTATTATCGGCAACCTCCAATTCTGTTTCTTGTTGGATCATGACAATACCTCAATCACACGCCAACGTTTTAACTTAGAAAGAGGTCTCGTTTCAACAATTCGTACTCTATGCCCTTCTTGAATCTCATCTCCTTCATAATGAGCATAATATTTCTTATTCCAAGGCACGATTTTTCGAAAATCGGGATGCGGAATGGAACGATCTACTCGTACTATCACTGTTTTTTTCATTTTAGTGGAAATCACAACACCTTCTCTCTCTTTACGAGAACCACGCTCCATATTTTTTATGATACCTCCACCGAATTTTCGACTTTTCGCTGATGAATCAACGTCAAGATACGAGCACGGTCTTTTTTCCTTCTTTTTATCAAATGAGGCTTATCTAGCTTTTTCGTTATGCGAAATTCCGTTCTCATTTGAAAAATTTCTTTGGAAAATTCCTCATATAAAGCTCTTAACTCATGCAAATCTTGACGAGCCAACTCCTTCCAATTTAACATACCTTTATACCCTTTCTACCCTACTTACAAAACGCGTCGCTATACCCCCCATTTTTGCTGCTGCACGTCGAAATGCTTGTTGAGCTAACTCTTTGGATACACCCGCTACTTCAAATAAAATACGACCCGGGAGCACGACAGCTACCCAATGATCAGGACTTCCCTTTCCTTTACCCATACGAGTTTCAGCGGGTTTTTTAGTGACTACTTTATCAGGGAAAACACGAATCCACACCTGCCCTCGACGACTAAAATAACGGGTAATAGCGATACGGCAAGCCTCTATCTGATGATTTGTTAGCCATCCTCTTTCTAAAGCTTGTATGCCAAAATCTCCAAAATCTAAAAAATTAGCGGTAGAGCTAACTCCAGACCTCTCTCCTTTATGCATCTTACGAAATTTGGTACGAGCCGGCATCAAAACCATAATTAAACCCCCTCTTCTCCTCGATTAACCCATACCTTAACCCCAATAGACCCGTAGGTCGTTTCTGCTCTAGACAGCATAAAGTCAATATCAGCACGCATAGTTTGCAGAGGAACACTTCCTTCTTTATACCACTCTGTACGAGCAATTTCTGCACCACCCAATCTTCCAGATATTGCAATTTTCACACCAGCCGCCCCTGCATCCATCGTCGATTGAATCGCTTTTTTTAAAGCACGACGAAAAGGAGAACGACGTGTGATCTGCTTTGCTATACTCTCACCGATGAGCTTAGCATCGAGATCAGGCCTTTTGACTTCTTCTACCTCAATCCAAACATCTTTTTTGGTTACCTTTTTCAATTCCTGTCTCAACATATCGATTTCAGCACCTTTCTTGCCAATCACCAACCCAGGTCTAGCAGTATAAATGGTCACCTCGATCTTTCCACTCATTCTCTTAATGAGAATGTAAGAGGTCCCTACACAAATAGGTTTAGACATCAAATAACGACGAATAGCATAATCCTCTCCAATGTGTGCACCAAACTCTTGCTTACTGGCATACCACAGAGATTTCCATTTTTTTCTAATAACCAATCGAAATCCAGTAGGGGATGTTTTTTGTCCCATTATTCCCCCTTAAGCCCTACAGTTATCGTTAAATGACTAGTTCTTTTAAAAATGGACACCCTCCCTCCTCTAGCTTTTGATCGAGCACGCTTTAAAATGGGACCTGCATCAACACAAACACGTTTTATTTCCAAATTTTTTCTTGGAACATTATGTTGTGCTTCAGCATTAGCTACGGCACTATCGAGCGTCTTTTTTAAAAGCACTCCACCCTTAAGCCCTGATCTCATTAATTGAAGAGAGGCATCTTCGACATTCAAGCGACGAATCAAATCTGCCGCAAGCCTCGCCTTTCGAGGTGGTATCCTTACATATTTTATACATGCTGTAGCAAATGGCATAATCTTCTTCTTATTTCGACGTTTTACCAGCACCCACGCTTCTGTCAGAGGCCGTGGATGTCTCACTTATTTTTTTAGATCCATGTCCTTTAAAAACTCGAGTAGGAGAAAACTCACCTAATCGATGACCCACCATATTTTCAGATACAAAAACTGAAACAAACTGACGTCCATTATGAACGTCAAAAGTGTGACCTACCATCTCAGGCAAAATCATAGAGCGCCTAGACCATGTTTTAATAGCACGAGAGCTACCCCCCTGGCCTTTCTGCTTTTGCAGCTTAGATAACAGATGATGATCAACGAAAGGTCCTTTTCTAAGAGATCTCCCCATAATGCTACTTCCTTCGATCCTTAAGAATCCACTTTAAGCCTTTTTTATTGGAACGAGTGCGAAAACCCTTGGTGTACATAGCCCATGGAGTTTGCGGTAAATAACCGTTGTGTTTTCCCTCCCCCCCTCCATGCGGGTGATCGACAGGATTCATAGCTGTACCTCTTACTGTGGGCCTAACTCCCTTCCAACGCTTGCGACCTGCTTTACCTTCGACACGCAGATTATGTTCAGTATTGGAAACAATGCCAAATGTAGCCCGACAATTTTCATTGATAATTCGAACCTCTCCAGAAGGCATTTTCAATGTAACGTACCCCTGACTTCTAGCCAGAAGCTGTGCTGAAAGACCTGCCGACCTTACTAAAACCCCCCCACGTCCCGGATACATTTCGATATTATGAACGACAGACCCCAAAGGCATCTTCTTGAATTGCATGCAACAACCGACATCATACCTTTCCTGGTCTGTGGTAATGACCTCATCATACACCTTAAGTTGATCAGGAGCTAAAATATATCTCTTTTCTCCATCCGCATAAATTACCAGAGCAATATATGCGGTACGATTGGGATCATATTCAATAGAGGCGACTTTACCCGGAATCTCTAACTTATCTCTCTTAAAATCGATAATGCGAAAAGCTCTTTTATGACCACTGCCACGGTGTCGGCAGGTAATGTGACCATGATGATTGCGCCCATGAGTTCGATTCTTTTTACACAACAGAGATCGAGTCGGCTTAACCCCTTTGTTTAATGTATCATGACTTTCCAAGACTAATTCTCTTTGACCAGGAGTAGTAGGTCGAAATTTCTTTGTCATAAATTATACTTCATCCTCAATGAAATCTCCCTCCTGAAAAGAAACAATTGCCTTCTTAAAAGCAGATTTAAAACCTTTTCTTCCCCTCACTCGCCTAGGCTTTGCCGAAACTTGAATCGTATTAACTTTAGTAACCTTTACTTGACGTTCCCGATAAATGGTTTCAATAGCTCTCTTAATTTCTAATTTCGTTGCTTTTTTATCCACGAGAAAAAGATATTTAGGGGTTTGACACCTTTTTAAACAAGCTGAGCTAGTAGCATCTTTAAGAGATTCTAATACGCGAGCTTTTTCCGTCATATAGCGACTTTTGACAATATGGTAGGGATTATTTTTTTTCATTTCCTTGCCTTAACATAGACTTTAAAGACTCCACTGCAGGCTCCATCAACACAATCGTTTGATAGGCAAGAATATCATAACCACTTACATGATTGAGATACATAAATTTAACCTTGGGAATATTGCGAATGCTTTTGATAAAATTGCTTTCCTCTTTAGCGATAGAATTCCCAGAAACGAATAAAGCTCTTTTATTAAAAAGTCTTTTTCGTTTTAAAAAATCGGCAACCAACTTAGTCTTAGGCGTTTTAAAAACCTCTTTTTTGAGAACGATCACCTGTTGATGTCGAATTTTTTCTGAAAGAAGAAACCTAATAGCAGCCCCCCTTTCCTTGCGATTAATCCTTACATGATGACCCACTTGTGCACGAGGACCTTTGGGCCGCCCTCCACCTTTGTACTGAGTTGCTCCTAAATAACCTTGACGGGCTTTTCCTGTTCCCTTTTGAGGATGAGGTTTTTGACCTGAGTGATTCACTTCAGCTCGAGTCTTAGTATGTGCTCCTCTTTGCCTGATATTGGATCGAATAGCCACGATATAATCTTTCACAGATTGAAGGTGCATCTTATTACGTAATTGCTCCTCTTCAAAAACAAAAGGATCTAACGGAGAACCTAAAAGATCAAATCCTTCAATTGCTACCATGAGCCCCCTTTACCGGCCGAGATTTTTTCGATCTATTCTTTATCTGAGCCTGCTTTTTTTTAGCTATAGTGACATAAACCATAGAACCACAGCTTCCTGGGATCCCTCCTTTTACTAACAACAATCCTTCTTTCGGACGCACTCCAATTACTTGAAGATTTTCCACAGTCGCTTGCTCACCCCCCATCCTTCCCGCCTTTTTTTGTCCTGGAAGACAACGACCTGGAGTAGAACGCATCCCGCAAGAACCTCCATGACGATGAAATCCAGAACCATGCGATGCTGGCCCCCCAGAAAAATGATAGCGCTTCATTACACCCTGAAATCCCTTTCCTTTAGAAGTTCCCATCACATCTACAAAAGGAATTTTTTGAAATAACTCTATGGATATCTCATCCCCTACTTGGTAAGAAACAGCGTCGCTTCCACTTATTCTAAACTCCCAACAAACCCTATGCGGGTTAATCCCTGCTTTTTTAAAATGTCCTAATTGGGGCTTAGGACATTTTTTTACTTTAGACCCCTTAAGCTCCAATGAAGCCACTTGAACCGCTTGATAGTGATCAATTTCCAAAATTTTTACTTGAGAAACAACATGTTTTTCAATTTTAATCACCGTGCAAGGAAGAGGGTTTCCTCGGTCATCCAAGACCTGCATCATACCTTCTTTAGTTCCCATGAATTTCATTTTAATGTCTCTTAAAAGCTATTTTTTCTGGCAATCCACTAGAGAGAATTTTTTGCAACAAAAGCAAGCGTTCAAGCGAACAAGCTAACAAATTTTCATTTTTTCTACAATTCAAATTCTATGAAAAAACGCCTCAATATATAAAATTTAAGAAACTTAAAACCTTATTCCAGGCGCTCGCTGTACAAAAAATTAATAAAGTGTTTTGATAGCAATCGATTTCGCCCCCCCAAGCAGGAAAGCTTCTTCCACTTTTAATTCTAAATGATCGATACGAACGGTTTCCCCCACTGCAGGAGCATGCCCTAAAAGCTGAGTAACGAGCTCTTCCAAAGTTTCCGATTCTTTTGAATCAAATTGGAGCGAATACCTCTTTTTAAATTCGAGAATCCGAGTATCTCCAGAAAAAGTACGATCCACGATGATCTGATCGTTCCTACCCGAGAGAAAAGCAAAACTGCCTTTATCATCAGAAAATCCAAAAATTTCATCAATCACTTCATCTAAAGTTAAAATTCCCTGAGCCATCCCCGCTTCATTCAACACGATTGCTACGCTTTGATTATTGAGTCTAAATTGACATAAGATAGAAATAATCGAATCCTTTTCCATGATAAACCAAGGCGCTCTACCATAGTCACCTACCTCTTCCTCTTTTGAGATTCTCAATAAATCCCTAGGGTAAACAATGGCAGTGATGTGAGTGTGTTTCTTTTGATAAAGTGGCACAAAAGGGGAATATTGGGATTGCAATAGAAGACGCATTTCAGAAATTTTCATCTTGTCCTCGATTAAGGGAACTTTATCAAGAGACTGCATGAGATCCCTTGCCTTCATATTGCGCAAACAAAAAATTTTTTTTGCTATCGTATTAAACCCCTCCTGATCCTTCTCTTCAAATATCCTCTGTAATTCCTCTCGACTTAAGTACCCATGTTCTATTTCAGCATTTCCAAAAAATCGATAAACGATGTAACAGAGAAAATTGAAGCATTCGATGATGGGTTTTAATAAAAACGATATCGCATATAGTAACGGCACACCTATCATGGCGGCATGTTCTGCATAACGCCGACCTGCAAAAAGAGGTGCCATTTCGGCAAAAATCAGTACCAGGACAACCTGTGTTAAAGGGGCTAAATCAGGATTTAGGTTGAGTGATTCATAAAATCTTCGTGAAGCCTCAGATCCTATTTGCAAAGCTAAGTTCGCACAAATCAACACAGTACCGAACAATCTTCCTGGTTTCTTCAAAAGATCATTCAACCAAATAGCCCGACGATTGTTTTGACTCACATAATATTGAAGCCTCACCTTATTAAAAGAAACGCAGGCCATTTCCAACATAGAGAAAAAGCCCTGCACGGCTAAAGACAATAGAATGATCATGAGCAATTCCCAAGAAGAACTCACTTGGGCCTCTCCAAACGACGAATATAAACTCGACGTACTCGGGTGGGATCAGCAGCTAAAACGTGAAATAAAAAATTCTCATCACGGTACTTATTGCCATTTTTAGGAATATCTCCCATTTTTTCTGTAAGGTAACCTCCAATGGTAACCATATTATTTTCCGAAACTAAGGAAATATCAAAAACTTTCTTAAATTCTGACAGCTCCATTTTTCCGCTAGCGATGATCGCATCTTTTCCCGACAAGATATAGAGAGCCTCTTGATCCCTCAAGTCTACAATTTCCCCTACAACTGTTTCCACAAGGTCTTCAAGGGCAATAATACCTGCAACAGAGCTATACTCATCGATGACGATGGCAAAAGACTCTTGACGACGGTAAAATTGCCTCAATAGAGTAATAGCTGGAATCGTCTCTGGCACAAAAAAAGGTTT
>Ga0187894_10004122_pt1 | contig 15792 bp, 18 predicted proteins | sample GBC1701081metaG_FD_136650 | JGI IMG/M metagenome (GOLD analysis project Ga0187894, IMG submission 136650) | White microbial mat communities from a lava cave in the Kipuka Kanohina Cave System on the Island of Hawaii, USA - GBC170108-1 metaG ... | reverse complement strand
TCCTCCAGCCGATTCAAGCCGTTCGACGACGCCGCGGCGGCCACCGGCTTCCAGACCTCCGCCGCCAAGCCGATCACAGTCACGTTGTCCTGCCCACGGCGCTGCCGCGCCAGTGTCGTCTCAATCAGCCGCTCGCAAACCCCCTGCAGATCCTTCGCCCCGCTGTCACCGAGCAGCGCCGCAATGTCTCGCGGCGGAAGCGTTTTGAACAGTCCGTCGCTCGCGAGCAATACCAAATCGTCTTTCCGCAACGGAAATCCGTTCCGCGTCACATCGATTTCGGAAATTTCCGGCAATCCCAAATAGCTCGTTAAAGATTCCCGCTGCGGATCACCCAGCGCCGCCTCGCGTGAAATCTCCCCTCTTACCGCCTTCGCATCCAGTTGCCGCGCATAAACGTGCGGCACGTTCAACTGCGTCAATTCCCCATCGCGGTAAAGAAACAACCCGCTATCGCCCGCCGAAAGCCAATAAAGCTGCCCTTCTTTCAGCACCGCCGCAATCAGTGTCGTGCCCATCTCGCCCGCCTGCCCGAGCGAACTCGACAGCGCATACACGTCGCCGTTGGCCGCCCGCGCTCCACGCAACAGCGCGTCCGGAATCGACTCCTCCTCGCCTTTGGCGCGGTAAGCCTTCAGAAAAGCACGCACCGCCGCCCGGCTGGCTGCGTCGCCGTGCGCCAGCCCCCCCATGCCGTCGGCGACAATCGCCAGAAAGCCGGCGTGACGCGCCAGCCCCTCATCGTTCGGATCGGAAAATCCGAACGCGTCCTGCTGCTGCTCCCGCCCCCCGATATGTTGCGCGTTCCCGAATACGTATCCCATGCGCCCTAACCGATCACCAACTGAACTTCTCACTTACAAACGGAACCAGCATCAACTTCGAATCCCCAATCTCGATCTGATCCTCCGGTCCAACCTGCGTCGTCCGGTCCAATAAATCGCCATTCAAATAAACCAACCCGGAAGCATCCCCCGGCGACAGGTAAAAAACCTTTTTTCGTGGCTCAAAAGTCACAATGGCGTGTCGAAAACGAGACACCCTCGCATCGGTCGCCAACGAAACATCCATATCGTTTGCCCGCCCCACAAAGTTCCGCTCGGCGTGCAACCGGTAGTCTTTCCCTCGCTCCGGACCATCCACCGCAACGAGCCAACCCACCACCGGGTCCACCGGTTTCGCCGGTTCGGCCGAAGCCGCCGTTGGCGCAGGCACCGGAATCGGCTTGGCTACATAAAGAGGAGTCGTCTTCGGATCTCCACCACCCACATCGGCGGGCGGCCCCTGCATCGGCATCGTCTTTCCGGCGTCATCTAGGGACGGCCGCAACGGCGTCGTCTTGATGTCCGCGCTCGACTCCAAATCGAACGGCTTCGCGCACCACGGGCATGAGCTGTGCCGGGCCGGGTCGTAAAAATGTCCTTCCGTGCATTGAATCATGACTGTCTGGGCCGCTTACTTCGGCGGCTCGCTTCCTTTCTTTTCTTCTTTCTTCTGCTCGTTTCTCTTGCGCTCGTTCTCCATCATCCGCTCCCAGATTTCCTTGGTCGCCTCCGATGGCTCGAACTTTACACTGTAATCGTTTCCAATCACCAACGTGCCCACATGCACCGAAGTTCGCGGCTGCGAAAGCGTCACCGCCGGAAGGTTCGTCGCCTTCCCCTCATGCAGAAACATTCCCGTCACCCTCTGCGGCGATACCGTCCCCTGCGCCTCGATAAATTTGAAGTGTATTTCGTACCGCCCGCCCGACGCCGTGTCGCGAATGAGCCAGGCCTCCGTCCCCGGTCCCGAAAGCAGCTCGGACGCCGATTCGCCGGAAAAGAAAGTCCCCTGTTTCTTGTTCGGATCCACCGGCTCGGGCGACTTGCCGGCCGTCGTCTTCACGTTCGCCGGATAAACGTGAACGTCTAAATCGTGCCCCGCGCCCATCCACGTCATCGTTACGGCGATCGGATTGCGCATCCGCAGTTGGTCGTTCTCCTTCCTCAACTCCTCATTGCGGTTCAAAGCCGCGTTCAATTGCCCCTGCAATTTCTGTATCTGTGCCTGCAACTGCTTCAGCAACTCCAGCGCCGCCTCGCCCGCCGGACCCGCCTGCTCCAGCCGCTTCCGCATCTCCTCCACCTGCCGCTCCAGCTCCTGGCGGTCCTTCAACGCTTCCGCCGACGCCGGCCCGTTCACCGAATAATACGGAAACAGCGCCACCATCATGAAACAGAAAGCCCCCATCGCCCCGCACAGGATGTCGAGAAGCGACATATTGAAAATGTTGATCTCGCGGTTGCCGGCTTTCATGACCCTAGTCCACGTACAGGCGGTTGATCAGGTTCCGCAGCGTGTAGTCGCCCGAATGGCTGATCGCCGACTCCTCTTTCGCCTGCACCTGCTGCAACACGAACACAAGAATCGCGCTGTGCGCCAGTGCAACCATCGTGCAGTCGAACCCCACCCCCAGCTTCCGCGCCACGTCCCGCACGTCCACCTGCCCCGTCCCCTTGCCCGCGTCCATCAACGCCGCGCCCAGCCCGTACACCGTCCCGATAAAGCCCAGCGTCGGCACCAGCCACGCGATGAATCTCACCATCCCGTAGCGCAAATCCACCCGGTGCTGCGTCATCTCGAGCGACGCGCTCATCACGCTCGCCGCCTGGTCCACCGACTTGGAGGACTGAAATTGCAAAATGGCCAAATTGATCAGCCCTGGCAAAATCCCGTACTCCCGGCCGAATTTACCCAGCACCCGCCGTCGCAGCGGCCCCATATCCTTCACCCGCAGCACGGTCGAATCGTCCTCCGGAAGCAGTTGCCGCTTTAGAAAGCCGTGTTCGTAAGCCGCCGCCCGCCACCTTACGTAAAGATCCGCCAATCCGCAGAAGAACAGCAGATGCATGAAATTCTGAATGGTAAAGGGATAAGGAAAGTGCTGCGATGGATGATCGAAAATGATCTCCGCCGCGCGGCCTTTGACAAAATAGCTGCCCGCGCCGACAAAGGCGATCCCGCACAAAACGCCCAGCGCCAACACTTGTCCGCGGTCCGGCAGAGTCCATATACCAGAAGGAGGCGCGGTTGGCGCGGGTCCAACGGGAGTAGTAACCGGTTCGATGGCCATCGTCTTCTCCTAGGCGCAGAACGGGCAAGGCCGTCCCATGGAAATCACCGCGCCGCAAACGCAACGCACTAGCCGGTCGCTCTTCGGCAGCGGAGCCGTTGCCGCCGGCTCGCCGCTCCCACGCCGCTGTACCCGTTGCGCCACATCGACAAGGTCGCTCACGGCGATGGTCACATCCCCGAACCGCACCTGGTCGCCGGTGTGCAGCGTCTCTTGTGTAATCCGCACCGCCTGCCCCTTCCTCAGCAGCCAGGTACCATTACTGGACTGGCAGTCCGTCAAAAACATCCGCCCGCCGTCCATTAACACCAGTTCGGCATGGCGCCGGCTAACGGACTGATCGGCAACCGGGATGTCCGCAGCCCGGTCCCGCCCTATAATGAATGTCGTTTTGACCATCGTTTTCCCTCTACGTCTCCTAGTGGCGCACTTGAAAGAAGTATCACGACAGGCGGCGAAATTCGAGAGGAAACGGGTAAAAGAAGACTGAAATCGCCACTTCGGCTGGCTCCCGCGCCCTCAAACCCGGAGGACTCGATGGGGTCTGCGCCATGCTAGACAGCGTTAGGACCGCCGTCGAAGTAACCCACGGCCTCTCCGGCTGGCCTCGTCTACTCTCGGCAGTTTGGTGTCCATAAGAGAAAAACCGCCGCTCTGCCGCACTACCATTCGTGCGGTAAAATGGCATGCGAAAGTCGAAACAGAAACATACGAAAATGTCTTGGAAGAATCGCCTCTTCTTCGGCGATAACCTGCCGATCCTCCGTGAGCACATCGCAGACGAATCGGTCGATCTCGTGTACTTGGACCCTCCTTTCAACTCGAACGCCAACTACAACGTCCTATTCAAAGAAAAGAGCGGCCAGCATTCGCGCGCCCAGATTACGGCGTTTGAAGATACCTGGGAGTGGGGCGAGGACGCCGAAGAGACTTACTACGACACCGTTTTGAAAGGCGGAAAACTAGCGGATTTTCTACAGGCGTTCCGGTCCCTCCTCGGCCAGAGCGACATGATGGCGTATCTGGTGATGATGGCCCCCCGCCTTCAAGAGCTTCACCGTGTTCTCAAGCCAACCGGGAGCATCTACCTTCACTGCGACCCGACCGCCAGTCACTATCTGAAGCTTTTGATGGACGCAGTCTTTGGCGCAGAGAACTTCAAGACGGAAATCGTCTGGAAGCGCAGCAGCGCCCACAGCGATGGCAAGCAAGGCCGAAAACAGCACGGGCGCATACACGACATTCTGTTCTTCTATACGAAAGAAGAAGGAAATCATACATGGAATCAAGTCTTCACCCCTTACGACAGGCAGTACGTCGATCAGTTTTATAGGCACGTTGAACCGTCCTCTCAGCGGCGATACCGGTTGGGCGACATCACCGGCCCGGGCGGAGCGGCAAAGGGTAACCCGGCCTACGAAGTGATGGGCGTCACTCGTTATTGGCGCTACAGCAAAGCCAAAATGGAAGAACTCATTGCGCAGGGACGCATTGTCCAGACCAGCGCTGGTTCGGTGCCGGCATACAAGAGATACCTGGATGAAATGCCCGGGGTTCCGCTGCAAGATGTTTGGTCCGACATCAATCCGATCGCGGCACAAGCCGGCGAACGGCTGCACTATCCAACACAAAAACCCGAAACATTGCTTGAGCGCATCATCAACGCAAGTTCAAACGAAGGAGACGTGGTGCTCGATCCATTCTGCGGCTGCGGCACTTCCATCTCAGTCGCCGAGCGCCTGAATCGCAAGTGGATCGGAATTGACATCACCCACCTCGCGATCACGCTCATCCGGCACCGGCTGTTCGATCATTTCAAATCCGAACTTTCTCCCTACGACGTGGTCGGCGACCCGAAGGACTTGACATCCGCCCAGGCGCTGGCGGTCGAAGATCGCTACCAGTTCCAGTGGTGGGCGGCCGGTCTGGTCGAAGCCTTCCCGGCGCAAGACAAACGCAAGAAAGGTGCGGATTCCGGAATCGACGGCATCATCAACTTTGTCGATGACATGAGCGGGCAAGCCAAGCGTATCGTCGTTCAAGTAAAAAGCGGCCATGTGAAAGCCGGCGACATACGCGACTTGAAGGGCGTGATGGAGCGCGAGAAAGCTGTGATCGGTTGCTTCATCACCCTCGAAGAACCAACCGCACCGATGCGCGCCGAAGCCGTCTCAGCCGGGTTCTACGAATCCGCCGTCAAACTGGAAGGCATGCCCGCCGAGAAGTTTCCGCGCATTCAAGTTCTGACTATCTCCGATCTGCTCGCCGGAAGGAAGCTAGCCTTCCCGCGTCACAATATCGCCACCTTTAAGAAAGCAGAACGAAAGTCCAAATCCAAAGCCGAGCAAAGCGGCTTGTTTTCTTAGCCCGTTGCCCGCATATTGTTTGTTGGCGTCGCCCCTTCCATGCCCACCCGCTCCATCTTCCACGTAGACATGGACGCCTTCTTCGTCTCGGTGGAAGAACTCTACGACCCTTCTCTGAAAGGCAAAGCCGTCGTCGTGGGCGGCCCGGCCGATGCCCGCGGCGTGGTTTCCGCCGCATCCTACGAAGCCCGCAAGTTCGGCGTCCACTCCGCCATGCCCTTGCGCACGGCCTATCAAAAATGCCCGCACGCCATCTTCCTCGACGGCCACCGCGAACGCTACGCCGAAGCCTCCCGCAAAGTCGAACGCGTCCTCCGCTGCTTCACTCCCATCGTCGAAATGGCCTCCATCGACGAGGCCTACCTCGACATGTCCGCCACCGAACGCCTCCACGGCCCTCCGCTCAAAGCCGCGCACAAACTCCACGAGGAAGTGAAGCGCCAAACCAACCTCAACTGCTCCATCGGAGCCGCCGCTTCGCGCCTGGTCGCGAAAATCTGCTCCGATCAAGCCAAACCGAACGGCGTGCTCTGGGTCGTACCCGGCACCGAGGCCGCCCTACTCGCGCCGCTCGACGTCCGCAAAATCCCCGGCGTCGGCAAGAAGACCGAGGAGACCCTGCACGCCTGCGGCATCCGCAAAATCGGCGATCTCGCCCGCTTGGAAGTGGACTTCCTCGAACGCCGCTTCGGCAAATGGGGACTCGCCCTCGCCGGCAAAGCGCAAGGCCAGGACGCCGGCGGCTGGTTCGACTCACCCCTCGGAGCCGGCGAGGACGCAAAATCCATCAGCCACGAGCACACCTTCAACGAAGACACCGCCGACCGCGAACAGTTGACCGCCGTTCTGGCGCACTTGAGCGAGATGGTCGGGCGCCGCCTCCGCGACCACGGCTTCTTCGCCCGCACCATTCAACTCAAGCTGCGCGACGAGGACTTCCGCACAATCACCCGCGCCCGCACACTCAAACAGCCTTCGCAGCTAGACAACGAAATCTTCGCCGCCGCGCGCGACCTGTTCACGGCCAATTGGAAAGCGTGGAAAGTGCGTCTGATCGGCGTGCAAGCCTCGAACCTGGAACTTACCGAAGGCCAAGCCAGCCTGCTCGACCAGGATAAAAAGGACCGCTGGAAAAACGCCCTCGCCGCAGCCGACCGCCTGCGCGAGAAATTCGGCGACGACTCCGTCGCCCTGGCGGCGGGACTTCAAGGAAGATTCCGCCGCCGTGTAGACGAGACTTCGACGAAACGCCTCGAACCCGAACCTAAAAATTCACGATCGAAGCAAAACCCGCCGCGTCAAGGCTAGCGCCGCCCACCAGCGTCCCATCGATCTCCGGCTGCGCCATCAGGCCTTTCACGTTATCTGGCTTTACCGACCCCCCATAAAGAATCCGCAACTTCTGCGCCGCCGGGTTGCCGTACCTCTCGGCCGCGAGCGACCGCAGCGCGCGATGCGCGTCCGCCGCCATCTCGGGCGTGGCAACCTTACCCGTCCCAATCGCCCAAACAGGCTCGTAGGCGACAACGATTCTCGCGAAGTCCTCCGCGCTCAACTCGGCGATTCCATTTCCGAACTGCGTCGCCAGCACTGCCTCTGTCCGATTCGCCTCGCGCTCCTCCAGCCTCTCGCCCACGCAAACCACCGGCAGCAAACCGGCCGCCAGCGCCGCTTGCGTGCGCTTCAAAACCGTCGCGTCCGTCTCGCCGAAATACTGGCGGCGCTCACTGTGCCCAATCAGCACCGCGCTCGCCCCCGCCGCTTTCAGCATCGGAGCCGAAATCTCGCCCGTGTATGCGCCTTCCTTCTCCCAAAAACAATTCTGGCCGCCCACCGCCACCGCCGAACCCTTCGCCGCCTCGATCGCCGCCGCCAGATTCACGAACGGCGGACAAATCAGCACATCGGCATGCTTCGCTCCGGCCACCAACGGCAGAAATTTCGCAAAAAATTCCGCCGTCTGTTCCGGCGTCTTATACATCTTCCAGTTGCCCGCCATCAGCGGCTTGCGTTGACTCATTACGATTTCGCTTTCTCCTTCGGAAATTCCAAACCCAACACCGCGGCCAAGCGCCCGGCAATCGACAGCATGTCGATCTCGGGCAACCGCTCGCGTTTCACTCCCGCGCCCCAGAGCGCGAACGTCGCGCGGTAATCCTTGCGCAAAGGCCAATAACCATGCGAGCCCGACTCGCCCTCTCGCGGAGCCGGTTTCCCAAACTGCACATGCTCCATGGGCTCAAACACGGCCAGCCCTTTCATCTTCGGAGCCAGCCGCTCCAACTCCGGCGCGGGAATTTCGCGCCCCACCCCATAAGCCGCCTCTCCCGCGTGCTTCCTTAGCAACGCCGCCACTTTCGCGTCCTTTGTGTAAACCAGCGCCGGCCCCACGGTCAGCGCCCCCTGCACTTTTTCATGGCGCAGCAATTCTCGCGGATCGACCGTACGCTCCACTTTCTCGAAACCGTGATCGCTCACCAGCGCCACCAGAGTGCTCTTGGGAGCCGCCGCCATCATCTGCCCAAGCAACTCATCGGCGTATTCCAACGTCGCGTTCGCCCGCTTGGTGAAAGGGCCGTTGGCATGCGCCGCGTCGTCGTGATCCACCAAATGCACCAGCGTCAAATCCGGCTGCTCCTTCTTGAGCAAATAAATCACCGCCAGCGCCCGCGTCCGGTCATCCAGAAACTCGGTCGCAAACGATGGATACTCAGCCGCAATTCGTTCGATTAAACCCGGCGTCGAGTCCTTCTCATGCGACTCCATATCCATCCCGCCGCCGCTGCGCCGTTTGAAAACCTCGGGAATATTGAAATCGATCTTCGCCCCCACGGTAACCGGCCACTCCACCGCCGCCGTCTTCAATTTCGCCTCGCGCGCCGCGTCCCAAAGCGCCGGAGCCTTCATCAGCGAATTCGACCAGTACCGCTCCCCGCCCTCTTCCTTCGGACGGTTATTCGACAAGATCCCATGAACCTCCGGTGTCACGCCTGTCACAATCGTCGTGTGCGAAGGCCACGTCACCGTCGGCACGACGCCCACCACGCCATCGGCCCACTGCCCTTCCTTTGCAATGCGCCGAATGTTCGCGATCTTCAGCCCCAATTTATCCGCGTCGCGCACATAGCGATGATCCAACCCGTCAATCGAAACCACCAGCAGCTTGCGCTTCCCGCCGCCCTTCAGAAAAGGAATAGCGGCCAGCGCAAACAAATCACGCCGCGATGCTGTCGAGAAAGCTCGTTCCATGATCGATCCTCGCTCCAAAAATCTGCGCCACTGTCTGCCCGATATCGGCAAGCGTCGCCCGCGTTCCAAGCGCCACGGGCCGCACACGCTCCCCGTACGCGAGCAACGGAACATACTCACGGCTATGGTCGGTCGAAGGAGTAGTCGGATCGCAGCCATGATCGGCGGTCAAGATCAACAAATCGTCACCCTTCAACGCGCCAAGCAACGGCGGCAGCCAGGCGTCGAATTCCTCCAGCGCCGCTGCATAACCCTCCACATTGTTCCGATGCCCAAACAACATGTCGAAATCGACAAGATTCGTCCAAACTACCCCGCGCTCTAATTCGCCCAACGCATCCAGCGTCTTCGCCATGCCGTCCGCGTTCGATTTCGTCTTCACATGCGGACCAATCCCTCGCCCCAAAAACACATCCCAAATCTTGCCCACGCTCGCGACCGTTACACCGCTCTCGGCCAACCGGTCCAGCAGCATGCCCTCCGGCGGCGCGGTAGCGAAATCGCGCCGGTTCGCCGTCCGCGTGTAAGCACCGCTTGCCCCAACGAACGGCCTCGCGATCGCACGGCCCACCTCAAACGGTCCCGTCAAAAGCCCGCGCGCGATCTCACAAATTCGATAAAGCTCATCAAGCGGAATCACATCCTCATGCGCCGCGACCTGAAAAACGCTATCGGCCGACGTATAAACGATCGGCTTCCCGCTCCGCACATGCTCATCGCCCAGCTCGGCGATAATCTCCGTGCCGCTGGCGGATTTGTTACCAAGCGTTCCCCGCCCGATGGCGCGCTCAAACGGCTCCAGAATCTCCGGTGGAAAACCGCCCGGAAACAGCGGCAGCGGACGCTCCAACAGAATCCCCGCCATCTCCCAATGCCCGGTCGTCGTATCTTTGCCAGGCGACGCTAGCGCGCAACGCCCATAAGCGCCCGCCGGACTGTTCTCTGCGGCAATACCTGCAAGTTCGCGTATATTCCCCAGCCCGAGCCGCGCAAGATTCGGCACCTTCAAACCTCGCCCGCGAGCGATGTTTCCCAGGGTGTCGCTTCCGGTATCCCCATAATCCGCCGCATCCGGCATCTCGCCAATGCCGACACTATCGAGCACGATCCACACCACGCGGCAAAACAAGTTACTTCTCCGCCAGCGCCTGCTCAATGCGCTCGCCCAGCATCTCGACGAACTTGTCCGGAATATACCCGTTCATCCGGCTCGAGACTTCGCCCCGCACGTTGAAAATCACCGTCGTCGGTATCGAGCTGACCCGTAGCAACCCCGCCAGCCCATCTTCGAAATAGACCGTCTTCTTCCATCCGTTCTGATCGAGAAAAGGTTTCACCAGTTCCCGATTCTCATCCGTCGATACATTCAGGAAGATGACGTTCGGGTTAGCGGCGTATTTCTTTTTCACTTCCTCATACAGCGGCTGCTGCCCCCGGCAAGGCCCGCACCAGGTCGCCCAAAAATCGAAAACCAACACCTTGCCCTTCAACGTCATCAGGTTCAGCTTCTTGCCGTCCAGCCCGGAAATCGTAAAGTCCAAGGTCGACTCCGCAAAAGCATTCGGCTCCAACGCGCGCAACAACGCCCGCCGCTTTGCGACCAACACGACCGAGCGATCGTAAGCCGCCAGAATCTCATCGCCCAAACCGGCTTCCGACGCCTTCAACTTTTTCCACCATTCGCCCAGCTTTTCCCGATCCTTCGCGCGCAACCCCGCCTCTTCCGCAGAACTCGAAAGGACGAACGCGTCGGCCATGTGCGGAATCGCATCCGCCGTCCGCCCCATCCGATCCAGCCACCGCGCGATCTCCCGCGCCGACTCGGCCGAGGGAGCAGTCTCATAGCTCCGCCGCGCAAGCACCGTCGCATCTGCCGCGTTCCCCAAATTACCCATAGCCCGAGCCTGATAAACAAGCGACTTCCCAAGAAAAATCTGCCGCTGCTCCCACTGCTGCGCCGCCCCGTGTTCGCCTTCCTTCGCTTGAGGCTGCGCCTGCACCGCCTGCTCGAACTTACGCGCGTAATCCAAAGCCTTCGCCGCCGAGTCCTTGTCCTCGCCGCTCAGCAGCAACCGCGTCACTCGTTCCAGAAGCTCAACGCTTGCACCGTCGCGCGCTAGCACCCGCTCTCCATACAGCAACACCCGCCGGCTGTCGCGAATCTCCGCGGCAGTTTTGACAATGGCCCGTTCCAACTCCCCGCGCTGCGGCGTCTGCGGATACTTCTGCAGATGAAGCTCCAGCGCCCGTATGAAATCGACTTGACTCGATCCAGCCTCGCTCAGCGCCGCGCGCAGAGCTTGCCTCTCCGCTTCCGAAACTTCCTGCGCAGCGCACACCAGGCACAACGCGCAAAACGCGAACGCAAGCAGCACCCTCATTCCGCCGGAGCCTTCGGCGCGCGTATCTGCGCCGCGATCGACGCCGCCCGCTCCCTTGCCATATTCAGAAAGGACTCATTCTTCGCCACGCGATCCAGCCACGGCAGAAACTGCTCCAACGCCACCAACCTCTGCCGCTCCATTGCCGCCTGCATCTGCAACAGCACCTTGTTCACGCCAAGCTTATCGAAGCGCACCGCCCGCTCAACCGAAACCAAATGCTGCTCGGTCTCGGAAATTTTCTCAAACCATGCCTGCAAAGCCTGTCCATCCAAGTCCTGCGTATAGTTGAACGCCGCCTCCTGCTGCTTGGCCCCGTCTTCCCAACGCAGCGTCTTATCGCCCATCCGGGCTACCTTCAACCCGGACTCCAGCGGCTTCTTAAAATGCTCCAGCTTTTCCGCCAACTCGAAAATCTGCTTCACATCCTCCGCCGCCAACTTGAACTTCAATGGCTGCGGATCGTCCGGCGCTTCCTGATAAACGGCATCGCCCGACTTCTCCACCGTGATCCGTACAAACGGTGGAACGCTTCCCGGAAACGACTTCGTGTAAACAACGCGCGGCTCCGCGTGCATCGCCAGTGCCGCCAATAGCGCAAGAGCAACCCTCACCGCCACACCCCCACCGCGTGCGTCGCATGGCAAATCGCCACCGCCAGGGCGTCGCAAGCGTCCGGCAAATTCGACGGCGCGCCCTGCCCCAAAAGCGACCGCATCATGAATTGCACCTGCTCCTTCGCCGCATGCCCATTCCCCACCACGCTCTTTTTCACCTCAAGCGCCGAATATTCGGCCGCATCCAACCCGCTCTCGGCCGACACCAGTAGCGCCACCCCCCGCACCTGCGCCAGCTTCAATGCGCTTTGCGAATTCACCGCGTGGAAAACTTCCTCCACCGCCACGCAACTGGGAGCATGTTCGCGAATCACCACCCGCAACTCCACGGCGATTTTCATCAGCCGCTCCGGCATCGCCGTCCGGGCGTTCGTCCGGATTGTCCCCGCCGCGATGAGCGCGTGCCGCACTCCATCGGATTCAATCACGCCGAAACCCGTCCGCTCGGTTCCGCAGTCGATTCCGAGCACTCGCATCATGGCGCCTACTCGAGCGATTCCAACTCGCTCTCGTCGATGTCGAAGTTCGAATACACGTTCTGAACATCGTCATGATCGTCCAGCGCTTCGTGCATCTTCAGCATCGCCTTCGCTTGCGCCCCTTCGAGCTTGATCAGGTTCTTCGGAACCCAAGCCAGACTCGCCGACACGGTCGGAATTCCCGCCTTCGCAATCGCGTCCAGCACCGCCTGGTGAGACTCGAGCGCCGAAAGCACTTCCCACTGGCCACCCGTATTCCGGATATCGTCCGCGCCCGCCTCCAGGCCAATGTCCATCAGCCGTTCCTCGGTCGCGTTCTCTTCCTCGATGACGATCTGGCTCTTGCGCTCGAACATCCAGGCAACGCTGCCTGGCTCGCCTAGGTTCCCGCCGTTCTTCGAAAACGCATGGCGGATCTCGCTCACCGTGCGATTGCGATTATCGGTGGCCGACTCCACCAGCACCGCCGCCCCGCCGGGGCCATAGCCTTCGAACATGATCTCATCGATCTGTCCGCCCTCAAGCTCGCCCGTACCGCGCAAAATCGCGCGTTTGATATTGTCCGCGGGCATCGAGACAGCCTTTGCCGCCGTGACGGCCGTGCGCAGCCGCGAGTTCGCATCCGGATCGCCGCCCGATCGCGCAGCGATAACGATTTCCTTAATGAGCCGCGTAAACACCTTGCCGCGCTTGGAGTCCAGCGCCGCTTTTTTGTGTTTAATCGTGTGCCACTTAGAGTGTCCTGACATACCTGAGTCTTACTTATGCGCTTTCCGGTGGAGTGGCTGAACTATTCAAGATAACATGCGCCCACTAGCTCAACTTCCCCCGCACCAAATCGCTCAAAGCCTTGCCATCCACCCGCTTCCCCGTCAACTTCCCCTGCGCCGCCTTCATCACCACGCCCATCTGCTTCTGGCTCGTCACGCCCGTCTCCGCAATGGCCGCCCCAATCGCCGCCTCGATCTCCTCCGCCGTAGCCATCGCGGGCATGAAGGCTTCAATCACGGCAATCTCCGCTTCTTCCTTCGCCGCCAACTCCTCCCGCCCTCCCTTGCGGAACATGTCCACAGACTCCCGCCGTTGTTTCAGCAACATGTTCAAGACCTGCATCTCGGCCGCTTCATCGGCGTCTTTCATGTTGTCCGCTTTGTATTTCATCAGCGCCGTCTTCACCATCCGGATGGCATTCAGCCGTACCTCCGCCTTGGCCTTCATCGCCTCGACCATTTCCTTCTGCAGCCGTTCCATTAATGCCATAAGGATTCAGCTTAAAACAGAAACGGGGGCGCACGTAGCGCCCCCCGCGGGAAATCCAGCCGTCAACCCGCTACCTGGGGTTGCGAGTCATGTGGTCGTAAATGAACCCGCCCACGCCGCCCGCAATCGCGCCGATCCCAGCGCCCTTCTTGCCCCCGGCCAGCGCTCCAATGCCCGCGCCGGCGCCCGCGCCTCCAGCCACAATCGCGACCGACTTCGCCGTCGACCGCTTCGCCCTCACCGTTCGCACGGTCCGCATCGGCTGCGCCTCATCGACCACCACCGCCCTCCGGTAACCCGCCGGACCCGCTTGCGAATACGCGGCGGGCATCGCGCTCATCGGCGCCTGCATAGCACCCGGAACCAAAACATAGGCCGGAACCATCGTGTAGCCCGCCGCAACGCCCCCCTGCGCGATCTGCGCCGCTTGTATTCCACCATAGGGTTCAAAAGGTGCCGGTTGAGGCTCGCGCGACCATCCCGCAATAGCCACAGCGGCCATTAATACGAAAGCTGGAATTGCAATTGCCCGATTCATAACCCGCCTCCTGCCCCGTACGACGCCGCCCTTCAAAATCCGGTTGCGCCTGTTTTCGGCGGAAGGGTTCCGCACTAGCTGGATTTGCCAATTCCATTCATCGTTGAGCCTTACCGCGCTTTTCGAAACGCGTGACCAGGCGGGCCACTCGGAAATCGAAACCACGATGACGTATGTGAAACCCGCGCTCGAACGGCGCCAGAAGGCCGTCGAAAGATTGGCTGAAAGGCTCATTCCGGAAAGAAGTGCGGGAATTGTGCGGGATAAACAGAGCCATGAAGCCGCTTAGCCTTAGTGCCGTTCTTGTGTTTTCAACAGGTTGGGTGGTGGGCCTGACAGAACTCGAATCTGTGACCTCTACCGTGTCAAGGTGGTACAGCGGCCCGATTCAGAGCTGGTCCAGAAATCGGCTGTTGAAAACGTGGCACTTAGTCTTGCGCTGCTAATTCCCCTCGCAGTGTGAAGTGCGGGAATTCTGCGCGATTTTGCGATTGTGCGGGATGAAATTTAAAGGTCCGATCGGGTTGACTCTCCCGCCCTTTTTACCGGAATCGATGTCACTGCCCTCACCGCATACTCGGAGACCATGCTGAAACGCTGCGCCGAATACTTGGTATGAAGTCCCCCCGAAACACAATCGTTCATGAAATTTCTCAGCGGCTGCTTGTTTGGAGGAATGCAAGCACCGCTTTGATATAGCCATAGCCGAATGCGAAACCCTGCAAGGTATCGGTGTCGTTCGGATGGCTGGGAATGTGGTCCGGCATCACCATGTATTGGTAACCGGTCTCTTGCAGAGTCTTCGCCACTTCCACCATATTCATGTCGCCTTCGTCAGGAAAAGTTTCATAGAAGTCATCGCGGCCGCCGACTATGTTCCGGAAGTGAATGTTAAAGATCTTCCCGGCCTGGCCGATGCGCTTGATCATGATGTGGATCTCTTTGTTGGGATTTCTTAGCATCTCGGCAGTAGTGCCTAGACACAGATTCAGGCCATGATACGGATTTTCTTTGATAGAGATAAATCGATACAGCCCTTCCGGCGTGCCCAGCACGCGCGCGACGCCTTGATATCCCTCGGACGGTAAACCGGGATCGTGTGGATGCGCCGCCATCCGGACCTTGTACTGGCTTGCGACCGGAACGACGCGGTCAAGAAAATAGGTGATCCGCTCCCAACATTCGTCGGCGCCTACAACTCCCGCCCGGGTTAATGGCCGTTCAGGTTTTGCATCCTTCAAGCGCCATGTACTGTTCGACGAGCCTCCGCGTCCGGGTGTCCGTCCCGTGCGCAACACGCCCAGGATGGAGATGTGGTACTGGAAAGACGGAATTCCCACTTTCGCCATCACCTCGATCATTTTTTGAACGTGCTCGATTTCGCGGTCACGGTCCGGTGACTGTCCGAGCGCAATCGCACTACGCGGGTTGCGGTCCAAATGAAAACCGCGCGGGTAAGGCACCTGGACCATTTCGCAGGTGATGCCGTTGGACTTACAAGTTTCGCGCACCTGCTCGATCGTTTCCACCGTCCAATGACCGCGTTCGCCCGGGTCGGGCGGATGAGCGCAGATGTGATTGACCCCATGCCTTTTGAAATACTGCATGGACTCTCTTGTTACCGGGAGGGCCTTCTGACACCCCACATGCATGCGTACCAAGGTCTAGCCCCAATACTGTTCACTTAATAATCCTAACGGCCTGGCGGATATTGATTGGCGGCAGCGGCTTGCCGCTTCGAGGACGCAGTGGGTAGTTGCTCATTTTGCGTTTGACTCCGCGGGGAT
>Ga0187894_10004121_pt1 | contig 15795 bp, 17 predicted proteins | sample GBC1701081metaG_FD_136650 | JGI IMG/M metagenome (GOLD analysis project Ga0187894, IMG submission 136650) | White microbial mat communities from a lava cave in the Kipuka Kanohina Cave System on the Island of Hawaii, USA - GBC170108-1 metaG ... | reverse complement strand
CACCACTTCGCAGCGGAAGTTGGTCGGCACGCCGCCCATGTTGTAGTGGCAGGTCGGCACGATCGGAATCGGCTGCTTGGTGACGTCGACACCGGCGAAGATGCGCGCCGTCTCGGCGATGCCGGGCAGGCGCTCGTGGATCACCTTGGGCTCGAGGTGCTCGATGTGCAGATCGATGTAGGCCTTGTTGGGGCCGCAGCCGCGACCCTCGCGGATCTCGATGGTCATCGAGCGGCTGACCACGTCGCGCGACGCGAGATCCTTGGCCGACGGCGCGTAGCGCTCCATGAAGCGCTCGCCGTTGGCATTGGTGAGGTAGCCACCCTCGCCGCGCACGCCTTCGGTGATCAAGCAGCCGGCGCCGTAGATGCCGGTGGGGTGGAACTGGATGAATTCCATATCCTGCACCGGCAGGCCTGCACGCAGCGCCATGGCGCCGCCATCACCGGTGCAGGTGTGCGCCGAGGTGGCCGAGAAGTAGGCCCGGCCGTAGCCGCCGGTGGCCAGCACCACCATGTGGGCGCGGAAGCGATGGATGGTGCCGTCGTCGAGGTTCCACGCCATCACGCCGCGGCAGACGCCCTCGTCCATGATCAGATCGAGGGCGAAGTACTCGATGAAGAACTCGGCATGATGCCGCAGCGACTGCTGGTAGAGCGTATGCAGGATGGCGTGGCCCGTACGATCGGCAGCGGCGCAGGTGCGCTGCGCGATGCCCTTGCCGAACTCCGTCGTCATGCCGCCGAACGGCCGCTGGTAGATCTTGCCTTCCGGCGTGCGGCTGAACGGCACGCCGTAATGCTCCAGCTCGATGATGGCCGGGATCGCCTCGCGGCACATGTACTCGATGGCGTCCTGGTCACCGAGCCAGTCCGATCCCTTGACGGTGTCGTACATGTGCCAGCGCCAGTCATCGGCACCCATGTTGCCCAGCGCCGCCGAGATGCCGCCCTGCGCCGCCACGGTGTGGCTGCGTGTCGGGAACACCTTGCTGATGCACGCGGTCTTCAGACCCTTGGCGGCGATGCCGAAGGTGGCGCGCAGACCAGCGCCGCCGGCACCGACGACCACGACGTCGTAGGTATGGTCGATGACCTTGTAGGCGCGGCCGCCGATGGACATGGTGCCTGCCGCGCCATTGCCATTGCCCTTCTCGTCAAGCGGCATCACTAGCCTCCGAACGCGATTTTGAAGATCGCCACGATGCTGGCGACGATCAAGGCGGCGGCGGCGAACTTCACCGCCAGATCCAACCCGATGCGCCAGCCCTTGGCGTGTACGTAGTCCTCGATCACGACCTGTATGCCGAGCGCCGCATGCCACAGCCCGACGGCAATGGAGAGGATCAGCATGGTCATGGTGATCGGCGAGGCGATCCAGGCCCGCACCGCGGCCTGGCCCTCCGGCGCGAAGCGCAGCAGCGATATGACGAACCACACCACCAGCGGCACTAGCGCCACGGCTGTAACGCGCTGCAGCCACCAGTGATGCGTGCCGTCCTGGGCCGAGCCCAGGCCGCGAACGCGGGCGACCGGCGAACGAAGATCAGCCATGGCCCTTACCTCACGAGGCCGGCGATCAGCCAGCTCCCAATAGTGCAGACGGCAGTCGCGACGAGCACGGTCCAGCCGCTGGCGTAGGCTTGCTTCAATTCGAGCCCGTAGCCGGCGTCCCAGAACAGATGCCGGATGCCGTTGAACAGGTGATAGAAGAGGCAGGCCGTCCAGCCGAACAGGAAGATGCGCCCGACCACCGAAGCGTTGAAGGATGCCACGGCGCCGTACGTGGCGGCGTCAGACGCCGCGGCACAGATCCAGACCACCAGCCACACCAGCCCGACAGCGAGCGCCACGCCGGTCGCGCGATGCGTGATCGACAGCATCGAAGTGAGCTGCGGCCGATAGACCTGCAGGTGGGGAGAAAGTGGCCGTGAAACCGGCCCGTCCGCTGTGCTCATGCCTGTCCCGGAAACGATGACGCCGGGTCCCTCGCGGACGAATCGTCCGCAAAGACCCGGCCACGAGGGTCACTTTAGCCTTCATCGCCGGCAAGTCAACGCATAGCACCCAACCCGCGTTGCTCATCGAAACCGAGTGGTTTGCACGACGTGCAATCCGGTCCCGCGAAAGCCGCAGATCAGCGTGGCATCAACACCCAATAGTCGAGATCAAGGACGACGGCCGGGTCGGTGCGGCCGTCCGCTGTCTTGTCCGGATACATGGCTGACGGTGCATTCTTGATGGCGACGGTGCGCAAACGCAACGCGCCGACGTCGCTTCGATGAGCGAGTTCGGCCTTCTCGTTCACTTCCGACCAGGCGTAGATCGTGTCGCCGGCCAATGTCGGATTGGTGTGGCTGCCGGCATTGATGGCCGCCAACCGGAATGCGTTGCCAAGACCATTGAACGACAGCGCGCGAGCCAGCGAAATGATATGGCCGCCATAGATCAGGCGGCGTCCGAACCGGCTGCTGGCCGCCAGGCGCTGGTCGAAATGCACCTTGGCGGTGTTCTGATAGAGGCGCGTGGCGATCATGTGCTCGGCCTCCTCGATGGTCATGCCATCGACATGGTCGATCCGCTCACCGACAGCATAGTCACCCCAGCGATGCACCGCGCCGGCAAGCTGCACATCGTAGGAGGCGAGCGACAGGCCGGCCGGCATGACGAGGTCGGCGGCCGCGACGGCGGGCGCCAGCTTGGGCGTCACGGCAACGGGCAGCTCGGCCTTGGGATCGCGTTTGCGCACCATCACCCAACGCACGTAGTCGAGCACGACTTCACCGTGCTGGTTGCGGCCGGTCGAACGCACGTGCACGACGCCGCTTTCCCGATTCGAATTCTCGCGCAGGCCGATCACCACCGATCGGGTCGACAGCGTATCGCCGGGATAGACCGACACGCCGAAGCGACACTCGGCGTAACCGAGATTGGCGATGGCATTGAGCGAGATGTCCGGCACGGTCTTGCCGAACACGATGTGGAAGACCAGCAGATCGTCGACCGGCGCCCGCGGCAAGCCCACCGACTGCGCGAATGCATCGGACGACTGCAGGGCGAAGCGGGTCCCGTAAAGCGCCGTGTACAGCGCGACGTCGCCTGCCGTAACCGTGCGCGGCGTTGCATGCACCAGTTCCTGACCGATGCGGAAATCCTCGAAGAAATTGCCGGAATTGGTTTTGGTCATCATCGGCTCCAATGCGATCAGGCGCCGGCAAGGCCGGCGATCGCCTTGGCGAGCGCGAGCTGGCGCTGGGCCTGCTCGACATGGAGATTCTCGATCATGCGGCCATCGACGGTCACCACACCCTTGCCGGCGGCGCGCGCCTGATCGAAGGCGACGACGATCTTCTCGGCCATGGCGAGTTCCGCCGCGGTGGGGGCAAAGACCTCGTTGCAGGGCTCGACCTGGCTCGGGTGGATCAGGGTTTTGCCGTCGAAGCCCATCTCGAGGCCCTGCAGGCACGATGCCTTGAAGCCCTCGGCGTCCTGGATGTCGTTGTAGACGCCATCGAGGATCGCCAAGCCACTGGCGCGCGCCGCCAGCATGGTGACGCCCAGCGCCACCAGCATCGGCAGCCGCATGGGCGTATGACGCGCGCGCAGATCCTTCACCAGGTCGTTGGTGCCCATCACGAAGCAAGCCAGTCGCGGCGAGGCCGAGGCGATCTCTTCGGCATGCAAAATGCCGCGCGGCGTCTCCATCATGCCCCAGATCGCCATCGCGGGCGGCGCGCCCGCCTCGTCGAGCAGTTCGACGACCGCCGCCACGTCAGCGGCACCTTCCAGTTTCGGTACCAGGACGGCGTCGGCCCCCGAACCGGCGATGGCGACAATGTCCTCGCGGCCCCAGGGTGTGCCCAGGCCGTTGGCGCGGATGACGATTTCGCGCTTGCCGTAGGCGCGGCTGGCGGCGGCCGCCACGACATTGGCCCTGGCGGCCTCCTTGGCGTCGGGTGCAACCGCGTCCTCAAGGTCGAAGATCAGCGCATCGGCCGGCAAAGTCCGGGCTTTTTCCAGCGCACGCGTGTTGGCGCCGGGCATGTAGAGCACGCTGCGACGCGGACGGACAGTGGCGGTCATGGCGAAATCCTCTCCCCCCGGCAAGCGCGGCGGACTATATAGCGATCAACCGATGTAACAACCAATTGCCGCCCCTGCATGCGAATCCTGTCGATCCAGTCTCATGTGGCCTATGGTTACGTCGGCAACCGGGCGGCAGCCTTCCCTTTGCAACGGCTGGGCCACGACGTATGGGCGGTCAATACGGTCGAGTTCTCCAACCACACCGGATACGGTGCATGGAAGGGACGCGTCGCCGCACCCGAGCAGGTGCGTGACGTGATCGAGGGCATTCGCGAGCGCGGCGTCCTGCCGCGCTGTGACGCGGTGCTGAGCGGCTATCTCGGCGACGCGGCCCTGGGCGAGGTGGTGCTTGACGCGGTTGCCGCCGTGCGGAATGCCAATCCGGCCGCTGTATGGTGCTGCGACCCGGTGATCGGGGATGTCGGCCGTGGTGTCTTCGTGCGCCCGGGAATCCCCGAGTTCTTCCGCCAGCGTGCCGTGCCCCTGGCCGACATGATCACGCCCAACCATTTCGAGCTCGAGCTGCTGACCGGCCGCACGGTTACGACTCTGGAAGCGGCACACGCGGCCGCGCAGACGCTGCTGGCGCCCAACAGCCATGCGGCCGGTCCTACGATCGTGCTGATCACCAGCCTGCGCCATGCGGCCACGGCCGACGGCTCGATCGAGATGCTGGCCGTAACGGCAGCCGGCGCCTGGCGCATCGTGACACCCCTGCTGCCCTTCGACGTGGCGCCCAACGGCACGGGCGACGCGGTCGCCGCGCTGTTCCTGGCGCAATGGCTGAAAACACGCGACGTGGCCGCGGCGCTGTCCTCTGCAGCCTCGGCCATCTTCGCCATCCTCGAAGCGACGTCGCGCGCCGGCGAGCGCGAGTTGCAACTGATCGCGGCACAGGACGCTCTGGTGGCACCGCCGCGGTCGTTTGCAGCCGTGCGGCTCTGAGGTGCTCTTGCTGCTCGATGGCCTCGACCCGATCTATCTCGGCATCGAGGGCGCCGTCATCGGCTTCTTGATTGCGCTGCCGATCGGGCCCGCCGGCATCCTCTGCATCCAGCGCGCCATTTCGCACGGCGCGATCGCCGGCTACGCCACCGGCATCGGGGCTGCCATCGGCGATGCCGTATTCGGCGGCATGGCGGCGTTCGGGTTGAGCTACGTCGCCGAATTCATTGCCCACTACGAGACATTGATTCGTGCCATCGGCGGGGTGCTGCTGATGTGGATGGGATGGTCGTATTATCGGCACCGCCCCCGCACGATCGGCGATCCCGTCGCGGCCGACCGCGCGCATCCCTACCTGACGTATCTCCACTATCTCAGCTCCAGCTTCTTCATCACCATCTTCAACCCGATTACCGTGATGGCGTTTGGCGCCGTCTTTGCCGGTCGCGGGTTGAGCAATGTCGGCAGCGACATGATCGCCGCCACCATCCTGATCGCCGGCGTCCTGGTCGGCGCGCTGGCATGGTGGGCAGCCCTGGTGCTGGTGTCGTCAGCGGCGCGCGGCTGGTTCGTGGGCGGCGGCCTGATCTGGCTCAACCGCGTTTCCGGCGCCGCACTGGGCGGCTTCGGCCTGCTGGCGGCGGTGTCGGCGCTGCCCGTCAACTGGACGTCGGTCAAAGCCGCCGTCGGGCTGCCGTAGCGTTTTTACCTCTCCCGCGAGCGGGAGAGGGTTTTTGCTACCCCACCGTCGTCTTCATGATGTCGAGCTCGGTGCGGACGCGATCGACGACGCCGCTCCAATCGCCCGGCGCGGACTGCCGGAAGATCCGGATGCTGGGATACCACGGGCTGGTCTCGCGGCCGTGCATCCAGCGCCAGTCGCACACGGTCGGCAGCAACAGCCATGTCGGCATGCCCATGCCGGCGGCGAGGTGGGTGATCGGCGCGTCGATCGTCAGCAGCAGGTCGAGCTGCGAGAGCGCCGTCGCCGCCTCGGCGAAATCGTAGATGCCGCGCCCGACGTCGTGCAGAAGCCCGTTGGCGCCGAGTTGCTGGATATCCTTTTGATGAGCGCCGCCCTGGAGGCTGAAGAACAGCAGCTCGGGATCGCCCGCCAAGGTCATGAATTCAGCCAGCGGGATAGATCGCTGACGATCGAGCTGCTGGCCCGGCATGGCCGCCCAATAAAGGCCGACACGCAGCCGCGCCCGCGGCAGCTTGCCGAGGCGAATCCGGCTTTCCGCCGGCGGCTTGAAATAGGGTTCGATGGCCGTGGCCGCCGGTACGTCGACGCCGCACAGGTATGGCAACGACAGCAACGAGACATGCAGGTCGAAGTCGGGCAGCTGCTCGCCCTCGGCCACGACACGATCGATATAGTCGACAGACAGCAGCAGATCCTTGAGCAGCGCCTGGCACAACACCAGAACCGTGGCGCCGCGTCGCTTCAGCTCGCGCGCGTAGCGCACGAACAGCAACACATCGGACAGCCCCTGCTCGGGATAGAGCAGGATGCGCTTGCCGTCCAACGGCCCGCCATCCCATGCCGGCTGCCTGAATTCAGGTGGCGGCACGTCAGGAAGCTGCTTACGCCATTCGTACTCGGCGAAGCCGGCCGAGAAGTCGCCGCGGATCAGATGGGCGATGGCGATCTCCACCCGCGCCCGGGTATTCTGCGGCGCCAGCTGCAACGAGCGCGACAGGCAGCCCAGTGCTTCATCCACGCGTCCCAGGTCGCGCAGACAAAGTCCCAGATTGAAGAACCCTTCGGCATAGTCGGGTTTCAGCGACACGGCGCGGAAGTGGTGACGCACGGCCTCGTCGAGCCGATTGCCGGCGCGCAGCGCGTTGCCCAGGTTGGAGTGCAGCGCCGCGTTGTTGGGATCCAGCGCCAGCGACGTGCGATGGTGCGCGACAGCGGCATCGAGCTTGCCGATGATGCGCAGCGCCACACCCAGATTGTTGTGCAACTCGGCGTGATAGGGCCGTACGGCCAGCAATCGCATGTAGCTGGTGATGGCCTCTTCCAACCGCCCGTTGCGATGGGCGGCGGCGGCCAGCCGCATCTGCCGGTTGAAACTGTCCTCCTCGCCCAGGAAGAGCGGCCGCAGTTCGGCGGCCGGTGGGTTAACACCGCCGCTACCGCCACTGCCACCAAATCCCGCCACGTCCTTCACAGCCTATCCGTCCCCACGCCGGCGCTGCCACGACTCCGCCTGCCCCCTGCACGGCGGGGGCAGGTTCAGGCTCCGGGCTTCCCCGCCGGACCCAGCATAGCACCCGCCGGGCCAATGCGTCGCCTTATCTGCCGCCCCGAACGCTCCCGAAAACTCTTCCGGAACCGGTTCTTGGGCCACTTCTCCGGTACCCCATATCGCCGCGCCAGGCCTCAACATTGCACGGCAAGTGCGAGAGTTACCTGCCGTAAAGACGCCGTCCACCGCCCGCCACTGGTCACATTTGGATACCTCCCGTCGCCACAATCAATCCTCACCTTCCAGGGTAACGGCATAGGAGGATGCAATGAAGACGAAGCTGATCGCCGCAGCGGTAGCCGCCGCGCTGACGATAGGTATCGTTGGCCCCACTGTTGCCCCGGCCCTTGCCCATGACGGCTGGTATGACCGCTCGGACCGCTCGGATTGGCGCCGCCGCGAAGACTGGCGCCGGCAGCAGGAGTGGCAGCGCCAGCGCGAGTTTGAACGCCAGCGCGCCTGGGAGCACCGCCGCGAGGTAGAACGGCAGCGCGCCGCCGAACGCGAGCGCGAGCGCGCTCGCTACTGGCGGTCGCAGCACAACGGATCGGGCTATTGCGGCGGTGGACGGCCCCGGACGCTGGAGGAAGCCGCCTGGCGTCACCGCAACTGCTAGCCCGGGAACGCCGATTCACGGCGCCTCCACCATCGATCCACTCACGCCCGCCCCACCCGGGGCGGGCGTTTCACAAGGTCATTTCATCGCCAGCCGCCAGGCGCTGCCGATCATGTCGGCCAAGTCCAGCAGGCGCGCAACATACTGATCGCGGGCGACGAAACCCTTGCCGGCGTCATTGAAAAAGCCGTCCTCCAGCGCCGCGACCAGCCGGATCAACCGCCGGCGATGCAAGCCGAGCCGACGCTGCACCGGGTCTGTCACGACGCCGGCAAAGGCGCCGGCCATGGCCGCCACCAGCAGCAGGCCGCCAGTCACGGCCGCGACCAGCGCCGGCGTGGCCGCGACGGGAAACATGCCGTACCAGATGCCGCCGGCCCAGGCGCCCAGTGGAAAGGACGCCACGGCGGCATTGTGCGCGATCACCGCCGCCAACGCCGGCCCCAGGCTGACCATGCCGGGCGTCGCCTGTTTCAACGCCATCGCGCCCGTGGCCAGGGACAGCAGCGAGGTTGCGATATCGGCCGAGGCCGCGCGCGTGCCGCCGTAGGTCGCCAACACGTCCTCCAGCCGGCGCTTGAAATCGCCATCGCCGGCGCGACGGCCGATCTCGGTCAGCGCCTCATCGAAAGCGGCCGCCAGGCGGGGATCGCTGAGGATCATGTCGGCCAGCGTGTCCTTGTCGGACCGCCGCCCGCCCTGCCCGAAGGGCAGCTCCAGGAAGTCCGTCATGATCAGCCACTCGACTTCACGGGCGACGTCGGTGTCGAACAGCAGTTTGCGGGACTTCAGGAATTCGGCGGCGCGCGCCGGACCCAGGCTGCGAGTCCAGGTCGCCGCCAGCCGCACGGCGAGATGCGGGACGGCCAGCAGCAAATTGGCGGGCGCACGGGCCAGATCCCACCCCAGCGCCTTGCGGTGGATCGCCGCGGCGCCCGTCAGGGAAAAATGCCGGTCAACGAACGGCTTCACGCGCGTCCGACGGCTGGCAAAATAACGACGAGCGGCGTCATCCACGACGTCGCGCGCCAATTGTCGATCCAGTCCAACGGAAGGCAACGCCTCCACGCTCATCTTCCGTCTCCGGAGCCATACGCTCGCAGCCGGTCAGCGGACACGGCTGGCATATAGGATATGAACGCGGCCGCAGCTACGGTGTTGCTGCTGTCGTCACGGCAGCGGCCTGACCACCGGCGTTGCCGGCGGTGGCGCGTCCGGCCGGGGCGGACCGGGCCGGCGGAAGGGAACGGCGACCAGGAATTGCGTGCCATTGCTGCAGACCGCGGTCGACGCGTCGAGTCCTTGCTTGGCCAGTGCCTGGGAGTCCGCCTCGGGAGCGGCGGCCAGACGCGTCACCCGCGGACAGGCATGGCCATGGTCGCGAATCAAGGCCGCGGCGGCGCGTTCCTGCGAACCAGGCGGTGGCGGAATGTCGGCGCGCGCCCCTGCTACGGCAATGGCCGAGAACGATACGACGGCAAACGGCACCAGCCAACGCGACACGGAACGCCTCCCTTGCTCAGCCTCGCTATCCTGCGCCAACCGCCGTCACCGGCAAAGCACGCTTCGATCAGGAATTTGACGTGACCGAGGTTGACGCGCTGCTCCTGTCCATCGCGATCGAGGCCCCGGCGGCAGCATTCCTGGCCTGGATCACGCGCTGGGGCACGCCGTGGCGGTCCGCGCTGGCCGCGACCTTGGCAACGCTCGGCACCCACTGGCTCGCCTGGCGGAGCGTCCTGTGGCTGCTGCCCTGGCTCGATTATCCGGCGGCGGTCGTGCTGGTCGAGGCGAGCGTGGTGGCGATGGAGGCCGTCGCCTATCGGCTGATCATGTCGCTTGGCCTGCGCCGCGCGCTGGCCATGTCGCTCGCCGCCAACGCGGCGTCGACCGGCCTCGGACTGATGCTTTACGGGCTGGGTTTCGCCTGAACCGACACGGTGCCGCCGAGCACCAACGCGAAGACCGGCAGCTCCAGCCAGGCGTGGACCAAGGCTGCCAGGGCATAAATCTGCCGTTGCAGGCCATAGTCCAGGGCAAACCCCACGGCCAGCGCGGCGCTGCCAATCACGAGATAGCGCCCGAAACGAACCCTATCCGGCGGCGCCTTCGGCGTATCGATCAGCCGCGGCAGGACGCCGATAACGGCAATGTAGTGCATGCACTGCGCGAAAACCGAGGCGGCGAAGGCGTGCAGCGCCCAGTCGCTGTAGAGCGCCGAGGCCGGCACGTAGGCACCCAGATTCTGCGTCAGATCACCGGCGCTGAAGAGGCTCGCCTCCGGCGCCATCAGGCCGAGCGTCGCAAACCACGCAAAAGGCAGGCCCGTCGCAATCAGGAGCGGCAGCACGATGAATGCAACCGCCGCCATCGCGAGCGCCCACCGGCGCTCGCCGCCCCGCAGCACCTCGGCCAGGAACCCCAGCGGTGTCAGGTTGTGCGCGATGGCGAAGCACAGCAGCGTCTCGAACGGTGCCAGCAGCGCGCCGGCGACCAGCACCAGGGCGGCGGCAACGGCGATCCAACGGCGCTGGCGCATACGCCGTATCGTCACGCCCATCAGGATGGCGCCCAGCCCGACCTCCAGTCCGACCGCCAGCAGCGGGTCCAGCCATCCCCGCATGCCCGCCAGGCGCAGCAGGACAGCGACGCCGAGCAGCAACGCCAGCGTGCCGGCGAGGCCGCCGCCGAGCCGGGCGCCGAAGCGGTGGTCGATGTAGCGCAGTTCGCTCGCGACATGAGCAAAGCCGAACAGCGCCAGCACCGTCGTATAGGTGGCAAGCGGCAGGGCGACTGCAGTGACGAAGGCCACGACAACACCCAGTACCCCCGCGAGACAGAGATGCCTGCCGCGGCGCGACCAGATCGTCTGGATGGAGTTGCCGATGGTCAGCGCTGCATCCGACATACGGCTCGCCCGGCGCTAGGGGTGTTTCAGGCTGGCAAGGCAGGTGTCGACAACCATGTCGGCGTATTCTTCCGGCCCGACCGGTCCGTCCGGGTCGTACCAAAGGTACGTGTAGTTCACCATGCCCATGAACATCATGGTGTAGGCCTTCAGCGTGCGGCCGTCGGTCTTGCGGCCGGCGTCGTATGCCTCGATCAGCGCGCTGACACAGGCCAGGATCGCATTCTGCTTGCGCACGATCACCTTCTGGTCCGCTGTCTTCAGGTTCTGCAGGTCGTGCAGCAGTACGACCTGCAGGTCCTGCGAGCCGGCGTTGATGCGCACCATGGTATGGATCGTGTTGCGAAACCGTGCTGGCAGATCTGCCTGGCTCGACGCCGCCGCACGCACCTCGGCATACATCATGTCGAGATGGTCGTTGAGCATCTCGCGCAGCAGCGCTTCTTTGGAATCGAAATAGTGGTAGAGCAGCCCGCGTGACGTGCCGTTCGCAGCGGCTATGTCGGCGATGCTGCTGTTGGGAAAACCCTTGCGGGCGAACAGGGCGGCGGATTTGCGCAGGATTTCTTGGCGGACCTCGTCATAATTCTCCGCTTGTGTTCGCGCCATATCGCCATTGTCTCACGTGCGCAGCTGAACACGCTGGGCTTTGGCCTCGTAGCGCGGCAGCGTCCCCTCCGGGTGGCATTCGACCGGTACCTTCAAACCGAGCCGGCTGGTCAAATCGCGGCCGATGCTGGCCGCGAGTTCCTCAGGCGCGCCATTATAGCTGCGTTCATATTCGACCGCGACACTCATGCGCCCGGGCGCCTGGTCGAGGCTGTCGACGTAGATCTGCCATGCCTCCTTCACCGTGCCCTTGGTCGCTGCCAGCACGTCCTCGATCTGCGACGGATAGACGATCACGCCACGCACTTTCAGCATGTCGTCCGAACGGCCGATGATGCGTCCGATCGTCATCATGCCCTTGCGACCGCAGGCGCAATCATACGGCTTGTCCGACACGCGCACGAGATCGCGCGTGCGCCAGCGGACGACGGGCGATGCCTGCTTGTCCAGCGTCGTGACGACGATCTCGCCCACTTCGCCGAGACCGACAGGCTTGAAGGTATCCGGGTCGAGGATTTCCGTGAGCACGGTATCCTCGTTGATGAGATGCATCTCGTCGCGATCGTGGCTGTGGCTGCAGGCGACCGCGATGATCGGTCCGCCGGCTTCGGTGGTCCCGTAGGTGTTGTATGTCCTGAACCCGTCGGGCAGCTCCGCTTCCAGTTCGTCGCGGAATGCGCGCGAAATCGATTGGCCGCCAATGACGGCGTGGCGCAGCGTCCAGTCCTTGCGCGGATCGATGCCCTTCTCCCGCGCCACCCGCACCAGGGTCGCCAGGAACACCGGTGACACGGAGGCGAAGTCCAGTGCCATGTCGCGCAGCCACTCCACCACCAGCTCGCTGCGGCCCGGTCCGACCGGGAAGTTCACCATGCCCAGCGTCGCCATGCCCAGGTCATAGGCCAGCCCGCCGACCCACAATCCGAAGCCGAAGCCGTTGTAGCCACGATCACCCGCGCGCAGGCCGTGGCAGTAGAGCTGGCGCGCGACCTGGTTCGCCAGCAGGCCGTTCAGGTCATGATCGGTAAAGCCGAAGAGAACAGGCAGACCGGTCGTTCCCGACGTGGCGCAAAAGCGCGACACCCGGCTCACGGGCTCACTCAGCAGCGGAAACGGATAGCGCGCGCGCAGCGCCGACTTATCGAGGAATGGCACGCTTGAAAGCGCCTGCGGATCGGTGAGGTCGCGCGGATGAAGGCCGGCTGCCTCGAAGTGCGTCACCCACTCCGGCGATTGCGACAAACGGGCACCCAGGGCCGCCAGCTTGCGATGCTGAATGGCCCGCAAATCGTCGTGGTCCAGCTGCTCGACATCAGGATGCAGCATGGTGGCGGTGGGCCGCGTCATGGTCGTCCTCTCCCGGCAATGTTTCTTGTCTTGAACGCAGGCGTGAAGTTTATTATAAACCGGACGACCGGTCAATTATTTCGCAGGCAGTGTCCGGGAGATGGGCGTTATGACACCAACCACGCACGACTTGGCTCATCTGATCGACCATGACCGTGTCCATGGATCGCTCTACGCCGATCCGGCGATCTTCGAGGCGGAGCTGCAGAAGATCTGGTACCGAACCTGGGTCTATGTCGGCCACGAGAGCGAAGTGCCCAACGCCGGCGACTTCGTCATGAAATCGATCGGCCCGCAGCCGATCATCATGACGCGCAGTTCGGCCGGTGCCGTGCTGCTGCTGTTGAACCGCTGTCCGCATCGCGGCAACCAGGTCTGCACCGTGCCCAAGGGCAACGCGCGCACCTTCAGCTGCCCGTATCACAACTGGACGTTCGCCAATGATGGGCGGCTGACCGCCTTCGCCTTCCCGAGCGGTTATAGTGGGCAGGACATGTCGCGGCTCGGCCTAGGCCGCGTGCCGCGCGTCGCCAGCTATCGCGGCTTCGTCTTCGGCTCCTTTGCGCCGGACGGCCCGTCGCTGGCGGAGCACCTGGGCGGCGCGGCCGAAACGATCGACCGGCTGTGCGATGCATCGCCCGAGGGCGAGGTCGAGATCACGGCCGGCTTCCTGCAGCATCGCGTGCGCGCCAACTGGAAGTTCGTCCTGGAGAACGAAACCGACGGCTATCATCCGGCGTTCGTGCATTCCTCCATCTTCAGCGTCGCCGACAGCGGCATCGGCGCGCTGTACGGTCAAAAATCGACGGCGCTGACCCGCGACTACGGCAACGGCCACACCGAGGTCGATTTGCGGCCCGAGTTCCGGCGCCTGGGCCGGCCGCTGGCCTGGTTCGGGACCACGCCCGAACGCATGGCAGAGTATGCCGCGCGGATGAAAGGGGCGCACGGCGAGAAGAAGGCAACCGAGATCATGATCGACGGCACGCCGCACGTCATGATCTTCCCCAACCTCTTCATCGCCGAAATCCAGATCTTCGTCATCCAGGCGCGCGCGGTCGACGATACGGTCCAGCACGTGACGGCGCTGCAGCTCAAGGGCGCCGCCGATTTCAATCGGCGCCTGAGGCAACAGACCATGGGCTCGGTGGGCCCGGCCGGCCTGCTGCTGGCCGATGATTCGGAAATGTACGAGCGCACCCAGCGCGGCGTGCAGATGCGCGATCCGGAGTGGCTGTTCATCGGCCGCGGGCGGCATCGCGAGAGCGTCGACGAGAACGGATACCAGGTCGCGCACGCGACCGACGAACTGCCCCAGCGCGGCATCTGGCGCCACTACCGCGCGCTGATGGAGGCAGCCTAGTGTCGACGCAGACGTCTGATGATGCCGTGCTGGGGCGCGTCGAGCAATTCATCTACCGCGAAGCGCGCCTGCAGGATGAGCACCGCTACGCCGAATGGGAAGCGCTGTGGACCGACGATGCGATCTACTGGGTGCCGGCCAACGGCGATGACATCGATCCCGAGCAACAGATGTCGATCATCTACGACAACCGCTCGCGCATAGGCGTGCGCGTGCGCCAGTTGCTGACCGGCCGGCGCTATACGCAGGAGCCGCGCTCGCGGTTGCGCCACCTCATCACCAATGTCGAGGTCGTCGACCACGAGGTCAACGCGATTCGCGCCGCCTGCAATGTCATGGTGTTCGAATCCAACCTGCGCGGTGAGACGATCTGGGCGGCGCGCACCGCTTACCTCCTGCGCGAGGCGAACGGCGCGCTGAAGATGGCGACCAAGAAGGTCGAACTGGTGAACAACGACAAGCCGCTGCACACGCTGTCGTTCCTGATCTAGGAACCCCAACGAAGGGAGAGAGACGTGAGCCAGAATGCCAAGACGCTGATCGCCGACGGCCTCGTTCTGCTGAACCTCCAGGACGGTGTCGCCGATCTGCGGCTGAACCGACCGGATGCCGCCAACGGCATGAGCGTCGAGCTGCTCAAGGCACTCTACGACGCGATCATGCTGTGCCATGGCGAGCCAGGTGTGCGTGTCCTGCTGGTGACCGGCGAGGGTGCCAATTTCTGCGCCGGCGGCGACGTGCGCGCCTTCGCGGCCGAGGGAACGGCGCTGCCTCACTATGTTCGCCGGGCAACCGCCTACCTGCAGGATTCCGTGCTCTCCCTGTCACGCCTGCAGGCACCTGTCGTCGTGGCCGTGCAGGGCTTTGCGGCGGGCGGTGGCGGCTTCGGCCTGGTCTGCGCCGCCGACCTGGTGATCGCCGCCGAAAGCGCAAAGTTCCTGGCTGGCGCGACGCGTGTCGCCATGGCCCCCGATGCCGGCGTTTCCGTCACGCTGGCCCGCCTTGTCGGCCTGCGCAAGGCGACGGAAATCCTGCTGACGAATCCCATCATCAACGCGCGCGATGCCTTGCAGCTGGGGATCGTCAATCGGGTCGTCCCCGACGATACGCTGGCCGACGCCGCGCGCGCCTTGGCGTTGGAGCTGGCCCAAGGGGCACCGCAGGCGCTGGCGGCCACCAAGCGGCTGTTGCGCAGCGGCTTGGCGATGGGTGTTGAATCCTGCCTGTCGGAGGAGGCGCGTACGGTCTCCGAGCTCGCCGGCACGGCTGATGCGCGCGAGGGGCTGGCTGCCGTCATCGAGCGGCGCAAGCCGGTCTTCACCGGCGCATAGAGCGATGCGCGATAACCCGTTGGCGGGACGCCGGGCGTTCGTGACCGGCGGCGCGAAAGGCATCGGCGCCGCCGTTGCCCGCCGGCTGGCCACGAACGGCGCCGCGGTGGTCGTGGCGGACATCGACGATGCCGGTGCCCGGACGCTCGCGTCCGAGATCGGCGGCCGTGCCGTCGCTCTCGACGTCAGCGACAGCGCGCGCGTGGCGGCAGCGATGGCTGATACGGGGCCGTTCGACATCCTGGTCAACAATGCCGGTGTCGATCAGCATGACTTTTTCACGAAGACTACAGTGGCCGACTGGCATCGGCTCGTCGCTGTCAACCTTTTCTCGGT
>Ga0187894_10004120_pt1 | contig 15800 bp, 6 predicted proteins | sample GBC1701081metaG_FD_136650 | JGI IMG/M metagenome (GOLD analysis project Ga0187894, IMG submission 136650) | White microbial mat communities from a lava cave in the Kipuka Kanohina Cave System on the Island of Hawaii, USA - GBC170108-1 metaG ... | reverse complement strand
TGGAGTAGCCGTCGCCGTTGAAGATGACGCGCTTGTGATCCTTGACCAGCTTCTGAAGCAGCTTGCCGACGGCCGCTTCCAGCCTGGCGGCGGTCGGTTTTGCGCCCAGCTCCTTCTCCAGCGTCGTGGCGATCCCGTCGAGCGATTCCGCCACAATCGTGTTCAGCACCGTGTTGGGCCAGGCCGAGGTGGCTGACGAACCGACGGCACGGAACTCGAACTTGTTGCCGGTGAAGGCGAAGGGGGAGGTGCGGTTTCGATCGCCCGCGTGGCGCGGAATTTGCGGGAGCGTCGTCGCGCCGAGGTCGATCGATCCGCCCTTGATCGTCCGTTTTGCGTCGCCGCGCTCGAGCTGTTCGACGATGTCCGTGAGCATGTCTCCGAGGAAGATCGAGATGATCGCCGGCGGCGCTTCGTTCGCGCCGAGCCGGTGATCGTTGTTGGCCGAGGCGATCGATGCCCGCAACAGGTCGGCGTGAATGTCCACCGCCCGCACCACCGCGCACATGAAGACCAGGAACTGCATGTTGCTGTGCGTCTCGTCGCGCGGATCGAGCAGGTTCAGGCCGGTGTCGGTCGCCATCGACCAATTATTGTGTTTGCCCGAGCCGTTGATCCCCGCGAAGGGCTTCTCGTGCAGCACGGCCTGCAAGCCGTATCGCGGCGCGACGCGCTTCAGCGTCTCCATGATGATCATCTGATGATCGCAGGCGATGTTGGTGCTCTCGAAGAGCGGCGCGAGTTCATATTGACCGGGGGCGACCTCGTTGTGCCGCGTCTTGACCGGGATGCCGGCGCGGTAAAGCTCCTTCTCGGCGTCAGCCATGAACGCCAGCACCCGCGGCGGAATCGTGCCGAAATAGTGATCCTCGAGCTGCTGCCCCTTGGGAGGCTTCGCGCCGAAGAGCGTGCGGTCGCAGGTGACCAGGTCCGGCCGTGCGTGGAAAAGGTTGCGGTCGATCAGGAAATACTCCTGCTCGGCGCCCAGCGTCGTATAGACGCGGCTCACCCCCGCATCCGCCCCGAAGATTTTCAAGATGCGCAGCGCGTGCTTCGAGAGCGCGTCCATCGAACGCAGCAGCGGCGTCTTCTGATCCAGCGCCGCGCCGGTCCAGGAAACAAACGCGGTGGGGATGCAAAGCGTGACATTCTTCTCGCCGCGCGTCAGAAACGCCGGGCTGGTCGCGTCCCATGCGGTGTAGCCGCGCGCCTCGAACGTCGCGCGCAGGCCGCCCGACGGAAAGCTGGATGCGTCCGGTTCGCCCTGACAGAGATCCGCGCCGGAGAGAGAATAGACCATTCCGCCCTGCCCATCCGGACTGACCAGCGAATCGTGTTTCTCCGCCGTCAGGCCGGTGAGTGGCTGGAACCAGTGCGTGTAGTGCGTCGCGCCGTTCTCGATCGCCCAGTCCTTCATCGCGGCCGCGACCACGTCGGCCACTTCGCGGTCGAGCGGTTCGGCCCGTTCGATCGTCTTCATGAGGCGCTTGTAGATGTCCTTGGGCAGGCGCTGGCGCATCACTCGCTGACTGAAGACGTCGCAGCCGAAAAAGCTGTCCACGCGCTCCATCGGCTCGGAAGCCCCGTTGCGCGATCCGGTCCACTTTGAGGCGGCCGAGATCGCTTCAAACCGTGCGGCTGCGAGATTCATGCGACGCCCCTCCAGCAATTGAAAATGGAAAACGGCCGATCGATGCATCTTCATCGGTTCGTGCGAGCGGGCGCATCGGTTCGACGAATCGCCGATAATTTCCGGCAGTTGTTGATTATTTTGGGTTTGCGATACCGGCCAGTCGAGTGAGAACATCACAAAAACGACGCGATCTGCCCCGGGATTTTTGCACGTGTCGCGTCCAGAAATGCGCCGGTGTTACGAACGCCGGACATCGTTACACCGCGTGCCCCGGGTTGATGCCGGGCCGCCAGACGATGCACTGTCGCAAACGGGCATTCGACCGCAAAATAGGGGGAGATGCATCCGGTCATACGAGTGATGTGCTGGTTTGGGGCGGCGGCGATGAGCCTCGCTTCATTGGGGTCGACGCACGCACAGACCACGCCGGCCTCACAGCCGGCGGCGCCCGCGTCCGCGCCCGCGACCCCATCCACCGATCCGACGGTCGCTGAACTCAACGGCCGCATCAGTCAGCTTGCAGAGAGCAAGGAACTCGAGGATGACGTCCGCAAGAAGGCGGCCGACACTTACAAACAGGCCGTCGCCCGGCTCACGGAAGCGGATAACTGGGATCGCAAGGCCGCCGCATTCAAACAACAGCGCAACGACGTCCCGGGATTGCTGAATGAAGCCAGGCGTCGCGCCGGCGCCGCGCCGGAAGTTGCTGCCTCGTCGCCCACCGCGACGATGCCAGCCGTCGAACTGGATCGTCTGCTGGTCGAGGTGGACCGGCAGTTCGAGGAGGCCGCGAAGGCGGTCGTCGAACTGGAGAAGACGCGCCCGGACCGCGCGGCGCGGCGCATCGTGATTGCGCGCGACCAGGCCGAGATCCGCAAGAAACAGGATGAAATGTCGACCGAGCTGGCCACACTGTCGGCCGCCGGCGCTGCGGGGGAGCCGGCGCGGTCGCGCACCGCACTGCTTCAGGCGTCGCGCCGCTCGCTGACCGCACAGCTCGACGCGCTGCAATCTGAACTGGCCTATTACGAAGCGGCGGTGGACCTGATCCCGCTTCAGTTCGACCTGGCGGAGGGACGCCGCGCCGCGGTGGATCGCCGCCGCAAGGAACTGCAGAACGCCGTGAACCAGCGTCGCGAGGCCGAGGCGGCCGAACAGGCGCGGCAGGCGCGCGAGGAGCAGATCAAAGCCGAGCAGGTTTCGATGAAGGCGCAGCCGGCGCTGAAACAGGCGGCCGACCGCAATAAGGAGCTTGCCGACGATCGGCAAAATCTGGCGGAGGAGCTGCGATCGCTGGCGGGCCGCCAGGACTGGACCGAGGCGGAGCTTTCGCGCATCGAGCGCGAGTCCACGCGATATCGCGGCTACGTACAGACGGCCGGACTGACGCACGAAATGGGACTCGTGCTGCGGCGTCAGCGGACGCGACTCGGAAACGTCCGCCAGTTGCGCCGCGAGATCGCCGATCGCGAAAAAAAAATCGCCGAGCGGTCACTCAATCAGCTTGACTGGACCGACGAACGGGACCGGCTGCGCGACCTGGAATCGGAAGTCAGCCGGATCGTCACCGGCACGGAAGGAGCGGCACGGGATGCCCAGCGGAAGCAGTCGGAATCGCTGGCACGCTCGCTGCTTACCACGCGGCGCGACCTGCTCGACGCACTGATCAAGGATGTCGAAAATCTCACCATCCAACTGGTCAAGCTGAACGGCAAGCTGACCAGCTTGGCGGATGCGTCCGAGCAGTTCGCCGACTTCATCGACGAAAATGTGCTGTGGATTCGGAGTTCGCGCCCGATTTCACCCTCCAGCCTGGCGGGCGCGCCGCAGGTCATCTCCCGGCGTGTATCGGAAATGGATGTCAGCTCCTCGTTTCGCGCGCTGTTTGAGGACGCGCGCGAGAATCCGGTTCTTCATTCGGCGATGTGGGTTCTGGTCACCGGATTGACGGCGATCCGATTTCGGATGCGCCGCGTGCTGAGCGAACTGGGTGAGCGCGTCGGCAACGTCCGCACGGACGCGTTCAGGCTCACGGTCGAATCGCTGCTGATCTCGCTGGCGATGGCGCTGGTCTGGCCGCTCTGGCTTTATCTGCCCGGTTGGCGGCTGCAGGAAGCAGCCGGCGTCTCGGCGATCGGACGCCAGACGGGGGCGGCGCTGCAGATCGCGGCCGGTTTTGTGTTGCTGACCGGATTCGTCCGAATCCTCTGCCTGAAGAAGGGGCTGGGCGTCGCACACTTCCGCTGGCGCGTGCGCAACATCGACATCGCGCGGCGAACGCTCTTTCAGATGCTCGCGTTCGGCACGCCACTCGTCTTCCTGCAGTCGCTGGTTCAATGGCAGACCGCCGACTTTGATGAAGTCTGGATTCCGCGCATCGCGCTGATTCTCGGCATGATCGCCCTGGCCTACTTTGCCTGGCGGCTGGTGAATCCGCGCGGCGGACTCACGGAGGAACTGACCGCGCGGCGGCCAAACGGATGGCTGGATCGGCTGCAATCCATCTGGTTTCCCGCGGTCGTGGGGCTGCCGCTGGTGCTGGCGCTATCGACGGTGCTGGGCTACAACTACACCGCCTACGAGTTGCAGCTCCGCCTCGCGCAGACCGTTGCCGTCGGCGTCGGCGTTCTGCTCGGTTATTCCCTCCTGGAGCGCTGGTTTTTTGTCGCCCATCGCCGGCTCGCCTTCCAGGCCGCGCTGAAGCGGCGTGCAGCGGAGGATGCGGCGGCTTCCGCGGCGGCCGCGGGCGAGTGCGACAATGCCAACGCCGCGGCGATCGTCATTGACGAAAATGAAGTAGACCTCTCCGGTATTCATCAGCAGGCGCGCGGCCTGCTGCGGATGCTGGCGACGGTCAGCCTGCTCGTCGGCGTCTATCTCGTCTGGGTGGACCTGCTCCCCGCGCTGGGGCGTTTCAATCGCACCCCGCTCTGGTATCGCACCGTCGCCGCCTCGATGGCGCCGGGCGGCACGACGGCGGCCGCGCCTGGCGGCGTCGCGGAGACGATCGAGCCGGTGACGATCGGCGACCTCGGGCTGGCGGTGATCCTGGGAATCCTGACGCTGATCGCGTCGCGCAATCTGCCGGGCGTACTGGAAATCGCGATTCTTCAGCGGCTGCCGCTGGAGCCCAGCGCCCGTTACGCCGTCTCCACGGTCGCCCGGTATCTGATCACCATCGTGGGATTACTTATCGCCTTTGAGACGGTGGGGCTGGGCTGGCAGCAGGTGCAATGGCTCGCCGCGGCACTGACCGTCGGACTCGGTTTCGGCCTTCAGGAGATTTTCGCCAACTTCGTCTCGGGTCTGATTCTCCTCTTCGAGCGCCCCATTCGGCTGGGCGACACGGTCACCATCGGCGGCACGACCGGGGTCGTGACGCGGATTCGCACCCGCGCCACGACCATCACCGATGCCGACCGAAAGGAGATGATCATTCCCAACAAGGAGTTCATCACCGGGAAGGTGATGAACTGGACGCTGAGCGACAGCACGGTCCGGGTGGTCATCCCGATCGGCGTCGCCTATGGCTCGGACGCCGCCCGCGTTCGCGCCTTGCTGCTTCAGATCGCTCGCGCCAATCGGCGGCTGCTGGAGACGCCGCCGCCGCAGGCCTTCTTCGTCGGATTCGGCGCGAGCACGCTGAATTTCGAGCTGCGCGCCTTCGTCGGGCAGATCGACGATTCGCAGGTCGCCCAGCACGAGTTGAACAGCGCCATCGACGAGCAATTCCGCGCCGCGGGCATCGAGATCGCTTTCCCGCAGCTCGATCTGCATCTGCGAAGCGTCGATCCGGCGACGGGGGGCTCGACGATTCAGGAGGTGATCGGCGAGACGCGCGGCATACGCGTGTGAATCGGACCGTCGCCTCCAGGTCCGCGATGGGCATCGCGATTGTTGCTTCAACGCCACCGCGCGTTACAGGCCGCAGGGCCGTCGCCCATGAATCCGCCGTTCTAAACCCCGCTTGAATCGAGACGTAGGAAGATGAGGAGTGCCCGGCGGTCTCCGGAACGGCAGGTGCCTTGATTCGCTCCCACGCGGCCATGCGCCTTCGGCGGCCGCGGTGGGGAGTCAGTCATGGATATCGCCGCGGTTTCGGCGTTGCAGGGGGGAGCGGGGTCATCGACGCCGCCGATTTCAGGCCCGCTTGGCGGCGCCGGCGCGGGTGGAATCCTGCCGGGCACGCGTCCCGGTCCCGGCGGCCACCTTCCCGGTCCCGGTCCCGGCACAGGTCCTGACCCCGGTCCCGGCCCCGGTCAACTGCCCGGTCCCGGTCCTGGTCCCAATCCCGGGCCCGACCCAGGGACAGGTCCGACGTTGCCGAATCCCGGCCCCGGCACGGGTCATGGCGCGGGGCATGTCGGCGGCTCAGCGCTCTTCACGATCATGAACACGCTGTCGCAGACATTGAGCGGATTGGGATTTCGCGGCCAGCGCGCGGATGACCTGACGGCGGAGCTGACGCGGCTGCTGCTCGCGCTGCTGGAACTGGCGCTCAGCAGGGGAACGCGGAGCAAGCGGCAGCAGACTGAACTGTCATGGATCGGGTTCCTGCCATTCCTGACCTACGGCCGCGGGATGAGCCACTTTTCCCTGCAATCGCATTTTTCGACCAGCGTGACGATCTCGACGGCGGCATCCACCCAGGCCCGGGCATATCAGCAGTCGGGCGGGGCGGCGCCAGGCGGGGGCGGCTCGGTCAACCTTTCGGCGTAAAGAAGGATCATCGCGACGGTGTCGGCGACGGAGCCGGTGCGGCGGCTGAGGAATCGTCGCGTCGTACGACGATCGCGACGGCCCACGCCATCAGCAGGATGTTCAATACAGCGAATCCGAGGAAGACGGCGAATCCGCCGACGCCCGCGGCGTGAGCGTGCCGCGCCAGCAGCGGTTGAATCTCCATGTCCGACAGCCGGATGCATTCACGGACGCAGGTCGCGCCAAGAAGCGTCATCGCCAGCCCCGCGCTGACAAGCAGCAACCGGCCGCCCGCCTTTCCCGCATCGGAGACGCGTGCGACGCGCATCCAGCCGAAGAACTGAACCAACAGACCGGCCAGCGCCAGCGACATCCATGGAAACGCGAATCGCGTCCGGAGCACGCGCGAGGCGGCGGGACTGAGCGCCGGCCAGTAGGCGAGCGCGCAGAGCAGCGTCAGCGGAATCGCCGCCGCCGCGACATGGCTCAACGAGCGCAGACCAGCCGGCCGGCCGCGCCGCGCTTCTCGCCGCATCTGCCACGCCAGAAGCAGACAGGCGGTCGGTACCGAGCCGACGGACCAGACGAGCAGACGAGGGAGCATCTCCGGACTGCGATAGACCATCCGGCCCGATTCGTAGAAGGAAGGCCACTGTTGCGGCTGCTGGGAGAGGAGATGATTTTCCGTCCAGGAGGCGGCCGTGAACGCGATCGCCGCAAATGGCGCCAGTCCGATGGCCACGCGGACCCAGTTTCGGCGCGGCGCGCTGGGGCGCTTCAGAAGATAGAGCGCGTAGAAGCCCACGATCAAAACCGGCAGGATCGACATCCAGCGGTGAAACAGCAGCAGATTGGCCGTGTAAAAACGTTCCTGGTAAAGAATCTGGACGAAAAGGAGCGGCGCGACGCCCGCGGTGATCGCCGCGCTGAGCGCGAAAGGCATCCAGTCGCGCAGCAGCGCCGCGGCCGTGCCGATCTGATCGGCGGCGCGGCAGTGAGCGGGGCGCATCGCGTCCATCGCGAGATAGGCGCTGCCGGCCAGTACGTAGTTCATGAAGACCACATGCACGACGAGCGTGATGACGTAGAGCGCGAGGTACTGCGCCGTCGCCGGGGGAAAGCCGAAGGGAAAGAGCGTGTCGATCATCGCTCGCCCGTCCGAATCGTACCCACGGCCGGCAGAACGCCCGCCTCGTCGAGATATCGCCGGATGCGCTCCTCGGCGGCGCGGTTCTCGCTCTCCGGCCAGGCGGCCGGCGCCCCCTCGGCCTGCCAGCCGATGAACTGCACCAGGGCTTCCAGTTCACGCGCCGAGCCGGCGAAGGGGGGCATGAAGGTCTTCAAGTGCTGCAAGTGCGCGATGTTGACCCGTTTCTGTTCCGCGGCCCAGGATGCGGTGAGCGGCACCAGCCCGTTGACTCCGTCGAGCGTGTGGCAGATCGAGCACTGAAGTCGAAACGTCAGCGCGCCGAGACGAAGCTGGTCGGTCGGCAGGGGGGTCGCGTCGCGCAGCGGATAGGGATCGCGCGAGGCGGCACCGGTGCGGCGCAGCTCCGCGATCCGCTCCGGCGGAATGGAATTCGACAGCAGCACGTTGCGGATCGTGTAGGGTTTGCGGATGCCTTCGCGGACGAACTCGCCGCCCGCCGAGGCCACGAAGGCGAGCGCCGCCAGCAGCGTCGCGGTCGCGCCGTTGATCGTGAGCCGCTGCCAGAGAATCGCGATCAGCGCGTAAAGTCCGATCAGCAGCGACGCGCCGACGGCCAGCATCATGAACATCGTCATCGCGACGCTGCCGCCCAGAACCCAGGCGCGGCTGTCCGGCGGGACGACGGCGAGATACCAGATTCCCAGTGCCGGCATCGCCGCCATCGGAAGAAGGAACCGCGCCGTACGGTGAATCAGGGCCGTTCGCGTCGCGCTGCTGAGATTCGGCATCGCATTGATGACGGCGCAGCCCACCAGGCCGGCGATCGCCATGCAGGAGGCGGTGCGATAGAGCAGCGAGGGCCAGAAACTGGGATTGAAGAAGCCGGACCAGACATTCCGCGATTCCACCCAGCGCCCCGGCGTCAGTTGCCACGAGAGGATGCCGTTGATCCAGAAGAGGCTGGCCCAGGCCGCGAGCGTGTAGAGCAGCAGCAGCCGCATCCGGTCGCGATCACCCAGGCGAAGCGCGCAGCGGTAGAAGGTGTAACCCGCCACGACCTCCAGCCAGAAGAAAGTCCATTCGATCGCCCAGATCCAGTGGAACTCCTCCACCATCACGCCGATCGTGCGCGGGCTGATCTGGATCGTCGTAAACCACATTCCGACGCCGGTGAGCGCGCCGACCACGAAACTGATCAGGACGAGGAAGCGGAAGAAACTGTCGACCAGGCGTCGCGCGGCCGGCTCGCGGCCGGTCGATGCCAGCCACTGGAAATAACACATGAGCAATCCGCCGCCGATGGCGAACTGTGCAAGAAAGACATGAAAGATTCCCATGCCGCCGATGACCAGCCCCTTCATGAGCGGGCCGAAATCGTTGACGGGGTAGAAGATGAGGTCCATCGCGCCGCCGGGCCTCCGAGCGCTGTGCGTGCCGCGAAACCGGTTCGTGAGACGCGGCGGATTATACGTGAGAGAGGGCGCTACGGCCCGAGGATCGCCAGGAGGAATGCTTCCGAGTCGTCGGCGTCGACGCGCCCGTCGGCATTCATGTCGGCGGAGAAGAAGGAATCGGGGGAGATCGCGCCGTGGTGCAGCAGCGCGTCCACGAACCCGCAGACATCGCCTGGGTTGACGAGCCCGTCGCAGTTCATGTCGCCGTGGATCGGCGAATTGCAGGGCTGGCAGGCGTCCGGCACCTGGTCGCAATCGAGGTCCAGCTCGCACCCGTCCAGCAGGCCGTCGCCGTCGCAGTCATTTTCATTGGCCAGCAGCGTCACATCATCCAGGAACCAGGCGCCGGCCAGCGTGCCGGTTCGTCTGAATCGCATGCGGAAACCCTGCGCGAGAGCGCCCGGCGAGAGATCAAAGCGCTGGTAGGTCCAATTGATGCCGATGGCTGATGCGCCGACGGTGACGCCCATCTGCCATGACGAGCCGTCCCAATATTCCGCGACGAGGGAGGAGCTGGCGCGCCCGCCATCCGACGCCAGCCGAAAGGCGATGGCCCCCCTGGAGATGGCCGAAAGATCGAGCGGGGCCGATTCGAGCATGCCCCCCTTCAGCAGAACCGCCGAGCCGGGGGACGACCAGGCTCGCCACGTGCGAATCCCGGTATCGGTCTGAACGGCCCATGCCGCGGGCGACAGGGGCGCTGGATCGTCGAACCGGTCGACGAAGATCGGCACCGTCGGCGCGGCGGCATTGCAGGCGTCGGGAATGGCGTCGGTGTTGCAGTCCGATGCGATCAGCGCGGCGAGGTCGCAGGAGTCCTCGCTGCCGTTGGTATTGCAGTCATTTTCGCATTCATCGGGAATGGCATCGCTGTTGCAGTCCACCAGTCCCCCGGCGATGTCGTCGGCGTCCGGCTGCCCGTTGGTGTTGCAGTCATCCTGCAGGGAGCTGAGCGGCGGAGCATTTTCGAAATACTGGACCGAGTAATAGTTAGGATCGAGATATTGAGTCGTTCCCGACGACGGAATCGTGGGTGGGCGAATCATGAAGAGATCGTTCATCGCGGGCGGATTCGGGAGGGCCGGTGTGACGGTGACCAGGCCTGTCGCGGTGGAGGCGACGATGCGTCGCCAGGAGCCGTTGTTGGCGCCCGAGAAGAACCGAAGGGTCTGATTGTTGAAATAGTTCGCCGGCTGCGCGAGCGACGTGGAGAATTGCGTGTTCGTCGCGGTCCCCGCGATGATGTTTCCAAACGCGGTGCGCCCCTGCACAAACACTTCTTGGCCCCACACGTCGAAGCTCGCCGACGGCGCGGCGGGCGAGTTGATCGTTTCGTTTCCCTCGGCATCATGAATCGGTTTGGCATTCGAGTCGTTTTCGAACGTATCATTGGCGTAGGGCGTCCAGCCGGCTTCAAAGAGGGTCGCCATGCTGCCGCTGTGCCAGAAATAGTTGGAGCCGCCGATGCCGTCGCGTCCCGCGTTGCCCGGAGTGATGGAGATGAAGGAGCCACTGCTCGCTCCGCCCGGTTCCCACGTGACCACGTTGTTCGCCAGTCGCATCGACGATGCAGCGGCGGGGTTGAGGGGGTTTCCCTGAATGCGAAAGGTGAATGGGGGGAGGGACGAAGCGACCGGCATCTGGGTTATCAGACAGGATTCCACGTCGAGCAGGATGGCAGAGGCGCTTGAGGAATTGACACCGCGGAAGCAATTCTTGAGCCAGCAATGGCGAACGAGGCAGCTCCCGCCTGACAGTCCCACGTAGTCCACGGCGGTTGAAAGATTGCCGGAAAAGTCGTCCGCCGCGGCATATCGCCATCCCTCGATCGTGCAGCCCTCGACAACGCCCATGGCCGTCAGGACGCGGACGCCGCTGGAAGGCCGCACGGTCGTGGAGCTGTTTCCGCTCCAGCGGGTCGGATCGCGGAGGAGCGTTGAATTGCGGCAGACGCCGAATCCCGGAGTGCCGGGAGGCCCCAGCAGGGTGACCGCCGTGAGGGCGTTCAGCACCGTGCAGTTCTCGACATACTCACACTGAAGGTCACCGTTGAGCGACGCCGCCATCGGATGGGTCAGCCCGCCCCCGGCCTGCACGCCGAACGCGAAGAGCCGGCCCAAGTAGCTCGACGCGCCGATGAGGTTCGATCCGCCCGATCCGGAAAAAGCGCCACCGAGCACGACGGCCAGTCCGCGCGTATCGACGGCGACCGCGTTGGAATTCGCCGCGCTGTCACATCCATCGACTTCACAGTCGATCAGCCAGATGACTCCCGGCTGGCTCGGGCGCGGACCGAAGACCGGCGCGTCATCGCCGAAATAGATCCCGTCGGGATGGCCGGCGCCGGCGTGGATGCGCACGCGGTCCAGCGTTCCCTTGATCGTCGTGTTCGCCTGACTTTGCCCGCTCTGCAGGATGCGGATCGGGCTGATCGGCGTCGCGGGGCACTGGTCAATCAATACGTCACTGATCAGAAAGTCGCTGATCTGCGTGGGATTTGAGTTCACTTCAATCACACAGCCTTGCGTTCCCGTGTTGCGCAGGATCAGCGGGCCGAGCACGCGGACATTGCCGGCGGTGATGCGAATCAATCCCTGCACACTCGTCGTGGGAGCGAATTGAAACGTGCAGTTCGCGGCCGAAAGCGTCAGGTTCGGGACGTTCAGACTCAATGGGCCGCAGGGATAGAGGCCCGGCTCACAGGTGATCGTGTCATTGGCAACCCAGCCATCGGCTTCGCGGGCTGACTCGAGCGTGGCGAATAGCTGCAGCGTGCCGGCGTTCTCGACGGCGCCGCCGGAAGCGATCCGATAGGTCAGAACCGTCGCTCGAACGGGGGAGGCGGCGAATGCGACTGAGAGGACTGGAGCCAGCCGCGCCATCCACCGGCCGACGCGCCGGCGCTCGTCCACGCGGGGGCGGTCAGGGGTTTGTTGCGATGGGGAAGTAGGCTGCTGAAGCATGACCGGAATCTGGCTCCGAGCGGGTCGTCAGGCTCCATCCTATCGGTTGAACGATTCCATCCCAATGCCATTTATAGCCCTGCACCGGTTTACGGACGTTTGGATTCTTTCATCTTGCGCTGGGAGCCATCGGATCGGCCTGCAACTCGGCGGGAGGCCCGAATAGGGCCTGTGTCACTTCGGAGTCGGTCAGCTCAAAAACCAGCAGCGCATGGTTGATTTGTGCGGTGGGGAAGCGTTGCCGCAGGGCCGCGCAGAGCCGCGCGGTCTGCATCTGGAGCAGGAAGGCGCGCCGTTTCGCGGCGGACTCGGTCGCGCCGCCGTCAGGACCTGCAAGCAGAGTTTGATAGTCGCGCTCATAGCGCTCGCACCAGTGGCCCATCAGCGGCGTGTAGACGGATTGAAGCATCGTCGCGCTGATGCAGTAGAGACCGCCGCGCAGCGTCAGATCGGGAGGCGAGGGTTGGGTGTCGCCATATCCCGGCAGCCTCGCGGCGTGAATATCGAATGCCTCCGGCTCCCCGCTTCCGAAGTAGCAGAGATGGATCGGCTGCTTCGCGCTGCCGTTCTCATCGCCGCGTTGGGCGAGCCAGTCGCGCAGCGCGGGAAGCTCCTGACCCCAGTCCAGCGAGCTGTCGACGAGGCAGCGCCATCCCTGGTCCGGTCCGCCGGCGAATGCGTTGAAGCAGGCGAGGTAGTTCGGACGCATCCACATGCTCTCGATGACGAACCAGACGACCAGGGAAATCGTCATCGCCGGATTCAGTCGTGGCGCGAACTGGCCGCGTGTGGAGGCCGGCGCGTGGGAATCGCCGGAGCGAGTCGCGCCGCGGTCCGGGACGACCGCGAGCAGTGAACCGCACAGGACGAAGAGCGGCGGATAGACCGGCAGCAGGTGGCGATGGCCGATGTTGAGCGGACTCATGACGGCGAATCCCCAGTAGACCACCAGAAGCACCAGGAGCGGCGCGAGCGATCGATCGAACGAGGTTCCGGCACGGCGAATTCGAACCCATGCGATCGCGGCAAGGACGATCATGGCCAGGAGCGGAAGGGGCGTCTTCACCGCGAAGCAGTAAGGGAAAAACCACCACCAGCCTGTCAGGCTGTACCGCCCGCGGAGAAACGCCGGCCGGCTGGCGGAGTAGTCGAGCATGAAGGCGACGCCCTTCAGCCAGTTCGCGGGAAGCAGGCGCCAGTCCTGCGCGATCCGGACCAGCCGCAGGGCCATGCCTGCGTCCTGTGAAGGCTCCGGCGCTTGAAACGTCAGTTCGCCGCTGCCGGGTGTTGGGTCGATTCGCTCCAGCGGTCCGGAGAACGCGGCATAGACCGTGCAGAGCCCGCCGCATGCAATGATTGCGACGAAGAAGGCGGCACCCGCCGCGCGGAGCCACGCGCGAATCGGAGCGGGCGACGCGATCGGGCCGGTTCCATCGGTCGATGGATGAAACAGGATCCAGCCGAGGATTGCGGCGAGAACCGCACTGATGGGCAGCAGCAGCAGGGCGGTGACTTTTGACATCAGCGCCGCCGCGACGATCAGCCCCGCACCGATCGCACGCCGGACGAAGCGAGGTGTAACAGCTTCCTCCGTCGCGAATTGCATCACGCGCCAGATCGCAAGCGTTCCCGCGAAAAGCGCCAGCGCCGCGGCAAGGTCCGAGGTGACCAGTGCCGAGTGCGCAAGCATCGTCGGCGAGAAGGCGTAGAGTGCGAGCGACAGCCACCCCGCGGCGCGGCCGAAGCGGGCTCGCGACGTGCGATAGACGCACCATCCGAGCAGCAGGGAGATCGCGCCGATCATGGCGCGCGACGCGTGCAGCATCGACATCACGCGGTGGTTGGCCTCGAAGAGGAACTGGCGGCCGCATTCCGCGAGGTCGGCCCGCGCCCATGCCACGGAATCCGCCGGCAGCCATTCGACGGGCATGAAGGTCAGCGGCAGCGCGGCCCATAACTGCGGAAGGATTCCGGCCTCGCGGTTGAGCCGCAGGTCGCCCGTGTGCCAGTAGGAGTAGCCGCCGACGAGGTGAGCCGTTTCGTCAAAAGCGTTGCTCTTGTTCCATGCCGCCGACTGACCCAGCAGAAAATGGGCGAGCAGGATCGCCGCCACACCGCAGCCTTCCCATTTCGACGCGCGCACACGGGGAGAATCGGCGGGAGCGGCGGTGGATTCGGAATCGTGGGGCAAGATGGGCTTCGTCCCGCGGCACGTTTCCGCGCGGCGCGATCAGTTTATCCCGCTGATCGGCTGGACGGATCGAATCCCCAGCTTGGGCGACACGACGGCAGTCTGGCCGGCGGCAATATCGGCGACGATGTCGCGCGTTCCGTCGGGCCAGAGGATTTCGAGCTGATCAAGGCGCGGGGCGTCGCCGAGGCCGAAGGTCGCGATCAGTTCGGATTGGCTCAAGTAAGAGCCGCCCGTGCGGATCACGCGTGTCTGCGTCTTGCCGCCGATCCTGGCATGGAGCCGCGCCCCCAGCGCCTGGCGGTTCATTCCCTCCTGCTCCAGCCGGACGCGCACGACGCGAGGCGTCGTGGATTCGCCGCGCTCGCGGGGAGTCTCGGAGGCGACCGCCTCGCCGGGATGATTCGCCGGCTTTTTGGACTGCGCGCCCATCGTGTAGCCCGAGCCGTCCGCGTCATCGCGGCTTCGGCCCGCACGGACCGAGAGGTCGTTCCGCAGCAGCTTCACCGACCCGCCGTTGGAGGTGAGCAGGAGGTCCAGATCGCCGTCGCCATCGACATCCGCCGTCGCGGCTGCGCGTCCCACGATCGGTTGTTTAAAGCCCGGGCCGGCGCTGGCGGTGATCTCGACGAACTGGCCGCGCCGATCGTTCAGGAAAAGCTGTGGAAGCTGCGCGAACGTCCAGTCTTCCTTGACGTGCTCGATCTCCGGTTCGATGTGTCCGTTGGCCAGCGCCAGGTCGAGATAGCCGTCCAGGTTGAAATCGGCGAAGACCAGTCCGAACGTCAGCGACAAGGTCGTCGCGCGCGACAGCCGCGCGCCGCCCGCGCGATCGAGGAAGGCCGACGCGCCTTCCTGCGTGAAGAGTGAAACGGGCTCGCCGCTGAAGTTGCCGATGGCAATCGAGCGCGGACCGGCGTTGTTCAGGTCGCCGATGTCCACGCCCATTCCCGCGCGGGTCAGGCCTGACTCGTCGTAGGCGACGCCCGCCTCGAGGGCGTGATCTTCAAACCGGCCGTCGCCGCGGTTGATGTAGAGCATGTTCGGCTGTGTGTCGTTGGAGACGAAGATGTCCGGCCAGCCGTCCTCGTTGAAATCGTCGCAGCCGACACCCAGGCTCTTGCCTTCGGGGTGATGCACCCCGGCGTCCTTGGTGATGTCGGCAAAGGCGCCGTCGCCATTGTTGCGGAACAGGACGTTGGTCGCACCGGCATATTTCTCGGGAGTGGCATAGGACTTGGAAACGCCGTCGCGCGTGGTCCAGATGTCCGTCTCGGGGGTCCACTGCACGTAGTGGCAGACAAACAGGTCCAGGTCGCCATCGCGATCCACGTCTACCCAGGCCGCGCCAGTGGACCACTCCCAGGGTGACGCCTTGCCGTCGCAGGTGCTGAAGCCAACGCCCGCCGCCACGGTGACGTCGGTGAATTTGCCGTTGTCGTTGCGAAGCAGATGATCCTGCCCGACGGCCGTGACGAAGAGGTCCTCGTCCCCGTCACCGTCGTAGTCGGCGGCGCAGAAGCCCATGCCGTAGCAACGGAGCGCCGCCAGCCCGCAGGCTTCACTCACATCCTCAAAGCGTCCATTGCGGAGATTGCGGAACAACCGGCTGACCGCCGGCGTTTTTCCCTCCGGCTGGCCCGGCCAGTAGTTGCTGTTGATCAGCAGCACATCCGGCCAGCCGTCGCCGTCGTAGTCGATGAAGCCG
>Ga0187894_10004119_pt1 | contig 15803 bp, 15 predicted proteins | sample GBC1701081metaG_FD_136650 | JGI IMG/M metagenome (GOLD analysis project Ga0187894, IMG submission 136650) | White microbial mat communities from a lava cave in the Kipuka Kanohina Cave System on the Island of Hawaii, USA - GBC170108-1 metaG ... | reverse complement strand
CACTCGCCGAGCGCCTCGGCACGCGCGCGAACTACACCGCCAACTTCGGCGTGCCCTGCTGACGGCGCATGGCACCGCTTCTCCTGGCCATCGCCGGCATCATCTGGCTCCTGTTGGGCACGTACCATCTGCTGCTCACGCTGCGCGACATCGGGAACCCGAGAGCGTTCACGCCCACCGATGCGTCGGTGCGTATGGCCATGCAGGGTGCGCAGCTCCGCCTCAATCCGCGCATCAATCTGTGGGACTCGTGGCTCGGCTTCAACCTCAGCCACTCCATGGGTGTCATGATGTTCGGCGGCGCGCTGGTGTTCATCTCGTGGGCTCACATGGCGGCCTTCTCGCAGAGCGCGGGCCTTCGCGCCCTCGCCGTGCTCGTTCCCGCGGCCTATCTCGCGGTAGCGCTTCGCTTCTGGTTCTGGGGACCTGCGCTCGGCCTGAGCCTGTCGTTGGTGTGCATTATCGGCGCGCTGTTCCTGTAGGCTCGCCGCCGCGCCCAGGCTCGAGGTATGTTTTCTGTGCTGCGCCCACTCGCCGCGGCTCAGAAGCGATACTGCCCGGTGAGCGCGAGCGGGATGAGGTCGGTGCCGACGCGCAGGCCGCCGAAGTCGAGGTCGCTCGTGGTGAGCACGTAGCCGACGTCGAGGTTCAGCAGGAACTTGGGCGTGATGTACACGTCGACGCCGCCGCCGAAGCGCAGCGCGAAGGTGGCGGCCGACTCGACGTCGTTCAAGTTGTAGCCGTTGTCGAAGTTGGTCGCCGCCGCCTGCACGCCGATGCCGAAGAGGCCGTAGGGCTGGACGCGACCGGCGAGGGGATAGCCCTTGGCGCTGGCAAAGAAGGTGAAAGCGTCGGCGTCGAGGACGCGGATGTCATCGACGTCGATGTCGAAGTTCGCGTAGTAGTCGAGGTTGCCTTCGAAGGCGATCCAGCGGTTCAGGCGATAGCCGCCGCGGACGTCGATGCCGGGTGAGCCCGAGGCGTCGCCGTCGCTGCCGACGAACGTCTTGAGATTGTCGAGGTTGAAGTTCTCGAAGCCGTAGACGAAGCCGCCGCCGACGTACCAGCCCGGCCGGCCGAAGTCCGGCTCCTCCTCTAGCTGCGCCGCGACCGTCGACGCCGAGAGAATCAGGAACAAGGCGAGAGCCGGGCCTCTCATGAATACATGATGCGCGTGATCCAGTCGGCGACCATGGCGGGCTTGGGCTCGCCTTCAATCTCGACCGTCAGCGTGCGCGTTGTCTGCACCCATGCCCCTTTCAACTCGACGGCGGCGAGGGTGCTGCGCGCGCGGATGCGGCTGCCAACCTTCACCGGGCTGACGAAGCGCACCTTCTCGAAGCCGTAGTTCACGCCCATCACCATGCCGGAGTAACGCGACACGTCGCCCTTCGGGATCGAGGTGTCGAGGTGCGTCAGCAGCGACAGGGTGAGGAATCCGTGTGCGATCGTGGTGCCGAACGGCGTCGCTTTGGCCGCTTCCGGATCGACGTGGATGAACTGGTGATCGAGAGTGACGTCGGCGAATTGATTGATGCGCGCCTGATCGACGACGAACCACTCGCCGACACCTTCCTCCTTGCCCTGGTCGCCGCTGAACGCCGCATAGGCCTTCTCTGCATTCGTGCTCATGGCGCGACCCTAGTCGATGCGCGGCGGACCTGTCCAGCAAGAAGGCCGTCGCTGGTGACTGATCGCTGGTCTCGAGACGCCGGCTCGGGTAGGTTCCGCGCCATGACCGCACCGCTCGCGGGAATCCGTGTCATCGAGCTGGCGAGCTTCGTGGCCGCGCCGGCGGCGGGAGCGCTGCTCGCCGACCTCGGCGCCGAGGTGATCAAGGTCGAGGTGCCGTGGGGCGAGATCTACTGCCACAGCCTCCCGCGCTACGCGGGCTTCGACAGCGACTTCGGGCTCGCGCCGCACTTCCAAATGGACAATCGGGGCAAGCGCTCGGTTGCGCTCGATCTGGCGCTGCCGCAGGCGGTCGAGGCGCTACAGCGCCTCGTCGACCGCGCCGACGTGCTCCTCACCAACGTGCTGCCGTCGCGCCTCGCCAAGTTCGGGCTCGACCCGGCAACCCTGCAAGCGAAGCGGCCGGAGCTGATCGTGGCGCGGCTCTCGGGCTACGGGCCCGAGGGGCCGGAGGCGGACTCGCCCGCGTTCGACTACTCGACCTACTGGGCGCGCACCGGCTTCATGGACATGCTGCACGAGCCCGATGCACCGCCCGCGTTCCAGCGGCCGGGGATGGGCGATCACTCCGCCTCGCTCGCGCTCGTCGTCGGTGTGCTCTCAGCGCTGCGCCAGCGCGAGCGCGGCGAAGCCGGGCAGGTGATCGACGTCGCGCTGCAGCACATCGGCTTCTACATCATCGGCAACGACGCGGCGACGACCTTGGTGACCGGCCAGACGCCGCCGCGCCACGATCGCCGCGCCGCGCGCAACCCGCTGTGGAATCACTACCCGACGCAGGACGGACGCTGGATCTTCCTCGTGATGATCGAATCGGATCGTTACTGGCCGGAGTTCACCCGCGCCGTGGGCCTCGAATCATTGCGAGACGACGCGCGATTCAAAGGCGCGGTCGAGCGCTATCGCAACAGCGCCGAGCTCATCCGCATCCTCGACGCGCAGTTCACCTCGAAGCCGCTGCCGGAGTGGAAGCAGCAGCTGGCGAAGCATCGCCTGATCTGGGCGCCCGTTCTCACTCTCGCCGAGGCCGTCGAGGATCCGCAGGCGGAAGCGTTCGGCAGCTTTCCGACGGTGCAACATCCGACGGAAGGACCGTTTCGCACCGTCGGCCCGCCGTTGCGCATGTCGGGCTGCGCGCTCGCCGGCACCGCGCCTGCGCCTGCGCTCGGCGCCGACACCGAAGCCGCTCTGCGCGAAGCCGGCGTGCCCGAGGACGACATCGCCCTCCTCGTCGCCGCGGCGAAGTAAGGGTCAGCTCGGGGTGCGCACGATGAGCTCGCGCTCGGCGCCGGTCCGACCGCCGAGGTTGCGCAGTCTCACCTTGAGGCGGGTGTCGCCCGGTGGGAACGCCGCCTGCTTCGTCATCGTGGCGCAGAATTCGACTCGGCTCGCGTCATCGGCGAAGCGGTAGATGCCATTCGCGTACCGGACGCAGCCGCTGTTCGCGAAGCGGCCGCGCGTCCTGCCCCTGCCATCGATGAAGTGGCAGCCGATGTCGTTGATCGCGTCGGAGATCGGTTGAGTCACGTCAAAGCTGAGTGACGGCACGGCTGCGACTCCACCCAGGGTTCCCGGCGAAGTGCCGCACACCGCGGCACTGCCGTCGCCGAGCGGGCGATCGGCGAGGAGCTGCAGGTCCGGTCGCTGCTCCGGGTCGTTCGGATCGTGGTCGAACGAGGACAAGCCGACGCTTAGGGTATCGTCGCCGGGTCGACCTTCGACGATGATGACGAAGCCGAAGCCGAGAGGGCGCTGGTAGACCGGCACGCCGTCGGGCGCGAAGTCGACCGGTTGGCTGAGAGTGCCGTCGGCGCTGGCGATGGCGAAGACGGTGACCTCGGGACCGAGCTCCTCAGGTGGCGCCGGAGTTGGCGTGTCTGCAGACATCGGCGTCTCGGTCGGAGTCGGGGTGTTCGTCGGTGCCGCAGTCGGCGTGGGGCTCGCGGAGCGCGTCGGCGTCGAGGTCGGCGCTTCGGTTTCGGTCGGCGCGCTGGTCGAGGTTCGTGTCGCGCTCGGCGAGAGCGTCGGCGTCATGCTCGCGGTCCGCGTCGGGCTGGGCGAGCGCGTCGGAGTAACGCTCGATGTCGCGCTCGCCGTGTGAGTCGGCGGTGGCGTCGGTGTCGGCGTCGGGATCGGCGAGAACGTCTGCGTGAGACTCGCGGTCGCGGTCGGCGGCGGTGAGGCAGTTGCGGTGGGCGTGCGAGTGAGACTCGGCGTGAGCGTCGGCGCAAGGCTCGCGGTCGCGGTTGGAGGCGGTGAGGCAGTTGCGGTCGGCGTGCGAGTGAGACTCGGCGTGAGCGTCGGCGCAAGGCTCGCGGTCGCGGTTGGAGGCGGTGAGGCAGTTGCGGTGGGCGTGCGAGTGAGACTCGGCGTGAGCGTCGGCGTGAGGCTCGCGGTCGCGGTCGGCGGCGGTGAGGCAGTTGCGGTGGGCGTGCGAGTGAGACTCGGCGTGAGCGTCGGCGTGAGGCTCGCGGTGGCAGTGGGAGGCGGTGAGGCAGTTGCGGTCGGCGTGCGAGTGAGACTCGGCGTGAGCGTCGGCGTTGCGCTCGCGGTCGCTGTCGGCGGCGCAGTGGCCGTCATTGTGGTTGTGCGCGTCGGGCTCGGCGATCTGGTTGGGGTCAGGCTCGCGGTGGCGGTGGGCGGAGGCGTCGCGGTGCTCACGGCGGTGCGCGTCGCACTCGGCGTTCGCGTCGGCGTCGCGGTGCGCGTCGCGCTCGAGCTTGGCGTCAGGGTCGCGGTGCGCGTGGTGCTGGCGGCGACGGTGCGCGTTGCGGAGGACGTTACCGTCGCGGTTGCCGGCTGCGGCGTCAGCGTCGGCGTGCGACTGCGCGTGGCCGTGGGTGCGGCGCCGCTGCAGCCCACTTGCCGGGCGCGCGCCGCGGCCAGAAGATGCGCCGCCTTGGCGCGCGGCTCGCTCGCCCCCGCCGAGCCAACGCATTCGGCGAGTGGCCGCGGATCGAAGATCGCCTCGAGTACGGCGTCTGCTTCGGCGGCGTCGACGCTGTCGGAGGCGTCGCAGTCGCCCGTGCACTCGGGGCTGAGGACGCGCGGCGTCGGCAGAGGCGAGCGCGCCGTTGCAGTCGGCAGGGGGTCGCCGGCCACCACCACGGCGCCGCCGAAACCGGTCGCCGCGCGCTTGGCGCCGCTCGCGGTAGTGTACGACGCGTCGATGTGGGTGAGCAGATAGGTGCCCGCCTCGGCGCTCGGCGCGATCTGGAAGCGGCAGCGATAGAGCACGTTGCCGGCGGGGGCCGGCGTGAGCACTTCGTGGAAGAGGACGGCGGTTTTCACCCCCGAGCAGTTGCCGGCGAGCTCGCAGCGCAGGGGTTGAGCGGCAAAGCCAGAGAGCAACACCGGCAGGCCGTCGTCGACGGCGCAGTCGGGCTTGCCGTCGGGCAGCAGGCGCGGCCGCACCGCGTCGTCGTCGAAGGCGATATCGTGCGCGATGCCGGCGATCTCTTCTCCGGCGTCGGCTCGCACGCGCACGGTCAGCGAGACCACGTCGCCGGGCGCGCCGTCTGCCGTGCCCGCGCCGAGGCGCACCACGGCCTCGGCGTTCGCGGGCAAGAAGGCCACCAGGAGGAGAAAGGCAAGCGCTCTTCTCACGCGTCGGGGCTCCGACACGAAGGTTTGGACTCGCGCCCCATCTCACGGCGGGCCGGCCCGGTCAACGAGAAAGTCATGACGGCCCCTGGGGGCGTCCTCCAAGCTGCCAGGGAGGCCTTTACTCGATTGTCGAAAGTCGGCGGCTTCGCGGCGAGCCTCATCCTTAGTAGTGAGCCCGACCGATGGCTGGGAAGATGCACGCCGACGAGGTGGAGACCGACGCCGCGCTCGTCCGGCGGCTGCTCGCGGGGCAGTTCCCCCCGTGGGCCGAGCTGCCGATCGAGCGGGTCGCCTCCGCCGGCACCGACAACGCCCTCTACCGCCTCGGCGACGAGCTGGCAGTGCGCCTGCCGCGCATCGGCTGGGCGGCGGTGCACGTCGGCAAGGAGTGCGAGTGGCTGCCGCGCCTGGCGCCGCGCCTGCCGCTCGCGCTGCCGGTTCCGGTGGCGAAGGGCGAACCGGCCGAGGGCTATCCTTTCTCTTGGTCGGTGTGCCGCTGGCTCCCCGGCGAGAACGCGACCGTCGAGCGCATCGGCGATCAGCTCCAGGCGGCGCTCGACCTGGCGCAATTTGTCACGGCGCTGCAGCGCATCGATGCGACCGCCGGCCCGGCGGCGGGGCGGCACATCTCCTTTCGCGGCATGCCGCTGGCGATCCGTGACGCGCAGGTGCGCACCGCCATTGCTTCTCTGGATGACATGATCGACGCCGGCGCCGCCTCCGCGGCCTGGAAGGCGGCGCTCGGGGTTCCGGAGTGGCGGCGCGCGCCGGTCTGGTTCCACGGCGATCTCCAGTCCGGCAACCTGCTCGTCGTGGGCAGCCGCCTCAGCGCCGTCATCGACTTCGGCTGTGCGGGCGTCGGCGATCCCGCCGTCGACATGAGCGTCGCGTGGAATCTCTTCGCCGGCGAAGCGCGCGAGGTCTATCGCGCCGCGCTCGCGGTCGACGACGCCACTTGGGCGCGCGGGCGCGGCTGGGCGCTCTGCTGTGCGCTGATCGCCTTGCCTTACTACCGCGACACCAACCCGGTGCTCGCCGCCATCTCGCGGTACGCGATCGAGCAGGTCCTCGCCGATCGCGAGCGGGTTTGAGGAGGCGCCGAGCGCCGGCCTCGTCTGACCCGCGCCGAAGCGCTACGCTCGCGGCGATGGAATCGCCGCACGACATCCTCGCCCTCGAGGACAGGCCGCCGGACTCCGACAGAATCCGACTCATCGCCTACTGGATCACCACCATCCTCGGCCCCGCCAGCTTCGTCATCGGCGGCGTCCTCTTCCTCACCCACGGAGAGCAGCAGGCCGCGATCTTCGCCCACCTCGGCTATCCGTCGTACATGCTCTACATCATCGGCCTCGGCAAATTTCTCGGCGCCATCGTCTGCGTCCTCCCCGGCCTCCCGCGCTTGAAGGAATGGGCTTACGCCGGCTTCTTCTTCGACCTCGGCGGCGCCGCCGCCTCGCACGCCTTCGTCGGTGACGGCGTGGGTCAGATCATGCAGCCGCTCGTGTTCCTCGCCCTGGTGATGGCGTCGTGGGCGCTGCGGCCGGCGAGCCGGCGGTTGTAGCCTCAACACGCCTTCTGGTTCTCAGACCTGCTGGTTCGGACTTTCTCCTGTTTCCGGTCGCCTGTCTCCTGTATTCTCCCGCCGTCCGACTTCCGCCTTCGAGAGGAAAAGAATGAGCTACGAGATCCCCAGTCACGTTCGTCCCATGCGCGAGCGCGTGCTGCGCTTCGTGGAGGAGAAGGTCTACCCCGCCGAGGCGAAGGTCGAGGATGGCCATGCCGATGAGGCGCGCAGCGTCATGCGCCACCTGATGCAGCAGGCCAAGGACGAGGGACTGTGGGCTCTCGGTCATCCGAAGGAGATCGGCGGTCAGGGGTTGCCGTTTCTCGACTACGTCTACGTCAACGAGGTGGTCGGGCGCTCGTCGTTGGCGATGGTCGCCCTGGGCACGCACTCGCTGCAGGACTCGATCATGTTGAACGAGTTCGCTTCGGCCGAGTGGCGGCAGAAGTACCTGAAGCCACTCGTCGCCGGGGAGATCTTCCCGAGTTTCGCCATGACCGAGCCGGCGGTGGCGAGCTCCGATCCGACGCAGCTGCAGACGACGGCGGTGCTCGACGGCGACCAGTGGGTGATCAACGGTCACAAGTGGTTCACCAGCGGCGCCAACGTGGCGGCGTACACCACGGTCATGTGCCGCACCGAGCCCGACGCGCCGCCGCACGCCGCCTTCAGTATGATCGTCGTGCCCACCGACTCGCCGGGCTACAACATCGTGCGCGACGTCCGCGTCATGGGGCGCTACGGCGGCCACTGCGAAGTGATCTACGACAACGTGCGCGTGCCCCGCGCGAATCTCCTCGGACCGCGCGGCGAGGGCTTCCGCATCGCGCAGCGGCGGCTCGGGCCGGGGCGCATCTTCCATTGCATGCGCTGGCTCGGGCAGGCGCAGCGCGCCTTCGATCTCATGTGCGCGCGCGCCAACTCGCGCGTCGCCTTCGGCAAGCCGCTCGGCCGCCATCAGCAGATCCAGAAGTTCATCTTCGACAGCCTGTGCGAGATCCAGGCGAGCCGGCTGCTGACCCTGCACGCAGCGCACAAGATCGATCAGGGCGACGAGGCACGCGTCGAAATCGGCATGATCAAGGTGGTCGGCGCGCAGATGCTGCACAACGTCATCGACCGCGCCATTCAGGTGTTCGGCGCCATGGGCGTCACGGAAGACACACCGCTCGAGCGCATGTACCGCGAGGCCCGCTTCGCCCGCATCTACGACGGCCCGGACGAGGTGCACGTCACCACCACCGCCCGCCGCGTCCTGTACGCCTACGAGGCTGGCGGCGGGTGGGACTTCGGGATGAGATAGGTCGCTCGTCGACCGCGCGTTGACCGCCCCTGGGCCCTGCCATAGGGACAAGACATCACAATTCCACGAGCGAGGTATGCGATGGCAAAGGGTGCGGTGTTGTATGGTTTCGGCGAGCCGCTGAAGGTCGAGGAGCTCGAGTTGAAGGCGCCGCGGGCGCACGAGGTCGTGGTCAAGATGGTCGCGAGCGGCGTGTGCCACACCGATCTGTCCGTGCAGCAGGGCAAGCTGCCGGTGCCGCCGCCGTGCGTCCTCGGACACGAGGGCGCCGGCATCGTCGAGGAGGTCGGCAAGGACGTGACCGGCCTGAAGAAGGGCGATCACGTGGTGCTCGCCTGGGTACAGAGCTGCGGCGTCTGCCATTACTGCGTCGGCGGCCGGAGCCATCTGTGCGAGGCCGGCCTGCAGGGTGCGATGATGGGAGAGGAGTACGTGTTCGAGAAGGACGGCATCGACATCTCGCGGCTGGCGGGCGTCGGCTCGTTCGCGGAGTACTCAGTGGTACGCTCCAGCGCGGCGATCAAGGTCGGCGACGACGTGCCGCTCGACCGCGCCTGCCTGGTCGGCTGCGGCGTGATGACCGGCGTCGGCGCGGCGGTCAACACCGCCGCCATACGACCCGGCGAGACGGTCGCGGTCTTCGGCTGTGGCGGCGTCGGCCTCAACGTCATCCAGGGCGCGGCGCTGTGCAGCGCCGGGCGCATCATCGCCGTCGATCTCGTCGCCTCGAAGCTCGAGCTGGCGAAAAGGTTCGGCGCCACCGACGTCGTGAACGGCAAGGAGGTGAGCGACGTGCCGCTGGCGATCAAGGAGCTCACCGGCGGCCTCGGCGCCGACTACGCCTTCGACGTCATCGGCTCGGCCGCGGTGGTGAGTCAGTGCTTCGCTGCGATCAAGCGCGGCGGCAAGATCGTCGCGGTGGGCGTGCCGCCGTTCGGACAGGATCTCACCGTGCCGGGCCTGCAGTTCGTCCTCGAGGAGAAGTCGCTCCTCGGTTCACTCTACGGTTCGGGAACGCTGCGGCGCGACATGCCGCGCCTGATCGATCTCTATCAACGCGGCCGCATCAAGCTCGACGAGCTGATCTCGAAACGGATCAAGCTCGCCGACGTCAACGACGCGTTCGAAGCGATGGAGAAGGGCGAGGTCGCCCGCAGCGTCATCGTCTACTGATTCCCGCGCCAGGGACGCCGGGAGCGGCGCGATCGCCCCGCCGCGCCGCTCGTCGACGTCCCGGCGCGAGATCTCTCAGTCCACCTGTCGCGTGAAGTTGTTCACGCTGCCGGTGACGTTCATGACGACACTGCCGGCGGCGTTGCCCGCGGGCATGTCGAGGTTGGCGTCGACCACGTGCATGGTGACGACGCTCCCTTCGACCGAGTCGATGACGACGCTGCCGCCGGGGCTCGACGACCAGACGGAGTCAGCGCCCGCCATCTGGCCGTAGTACACGAGCGCCCCCGGGCCGCCGCTGTTGTCGCCGATGGGGAAGGTCTGCCCCGCCGCTAGCCCGCCGGGCGACTGGAACAGCAGGATCTGGATGTTGCGCGTGGCGGCGCAGTTCGTCCCGATGAAGGTGCTGTTGTAGACCTCGTGGATGACCGGGATGTAGTCGGGCGCCTTCTGCTCGACGGCGACGTTCATCTGATCGACGGTGAAAGCCGAAGTGTCGCCGTTGAAGTCGACCGATGCGTTCGACAGCGTCACTTCGAGATCGGCGGTGTCGCAGCTCGGCGGCGGTGTCGGCGTGATCGAACCCTTGTGCAGCTCGCCCGTGCTGGGAACGTTGAAGACCGTGATGGTCAACGAGCCGGGGGCGTCGGCGGTCGCCGGCAACTCGCCGGCGATGCTGAACGAGTTGCCGAAGAACTCGCCGCTGAGTTGATAGGCGCCGGTCTCCAGATTGGCGGTGCCGCTGGCGTCATAGGACTGCACGATGTCGGCGGCGCCGGAGTCGGTCGCGAGGGCGCCGCTGAGGAAGTCGAGGAAACCGGTCGCCGTTCCGTTGGCGTCGACGTGGAAACGCGTGCCGTAGCCGCCGGCGACGCCGTTGTAGTCGCCGACGTAGGAGGAGCCGCTGCCCGTCGGCGTCGCCGTCGGGGTCGGTGTGTCGCCGGCGGCGGTCTGCGTCGAGGTGGCGGTGGCGGCGCCGGTGGTGGCGGTTGCCGTCGCCGGAATCGTCGGCGCCGAGGTGGGCGAGCTGGTCGCCACCGGCTTCGTCGCCGTGGCGGTCGAGATCTCAGGCGCGCGGGTCGATGTCGCGGTCGCGCCTGCGACGGTCCGCGTCGCAGTCGGCGCCGCTGGCGGGCTCGAGTCGTCGTCGCTGCAACCGACGAGCAGTATCATCGCGGCACTCGCGACCAACGCGAGCCGAAGTGAGGTGCACATTCCTCTGTACGCCATGGTTGTCTCCTCCCACTCCCGCGCAGGGAGCTCCCGATAGGGAGGCGTTCAAAGCGTCTGAACAGTGTTCAGAGGAAACACGAGTCGTGAGTGAACGGCGGCGCTTTCCGTTGCCTGGCCGCGCTAAGCGCCGCCTCTCCCCGAGGCAGATGTGGGGGGCAACCACGGTTTTACTTCACGGCGGCGCCCCTGCGCTCTTACCAGGAGATCAGCGCGTCACCGGCGAAGGAGCGATCGATCGCGGGGGCCTGGATCGTGAGCTGGATGCGCCCGTTCGCCGGGACGGTGAAGGTCTTCACCACCGCGGCGCCGTCCGCCGGCGCCAGGCGCGCGGTGTACTTGCCGGGCGGCAGTTGGGCGAGCAACGACGGGCCGGCAGCCGCCTCGTCCACCAGCCGGTTGCCGTTCGCGTCTTCGATCACGAGCGGCGATACGTGCGCCCGGCCACAAGGGGTCCGCAGCGAGATGTCGACGTTGTACTTCCCGCGCACGCGATGCACCGCTTGGCGTTCCTCAGCGCCGATCCCGCCGGTCACGTAGGAGACTCCGTTCGCGTGCATCGGCTCGATCGTGATCTGATCGCCCGCGGCCCGTGAGGCTCGCGCTTTGCCCTCTTCGGGGGAGGGTTTGTGGCATTCGACTAGCCCGAGCTCTGACTGAGCAAGCACTGCACCAGGGGCGAGCGCCCCTGGCGCTGTGCCACCCGCGATCATTTCGGCTGCAAAACATTCCCTTGCTGTAGAAGAAGGCGGGAAAAGACGGCTGTCCGGTTGTCGATTTCGCCCCTTCTCGGGCGACATCAGGCAAAGGGCGGTGTCGGGCGAGCGGACGCCCTTGCTCCGCCCAGGGAAGATGATGCAATGGAGCACTCGCGTCTCGACGGGTCGGGTGCCAGCCACGCGCCGCTCGCCGCGGGCTGGTGCCGAAGGAGAACCGAATGAAGTACATGCTGTTGATCTACGAAGACGATGCGGACCGCGTCGAGCACATGGACGAGCGGATGCCGAACTGCTCGGCCTACGCCGAGGCGATGATCAAGGCGGGGATCTATGTCGGCGGCGAGCGCCTGCGCGGCACGACGTCGGCGACGACCGTGCGCGTGGCCAACGGCAAGACGCACGTGGTCGACGGTCCCTACGCCGAGGCGAAGGAGCAGCTCGGTGGCTATCACGTGATCGACGTCCCCGACCTCGACACGGCTTTGGCCTGGGCGGCGCGCTGTCCGAGTGCGAGCCGCGGCGTAGTCGAAGTGCGCCCGCTCTGGCCGCTCTGAGCCGGCGCCGATGCCGGCCGATGCGGAGAGCGCCCGGGCCGCGGCGGAGCAGGTGGCGCGGCGGAGCTACGGCAAGCTCGTCGCGATTCTCGCCGCGCGCTCGCGCGACGTCACCGGCGCTGAGGACGCGCTCGCCGAGGCGTTCGCGGCGGCGCTGGTCGAGTGGCCGACCTCCGGTGTGCCGGAGAAGCCGGAGGCCTGGCTGCTGACTGTGGCGCGGCGACGGCAGATCGATGCCGATCGGCGGCGCCGCAGTCGCGTTGAGGCCGCCGATCATCTCCGCCTGGTGGCGGAAGAGATCGAGGCCGCGGCGGCGAACGAAGCGCAGCTTCCCGACGAGCGCCTCTCGCTGATGTTCGCGTGCGCTCATCCGGCGCTCGATCCGGGTATCCGCGCGCCGCTGATTCTGCAAACCATCCTCGGCTTCGACGCCGCCGCGATCGGCTCGGCCTTCCTCGTCTCGCCCACGACGATGGCGCAGCGGCTGGTGCGCGCCAAGGGCAAGATCCGCCAGGCCGGCATTCCGTTTCAGATCCCGGAACGCAGCGAGCTGCCCGGGCGCCTCGAAGCCGTCCTCGAAGCGATCTACGCGGCCTTCGCGGAAGGCTGGTCGGATCCCGCCGGCACCGAGGTGCGTCGCCGCAATCTCGCCGAGGAGGCGATCTGGCTCGGGCGCCTCGTCGCCTCGCTCCTGCGCGAAGAGCCCGAAGCGCTCGGCCTGCTGTCGCTGATGCTCTACGCGCAGGCGCGCCGCGACGCGCGCCGCGATGTGCAGGGCGAGTACGTACCTCTCGACGAACAGGATCCCGCCGCCTGGGACGCCGCGCTCATCGACGAGGCGGAAGCACTGCTCGCGCGCGCCAGCGCTCTGCCCGGGAGCGGTCGCTACCAGCTCGAGGCGGCGGTACAGTCGGCGCACGTCGTGCGACGCCGCACCGGCCGCTCCGACTGGGCCGCGATCGAGCGGATCTACGACGTGCTGCTGGCGATGACGGGCTCACCCGTGGTGGCGATCAATCGCGCCGTGGCGATTGCCGAGACCCGCGGCGCCGCCGCCGGCCTCGCCGAGCTCGACCAGCTCGCGAGCGAGGCGCGCCTCGCCGACTACCAGCCCTACTGGGCCGCGCGCGCGGGACTGCTCGCGCAGGGCGGCAGAATCGCCGACGCCGACTCCGCCTACGAGCGCGCCATCGGCCTCGAATCAGACCCCGCGGTGCGGCGGTTTCTCGAGAGAAGAAGAGAAGGACTGAGGACTGAGCCCCCCCTTCCCGAATGACTCGGCTCAGTCCTTCTTTCACCCTCCCGCCATGGCGCCGACGACGAGGAACGGCTCATCGCCGCGTGCGACTTTGTCGGGGAGAGGGGCATCGGGCGATTCGTGCGACAGATCCTCCTCGCAGGCGAAGAAGCGGACGAAGGGGCGGCGCTGTTGCGTGGTGTGATCGCGGATCGTACCGCGCAGCATCGGGTAGCGCGCTTCCAGCGCATCGAGCACCGAGCGCTGCGTCGCCGTGCCGTCGACCTCGAGCTCGACTTCGCGGTCGACGCGCGCGAGCTTGCGCAGATGCGCGGGGAGCACGACGCGGATCATCTCAACGTCTGTACTTCGACGGATAACACCGGCGGCAGGTCGCGCACGATCGGCGCCCAGTTGTCGCCGGCGTCGGCCGAGACGTAGACCTGTCCGCCGGTGGTGCCGAAGTAGACGCCGCAGTCATCGACGGAGTCGATCGCCATCGCGTCGCGCAACACGTTCACGTAGCAGTCGCGCTGGGGTAGGCCGCGCGTCAGCGCCTCCCATTCGTTGCCGCCGCTGCGGCTGCGATAGACGCGCAGCTTGCCATCGGGCGGATAGTGCTCCGAGTCGCTCTTGATCGGCACGACGTAGATCGTCTCCGGCTCGTGCGCGTGCACGTCGATGGGGAAGCCGAAGTCACTCGGCAGGTTGCCACTGACCTCGCGCCACGACTCGCCGCCGTTGTCGCTGCGCATCACGTCCCAGTGCTTCTGCATGAACAGCACGTCGGGGCGCGTGGGGTGCATGGCGATGCGGTGCACGCAGTGGCCGACCTCGGCGTGCGGGTCGGGGATTCCCTCCGACTTGAGACCACGGTTGATCGGCCGCCAAGACTTGCCTGCATCGTCGCTGCGGAATGCTCCCGCGGCCGAGATGGCGATGAACATGCGCTCGGCGTGTTTCGGGTCGAGCAGGATCGTGTGCAGGCACATGCCGCCCGCGCCCGGTTGCCACGAAGGCCCGGAGCCGTGCTCGCGCAGACCGGAGAGCTCGCGCCAGGTCTGGCCGCCATCAGTGGTCTTGAAGAGGGCGGCATCTTCGACGCCGGCATAGACCGTGTCTGCGTCGTCGAGGGCGGGCTCGAGGTGCCAGACGCGCGCGAACGCCCACGGATGGGGTGTCCCGTCGTACCATTGGTGCGTGCCGGGAACACCGTCGTAGGCGAACTGATTGCCGACCGTTTCCCAGGTCTGACCACCGTCGTTGGAGCGTTGGATCACCTGTCCGAACCAGCTGCTGGTCTGCGACGCATAAAGGCGGTTGGGGTCGGCCGGCGATCCCTTCATGTGCAAGATCTCCCAGCCGGCGAAGTGAGGCCCGCTGACATCCCAGTGTTGGCGTTTTCCGTCCGCGGTCAGCACGAACGCACCTTTGCGCGTGCCCACCAGTACTCGCACCCGGCTCATCTGTTCCTCCTCCCCGGTTTGGCGTTCTCGACCCGACGGCGGCGCTCGTGCACTACGCGCCGCCGTCTTCTACCACGATGACGAACCAATCTGCTCGATTTCGACAGGTGCAATGCAAACGGAGCCCGGGCCGCGACCGTGAGGGAGCGGAACCCTGCGGCACCTGAGACTTGGGACCTGGGACCAGAGAGCGAAGCGACGTATACAGGCGGGGATGCAGCAGGTCAGGGGCGAACGGACGTCGCTGGGCGAGATCGCACTGCTCTTCCTGCGGCTCGGCAGTACGGCGTTCGGCGGGCCCCCGGCGCACATCGCGATGATGGAGGAAGAGGTGGTGCGTCGGCGGGGCTGGCTCGGCCGCGCGGAGTTTCTCGACCTCCTCGGCGCGACCAATCTCATCCCCGGGCCGAACTCGACCGAGATGGCGATTCACGTCGGCTATCGCCGCGCCGGCTGGAGTGGCCTCGTCGTCGCCGGCGGCTCCTTCATCCTCCCCGCTTTTTTGATCGTGTTCGCCTGTGCCTGGGCCTACGAGCGTTATCACACTCTGCCGGCGGTCGATGCGCTCTTCTACGGCATCAAGCCGGTGATCATCGCCGTCGTCGTGCAGGCGCTGTGGAGTCTCGGTCGAACGGCGGTGAGGAGCTGGCCGCTCGCCGCCTTGGGCCTGGTGATCGCGGTCGCCGCGGGGCTGGGTATGAACGAGGTGCTGTTGCTGGTCGTCGCCGGAGCCGTGACGGCCGCGGCGCGTTGGAGCTCGGGCGGCGCGCCGCCGGGAAGCGCGATGATGGTGCTCGCGCTCGGTGTACCGGTGCAGGGCGCGCTCGCGTCCGCCGCACCGTTCAGTCTCGGCGTGCTGTTCCTCACCTTCGCGAAGATCGGTGCGGTGCTGTTCGGCAGCGGCTACGTGCTTCTCGCGTTCCTGCGCGCCGACCTGGTCGAGCGCCTCGGCTGGCTGAGTGAAGCTCAGCTCCTCGACGCGGTCGCGGTCGGGCAGGTGACGCCGGGGCCGGTCTTCACCACTGCGACGTTCGTCGGCTACCTCGTCGGCGGCGGGGCCGGAGCGGTGATCGCAACCGTGGGCATCTTTCTGCCCGCTTTCGTCTTCGTGGCCCTGAGTGGACCGCTCGTGCCGCGCTTGCGGCGTTCGCCGATCGCTTCAGCCTTTCTCGACGGGGTCAACATCGCCTCGTTGGCGCTGATGCTCGTCGTCACCGTGCAGCTCGCGCGGGCGGCGATCATCGACGTGCCGACCT
>Ga0187894_10004118_pt1 | contig 15806 bp, 11 predicted proteins | sample GBC1701081metaG_FD_136650 | JGI IMG/M metagenome (GOLD analysis project Ga0187894, IMG submission 136650) | White microbial mat communities from a lava cave in the Kipuka Kanohina Cave System on the Island of Hawaii, USA - GBC170108-1 metaG ... | reverse complement strand
GGATTTGAATTTGAGGATGATGCTATTGGCTGATCGAGCCGAAGTTCGCTATCATCCTCTTCCAAAGTTCCCCACGGTCGTTCGCGACCTGGCGTTGTTGATTGATACCGGCGTTCAGTTCGCCGATGTCGAGCTTGCCATCCATGCGCTGGAGATTCCGGAACTGATCGAAGTCAAACTCTTCGATCTATACTCTGGAAAAGAATTGTCCCAGGGGAAGCATTCAATCGCGTTGTCGTTGCGCTATCGCGCGGCGGATCGTACGCTGACCGACGAAGAGGTCAACGCCGCGCATGACCGCGTCGTTAAAACATTGACAAAGAAATTCGGCGCTGAAGTGAGATGAAATGATTGCGGATTGCGGGTCAGTACCGCGAGCGGTAGCGAGCGTGGCTTCGTAACCGGCTCTTTTTAGCCACGCTCGCTACCGCTCGCGGTACTGACCCGCAATCCGCAATCCGCAATCCGCAATCCATATGTCAGTGACTGGCCTGGAAAAATTCGCGCATCTGCAGGACAAGATCCGTCTCGCCCTGGAGGTGTGCAAAACGCTCAGGCAGGAGAAAGAGCAGCTTGAAGCGGAATTGGCGCGCTCGCGCGACCTGCTGGCCGAGTCGAATATGGAGAATGAACGTCTGAGAACGCAAATCGAGCGATTGATGACCGAACGCGACGCGATGCGGAACAACATCGAGGCGATGCTTCACGAGATCGCCACGCTTGAAATCGAAGCGGAATCACTCAACAGATAATCCCGGAGATTGGCGAAATGGCCCCGAGACAGGATCGTGGGAGTATGGACCCGCAAGTACAGAGTGTGAACGTCAGAATTTACAATCAGATCTACGCCATCCGAGCCAGCGACGGCAACGTCGAGCGCACGCAGCAACTGGCCGCGATGGTGGACGAACGGATGCGCGAGATATCAAAAAGCGGCCTGACTTCGGATTCGCTGAAGCTGGCGATCCTGGCCGCGTTGCATATCGCCGATGAATTGGACAGGGCGAACTGCAAGTACGAAGACCTCAATCAGACGCTCCTCACCGGCAGCAACGAATGCGCCGCAATGCTCGACCAGTTGCTCAAAGAGCCCAAACAGTGAGCCGGTCCTCACACCCGGCGCAACCAGTGTCTTTACACCTTGTTTACAAGAATCCGGCAACTGGCTTTGCGTCGGCGGCGTATTCGTCAATCCACACCCGATTCAAATCTATGTAGGAGGATTTGTGAGAAGAATTTTTCTGGCAGGCATACTGTTGTCGTGCGCGCTGGCGTTTTCACAGCCATCAAGCTCCGCGCAGGGCAAGCGGGAAAGGGCAAAACCGGCGCAGGAGAAGGAGGCTCCGGCGCAGGAGAAGGCAAAACCGGCGGCGACCATCGCCGGGCAGTTCGGCGCCGTTGAAGCGATTACGGCGGCGCAGTTGAAAGAATGGCTTTACGTCATCGCTTCGGACGAGATGGAAGGGCGCGACACGCCGTCGCGCGGGCTTGATATGGCGGCCAAATTCATCGCGTCGAATCTGTCGCGATTGGGAGTCAGACCGGGCGGAACCAATGGGACTTATCTTCAGAAATTCGCGATGACCAGCAGACGCGTATTGCCTGAACAGTCGACGGCCAGTGTCAACGGGCAGAGTTTCAAGATCGGCGAGGATTTCATCGCCGCGCCGTACGCGGGCCAGGCTAGCGGGCGGATCGTTTACGTCGGCCGCGGCTACATGATCAGGGCCAGAAACATCGACGATTATCAGGGCATTGACGTGAAAGGCAAGATCATGCTCGCAGTCGAGGGATTTCCGCGGGGCGTGTCGTTCCAGGATATTAACGGCAAAAAAGCGGGCGAAGATTACGACAGCCCCGAAACTTACGCCCGCGCCCACGGCGCCAGAGGCGTTGTCTACATTCCCAGCACATCAACACTCACGTTCTGGCAGAATCATCACAGAAAATCCATGAACCCATCGCGCATGACGATGGAGAAGCCGCAGCAAGGCGCCGCCAACGTTCCCGTCATCTACGCTTCTGAAAAAATGGTCAAGGCCATCCTGCAAGGAGAGAAGCTCGATTACGACACGATCAGGAAGCAGGCGAGCGCGGACGAGTTGGGCGAAGGGTTCGACCTCAGCCCCGGCAAGCAGGCCAGTTTCAATGTCAACGCGAAAGTCGAAACGGCGATGACGCAGAACGTAGTCGGCATCATCGAGGGCGGCGATTACTTTCTGAAAAAAGAATACGTCGCGGTCGGCGCTCATTACGATCACGTCGGAATGCGTCAGACCGGCGAAGGCGACAGGATCTTCAACGGCGCCGATGATGACGGATCGGGAACGGTGGCGACTCTGGCGATTGCAGAGGCTCTGGCAAAGAGCGCGCAGCGCCCGAAACGTTCGGTCATTTTTGTTTGGCACGCGGGTGAAGAGAAAGGGCTGTGGGGATCGGAATATTTCACTGACAACCCGGCCGTGCCGATCGATCAAATCGTTGCGCAGCTTAACATCGATATGATTGGCCGCAGCAAAAAGGAAGGCGACGCCAATCCGGCCAACAAGAGCCTGACCGGGCCGAACGAGCTATATGTCATCGGATCGAAGCTGATGAGCACGGATCTCGGCAATGTGAGCGAAGAGGTCAACAACTCGTACCTCAAGCTCGATTTCAATTATAAATACGACGCCCCGGACGATACCGAACGGTTCTTCTATCGTAGCGATCATTACAACTACGCCAAGAAAGGCGTCCCGATCATCTTCTACTTTTCAGGTGTGCACGAAGATTACCACCAGCCGACGGATCACGCCGACAAAATTGATTACGAGAAGATGGAGAAGGTGACGCGCACCATCTTCGCCACAATGTGGAAGCTGGCCAACGCGCCAACCCGCCCCAAAGTGGATAAGCCGTTGCCGCCGCAGATGGCGAATTGAGAGGGTGAAGGGGTGAGAGGGTGAAGGGGTGAGGAGGTGAGGAGGAGATGAATCTCTGACCACCCAATCACCCAACCACCCCTTCACATCTTCATTGAATTTTTGACAGGCATCAGCAACAATCCGGCTTCGTTTATGCAGCCGGACTTAATCCAGATCAATCGCATTCTAGTTCGAGGAGCAAACTGGATCGGCGACGCGGTGATGACCATGCCCGCGCTCGAACGTTTGCGCTCGTCTTTTCCTCAATCTCACATCGCGCTTCTGGCCACGCCGCTCACGACAGGTTTGTTTGAAAGCTCGCCGTTCGTTGATGAGGTTATTGAATACCGCCGCAAGGAAGACGGAGCGCGCGCTTTTCTCCAAACGATGATGTTGATGCGCGCCCGCGCATTCGACCTGGCCGTGTTGTTTCAAAACGCGTTTGAGGCCGCGCTGCTGGCGCGGATGGGCGGCGCGCCTTTGCGGATCGGGTTTGCGGAGCAGGGGAGAGGCCTGCTGCTCACGCACAGGCTGCATCGTAGCCCGCGGCGGCGCAACCGCCATCAGGTTCACGATTACCTCGACATCGTCGCCGAATGCGAGCGTGTCTGCATGGGCGGGAATTCCCAATCTCAAATCTCGAATCCACTTCCATTTTTGATCGCCGGCCATGCGCAACGTCAGGCCGCGGAATCTTTGCTGCGACGCTTCGGCGTCGATTCAACATCGCGCCCGCTTGTCGCGCTCAACGCAGGCGCCACCAACAGCCGCGCGAAATGCTGGCCCGAAGACCGGTTCGCCGCGCTCGCCGATCGACTGACAGACGCTCTCAACGCGCGAATCGTGTTTATCGGCGCGGCGTCGGAATGTGACGGCGCCGAACGGATTATTCAGCGGATGAAACAGCGTGGCGCGGTCAATCTGGCGGGCAAAACGAGTATGGCCGAGTTAATCGGCGCGCTCGACGCCTGTGACCTGCTTATCAGTAATGACACAGGTCCCGCGCATATTTCGGCCGCGCTTGGCCGCCCGACGCTGACGATCTTCGGGCCCACCAACGAATTTGAGACCGCGCCCGCGGGGCCGCGCGCGGAATCGCTTCGCGCCGACGGCGTCGAATGCGCGCGCTGTATGCTGCGCGATTGCCCGATTGACCATCGTTGCATGACCCAAATTGCCCTTCCGGAAGTTTTTGAACGCTCGTTGAAGCTGCTGGAAGAAAAATAGTAAGCTTGTGGCGTTTGAAGAGGAGATTCGCAGGATACGATGAATGAGAAACGCGAAACGTGGAGCGACCGTTACTGTGTCTTTGAAGTGATTAAGCCGCGCGTTCAAACGATGCGCGTCATTCTGGTGGACAGCCTGATCACGGACGAGAGCCAGTATTCGGAGATCGCGCGTCGCGAACCCGGATTTCACGCGGGCCGGTGGGTGCGTCTGGAACGGATGATCGCTTCGATGGCGATGGGTAATATCGAAAACAACGTCTGCAATCTCGTGGTCGAACCCGATGTCCGGGTCGTCCACCTTTCGCAACTGAATGACGCGCTCGTTCGCGAATTCGATCCTGACGCGATTGCGCTCAGCGGCACGCTGCGCGATTTCGATCTTTACAATCCGGCGTTGATCGAAGGCTTCAACCAGTTCATCAAAAAGACGCGCGTGCCCGTGCTGGCGATTTGCGGCGGGCACCAGTTGGTCGGTCAGGCTTTCGGCGCGGCAATCACCACGCTCGACGACAAGCCGCCGGGCGAGAAACGAAGCGGGCGGTTGATTGAATATCAGTACCGGTTCGTCAAGATTACGGACATCAACGACCCGATCTTCGCCGGGATTGATGACCGTCCCGACGCGCGCTGGCAGCGATACACCAAACGGCGGCATCTGCTTCGCGTATGGCAGAATCATGGATTGCAGATCGACCGTCTGCCCGCCGGATTCAAACAACTGGCGCGCGGCTACCTGTCGGAATACCAGATGATCGCGCGCCGCACGTCGGAGCAGTTAATCTACGGCGTGCAGTTCCACATCGAGAAATCTTTTCAGGACTGGCAGACCGACAAATACTGGGATCATCGCAACGAGAGCCGTGACGGGCGAATGATCTTCGATAACTTCCTGGTCGAATCGCTGCGGTTCAGAGGCAAGGAAGCCAATCTGGTCGGTGGCAAGAACGGCAAGGCCGCCGGGAAGACCAAGGCGACCACGGCTAGTGGCGCTACGGGAGCGCCCGGCACGGGTTTCTGATTTGTTATGGCTTCGATAATCGGCTCGTCAGGAAGACCTGAGCAAACTGGAAAGTTTGCTCTACATTTTCCCAAGTCTGGAAAGTTCGCCCTACATTTTTCAAAGCAATGAGCAGTGACGCGATCAAAATCAATGTGTTGTTGTTCGGCGCGTGCCGCGAGTTGGCGGGCGCGAGCGAACTGAATTTCGATCTGACGGCGCCCGTCGATGTCGCGGGCGCATGGAACGAGATCAAAAACCGATTCCCGAACCTTGAGAAATTTGAGCGAAGCGCGCTCTTCGCGGTCAATGAAGAGCACGCGCGAAAAGAAGACCCGTTGAAAAACGGCGACACCCTGGCCATCTTCCCGCCTGTTTCGGGCGGATGACAAGGCGCGAGCCTTTGAGCGAAATGAACGAAGATATTTTCGAAATCACACGCGAGCCGATTGATAAGCTCGGATTGGAACAAAAACTTTTGACCGGCGCCGCCGGCGCGGTTGTCACTTTCGACGGCGTCGTGCGCGACAACACCAAGGGCCGCCGCGTGGTCAGCTTGCAGTACGAAGCGTACGAGCCGATGGCCGTCAAAGAGATGCGGCGCGTCGGCGCCGAGATTCGCGAGCGCTGGCCCGATGTCGAACGCGTCGGCGTCATCCACCGTTTCGGCCCTTTGGAAATTTCAGAATCCTCGGTCGTAATCGTCATTACCTCGCCCCACCGCCGCGTGGCGTTTGAAGCCTGCCATTACGCGATTGACCGCCTGAAACAGACTGTGCCCATCTGGAAGAAAGAGATTTTCGAGGACGGCGAAGAATGGGTTGAAGGGCAGTCGCCCGAAGTTAATCAATAAATATAGTCAGTGTTCACCTCTTCATCCGACCCCCCTGTTTACGGCGCTGTCTCGCCCGTTGAGCGGCGAGACGCGAGTTTATCCGATAGTTTTCCCAAAGGAGTTTTTCATATGGCGCTCATTCAATTTACCGCTAATTTCGACGACCTTTCGACCGACAGAGGGTTCCAATTCCGGTTCCGCTGCGACAAATGCGGCAACGGCTATCAATCGAGGTTTCAGCCTTACACGGCGGGGATAGTTTCAGACGTGCTTCGGTCCGCGGGGAACATCTTCGGAGGCGTGTTGGGCAGCGCGGGGCACGGCGCCTATGAAATCCAACGCGCCATCGGCGGCAAAGCTCACGACGACGCGTTCGCCATCGCGGTCGAAGAGGCCAAGCCGCACTTCCATCAATGCACACGCTGCGGCAAATGGGTCTGCCCTGATGTCTGCTGGAACGCCGCGGCCAGTCTGTGTGAAGGCTGCGCGCCGAATTATGAAGAGGAGTTCGCCTCGAACCACGCGCAGGCCAAAGCCGACGCCGCGCGCAACCAGCTTTACGACCGCGCGCGCCAGACCGATTACGCTTCGTCCACTGATATGAGCGCGGGCGCCACGCATCGGGCGCCGTCGCGCCCGTCGGTCAACCCGATGACCGACGCGGCGAACGCGCAGTCAATCGTGGGCGTGTCTTGCTCAAATTGCGGCACGCTCTCGAACAGCAAATTCTGCCCCGAATGCGGCCAGCCGATGAATGCGAAGCTGTGTTGCAAGGCTTGCGGGACTGAACTGGAAGGGAAGCCGAAGTTCTGCAAGGAATGCGGAGCGAAGATGGAATATCAGAGCTGAAGAGGAAAATGTGGGAGAGGAAAATGGAATCAAACATCCCTTGTGTCTTTTCCATTTTCCTCTCCCACATTTTCCTCTCCCCATTTTCCTTTTCAGAATACGATCTCACACCCACAACTGCTGCGCCAACAAATTCAAAAACGTTCCCACATCCGTCACCACGCCCAAAGTTTGTTGTGAACCTCTGTCGGAGAGTTTCGTCACGACGGCAGGGTTGATGTCGACGCAGACCATTCGCACCCACGACGGCGTCATGTTGCCCACACCTATCGAATGGAGCATCGACGACAGACAGACCACCATCTTCGCGCCCTCGATCTGCTTGGCGTACTCTTCCTGGGCTTTGAGCAAATCCATCTCGGTGTCGGGCAGCGGGCCGTCGTCGCGGATCGAGCCGGCCAGCACGAACGGCACGTTCTTTTTGACCAGGTCGTACATAATGCCCGAACGCAGGATTCCCGCTTCGACCGCGCCTTTGATCGAGCCGTAGCGGTTGACGACATTGATCGCGCGCATGTGGTTCTTGTGGCCTTCTTCAATCGGGATTCCTTTTTCCAGGTCAACGCCGAGCGACGTGCCGAAGAGCTGATGCTCGATGTCGTGAACGGCGATGGCGTTTCCCGCGAGCAACGCGTCAACGAAGCCTTTGCGGATGATCTCGCAGAAGGCTGCCGTGCCTCCGGTGTGCACGACGACCGGGCCCGCGACGAAGACTATGCGTCCGCCTTCGGCCCCTCCTTCAGCTTTGATCTGCCGCATCATCTCGGCGATTTTGCGGACGGCGGTCTCGGCGCGGCGTTCGGAGGAAATCTCGTTGGCCATAAAGGCGAAGCCCAGCCGGTCGCGCTCTTTGAATTCCGGTTGAATGCGGATGCCGCTGGCGCCGCAAACGATCATCTCGCCCTTCTTCACGTCGCGCAATTTGCGGCATTCGGCGCGCGGCCGGGCGGCGTCTCTCTCTTCCGTTGAGCTGACGATGACGACGGCGTCCATCCGCTGTTTGGCGACCTCGATCCATGCGCCGCCGATGCGCGCGTAAGTTCGATGATTGGTCGTCGAATAGAAATCATCAGGCACGACGCGGTCGCTAGGCGCGGGTTTCAAGGTCGCGTCGCTGATCAGGGCCTGGTAACAGCCGAGTTCGACCAACTCTTCGAGCGTCTTGTCGAGTATCTCTTTGGTCGGCGCGATCACGCGCAACTGCAGTTGCGAGAACTCGTCGTTGGTGCGCCCGAGCTTGAATTCGATCACTTCATAAACCGCGCCGCATTCGATTACGCGGTCCATAATGTTCGCCAGGATCTGCGAATCGACCAGATGGCCTTCGGCTTCGACTATTTCTACGTGGTTCATATGCTTAATTTTGAAATCCGTGATTTGATTTAAAAAAGGCACTCTAACGGAGTGGCAGCGGATTAGTCCAGCAGGGAATTCAAGGAGATTTTACCTCTCGTATCTGGACTTACCGAGCGGTTAGGATATAATGCGCCAGAAATTTCACTCTCGTTGGTTTGATCGTATTCTCGATCAAGCTCGTCAAACGTAAATCGGGTAAGACAGTAAATAGCGATTACGGAAGCGCAGGAGAAGACTTCCTATATCAAACCCAATAGGCTAGCTGGGCGTTTCAGGGGTCGACTTGATCTGTAATGATCGGCGACATTCCATGTGGCCGTGGTCTACTTACGTTATTCGTACCGATTTCTCACGGCTTTATCGCAACTCGTCAACTTCGCGCATCAACTTTTAAGCTCTTAAACAAGGAGACAACCTATATGCGATGTTTCGCCAGTTACGCGCTTTCCTCTCTTTCGTGGAAAGAGTTATTAAAGGCCCCATTCTCCCAAACTGCGCTGGGCATTCTGCTGAGCGTAGTCATGATGACTGTCGCGTGGGCGCAGGCGCCGGTCGGCACAATCTCCGGCACGGTCACTGACCCGACGGGCGCGGTCATCCACAACGCTCCAATCACAATTCGCAACAAAGACACCGGCTTTGAGCGCCAGACGAAATCCGAAAGCGACGGCTCTTACTCCGCTCCGGCGTTGCCCGCCGGCCAGTACGAGGTGAAGACCCAGATGCAGGGCTTCCGCACGACATTGCGCGAGGTGACCGTCACCGTCGGCTCGACTATCAAACTCGATCTGGCCCTGGAAGTCGGGCAGACGACTGAGATCGTGACCGTTGACGCTTCAGGCGCGACCCAGATCAACTACGAGTCGAACACGATTGACGGCGTTATCACACGCCAGAAAATTCAAGGTTTGCCGCTCAACGGCCGCAGCTTCCTGAACCTGGCCTTTCTGGAGCCAGGGGTGACCGTCGGCACCGGCACGACCGCGCAGTACAACTCGCTCTTTTCAGTCTCGGTGCTGGGCGGCGACTCCAACAAGACCGCGATCACCGTGGATGGCGGCACCATCCGCAACTCGATTGAAGGCAATACGGGAATGAACTTCTCGCAGGAAGTCGTACAGGAGTTCCAGCTTTCGTCAAACAACTTCGATCTTTCCACCGGCATCACCAGCGTGGGCGGGGTGAACATCGTCACCCGCAGCGGCAGCAACGCATACCACGGTTCGGGGTACTTTTTCTTCCGCGATCACAACATGGCCGCGTACCCGGCCTTGAGACGGGACCCCACGAATCCCGACCCGTTCTTCGTGCGCCGCAACCCTGGCGTTTGGGTCGGCGGCCCGATTATCAAGAACCGCCTCCTCTTCTTCTCCAACTACGAGTACATGAACCAACTCGGAGTGGTCGCGGTACAGCCCAACCTGCCATCGGCAAACTCTCTGGCGGGAAACTTCGCCAACCCATATCGTGGTCATCTCTTCAGCACGCGTCTGGACTTGAGGATTACGGATAAGCACAACGCGTTCCTGCGCTATTCGCACGACCAAAACAGAGGATTTGGCCCGCAGGGCCAGCCGAGGCTTCCGTCAAACTGGCTTCAGAATAAGAATTTTTCAGACCAGGGTGTGATTGGCCTGACCTCGACGCTGACGCCGACTTTGGTCAACGATTTCCGCTTCAACTATACCTACTGGCAGAATCGCAACCTCTTCGCCGATGACGCGAACTGCCCGAACTGTGTCGGCCTTGGATTCCCACAGCTCGAAATCAACGGCACGAACGTCACCGTCGGCAATACGTCGAACGCGACTCAGGGCCGCGATCTGCGCCGCTTCACTTTCCTCGACATTGTGAGCTGGCAGAAGACCTCTCACCGGTTCCGCTTCGGCACGGAACTGGAATACGCGCCGGGCACGGGGTTCTGGGGCTATTGTGATCCCGCGTGCACAGTCGCGCTCTCTCCTGAGTTCGTCAGGTCCGTCGTTCCGGCGGCATTGTTGGGAGCGCTGTTCCCGACGCTGCCGGCCACGATCCGCACCAATCAGGATTTCCTGAATCTGCCGTTCGCGGGCGGCGTGGTAGGGATCGGCGATCCGGCGCAACCGCCGCCGTACAACATCGACAAGGCGAAGGTGAACAGTCGCGTTCGCCTTTTCGGACAGGACACCTGGAAGATCAAACCAAACTTCTCGCTCAACTACGGTCTGGCGTGGAACTTCGAGAGCACTCTGGTTAACAAGGATCTGGACAAGCCGCGGTACCTGGCGCCGCTCTACGGCAGCGACCTGAGCCCGACCAAGAACAACTACAACAACTTCTCGCCGGCTCTCGGCTTCGCCTGGAACATTGGCAAAGACAACAAGACGGTAGTGCGGGGGGGCGCAGGCATCTACTGGGATACGGAACTGCTGTGGCGCCGTCTGGAAGTGCGCGGATACATCGGCGCGGTGGGCAATGGTCGCGCGCAGGTTCCGCATACCCGCTTCACCAATATCTTCCCGGGTCTCATCATCCTCAACACGGGCCAACCGGTCCCGGTTAACACGCCGTTGCCGGCCGCCGGAGTGCTCACAAACCTGACGATCGGTCAGTTCATGCAGATCTACAACCAGCAGGTCGCCGCGCTCCGGCAGACATTGGCGCCGACGAACCTCAACGATCTTTCGGTTCGTGGCATCCAGGTCGGTAAGTCAGCCGCGAACCTTTACCCGAGCGAGTATCCGGTGCAGCGCAGCTATCAAATGAACATCGGCGTGCAGCGCGAACTGCGTCAGGACATGGTGTTGACGGTGGACTTCGCGCGGCGCGTCTACGTTAATACGCTGTTCGGGGCGCTCGACTACAACCGGTTCAACCGATTCGTCAACGGTGTGCAGACGCCCGTGATCCCACGTTGTACGGCGGCGCAGGCTGGAGACGTGAACGCGCAATGCTCGACCGGCTCCATCACGTTCTGGACGCCGGGAGGCCGAGAGGTCTACAACGGACTGCTCGTCAAACTCGACAAGCGATTCTCCAACCGCTACCTGTTCACCGCCTCCTATGCGCTGGCCAGCCGGAGCGGCATCAACACGATCTCAGGCCAGCCGGTTGCAAACTTGGACAACTGGTTCCAGACCTATGGCCCGAAAGGCGAGCGCCACACTCTGAACCTGTCAGCGCTCGTTGACTTGCCGTGGGGGTTCAACGTCGGCTTCATCTCGTCGATCTCGAGCCGTGGGCCGGTTATGCCTTTTATCTCCGGTGTCGACCTCGACGGCGATGGCACGACCACCGAGCCGATTCCGGGTCTTGACTACAACTGCTTCAACCGCGGTTGCGGCAAGGATGATTTGGCGGCGGCCGTCGCGGCTTGGAACCAGACATATGCTGGTAAGAGGGACGCGCGCGGTCAGAACATCCCGCAATTGGGGCTGCCGGCGAATTATGAGTTCGGCGATAGTTTCAGTTCGCAAGACATTCGCGTGACGAAGACCTTCACCTGGCGGGAAAATTACAAGCTCGCGGTCTTTGGCGAGATGTTCAACATCTTCAACATCGCCAACCTGGGCGGCTATGGCTACAACCTCAATATCAACCAGGCGGCTAATTTCGGCCAACCGACCAGCCGCCCGTCGCAGGTCTTCGGCTCCGGCGGCCCGCGAGTGTTGCAACTGGGCGCGCGAGTCACTTTCTAGGCTCGACCGTCAGCGTCTATCAGTTTACTTGCCCGGCCGCCATCAATGGTGGCCGGGCTTTTCTATCGCCGGCCCTCAGCCTGAGAACGATTAATTTTTCGCCGACAAAGTGATTTTCCTCACCGGCCGGTTGTCATATAATCCCCGCGTCACATCGTTCCCCTCGGTTTATCTTTCACCGAAATGACAATTGAATAAACAGATCGCGAACAGAGAAAGTAACAGGAAAAGGTTTTTTCCAAACGGTCATTTGAGGGCTAGCTGAGTGTTCAGAGAGTTCATCGGAGGATAAACGGGGCGGATCTCCCGGCCTGTTCAATCCATCCGCACACCTCAACTCCAATAACGACAAGGAGAGACCAATATGAAACGTTCCGCCAGGTTTTTCATCGCGCTCTTATTCCTGATCGCCGCCGCTATCGCGGGGATGGCCCAGGTACCAACCGGCAATTTGCAAGGTTCCGTGACCGATCCGACGAAAGCCGTCATCTCGGACGCGTTGGTGACGGTAAAAAACAAAGAGACGGGCGCGGAGAGGACCGCCGTCACTAAATCGAGCGGCGACTTTATCCTCAACAACCTCCTGCCCGGCGATTACGAAGTCAGGGTCACAACAAAGGGGTTCAAGACCAACATTTCCATGGTGACGATTCGAGTCGGAGACACGGCGACCGTCGAGATCGCGCTCGAAGTCGGCGAGACTTCAGAGACGGTGGTCATCTCCGGCGATTCGACGGCGGCCGTCAACCCGTCCGACTTCAAAGTTGACGGCGTCATCACGCGGCAGAAGATCGACGGTTTGCCGCTGAACGGAAGGAATTTTCTGCAACTCGCTTCGCTCGAGCCGGGCGTGCGCGTTTCGACGGGAAATCCGGGCGACGCAAACAACCTTTTCAACGTCTCGATCGGCGGAGGCAATTCCGATCTGACGCGGCTTACGGTTGACGGTGGAAACGTCGTTGACCCCGTGACCGGCGGCGCCGCGCAGAACTTTTCGGTCGATACGGTTCAGGAGTTCCAGATCTCCAGCTTCAACTTCGACCTGGCGACCGGCGTGACCTCGGTGGGCGCGGTGAACATCGTCTCGCGCACCGGAGGCAACGAATATCACGGCGGCGGATTCGGTTACTATCGCGACAACAATATGTCGGCCTACCCGACGCTCAAACGCGTGGCCAACAATCCCGACCCCTTCTTCCGCCGCCTGCAGGCCGGGTTCACGCTCGGCGGCCCGATCATCAAAAACAAGTTGTCCTGGTTCACCAACCTCGAAAGACTCAATCAGACGTCGGCTCTCTCGACGATTCATACCGGCGCGCCGGTCTTCACCCAGTTCGACACGGTGAGTTCCAGCCCGTACAGAGGCTGGCTCTACAATTTGCGTTTGGATTACGCGATCAACAGCAAGCACAGTACCTTCCTGCGCTACTCTTCAGACAACAACAGGGTCTTCGCGCCCGCCGCGCCGCAGAACGTGCTGCCATCAGACTGGCGCGTCAATAAGAACGACGTCTATCAGGGCCAGGCCGGATGGACCTACGCGATCAAGCCGACCCTCACCAACCAGTTGATCTTCAACTATCAGTACATCGGCAACAAGAGTTTGATCCCGACCGGCGCCGATTGTCCGAATTGCATCGGCCTGGGCGGCCCGCAGGTCCGGGTCAACGGCAGCAGCTTCCGCATGGGCAACAGCACCGACGCGCCCCAGAACCGCGCGCTGTTCCGTTACGAGACCACCGACAACCTGACCTGGAGCAAAGGCAAGCACATCATTCAGACGGGATTTAACTGGGAGAAAGCCTACGGCCAGGGGAGCTGGAGTTTCGTCGATCCGGCGATCGTCGTCGCTCACGACCCGCGAACGGTGGCCGACATCAACGGCGCAATTGACGCGTTGGCCGGGGGACTCGGACTTCCCGCCAACGACCCGAACGGGCAATTGCTGCGATCCATCTTCGGCCCGGTCGCGCCGATCTTGAAACTGCCACTGCCCGCGGCATTCACCACACCGGGCGCGAAGGTCACGTCTGACGACATCCTCGCGTTGCCTGTGGCCTTCGTCGTTCGCGGACTCGGCGATGGCGCCCAGCCGCCGCCATTCAACTCCACCTTCGCGCGCCACGTTCAGCGCTTGCGCTTCTACGGCCAGGACACCTGGAAAGTAAGCTCCGGGCTGACGCTCAAGTACGGCCTTTCGTATCTTTACGAAAACAAGTTGTGGAACCACGACCTGAAGAAATCGTCGCTGTTGGCCAACTCGGGGCTTTATGGCCCGTCCGATCCGAATCCGAAGGACAAGAACAATTTCGCGCCGTCTCTGGGCTTCGCCTGGAATGTCAGGAACGACAACAAGACCGTGGTTCGCGGCGGTTTCTCGATGGCGTATGACACCAGTCTTTACGTCAATCGTCTGACTGAGCGCGCGCTCCTGGGCCCGATCGGCAACGGCCGCGTCATTCTGCCTGGCGATTTCTTCCAGAACACGGTCGCCTTCCCGCAACTGCCCGCCCAGGTGGCGGGGGCTTTGCCGACGGTTGCCGCGGCGTTGCTGGCGTTCAGCCAGACGCCGGGGCTGGATGCGGCCACACGCGGCCTGTTGCAGACGCTTGGCGGCGCGATCGTTCCCAACCTCGGTGTGATCAACCCGGCGCAGGGCGCGCGATTGGGCGCCGCCACGCTCCAGGTTCTGCCGACGAAGCTGACCTCGGCGCAGGCGCTGCAGATCGTGGCGCAACAAGGATCGTTGATTCAGGCGCAGTTCAATCAGCTCGCCGCCGCCGGAGTGACCGGGGCGGACTTCTTCAAGACCGCTTCCGGGAATTCAGTGCTGATTGATCCCGACATCAAGATCCCCTATTCGACAACGGTCAGCGTCGGCCTCCAGCGCGAACTGCCCTGGAACATGGCGGTCACCGCGGACTTCGTCTGGCGGCGTTATCTGCACTCGTTCTTCCCGCGTGATCGCGCGTTGTGGAATCGTCCGGCGTCGCTGGGTGGCCCAGTCATCCGCCCCTGCGTCGGCGCCGAAGGCGCCAACCCGGCCGTGCGCTGTCTGAACGGCCCGTTCGAGGTCGTCGAAGGCAGCGGGCGCGAAGATTACAAGGCCCTGCTCGTCAAACTCGAAAAACGTTTTTCGAACCGGTATCAATTCACCGCTTCATACGCGTTCTCGCGGCTGCGCGGCTTCGATTACGACCGCGACCTGACCAATCAGTTCGGGGCTCCCGGATTCGGCGACGCGGATCGCCCGCATATCTTCTCTTTCAGCGGAGTGGCGGACCTGCCTTGGGGAATCAGGGCCGGCCTGATTGCGACCTTCGAAAGCGGCGCGCCGCTGTCGGTTACGATTCCGGGGAGCAACAACAGCGACCTCAACGGCGACGGCACGAACAACGATTACCTGCCTGGAACGGGCTTCAATACGATCAATCGCGACATCAGCGCGTCGGATTTACGCCGGCTGGTAGAGGAGTTCAACACGCAGTTCGCGGGCAAGAACGCGCCCCGCGGCGGCCAATTCCCCAGGCTCTTCATACCGTCGAGATTCGACATCGGCGATTCGTTCCAGTCATACGATTTTCGTCTCTCCAAGGAAATCAACATCATCACGGAACGGCTCAAGCTGGAGCTGATCGGAGAGATCTACAACTTCTTCAACATCTCGAACAAGCGCGACTTCAGCGGTAGTGTCGACGAAGGCTTCGGCGCGACCAACAAGGCCAATCCCAATTTCGGACTTGGCGGCCCACGTATCTTCCAGATCGGAGGCCGAATCAAGTTCTAGAGCGATTCTCAAATAAGTATACGGGAGTTTGTAGTACCGGCTTTAGGCCAATGAGGTTAAGTTAGTGAGTTGAGGATGCGAAGAGAGAGTACGGAAAAGACGGAAATAACGGAACAGACGGAAATTCTTAGGTTTTTTCAGATCTTTTTTCCGTTTGTTCCGTTATTTCC
>Ga0187894_10004117_pt1 | contig 15809 bp, 15 predicted proteins | sample GBC1701081metaG_FD_136650 | JGI IMG/M metagenome (GOLD analysis project Ga0187894, IMG submission 136650) | White microbial mat communities from a lava cave in the Kipuka Kanohina Cave System on the Island of Hawaii, USA - GBC170108-1 metaG ... | reverse complement strand
TTTCAGTTTGATTTTTATGTCGCCATTTTCAACGGCTCAAAATCTCTGTTTAATTTCCCCATAGTTGCACTATGGGCTAAGAATATATCGCTGTCTTCGACAGATAAAACCGATTCCTGATTAAAGTTTTTGAATTATTATCACCTGACCTAATCAGTTACAAATTTTTTAATCATAAAAACAGGTGATAGTTTCTGTACTGTTTTCGATGACATCAATTATAATAACGACGTTCGAGCAAGGTTGTGTATATTAGTTGTAATGAATAAGTCACTCCTAAAAGTTTCTGGCAGTACATCTCAAAACAGAATCCGACAAGAGTTTTCAATAGACCATGTATTGTAGCCATCTAAAGCGTTTGATAGATTTCTTTGGAGCATTTGTGGCATTGATATTATTTGCTCCATTGCTGATTCTTGCCGTTATTATAGTTCGACTTTTCATCAGCTCTTATGTTTTTTTCAAACAGGAAAGAGGAGGTTTGAACGGTGAAGTTTTCAAGATAGTAAAACTTCGCAGTATGACGGACGAACGCAATGAGAAAGGCGAACTTCTGCCCGACGCAGACAGATTAAATTCTTGGGGACAATTTTTAAGAAAGACAAGTCTTGATGAATTGCCGGAACTAATAAATGTGCTTAAAGGCGAGATGAGTTTTGTAGGTCCGCGTCCTCTGTTTAGTAAATATCTCGAGCGTTACACGCCCGAACAGATGCGTCGCCACGAAGCAAAACCGGGCATCACAGGTTGGGCGCAGGTCAATGGACGCAATGAGCTTTCTTGGGAAGAAAAATTTGCTCTGGATGTCTGGTATGTTGAAAATCTTTCGTTTTGGCTAGACGTTAAGATAATCATGCTCACCTTTGGGAAAGTTCTGAAACGCGAAGGCATAAACGAAGCGGGACAGGCAACGGCGCGGGAGTTTTTAGGAAGCCAAGAGGGAAGATAGAGAAAAGGAGTAAGGGAGAAAGAGAGTAAGGGAGTAAGGGAGAAAGGGAGTAAGGGAGTTGATTTATACATTCCTCATCCTTTATCCCTCAAAACATCCCGTCCTCTCGGATTAAGATGAAGCGTGTTGTAATCATCGGGGCGGGCGGACACGGAAGAGAAATCGCGGGGATTTTGAGACAACAAATCGAAGCAGGTGACAGATTCACACTCTTAGGTTTTATTGATGAAAACCCAGACTTGCACAAAGAAACACGCGACGGCTTGCAAGTGCTTGGCGGTTGGGAATACTTTGAAGGTGTTGACAGAAACGAAGTCTCGGTCATTTGTGGCGTAGGCTTACCGCAAATCTTACGCCGTCAGATTCTTCGCGCCGAATCTTTGAACTTGAAATTTGTAAACGCGATTTCACCGCTTGCAACTGTTTCCCCTTACGCAAAACTTGGGTGCGGCGTTACGATGTTTCCGAACACCGCCGCAAACACAAACAGTTTTATAGGCGATTATTCGATTCTGAATGTATCGTCAACTGTCAGTCATGATTCAATAGTCGGACGTTACAGCAACATAAATCCGGGGGCGCATCTTGCGGGAAATGTTACTCTTGGTGAAGGCTGTTATGTCGGGATGGGAGCAAATGTAATTCAGGGAAAAAGAATCGGCGATTGGACTATTGTGGGAGCAGGGGCGGTTGTCGCCCAAGATTTGCCCGCGAATGTTACAGCCGTGGGCGTTCCGGCAAAAATAATAAAACAGAAAGAAAAAGGATGGCATGAATAATACTCCGGCTATTTTAGGCAATAGTCCTATATTCGATAGTAAACTTTATATTGTAAAACCGCGCTTGCCCGAACTCGGTGACATGAGCGAAGAACTCAAGGAAATGTTCGCAAGCGGTATGATTACAAAGGGCAAACTCCTTGCGAAATTTGAAAACGATGTGGCGGAACACCTGAGCGTAAAACACGCCGTTGCGGTTTCCAGTTGCACGCTTGGAATGATGCTTGTGCATCAGGCTTTAGGTTTGACGGGCGAAATTATAATGCCGGGTTTTACTTTTATGGCAACGGCAGGTGCGGCTGTTTGGGCGGGCTTAAATCCTGTTTTTGCAGACGCCTATAGGGAAACAACTACATTAAATCCCGAATCCGCCGAAAGTCTGATTACACCAAACACAAGCGCAATCGTTGCGGTTCACAATTTCGGCAACCCTGCGGACATGGATGAACTGCAGGCAATAGCAGACAAACACGGATTGAAATTGATTTACGATGCTGCACATGGGTTCGGTGCCGTTTACAAAGGCGTTCCGGTCGGCGGACAAGGCGACGCACAGGTTTACAGTTTGAGTCCGACAAAATTATTAACAACGGGCGAGGGCGGAATCGTCGCTACAAACAATGATGACTTAGCCGCAAAAATAAGAATGGCGCGCGAGTACGGCAACGACGGAAACTATGACAGTGCGTTTGCAGGATTGAACAGCCGTATGCCCGAATTCAGCGCATTGATGGGAATCTACGGCTTAAAACTTTTAGAAGAAGCTGCACAGCACCGCAACAAAATCGTTGACCTTTTCCATGAAGAATTGGGCAAACTCCCCGGCATCGGTTTTCAAAAAGTCCGTGAAGGCAACCGCAATTCTTATCGTGAGTTTTCAATTATGGTTCACGAAGAAGATTTCGGATTGACGCGAGATGAACTTGCCACGGCTTTGACGGCGGAAAACATTGACACGCGCAAATACTATGACCCGCCCGTACATCGCCAGACTGCCTATCGTCAATTCGCGCCTTCGGAAGACTCTTTGCCAAACACAAATTGGTTAGCATCTCATAGTCTCGCTTTGCCGATTTGGTCACATATGAGTACGGAAATCGCCACGAAAATTTGTGTGGCAATTCAAAGATGTTACGAATTTCGTGATGATGTGAAAGTGTCTTTTAATAAAGCATACTCAACCGCATACAGTAATGAATGAGTTGTGAGAAGTTGACACGGATTTAAGTAAGGAGATGAAGTTTTGAACTTCTCAAACATTTCAAATCAATCTGTTCTTGGAAAAGTATTACGCCTTCCTCTTAGTCTATTGCCAAAGAAGATGCGCGTGCCGATTCTGCAAGGAAGATTAAAAGGAAAGAAATGGATTGTAGGGGCAAGTGACCACGGTTGTTGGCTAGGAAGTTACGAATTTGAAAAACAACTTCTGTTTGAACAAACGGTTACAAAAGGAAGCGTTGTTTTCGATTTGGGCGGTCATGTAGGTTTCTACACACTTTTGGCTTCGGAACTTGTTGGGACAAACGGCAAAGTTTTTGTTTTTGAACCGATTCAAAAAAATATCTTCTACTTAAAAGAACATGTTCGTCTTAACAAAGCAGAGAACGTAAAAGTTATAGAGGCGGCGGTTTCAGACCACTGCGGAGAGATATTTCTTGACGAAGGGTTGAGCAGTTCACAGTGGCATATTTCAGCAAACGGCAAGCATCAGGTGAAATCCGTCGGATTAGATGAAATGATTTCAAAAGGTGAATTGCCCGTGCCGGATTTTATGAAAATTGACATCGAGGGTGCGGAAACACTCGCGTTAACGGGAGCGAAAAAGATGCTCACAGAATCACACCCGACAATTTTTCTGGCAACACACGGAAAGGATATACATGAGGAATGTTGCCGTTTGCTTTTATCATTTGGTTACGAAGTAAAACCGATAGGGGAATTAACTGAAAGCGAGTACCAGGAAATAATCGCTACATTTAAGAAGAATTAGTACATATCGAGTAAATCAACATTATCGCTTGGTGAAAGACAAATAAAATTTCAAGGACTTCTATTGTGCGTTCTTTTAGGCTTACGCCGCAATCATTGTTAAGAATCATTGCTGACATCGCGTTAGTTAACGCGGCGTTGATTATTGCTCTGGCAGTACGTTACTTCTATCTCATAACATTTGAGCTGGAAGAAAAGATAAGCCACAGAGAACTTTTAATAAACTATACGCTTGCTTATCGCAACAGTGCCTGGTTATTAACGATTGTTTGTCTTTTTGTCTTTTCATTGAATGGTTTTTATACATATGGGCGGGCTTATCGCGGACGCTACAAAGCATTGATTATTATTCAAGCCGTCAGTCTCAGTTATTTGATATTTGGTTTCATTCAGTTCTTTAGCGAGACATTGCGCCTGCCGCGTGGTGCCTTGATTGTGGCATGGGGACTCAGTCTGGTTATAATTACTGCATCTCGCGTGTGGGCTTTGATGTGGCGCAATGTTGTGAAGATTGAAAATCAGGTTTTTGAAAAAGACGAAGAAAACAAAAAGCCTCAACATATCTTGGTCATTGGCGGTGCGGGCTACATTGGTTCAGCACTTATTCCGAAACTTTTAGAGCGAGGTTATCGCGTTCGGCTTCTTGATGTTTTGTTGTACGGAACGGAACCGATTGAAAGCGTCAAAGATAATCCGAATTTAGAGGTGGTCAATGCGGATTTTCGCCACGTTGATAAAATCGTAGAAGCAATGCACGGTGTTGATGCTGTCGTTCACTTGGGAGCAATAGTCGGCGACCCTGCCTGTGCGTTAGACCACAACCTTACTGTTGAAATAAATCTCGTAGCCACACGAACGATTGCGGAAATCGCAAAGGGAAGTAAAGTCAACCGCTTTGTTTTTGCAAGCACCTGTTCTGTATATGGTGCAAACGATGTAATCCTGGACGAAAAATCTGTATTGAATCCCGTTTCGCTTTATGCGCGAAGCAAAATTGCATCCGAACAAGTGCTAACTGAAATGGCGAGTGATACGTTTTCACCCACGCTTTTGCGCTTTGGAACGATTTACGGTTTTTCGGGACGTTCGCGTTTCGATCTGGTTGTAAATCTTTTGACAGCGCAGGCAATGTTTGACAAGAAAATTACAATTATGGGCGGCGACCAGTGGCGTCCGTTCCTTCATGTTGACGATGCGGCTTTATCAATTGTGAAAACGCTTGAAGCACCTTTATCTTTGGTTCATAAAGAAGTCTTTAATGTAGGTTCGGATTCACAGAATTACAAAATCAGCGATGTGGGCGAATTGATTCACAAAATGATTCCCGATGCCGAACTAATTAACAAGGACTTTGACAGCGACCGCCGAAACTATCGCGTTAATTTCAGTAAGATTCGTAACACTCTTGAATTCAAAACACAGTGGACGTTAGAGAAGGGAATTCAGCAGGTTATTGACGCAATTGACAACGGGAAGATTCAGGATTACCGCGAAGCAAAATACAGCAATGTGAAATTTTTGAATGAAGCAAGTAGTTATCAGCGAATACCGCTGATGAATGGTTGGGCTGATGAGATGCTTAATAAATTACCGGAAGATTCAGCAGAGAAAACCGAATCTGCAAACCCGTCTATCAGGTTTGAATCTGCAAACCCCGCATGAGTTTATATCGGTATTTAATGAGAGTGTTTTTACCTTGATAATGTTTTCTTCATGTAACATCAACATAAAAGAGCGTAAGACTTTAATTCATAAAACAGATACCAAATTAAAAAGCTTTTGAGGGGTAAAATATAGTTTTAATGTAACTGATAAGGTCAAGTGATAATAATTCAAAAACTATAATCAGGAATCGGTTTTAGCTGTCGAAGACAGCGATATATTCGTAGCCCATAGTGAAACTATGGGGAAATTAAACAGAGATTTTGAGCCGTTGAAAATGGCGACATAAAAATCAAACTGAAACTGTATGTCGTTATCTTCGATAACTCCGATGCCGCGAATCCTCAGTCGCACGATTAGCATTGCGGGCTACAAATATGAACGCCGTTTTCAACGGCTGGTTGATGACCTAATCAGTTACGTTTTAATAAAACATGGAAAATACCGAGACAAATCTTCAACGAAAATTTTTTGCCGATACTGCCGGAAGGTATGATGAACTGCACCTCAAAACCGATAATGAGCATTATTTTGCGCTGAGTTTTCTCACAGGCTTTATTGATTATCTTCAAATTCAATCCGTTCTTGACATCGGTTCGGGAACAGGAAGAGCCATAGCGTTTATTAAAGAGAAGTATCCCCATTTACGAGTTGTAGGGATTGAACCAGTCAAAGAAATGCGGGAAGTCGGACACCAAAAAGGGTTGTCGGAAAGCGAACTCATAGACGGAAATGCAAACGCTATTGAATTCAGAGACGGTGAGTTTGATTTGGTTTGTGAATTCGGGGTGTTACACCATATTAAAGACCACCAAACAGCAGTTTCGGAAATGCTGCGTGTGGCAAACAAAGCAGTTTTTATTTCCGATAGCAATAAATTCGGGCAAGGGTCAAAATCGAAAAAATTTATTCAACGAATACTGAACAAAGTCGGTTTGTGGGAAACGGCAAACTATATAAACACAAAGGGCAAAGGCTATCATGTATCGGAAGGAGACGGCGTTTTTTATTCTTACTCGGTCTTTGATGACTACGAACTGATAAAGAAAAACTGTAAGAGTGTTCATGTTCTTAACACGAGTGATGCAGGGATAAATCCGTATAACAGTGCAAGCCATGTTGCGCTTTTGGGGGTAAAAAACAGGACTCTTTTGAATTGAAAAGTATGTCTGAATGATATGTCTATCGGGAATAATAGTTTGTCCTCAGTAGTTTTTTGTCCTTCGCCAATGGGGATATTTGAACAGAGCCTTGCACTGCAAGAGCGCGGTTGGCTGGGCACCATGGCAATTGATTTCTATGCTGATTTGGGAAGTTCTAAATATCGTTGGCTATCTGAGGGGCGTGTAAAAAAATACTTACGCAAACGCTATCATTCTCCAATTGATGCAAGCAAAGTTCGCACAAGATTATTGCCGTCAGTCATGACAAAAGTTGCAACGACTTGGGCGCGTGAGAACACGACACGCACAAGCTGGGTTTTCTGGCATAACATACAGTTTGACAGGTGGGTGTCTAAGAATCTGGAGAAGTTTGGAAATCTTGCTTTCGGTTATGAAAGCGCGTGCCAGTTTACATTTGAACGAGCGAAAAAATTGGGAATGCCCACGATTCTTTATCAACCGATTGCGTGTGCCGAGTTTGCTTTGCAACTATTAAATGAAGAGAAAGAGCTTTTTCCTCAACTTGCGGATACAGTGCGATACTGTTGGTTTCCCGAAGAAGAGTTGGAACGCCGTCGTGAAGAACGAAAACTTGCGGATGCTGTTGTTTGTGCAAGCGAATTTACGAAAAAATCTTTGATTGATGTTGGCGTTCAGGCGGAAAAAATAATCGTTGAGCCTTATGGTGTTGACCAAACGGTTTTCGCGCCTTCATCCGAAAAATTTGAAAACTTCTCTGTTGTGTGGGCGAGTTCTTACACACAAACAAAGGGCATCGGTTATTTGTTAGAGGCTCTCGCAAAAAAGCCTGTGCCGGATATGGAACTTGTTTTGGCAGGTTATCCTTACGGAACTGATGCAGTTAAATTGTACGAAGACCGCATTCGCGTTCGTCGGTTGGGACATATCGCACGTCAAGAACTTGGAACGATTATGGGGCGTTGTCATGTTCATGTTTTCCCTACATTGCTTGAAGGCTTTGGGCGAAACATTATTGAAGCAATGGCTTCGGGTCTTCCCGTGATAACCACACCGAATTGTGCCGGACCGGATTTAATAGAAGACGGCGTTACGGGTTTTATCGTCCCGATACGCGATGTTGATGCTATTTATGAAAAACTTATTTGGGTTTATGAGCATCCGCAAGAGGCGATTGAGATGGGAGAACGTGCGCGTGTGCGGGTAGCAAACCTGACGCAAGCTGATTATCGGGAAAGGTTTGCCAACCGTATTCACGATGTGTGGTTGCGACACAACGAAAACTAAAAAATATCGTTATGAGTTCATTTCTCGTTAAAGTTTTAGGATGGCCCATGCCGTTACTTCATTCGGATACGGGCGTTTTAGATAGGTGGTTATGGTTACGCCAACGACTTCCGCAGGTAAACGACGGACAAAACCTAATTGATATTGGATGTGGTAGCGGGGCTTTTACTATTGGAGCGGCACTTCGTGGTTACAATGCAACCGGTCTTAGTTGGGATGAAAGAAATCAAGCTGTAGCCATAGAACGCGCCAAGCTTTGCAACGCTGAAAAGATAGAGTTTCAGATTCAGGATATTCGGCACTTGGACAAACGCGAAGACCTGAAAGAAAAATTTGATGTAGTGATTTGTTGCGAAGCGATTGAACATATAATTGATGACACAAAACTTATGCGTGACATCGCCGGATGTTTAGCACCTGGCGGAAAGCTTCTGCTTACAACTCCGAATTTTTATCTTAAACCGATTGACCCTGAACATGAAGGACCTTTCCCAATAGTTGAGGATGGTGGTCACGTACGAAAGGGATATAAAAAAGAAGATTTGCTTCGTCTTTGTGATGAATCAGGTTTGATTGCAAATGAAATTTCATATTGCATGGGTGTTTTGAGTCAAAAGATAACAAGGGTGTATTTCGTGTCAAAAAAAGCTCATCCTGTGTTTGCATGGGGACTGATAAACCCGTTTCGTGTAATTCCGTTATTGTTTGATAGTGCGGTCACTAAAATTACAAAATATCCGCATTATTCGATTTGCTTGGAAGCGAGTAAACCGAAGTGAATTTAAATGTTATGAGTAAAGTTTTGGTAACAGGCGGCGCGGGCTTTATTGGCTCGCATACGGTTGATTTATTACTTGAGCGCGGTTATGAGGTTCGCGTTCTTGATAGCCTTCAACCACGTGTACATCCACGCGGCAAACCGGATTATTTGCCACGCGAAGTTGAGTTTATTCATGGCGATGTTGCCAATCGTGATGATTTGGATAAAGCATTGCACGGCGTCAATCGCGTGGTTCATCTTGCGGCGTATCAGGATTACTTACCTGACTTCAGTTCGTTCATTCACACAAACACAACAAGCACAGCCTTGATATTTGAATTGATAGTTGCGAACCGTTATCCGATTGAGAAAATTGTTTTTGCTTCTTCGCAATCTGTCGCGGGCGAAGGGCGTTATGAATGTGACGAACACGGAATTATCTCGCCGGAATCGCGTTCGTTGGAACAATTAAAGAATGGAGATTGGGAAGTTAAATGTCCTGTTTGCTGTTTAGAGATGAAGTCTGTTTTGATTGATGAAGAAACAACGCACCCACACACGGCTTACGCGATTTCAAAATACGCGATTGAATTGTTGGCGAAAAATCTTGGACAGCGTTACAACATCCCAACGGCGTGTATGCGCTACACTTACGTTCAAGGCACGCGCAACTCTTTTTATAATGCTTATTCAGGCATTGCGCGTCGTTTTGCTCTGCGCCTGTTGCAAGGCTTACCACCGATTTGTTACGAAGACGGAAAACAACTGCGCGATTATGTGAACGTCAAAGACATTGCACTGGCAAACATGACTGTGATGGAAGATGAACGCGCAAACTTTGGAGTTTTTAATGCAGGCGGCGGGCGAGCAGTTACCGTTCTTGAGTTTGCAAAAATAATGATTAAAGAGTTTGGTCTATCGCTCGAACCTTTAGTTCCGGGCGAATTCCGATTGGGCGACACGCGCCATACGATTTCCGACAATGCGAAGATGAACGCTTTGGGTTGGGAAGCGGCAATTCCTGTCGAACAAAATGTAAAAGAGTATGTCGAATGGATGCGTGAGCAACAAGGTACAGCCGAATATCTTGAGGAAGCAGAACGCATTATGCACGAACAAGGCGTAGTTCAAAGCGTTGTAGCAAAAGCGTAATGAGTAATGAAAGAAAAATGCCAGCAAGAGCAATGCTGCTTGCTGCCGGGCACGGAACGCGGCTCAGACCTTTAACCGATACAGTTCCAAAATGTATGGTTAAGATTGCGGAACGCCCCGTACTTGAACACAACATTCTTTGGCTGAAAAATTTTGGTGTAACAAATCTCGTAATAAATCTGCATTATATGCCGTCTGCCGTAACGGATTATTTTGGTGACGGACGCAGATTTGGTGTGAACATCACCTATTCATACGAGACAGAATTGCTAGGTACGGCGGGCGCAGTAAAAAATGTAGAAGAGTTTTTTAACGAAAGTTTCTTTCTCTGGTACGGAGACAATTTAAGCAACTGTTGTTTAGATAATTTGTGGCGGTTTCATTGCGAAAAAAAAAGTACGGCGACCATTGCGCTACATTATCGTGAAGACCCTACACAAAGCGGCATCGTCGGGCTAGATGAAAACGGACGAATTACACGCTTTCTTGAAAAACCAAAACGCGGGGAGGTTTTCTCAAATTGGGTTAATGCAGGAATTTATGTTCTCGAAAAAGAAGTATTAGATGTCATTCCGTCAAATGCGGCATTTGATTTTGGGTGCGACGTTTTTCCTCTTTTATTGGAGCGCGGCGAAAATCTTTATGGTTATCAAATGTCAAAGAAAGAAAAGCTGTTTTGGATTGATACTTTAGAGGATTTAGAACGGGTTAAAAAGCTGAGAGACGAATATGTGGGAGAAAATCTAAGATGATTTTAGCGCGTGCACCTTACAGAATATCACTTGGCGGCGGCGGCACGGATTTGCCGTCATATTATTCACAACACGGCGGATTTATTCTGAGCGCGGCTATAAATAAGTATCTCTACATTTATCTTAATCGTCCGGCGGCGGATGAATTTATTCGTTTGAAGTATTCGCGTTATGAACAGGCGACAAGCCCGGATGAAATCGAACACGATTTGGTGCGCCCTACCTTAAAGCTTTTGAATTTAAGCGGAAGCCTTGAAATTGCTTCGATGGCAGATGTTCCGGCGGGCACCGGACTTGGGTCTTCGGGAACATATCTTGTGGCGTTGTTGACAGCTCTCTATGAACTGAAACGCGAGCGTGTCCCAACACAGTTTTTAGCTGAGCAAGCCTGTCATATTGAAATTGAATTAGCAGGACATCCTTCGGGAAAACACGACCCTTATCTTTCCGCTTTTGGCGGTTTCACCTGTTTGGATATTGAAAAAGATGGAAGCGTAAAGGTCAGCTCGTTAAATATTTCGGTCACAACTATTGAAGATTTCCGCAACAACATCTTGATTTTTTTCACGGGACAAACGCGAAGCAGTAGTGAGATTCTTCAAGAGCAAAAACAAGACACCGAGAAGAAAGATTCAACGGTTGTTGACAGTCTTCATTTTACAAAAGAACTCGGGTATAGGATTAAAGAGGCTCTGGAAAAAGGAGACGTTGAAGGTTTTGGGCTGATGTTACATGAACATTGGGAGAACAAGAAAAAGCGTTCCGGCAAAATCAGCGACGGCAACATAGACCGTTGGTACAACATGGTAAAAGACTGCGGTGGTCTTGGCGGAAAAATAATGGGTGCAGGTGGTGGCGGGTTTTTTATGTTCTATTGCCCGACAAATGTAAAAGCAAAAGTACGCGATATATTAATGAAAGAAGGTTTGCGCGAATTGCCATATGATTTTGATTATGATGGGGCAAAAGTTTTAGTCAATTTCTAAAAGATGAAACAAAGAGCAGTTTTTTTAGACCGTGATGGTGTTATAAATAAGATGTACTACAACGCAGCGTTCGGGCTTGTAGATTCACCAGCAAACCTAGGGCAGTTTGAATTGCTGTCCGGTGTCGGGAAAGCCATTGCAAAACTTAATGAGATAGGCTTTTTGGTTTTCGTCGTTTCAAATCAACCGGGTATTGCAAAAGGAAAATTCACAAAAGAATTGCTTGATGCTATGACGGAAAAGATGCAAAACCGCATCTCGTTTGAAGGGGGCAACATAGATAAAGTTTATTATTGTTTGCATCACCCCGAAGCATTGATTGATGAGTACCGTCTTCACTGCGAATGTAGGAAACCAAAAACAGGCTTATTGTTGCAAGCCGCGAAAGAATGGGATGTAGATTTGTCTTTGTCTTATATGATTGGCGACGGGGTGACGGATGTTGAGGCAGGACAAAGGGCGGGAACTAAAACCTTTTTTGTAAATAAGCTGAAATGCTATCACTGCGAAAGCTTTGTTGAAAACAAAGTCGCGCCCGATTACATCGTCGGTGATTTAAGAGAGGCAATTACGGTTATACAAAGCATTGAGGCAGGTGATAATGATTTTGTAAGAAATTTTATTTGGAAATGTACGGGAAACTAAAGGAATTTTAAGTAGGTGGAATACATTCAAAGTTATATTTCAGAAGCAAAAGAGATACTCGAAAAGATTGACACAAACGCAATCGAACAAACGGTTGATTTACTTGTAAACTTACGCGAAGGAAACGGACGGCTTTTTATTCTTGGTGTAGGCGGCGGCGCGGGACACGCTTCGCACGCCGTTAATGATTTTCGTAAAATCTGCGGAATAGAATCTTATGCTCCGACAGACAATGTTTCCGAATTAACCGCGCGAATAAACGATGATGGATGGGAAACCTCGTTTGCCAACTGGCTTCGCGGGAGTCGTTTGTCTTCAAATGACATGGTGTTTGTTTTCAGCGTTGGTGGTGGAAATCTGGAAAAAAACATTAGCGCGAATCTTGTTCGTGCATTACAGGAAGCGCAAAGAGTCGGCGCGAAAATCTGCGGAGTCGTCGGACGCGACGGCGGTTTCACTGCTGAATCGGCAGATGTCTGTGTGTTGATTCCCGTAGTCAATCAATCAACAATCACACCGCATACTGAAGCCTTCCAAGCTGTTGTATGGCATCTTTTGATTTCACACCCCAAGTTAAAGTTTTCAGAAATGAAATGGGAATCAACTATTTAATCTAACCGTTAAGGAAAAATATAAATGCCGATTTTTTTAGACACAGCAGACATAAAAGAGATTGAACGATTTCACCATATGGGCATCATTCGCGGCGTTACGACCAATCCCACCATATTCTTGAAAGAAGGCGTGACAGGTGGAATAGGTGTAATTGAATCCCGCTCAAGAGAGATAGCAAATCTCATAGCACCTTATCCTTTATCGGTTGAAGTAACGACAAATGACACGGCAGAAGCGTTGGAACAGGCACTCATGTTTTCGTCTTGGGCTGAAAACATCACAGTCAAAATCACCGTTCACGGACCCGAGGGCGAACTTGATAATATGGAACTTATTCACGAACTCGAAACAAAACACAATGTTCGTGTAAACGTGACGGCAATGATGAGCGCGCAACAATGCTTTCTTGCAGCACTCGCAGGTGCTTCATATGTTTCGATTTTTGGCGGGCGCGTAAATAACATGGGTTACAACTCTTGCGGTGAGATTTCGCGCCTTCGCAAACTACTCGACCAGTTCAACCTCAAATCTCAAATCATCGTAGGTTCAACACGCGAAGTATTAAACGTGATTGAATGGCTTGAATCAGGCGCACACATCGTTACTGTTTTGCCGCAGTTGATAGAAGGAATGCTTGTTCACCCTTACACAAAAGAAACTGTTCAAATGTTCTTGCGTGACGGTGCTTTTCAAATTAAGTGATGAAAGTTTTGAGAGAAGGCTGAAGCCTAATAGCATTAAGTTAAGCAACTGGGCTTCAACCTTCTTTCACTAAGCGAAAGCCGCCTGAAGGCGGTACTCAAAACTCAGACGCTAATTGCCTGACCTGTTCGCAAAGATTCTAAAATTCTAAACGTAGCCCGTGTTGTCGCCATTAAGTCTTCAAGAGTAACGGGTGCTGGTTTTCCTTCTAAAATAACAGAACAAACAGTGCGGACTTCTTCTGTTTGTCCTTTGTCTTGGTTGCGGAGTTTTGTTTTTGTCTCGCGTCCTTTTTTGTAAGCGGTGGCATAACGAAAATCGTCAATGATAAAAGTCTTTTCGCCGCCATAGATTTCTATGCGTTCTTTTTCCAGAGCCTTATCGCCCTCTGACAAATAGGCAATTGTTCCGTTTGAACCGTCGCTGAACCGCAAAGTTATAAAGACGGAATCTTCAGCCGTGATTTCGTGGTTGCGGGTTGTTACTGCTTCGGCATAGACGCGGGTTGTCACGCTTCCGGTCAAAAATTGCATGGTGTCTATGAAATGACAGACTTCGCCGATGATGCGCCCGCCACCGATTTTAGGGTCTTGAACCCAATGCGAACGCGGGATGTGTCCGGCATTTATGCGATACAAAATTGAGAGGGGATTGCGTCTTTCAGCGAAAAATTCTTTCGCCTGTTTTACAAGCGGGGAAAAACGACGGTTGAAGCCGATCATCAAAGTTTTGTTTGAAGTTTTAGCGGCATTCAAAACCGCATTAAGTTCTTCATCGTTCATCGCAAGTGGTTTTTCAACAAAAACATTTTTGCCCTGTTCCAATGCATGTTGTGCTAAGAGGGCGTGCGAATCGTGGCGTGTGGCTATGACTATGAGATTGACTTTTTCGTCTTTCAGAATTTCATCGCTGTTTGAAGCACAATAGTTGAAGCCATATTGTTTTGCTGTTTCTTTTGCAGAAATTCCCGCCGCCGTTGCTACACCATGAAATTCAACACCGTTTGTTTTGAAGTTTGGCAGTAGAAAATTCTTTGCGTAACCGCCCGCACCGACTAACCCCAATCGGACAGCATTTTCTTTTGCGGGTTTTGTTTGATTAAGAGTTATGCGGCTTTCCAATTCCCGCGTCATGTCGTAATTCAGCACAACGCCAAGATAGGCTTCGGTGCTTTTGGCGGAAATTAAATGATATGCTTGTTCTGCGTTTTCTATGGAGAAACGATGCGAAATGAGCGGCTCAATTTTCAAACGCCCGTCTGCGATTAAATCCAAAAATGCTTCGATGTTGCGTCCTTCGGTCCAGCGAACATATGCGAAAGGGTAATCGTGACCACGTTCTTCGTATTGCGGGTCGTAGCGTCCGGGTCCGTAAGACATGGAAACTTTCAGTGTGAGTTCGTTGTGATAATAAAGGTCACGCGGAACATCCATTCCGACCAGACCGACGACGACAACACGACCTTTCAGACGCGAAATGTTTCCTGCCATTTCAATCGGCTGATTTGATTGCGTTGCCGCCGTTATCAAAACGGCATCAGCACCACGCCCGCGTGTCCACTCTAAAATTTTTTCTTCGGCATCCGAATTACTCAATGCTCCGTCGTCCGCGCCGAGTTGTTTTGCTAGTTCTATTTTTGAAGCGTCAACATCAACGCCAAACACGCGACAACCGTTTGCACGAAGTAACTGAATGGTTATTTGTCCCAAAAGCCCAAGACCAACAACAACAACTGATTCACCAAGCGTCGGTTCTGCAAGACGAACGCCTTGCATTGCAATTGCACCGATTGTGCCAAACGCACCCGATTCAAAACTCACGGTATCGGGAAGACGAACACATAAATTTTTCGGAACTGACAAAACTTCTGCGTGGACTGCAAAACCGCCGCCCGCACAAGCAACACGGTCGCCAATACGAAAATCCATCACATCTTCGCCGACATCAATGGCAATGCCCGCCGCGCTGTAACCTAGCGGAATGTCTGTTTCTAACTTTGTGCGAACGGCTTTATAGGTATTTAGCAGACCTTCTTTTTTTGCTTTGTTGATAACACGCTTTACCAAATCGGGACGCTCTTTTGCTTTGCCCAACAGACTTTTCTTGCCCAAATCAATCAGCATTCGTTCAGTTCCCGCGCTGATTAATGATGCAACCGTGCGAACAAGAACGCGCCCGCGCCCTGCTACAGGCGGCGGCACATCTGCGATAGATAGTTCGCCGCTTCTAAGATTTTGTAGAATTTGTTTCATTTATTAAATAAAAGAATTGGTAACTGATTAGGTCAAGTGATAATAATTCAAAAACTATAATCAGGAATCGGTTTTAGCTGTCGAAGACAGCGATATATTCTTAGCCCATAGTGCAGCTATGGGGAAATTAAACAGAG
>Ga0187894_10004115_pt1 | contig 15812 bp, 18 predicted proteins | sample GBC1701081metaG_FD_136650 | JGI IMG/M metagenome (GOLD analysis project Ga0187894, IMG submission 136650) | White microbial mat communities from a lava cave in the Kipuka Kanohina Cave System on the Island of Hawaii, USA - GBC170108-1 metaG ... | reverse complement strand
GTATAAAGCTTTGATCAACACACGCGGCGCCGAACGCGGAACGTGGGGCTTTCAGGATTTGCTGACCGAGGTGCTGGCGCTGCGTTACGAAGACGAGAAAGGCAAGGGCGGCGGAAACACCAGCACGATTGACGGCCTCGAATGGCGGTTGCGACGGCGTTTCGAGCAAAGCCACATCTTTTCCGATCACGAACACATCGCGCTTCAGGATCTGTTCCGTCCGGGCCAATGCACGGTGCTGCAACTTTCCGAAATCGAAGAGAACGAGCAGCAGGTCATCGTCGGCGCGCTGCTGCGCCGCACGAACAAGGCGCGAGTGGCGACTGTGCGCGGCAATGCGACTCCCGGCGACGAATCGCTTAATTTCCCGGTCTTCGTTCTGCTCGAAGAGTCCCACCGTTATGCGCCCGCCGGCCAGCAGGTGGTCTCGACCAACATCCTCAAACAGATTCTATCGGAAGGCCGCAAATTCGGCGTCGGCATCGGGCTGATCACACAACGCCCGGGCAAGCTCGATCAGGACGTGCTGTCGCAATGCATGACGCAATTCATCATGCGCATAGTCAACCCGATTGATCAGCAGACCATCGCTTCGTCGGTCGAAGGCGCGGGGCGGCGGTTGCTGGATGAATTGCCCGCGCTGACGAAGGGGCAGGTAATCGTTTCCGGCGTCGCGGTAAACACGCCGGTCCTGGCCGCGGTTCGTCAACGCATCACAAAACACGGCGGCGAGACGATTGACGCGCCAAGCGAGTGGCGGAAGTATTTCAGCGCGTCCGGCCGCGAGCAGCGCGAACGCGACAACGCGCCGATGGTCAAGCCACAGCCGAAAGGCGGGGTGAAGATTGATGGATGGGATGTGTGATTGTATTGCTGTTGAAAGTCCGCTATATAGTTTCGACGGAGGCGCATTATGAGACTGGATGAAATCATTGAAGTTGATCCTGAAAAGATGAGTGGAACCCCAGTATTTATGGGCACGCGTGTACCGATCAAAAATTTGTTCGACTATCTAGAGGGGGAGGATAGTATCGAAGTGTTTCTCGATGATTTTCCCACCGTTGACCGGAAGCAGGCCTTCGGTCTGATCGAAATAATAAGAAGAAGGCTCCTGGCAGAGTACGCGTCAGAACATCCCCGCTCAACAAAACTTCTCCGCATTGAAAATATCGCTGGTTATCATCCACGCGAAGAGCAACCGTTATGAAGATTTGATCCCATTCATCCCTCAAATTTTGTCATCCTTGACAAATATCGGCCCTGGCTCGGTGGTGCGGATTGAGTCTCAGAGTTGATCGCTTATTCTCAGCAACCTAATGCGCACGTGGAAGCTCACTCTCGAATACGACGGCACGCGTTATAGCGGATGGCAGGAACAATCGAACGCCCGCACCGTCGCTGGTGAATTAAGGAAGGCCGCTGAGGATATTTTCAATCGGCAAGTCGAGATCGGTGGCGCAGGGCGCACCGACGCCGGCGTTCACGCGCTGGCGCAGGTGGCGCATCTAAAACTCTCGCCGCGCGGAGGCAGGCCGAAGAACATTCCCCGCCCGCAAGAGATTCTCTACGCCATCAACGACCGTCTGCCTTCCGACATCAACATCCTCGAAGTCGAAGAAGCTCCGGATCGCTTTCACGCCCGCCACGACGCCGTTTCGCGCGGCTATCTTTATCAAATCTCCACGCGGCGCACGGCCTTCGGCAAAAAATATGTCTGGTGGGTGAAGGACAGGCTGGATGTCGCGGAGATGTCGCGCGCGGCTGAATTGATCGTGGGCCGTCACGACTTCGCGGCTTTCAGCGAACGCGACGCGAAACGCGATGGTCAATCGACGATAGTCGTGGTTGATTCCGCCGAGATCACGACCGACGAACATTTGATCCTGTTTCGAGTCACGGCTTCGCATTTTTTGTGGAAGATGGTGCGGCGGCTGGTTGGATCGTTGGTTGAGATCGGAAGAGGAAGCGTTGGGGTTGAGGCTTTTGCGCGATTGATCGAACATCCGCACGGCAAATCGCCGCTCGATCCGGCGCGCGTGACCGCGCCGCCGTCAGGGTTATTTCTGGAAAGTATTGAGTACCAGTGAAAGGAGAATCCAGAGATGAAATTCCGGAAACTTATCGCCTCTGCGTTGATCAACCCGACATCAGGTATGCGAGTATCTCCTGCCTGCGTGGATGTACGTCAATCCACTCTTTCATCCGCTGTATTTCGTCGAACCCTTCTTCGCCGAATTTCTTGCGGTAAATCTTTTCCTGAGCGTGGCGGGATTCCTGACTGCGGACCTGGGATTGCCAAGGCGCGGTGAAGATCGTGTAGACATCGTCGTGCAGGCTGCGGGCCTTGAGCGCCTCCCATTCATCCTTGTCGAACCACACCCCGCCGCAGTTGCTGCATTGATCGATCGAGAAATTGGCGCCGTGGCCGACTCTGTATTTGATCAGAATCTTGTTGCATTCCGGACAGAACTTGGCGATCAGCGCGCCGGTCGTCGGGTTTGGCGGAAGAGTCTGCCCCGGCGACGCTTCCGGCAGGCTCTCTTTATGCTGCTCTCGCCATTTCCAGTATTCAAACGACGGGATCCAATTGCCGCCGCACTTGTCGCAGTGGCGCGAAGTCAGATTGTTTTCGAGCGAAGACAAATCTAATTCTTCCGTTTTACACGTCGGACATTTCATATTTGACACCTCGGCGGGAAGCATACAAGCCGTGGCCGGGTTGCGCAAACAGCTTTACAATACGGGCTATGGCGAAGACGTTGTCGGAAAAGATCAAACTGAAAGCGCGGCAACTCGGCTTCGACAAGGTCGGCGTCGTGTCTGCGACTGCCCTGACTGAAGAAGGCGCGCAGTTGCGCGAGTGGCTTGCGCGCGCGTTTCACGGGCAGATGTCGTATATGGCTCACGATCCGGAGCGCCGCGCCGATCCACGATTGTTGCTGCCCTCGGCGAAATCGGTGGTCTCGGTTGCGCTCAACTATTTCCGGCCAGAAAAGCATGTTGACGATCCGGACGTCGGCAAGATTTCGCGTTACGCCTGGGGCGATGATTATCACGACGTTCTGCGCGACAAGTTGAAGTCGTTGCTTGAATGGATTCGCGAGCGCGCGCCCGAAGTCGAAGGGAAAATCTGTGTGGACAGCGCGCCGATGATGGACAAGGCATGGGCCGCGCGGGCCGGTTTGGGTTGGATTGGCAAACATGCGAACCTGATCACAAAAGAGTTCGGCTCGTGGGTCTTTCTCGGCGAGTTGCTGCTTTCGATTGAACTCGATTACGACTCGCTGATTGAACCCGATCATTGCGGCAAATGCCGGGCCTGCATTGACGCGTGCCCCACGCAGGCGATCATCGCGCCTTATCAGCTAGACGCGACGAGATGCATTTCTTACGGCACCATTGAACTGCGCGAGGCCGAACTGCCCGAGCCGATTAAATCGAACCTTGAGAATTGGGTCTTTGGCTGCGACATTTGCCAGGACGTATGCCCGTGGTCGCGGTTTTCAAAAGAGACCGGAGAGGAGCGCTTCGCGCCGCGCGAAGGCGTCGTTGAGCCGAAACTGCGGGAGATGATTGAAATGTCGCAGGAAGAATTCTCCGCGCGTTTTCGCAAGAGCGCGATCAAGCGGGCGAAGCTGGCTGGGTTGAAACGAAATGCTTTGGCTGTGATAATCTCAAATAATCGTTTCAGGGATATTTCAAAACGGTCAGCTTAGAATTTGGCTAGAACAGGACTGACGAGCCTCACAGCATTGCCAGGTCAATTCTGTTATGGATCGCGTTGTTCTTTACGCAGGAGAGGAGATGGTATGCCTGCTTACGATCCGAACGATACCGTGCGTGAATGCGTTTCGTGCAAACGCTGTTACCCCTCGAACCTTCAGTTTTGCCGCGACTGTCTTGTCGAGCTGAGGGGCATCGAGACAATCCCATACATGATTAACATGCGTTACCGGTTGGAGCGCGTGATCACTCATGGGGGATCGGGCATAGTCTTTGTGGCGACGAACGAAGCCGGGCGGGAGGTCGCGGTCAAAATCATACGCGCAAGCGCAATCGCTGACCCGCGAGCGCAGGATCGTTTCCGCCGCGAAGCGCAAATCGCTCTGGATTTCAAACACCCTCAGGTCGCCGACGTATTCGATTTCGGGATGTTGCCGAACGCGTGCGCTTACGTCGTCAGCGAATACGTGAAGGGAAATTCGTTGCGCGATGAGATAAAACGCCAGGGCAAATTCGACGTTGACGAAGCGATTCAGATTATCGCCGAGACCTGCGAGGCAATGGACGCCGCGCACAAGGCGGGATTGGTACATCGCGATCTGAAGCCCGAAAGCGTCATCCTGACTGAATTCTCCGACCAGCCGTATCCGAGCATCAAGATCGTCAATTTCAGCCTCGCCAAATTCGGGTCGGGACGACAGTTCGTTCCAGGAACCACGGCGAAGCTGCAGGGGCAGGGGCAATTGCCGCTGCGCCCGACTTACCTAAGCCCTGAACAGTTCCGCGGAGAAGAGGCTGATCTTCGTTCGGACATTTACAGCCTGGGAGTGATCGCTTACGAGATGCTGGCGGGGCAGCCTCCGTTTACGGCAAAACGCGTTGGCGATTTCGGTGTAAAACTGCTCAATTCAAGACCGCCTTCGCTGCATACGCTCAATCCGGACGTGAACATTGTGATCGAGGCCGAGATCTTCCGCGCCCTGGAAAAAGACCCGATGGACCGGCAACAACGCGCGCTGGAGTTTAGAAGAGAGTTGCTTAACGCATTGCACCTGAACTGATCGCCATCGAAACGTTGACAGCCTGAACCGGTTGCAACTATAAATTGCGCCCATGCTCCACAAGACGGTTATCACCTCTTTGCTGGTTTCTCTTCTGACCATCTTCGCCGCTTGCGGCGGACGTCTTTACAAGGTCGCGCCTTTGCCGGCGAGCGCCCCGCCTGGAATTTCAACGAATAACGCGGGCGGCCTGAATATCGGCGCTGTCGCGCTAAATGGCGAGCAATCGTACGAGCGCTTCGAGGCTAATCTACCGCTCGCCGGAGTGATCGCGGTTGATGTCAGGATGACCAACAGGTCGGATGTGACGATCAGAAGCGCCTCGCTCAGGTTTGATTTGCGTGACGCCGCCGGCGCTATACTTAAACGACTCGCTCCGAAAAAAGCGTTAGGCTCGGTGATGAAATATTACGGCAATAGTTTTTACGCGAAAGCCGCATATCGTCGAACGCTCGAAGATTACGAATCGGTCGCGCTGAAACAGGACAGTGAGATCGAGCCGGGAGGAGAGCTTCGCGGAATCGTCTTTTTTCAAACTAAGCGGGAGACGCAGAGCGTTGATGGGTTGATTCTATCCGTCGCTGGCCTGACTGCGCCGGTGAACCTGCAGCTTCGGACAGCGCGCAACTGAATGTCGCATCCGGAAACTCCTCCGGAAAATCCCTGGGTACGCATCGCTTCCAGCGTGCCTGGCTTCGATCAAAGACCGCATTGAAGAAGCCAGGCACGCTGGAAGCGATGCGTACCCAGGGGCGATTTTCATTCTTTCAGGGCGTCGCTCATTGCGACATGAACGACTCCTCCGAAAATCGGGTGATCTCATCGTGTCCACGAATCAAAGCTACGACAATCGAGTGACAAACCCGCTCTACCACATCGTCTGGGGTGTCCGGTTCTTTCTTTCAGGGATGCGGACGCTTATCCGTCATCAGGATTTACTCAGTCTTTCACTAGCCCCGATTCTGCTGACCCTGGTTTTGCTGCTGGGGGTGGTCATCGGCGGCGCGTGGATCGTAGGGCAGTTTGTCGCGGATAGACTGGGCGATGAGTTTCGGATGTTCGCGCAAGTTCTGATGTTCATGCTGGCGCTGTTGATCGGATATTTCCTTTATCTGCCGGTGGCGCGTGTGCTGCTGGCGCCCTTCGCCGAAGCCTTGAGCCGCAGAACGCACGTGATCAATACTGGCCAGGCGATCCGCCAAAATAATTTTGGTTGGGCGCGCGCGATCTGGGAAGGGCTGAAGCTGGTGATGTTTCAGTTGGTGGTCGCGCTGGCCGCTCTCGCGCTGAGCCTGGCCTTCCCGCCCGTGGGAGCGCCCATCGGGATCGCCGTCGCGATTTTTTTGGGTGGTCTGGACTTCTTCGATATTCCGCTTTCGACGCGCGGGATGAGGTTGCGAAGCAAGCTGGGTGTGATCTGGCGCAACAAATCTCTGGCCTTGGGTTTCGGCGCCGCGGTCTATCTGATGCTCCTCATTCCGGTCATCAACATGCTTTCGTTGCCGGTCGGCGTGGTTGGCGCGACGTTGTTGATTGATGCGCTGGAGGAAGCAGAAGGGATTTAGTAGGGAATTCGTATTCGCGTTCTTCGTGTCTTCGTAGTGTTCATTCTCTTGGAGGCTGTTTGATGATTTCGGGGTGGCGTTCTAGGAAGGCTTTCACGACCAAACTCACGTCGCGGCGTTCGACATCGGCTTCATAATTCATTTGCCGCATCTCCTGATCGGAAACTTTGCCCGCCAGGCGGTCAAACACGACGCGCAATTCGGGATGGCGGTTGAGCGTTTCGCTACGGATCACCGGGACTGCGTGATAAGGCGGGAAATAACGTCTGTCGTCTTCGAGCGCATATAGGTCGAGTTTCGCGATCAACCCGTTGGTCGCGTCGCCTGAGATCAAATCAACCTGTTTTTCGGCCAGCGCGCGGTAGGTCAGCGACAGGTTCATCGCCAGCGGAGCCTCACGAAACTTCAAACCGTAAGCCTGAACCAGTCCGCGATAACCGTCTTCGCGGTCGAGAAACGCAGAGCCGAATCCCGCGCGCCAATTTGGCGTATACCTCGCCGCGTCCGAGATCGTATTCAGCCCAAGCCGCCGCGCGTCGGCGCCGCGAGTCAGGATCACGTATGTGTTGTTGAATCCGAGCGGCGCGAGCATCACGCGCCCAGTCGCGGCGTAGCTGGCGGCGACACGGCGGTTGACTTCGTCGCCGTCCAACATCACCGGCTGTTTGAAGATCGCGGTCAACGCGGTGCCGGTATATTCGACGTAAAGATCAAGGTCGCCAGCGCGCATCGCGGTTTCGCAAACCAGCGTATCGCCGAGATTGAATTTGCGCTGGACCTTGATCTGAGTGGAGCGTTCGATTGTCTGCGCCAGCAATTCGCCGAGGATGACCTGCTCGGTGAAATCTTTTGAGCCAATGACGAGTCGCCCGCCGGACCTTTCAGACCAGAATAATCCGCCGATGACCAGGAGCAACGCGACAGCGCCGGCGCTTACAGCGGCTCCAATTCGTGATTTCCCGCTTCTTGCGCGGTCGGGCGCGGACCACCGTTCCAACCTCGCGAGCGCGAAATCGGCGGCGAGCGCCAGGATCGCCGCCGGGATCGCGCCTGCAAGAATCACCGTGCTGTCAACGCTCGCCACGCCGCGAAAGATGTATTCGCCCAAACCACCCGCTCCAATCGCGGCGGCAATCGTGGCGGTGCCCACGCCGACAACCGTCGCGACGCGCACGCCGGCGAGGATCGAGGTTCGCGCCAACGGCAGCTCGACCTGATAGAGCAACTGCCGGTCGGTCATTCCCATCGCCAACCCGGCTTCGCGCACCGATGGATCAATGCCTTTCAACCCGCTCACCGTCGTTCGCATGACCGGCAAGAGCGCGTAAAGGATCAACACAATTACCGCCGCCTTCGCGCCAATGCCGCCGATGAGAGGCATCGGGATCAGAAAGCCAAACATCGCCAAGCTCGGAATCGTCTGCACGATATTCGCAAGGCCAATCAGCGGCGCGCCAATCCGGGGATTGCGATATGAGACGACGCCAAGCGGCACGCCAGCGGCGACGGCAATGCCCGTCGAAACGACGACCAACGCCAGGTGGCGCAAGGTCGCGCTCAGAAATTCGCCGCCATGATTTAGCCAGAATTCGATCAGGCGCATAAGAATTTTGGGGAGCGGGGAAGATGGGACAAGGGGACAAGGAGAAGGGGAGACAAGGAGAAGGAAATTTCTTGTCCTTGTCTCCCCTTCTCCTTGTCCCCTTGTCTCCCACTCCCTACTCCCCACTCCCCATTTCAATTCTCGGTAAAGCGTCGAGGAAGACTTTCACTTCGGGGTTGTTCGAGCGAATGATCTCAGCGGGCGTGGCGAACGCGGCGAGTTTGCCGCCAGCCAGCACGCCGACCTTCGTGCCCAGCGAAAACGCCTCGCCCAGGTCGTGCGTGACGCAGACGACGGTTTTGCGGACCTGCGATTGGATGCGATGGAACTCGCGATGCATCTCGGCCCGCGTCAACGGGTCGAGCTCGCCGAACGGCTCGTCCATCAGCAGAATGGGCGGGTCAACGGCCAATGCGCGCGCCACCCCCACGCGCTGCCGCTGCCCGCCGGACAATTCACGCGGATAACGGTCGGCGTATGTCTTCGGATTGAGGCCGACAAGGTCGAGCAATTCATCAACACGCGCGTTGACGCGGTCTTCCGGCCAGCCTTCCAATCGCGGCGCGACCGCGACGTTGCGCCCGATGGTCATGTGCGGGAACAGCCCGACTTCCTGTAGCACGTAGCCGATGCGGCGGCGGAGCCGGATCGGATCCCAATCGGATGTCGCGCGGCCCTCGACCCGCACGACGCCCGATTGCGGCAGCAGCAGGTGGTTGATCAGTTTGAGAATCGTCGTCTTGCCTGTCCCGCTGCGGCCAACGAGCGCGAGCGTCTCGCCGCGTTCGATGGCGAGCGAAAAGCCATCGAGCGCCAACGGCCCGTTCGGGTGACGGAAGCTGACATTGGCGAACTCGATGGCTATTTCAGTGGGCGCCGGCGACGAATTATGGCCGTCCATATTTCACTCAAGTTCTACGCAGCGTGCCTCCGCATTGATTGCAGAAGTTCATCACGCGAGCCAATGTCGCGCCGCAATGCGGGCAAGTAGCGGTTGCTGATTCGGGCTGCGGCGGTTGTGGCGGCGGAGTTAGATAAGTTGGCGCCGCCCACGGCTGCGCTTGCGGCGTCGGCGCCTGTTGCGGCGTATAGGTCCTGTAATCAGGCGGCGGCGGCGGCATAAACTGCCCCTGACTTTGCGCGCCGCGCATTCCCACCAGGTCGCGATAGGCCAGGGCCTGCGTCAGGAACAGCAACGGCATCGTCGCCAGCGCGCCAACCCCGCAGGCAAGGCCACCTGCGGCGGCGATGAAGACGATCGCCACGGCGAAGATGGTGAACATGATCCAATCGCGCTTGGTCACTTCGATACTCGCCTTGATAGCATCAATTGTTCCCTTACCGCCTTCGACGATCATCGGGTAGGTCAGAAAGGTCAGCCCGTAAACGATCAACCCGGGAATAAGGCAGAAGACGCTTCCGATATTAGCGCCTATCGCGATCAGCAACAACGCCCCCAATATGCGCCCGAAATACTGCCCGCCTGAAAGAAGATCGCCGACGGAAATCTGTTCTCCGCGCAATTGCTTGAATGCCGCGTGGTATATCCCGCCCAGCAGCCATGACATTGCGCCGAGGATGACCAGGAATATCACCGGGTAGAGCGCAAATATCCCTATCGGAAATACCGGTATTTCGCCATCTTCAGGAGAAGGCGCCATCATGCCGATCACCCCGATGAACGGTAGGTAGACCGCAAACACGATCAAGTACATCACCAAAATCATTAACACCCAGACCGACCATTGCCTGGTGAACATTTGCCAGGCCTCGCTGATCCATTCCCAGCGCACACCAGGCGCATTTTGTGGTTGCATTCGTCTCGCTCCTGTTAAAGAGGGGGAAATTAACCGGGGCACGTTGACTCGAAAAACGCGTCGGCGCTCGTGGCGCTAGACCGCGTCGCCATCACGATGACGCAGGAAGAAATTCTCCAGGCTCGCTCGCTGCGGGGCGACTTGGGAGCGCAGTTGATCCATCTCGCCCGCGTTCATCGGCTTGAATGATTTCGCAATCGCGACGTTTTGGTCAATGAATTGCGGCTTCGGCATTCCGATCACCGCCGTCGAAACGGGCAGACTCAGCGCGTAACGGATCAGCGGCTCGATGCCGGCCTTGCCTGCGCCGGCGCCGACCAGCTTCTCCTGCGCCGTGACCTTCATCAGGATCACGCCGAGGTTTTTCTTTTTCGCCGCGGGCAGCGCCAGCTCTTCAAACTGGAGCGCGCGCGATGGGTTCATCGCCATTTGCACACAATCCAGATCATTGTGTTCGATCGCCTTGGCCATCACCGCGCCGTCGGTGTGACTGGTCATTCCGATGAAGCGCGCGACCTTCTGCTCGCGCAACTCGTAAATGGCGCGAATCGCGCCGTCTTTGGCTTCTATCTTCGCCAGGTCTTCAGCGGTGGTGAGGCTGTGCAGATGCAACAGGTCAACGTGGTCGGTCTGCAACCGTTTGAGACTCTTTTCGACTTCGCGCAACACCTCGTCGCGCGTGCGAGCCGGGGGCGGAACCTTCGTCGCCAACCAGACCTCTTTGCGGCGCGTCTTCATAACCATCCCGACGCGCGTCTCGCTCAGGCCCTTGCCGTAATCCATCGCCGTGTCGAGGTAGGTGATACCGCTGTCAATCACGTGGTTGAGCGTGCGCAGCGCTTCGTCTTCGTTTTCGTACATCAGAAAGCGGCTGCCGCAGCCGAACGCGATGACCGGGACTTTGACGCCCGTGCGGCCCAACACCCGCTGAGGCAGTTTCGTTTTCGCCTCGGCCTCCGATTCGAGAACCGAAGGCAGCGCGGTCGCCGACGCGACAGTCAGCGTTGTCTTTTCTATGAATTCGCGGCGTGTGATCTTGTCATTGTTCATAGCGTGTCTCCTCCGAAAATTCCTGGGTACGCATCGCTTCCAGCGTGCGAGGCTTCTTCACTCGGCCATTGATCGAAGCAAAGCGCGCTGGAAGCGACGCGCACCCAGGGGCGATTTTCATTGTTTCCGGGCGTCGCAACGCGACATGAAGGCTCCTTGGGAAATCGTTCAATGCTATTGGCCTAAGTCGGTCATGCTTTGATGCCTGCTTCAGCCAGATACTGGCGCATCACTTTCGCGTAATCAGGGACTGCGATCTCAGGGTCTTCGATTTCGGGATGCCATTTCTTTTCCCACTCGAAACCGTAATAACCTCGGTAGCCGCCGGCGGCCAAAACTCTCACGGTCTCTTTGATCGGAACTTCGCCGCTTCCCGTTAAAACATATTGGCGGCCTTTCGCGCCTTCTTTCGGCGAGCGCGAATCTTTCAAATGCGTGTGGCGGACGTAACGGCCAAGCTGTTTGAATGTCTCGGCGGGTTTTTCTCCCGCGACGCAGGTGTGATGCGCGTCCCACAGGAAAGCCACGTTCGGACGATCCGCGCCTAGGATGATTTCGAGCAACAACGGCGACGTCACGAATTCACCGTGTGATTCGACGATGACCGCCACGCCGCTCCCCTTCGCGTGGTCGCCGAGTTCGCGCAAACCCGCGACGATCCGGTCAATCGTCGTCTTGCGTTCTTCACCCTTGACCAGTTGGTTCGGGAAGACCCGCACATAGGGGACGCGGAACTGATGCGCCAATTCAATGAAGCGTTTTGCCTCATCCATCTGCTTCGCCCGTTTCGCGGCGTCAGGCTCGTGCATATTTGTCGAAGCGCCGAGGTCCGAAATCTTCAGCCCAAGCGCGTCCAGGTCTTTCAAGCTCTCTTTCAGCTTCGCGCCGGTGAATTGCGGCGACTTGGGCAAATCCATCTCGCCCATCAAACCTCGCATTTCAATCGCGGCGAACCCGTGCTGCGCGGCCTGATCAAGGATCTTCTTCCACTCCCAATTCGGACAACCGAGCGTGGAGAAGGCGATAGGCAGCCGTTTGGCTGGCTTACCTGCTTTGATTATCGCCGGCGCAGCCACGGCCGCAGTGAGTGAGCTAACGAATGCGCGTCGTGTGGTCATTGGTCGGTCGCTCCCTGATTATTTGATGAAGTGCTTGATGACGAAAATCTTTGCGCGCTCGCGAGGGAGACCGCCTGCCCTCTTCCCGCCGACTCGTAGCATGCGAATACGGCGGCCACGGTCTTCAGATACTCATCGCCCTCGCTCTCGCAACGCTCGCCGGTTCGCAAACACGAGATGAAATGCCGCTGCGTCGAGCGGACGCTGTCGCCGCGATAGCCTTCGGTCGGAATCGCGTAATCATAAGGCTTTTCCGCGTCGTGATATTCATCGAGCCAGATGCGGCCGTCACGCGCGAGCCGGATTTTGCCGCGCTCGCCTTCGATAATCAGCTCTTCCGAGATCGGTTCGCGCCGAGCAGGGCCGCTGAAGCGATTGGCGTCAATCAACCCGCGCGCGCCGATTTCAAAAGCGAGTTGGATCAGCGTGTAATCCTCGCCTTTGATCACCGGGTTGACGCGCCCCATCTGGCAAAAGACGCTTTTGATCTCGCCCAGCAGGAATCGAAACGTGTCAAGGAAATGCACGACCATCTCGTAAACCAGCAACCGCTCCATCTCGCGAAAGTACGGTTGCGCCGGGTAAGGCGCCGCGCCGCGCCCGTCGGAATTGCGCATCACGAAACCGGCGTAAAACGGTTTTCCGACCGCGCCTTGATCGAGCAGACGTTTGATCTCACGGTACCAGGGCTGCCAGCGCCAGTTTTCGTGAATGAGCAACCGGACGTTCGCGGCGGCGCAATCATTGATCATCGCCACGCATTCTTCCCAACTCGGCGCCATCGGCTTCTGGCAGATGACGTGGGCGCCGCGGTGCGCCGCAAGCTTGACCAACTCCGGATGCGAATCGGGGCCGGTGACGATGTCAACGAAATCAGGCCGCTCGCGTTCGATCATCTCGGCGATGTCGGAATAAGCGCGCGCAATCCCCCAACGTTCGGCGAATTCTTCGGCGCGTCCCGGCGCAGCGTCGGCCACCGCGACGATCCGCGCGCCTTTTGCGCGCCGCCACGCTTCAGCCTGGAACTGCGCGAAATATCCCGCGCCGATCATCACGCCCTTTAGCGGCTCGCCGTTCACGCGTCCTGCGCCTCCTTGAGCAAGTTGATCAATTTGTGGATGCGGTCTCTTTTGATGATCGGCTATCGTAAGCGGCATCATCAACAGTCCGAAAAAATTGTGTGGAGATGTTTCGATTATAACGGCGAATCGCCGCGCCGGACGCCTACTTTTGAAAACAATATTGCGAAACCGGACGCATACTAGCCCTGATGCGCCAGACGTAGCAAGCGCGCAAACCGAGCCTTTGAAAACCAAAATCCGGCGTGGTAGGATGCGGGCGCTTTTGATCATCCGCGTATTTTATCATTGATATTGCGGAGAGTTGGCAGAATGGCTATTGCACCGGTCTTGAAAACCGGCGTCCGAAAGGGCATGGGGGTTCGAATCCCTCACTCTCCGCCATCACCTTCCTTCCTCTTTTAATTGCAACAATTCCGTGCTGGACGTGACGGACGTCAAGGCATGAAACCGATCATTCTCCGACCGGCGCGGCGCGCGTCGAAAGTAGACACGATGGTCGCTCTGTGGTACGAATAACTGCGATCTGTCTCCCTCGAATAGATGATCATCAATGCTCCGCGAGGTTGAACGAAATGAATGTCGCTTATCTACAAAAACTAAATGACGCAGTTGAACAAATAGTGAGGCAAAAGACTTTTGCGGAAATGGTCCAAGGATTGAAAGGGGAACTCAGTCAGTCCGAAGAACCTTTTGTCTGGTCTGTTATCGATCCGGGTTCTGTTAATTGCGCCTTGCCTGAAAGAATCAAGTCAAGCTGGGTCTTCGTTCTGAAGAGAAATGTCCCCTCCGGCTGCCATTACCACCCCAATAGCGTCCAGCATATGGTGATGATCGAAGGGCGGGGACAATCCAGCGTAGGGGGGTTACGTAAGGAGATGGTTCGATTCGGAGCGCCCGGTCAACCGCTGGAGAATGTCTGGTATGTGATAGGCGAAGGCGTTCCTCACGAGTTCTTTCCAGAGGAGACGGAAATGGCCGTCGTCTCATTCCACACTTGCGAGGCGCGTGAGCTGGAAGAGATCGAGTGCGAGGCAGGCGCAAAACGGCTTTACCAATCAAAATGAGCCAATATTTCTCAATGCTCGATTCATCACGCCCAAAGACAGTCGCTGCTGGCCGTCGGCGTCGAAGTTTTCCGGGGACAGCCACTGCTCGAAGTTCTCTCTGATCATTGGCCATTCGGTGTCCAGCATCGAGTACCAGGCGGTATCGCGATTTCGTCCCTTAACAACCAGGTGCTGGTAAAAAACGCCTTCAAACGCAAAGCCGAGTCGCAGAGCGGCGCGTCGCGATGGCTCATTCCTGGCGTCACATTTCCATTCCAGCCGCCGATAGCCCAGACCATCGAAGGCGTATTGCATCAGGCGGAATAAGGCTTCGGCGCTTTGGCGGGTGTTTTGCAGGAACGGCGCAAACCAGATATAACCAATTTCGATACACCCGTGCCTGGGATGAATGTTCATATAGCTGGCCATCCCGGCAGCCTTATCGCTGATCCTGTCTCGAACCGCGAAAGAGAGCCTGTCCGCGATGACCGCATAGCTTTGTAACCAATCGGTGAATGACGGAAGATCGGCGAATGGCCCATCGGGCAAAAAATCCCAGATGCGCCGCGCGTCATCGCCCTCGTGGGAAGCCTGGAACAGCCCGGCTGCATGCTGTTGCGGATCAAGCGGCTCAAGCCGAGCATAATCGCCCTCCAGAGGCGCCCTTACTGGGAACTTGCCTGGCGTGAGTCCTTCAATTTCCTCGCCTGAAATTTCACGCGCTTTTAGCAACTTACTCATGGTTGCCAGCGACCTCTCTTACAAGATAAATCATTTGCCCAACGTGGTGATCAAGGCGAGGTGTTTGTACCATTGGGCAAAACCGTCGCCGACCGTTCCAGACAGGTTATGCATTCTATCTCCTTCAGGGTAAAGTCTTCTTAAGTCCTCATCGCTCAACCGGCTGAATATTTCCATCGACTCCTTGTGCATCCGATCCATATACGCAAGAACGCCCTCATACCCATCTGCCAGCTCTTTTCCGTGCCCGGGATAGCGGCTTGGCTTTAGCTGAGCATTCTCGGCGTACATATATCTCTCAATCGATGCTATATGCCTGATCAGATCAGCGAATGTGAATTTACCTTCTTTGTAAGTCCAATCAATCTTTTCCGGAGGAATACACTTGGTGACTTTCAGAGTTCGCTGCCGAATCTTCTCGTAATAATCAAGGAATGGACCGATGGTATTTATTTCCATGTTTTACCTCTGATGCTAAGAACTCCCTGGCGCAGCCATTCTAATCTGGCTGAGGTGGTCTTATGCAAGAGCCAATTTCGTAATGAACCAGCAGTCCGCTTTTGGAGGGCGACAAATAGAAGTTACGATCGCGCAAGGATCCAGCGTCTGAGGGCTGGGTAATGAGCGCCAGGTCATTGAGAACCGCCTCCCGCTCGCAAATGAGCGTTTTGCCGTCGCGCGACCAGGCGAAGCGAAAGATGCGGCCGGATTTGAAGTTGGTGATTTGTTGCGGCGGGCCACCGTCGACCGGCTGTCGCCAGACGTTCGAGGCGCCGTTGCGCATGTCAACATACATCAGCGCGCGCCCATCCAGCGTCCAGTAGACTGGCGGCGGACCGTAGGTTGTGGCGTCGGATTACGGCCAGTAGCCGGAGCGAATGCGCAAGGCTCAAAATAGAAAAGGCGCTTGCAGCCGTGGGATAACTGCAAGCGCCTGAAATTTGGCGGCTACCTTCCTCACCCTAGTAACCGCCTGACACCGTCAGTGGAGTTAACCACCTGGTAT
>Ga0187894_10004114_pt1 | contig 15813 bp, 18 predicted proteins | sample GBC1701081metaG_FD_136650 | JGI IMG/M metagenome (GOLD analysis project Ga0187894, IMG submission 136650) | White microbial mat communities from a lava cave in the Kipuka Kanohina Cave System on the Island of Hawaii, USA - GBC170108-1 metaG ... | reverse complement strand
GCAAGCCACGGGCGCGCTCGCAAGGACCCGGGTGCCCGTGGCAATGACATGGGCGGCGGGGTTGGGGTCCCCGCCGCAAGCCACGGGCGTGGTCGCAAGGACCCGGGTGCCCGTGGCAATGACATGGGCGGCGGGGTTGGGGTCCCCGCCGCAAGCCACGGGCGTGGTCCGAAGGACCCGGGTGCCCGTGGCAATGACTCAGTAGACGATCACTGAGCGGGCCACTTCGCCTGCGCTCATGGCCCTAAACGCTTCGTTCACCTGGTCCAGACCGATGCGTTGCGAAATCAACTCGTCCAGCAGTAGATCGCCGGCGCGGTAGCGATCGATCAGGTGGGGGATGTCGCGCCGGACGTCGGACGAGCCGAGCCAACATCCCGAAATGCTGCGCTCGGCGAGGATGACTCCGAGGAGGGTGGGCAGGCTGAGCATCGAGTCCAGACCCGGGATCCCGACCAGCACCGCCTGGCCGCCCCGGCGGGTCATGTCGATGACCTGGTGGATGGTGGCGGTGGAGCCGATGGCTTCGAATGCCACGTCGACGCCGCGCTGTTCGGTGAGATCCCGCACGGCGGCCACGGGATCGCCGTTCGCAGCGTTAACGGAGGCAGTGGCGCCCATCACCCGAGCCAGATCGAGCTTGGCCGGGTGCAGGTCTACGGCGATGATCTGGCCGGCTCCGGCCATCCGCGCCCCCTGGATAACGTTGAGGCCGACACCACCGCACCCGGCCACCACCACGCTGTCGCCGGGGCGGACGCGGGCGGTGTTCAGCGCGGCGCCGACTCCGGTGAGCACGGCGCATCCCAACAGGGCAGCCACGCTCAGGTCCAGATCTTCGGGCACCTTGATGGCCCCTGTGGCCGGGATCACCGTCGACTCGCTGAAGGTACCCACGCCCTCCATCTGAAACAGATCGGCGCCGTCCATGCGCAGCCTGGGCGTTCCGTCGAGCAGGCCCCCGGAGAACAAAACGGCGTCGGCCTCGACGCAGAGCTGGGATTGGCCACGGCCGCAGAAGAAGCACGCACCGCACTGGGGCACCCAGGAGATTACGACGTGGTCGCCGGGACTGAGCCCCTGCACCCCGCCGCCCACCTCTTCGATAATTCCGGCCCCTTCGTGGCCCAGGACGGCGGGCAGGGGGATCGGCAGTATCCCGTCGCGAATGGAAAGGTCGGAATGGCACACCCCGGTGGCGGCCATGGCCACCTTCACCTCCCCGGCCCGGGGGTGCTCCACCTCCACGTCGTCGCGAAGTATCAAGGGCTGGCCCAACTCCATCAATACCGCAGCACGAGTCACAGCTGGTCCTTTGCATCATTCGAGGTCCCGGCGGTGGGGGCCCGAGGGCCCCGAAGGGCACCTCGACCCGGATCACGTCCCAAGCGTTCGTCGCGCTCGGCGCCTCGCACCCCGTAGCCGATGATGATCACCGGCACCAAGATGATGGATCCGATACCCAGGCTGGCGGTAACGATGGTGGCGATGGTGGGAGTGAGGCCGACGATTGTGCCGAAAAGGAAGGTGAATATAGCCACGGCGAATAGGCCGTAACCGATCCGTTTGCCCCTTCGGGCCAGGCGGGCCATCGACGCTCGCCGGGCCAGGACTGCATCGGCGGCGTCGAACTTAAGCCGATGATTGGTCACGGGGCCCAGCCTCGCGCGTTGATCAGCTGGCTCAGTTGGCGGCGGAGTTCATCGAGCGACAGGCGGCGGGCGGTCTGACGGTTGTGGTCGAGCAGCGACGGTTCGGGCGATGCGAGCCAGGAGGCCAGCGGCTCGGGGTCGTCGGCGGGAAACCACCTGAACCCGTACGCCGCAATCTCGGCGGCAACCGGGTAGCGCCCGATGGCCAGGGGCCGGCGATGAATGGCCGACTCCACGGTGGCGTTGCCGAACCCCTCCCAGGAGGAGGGCAGGGTCACCGCGTCGCAGGCGGCGAAGGCATCGGCCAGCGTTATGCCGGCGGGCAGACCCTGGCGTACCGGAGCCGACGTGTCGTTGAGGAGCCGATCGAGTTCGTCGCCGTAGCCGTCCTCGGGTGGTCCGAGCAGCCAATAGGTGGCCGCCAGCGCCTCGGCCAGGGCCAGCGCAGCGGGCACGTTCTTTCGAGGGATGGCACGGGTGGGGTGGAGCAGCACCAGTTGGCCGGCTCGCATGTCCATGGCTGCCCGGGCAGTGGCCCGATTTCCCGGGGGAGCGTAGGTGTCGAAGCAGTTGTGGATGGTGGTGGCGGAGATGCCCCGCATCGCCAGCTGATCGCGGCTCAGGTGGTTGATGGTCACGTGAGCCCAAGCCGCGTCGTCGGGCGGGAAGCGGTCGATATGGGCCAGGTGCGGCCGTTGCCACGCCAGATCGTGGTGGTGAAGGATCGCAGGTCGGTGGCGCAGGCACCGGGCGACCGCATCGGCGGCGGCGGGATGCAGGGGCAACGAACAGAGATTTTCGACCACTACCAGGTCCGCGTCGGCCAGTGCCGCCTCAAGTGTCGCCTCGTCATCGAAGGCGCCCTCGCCAGAGGCCCCAAGACCGGCCACGATCCGGTCGGCCGGGCCCGATCCGGCCACCGTCGCCAACTCGAATCCCAGCCGGCCGAAGGCGGCGGCCCATTTCCTCAACTCCACCGACACGCCGTCGTGGTCGGTGAGGCGGGAGGCGACGAAGACCGCCCTCACGAGGAGTCGCGGAAGGGGCTGACGACCTCCAGGCGGTCGAAACGCCGACCGTCGCTCAAATGTTGGCGGGCAGGAGGAGGGCGACGTTTTCGAAAAAGACGAACAGGACGATGAAGAAGACCGGCGCGCCCATGGCGTAGGCGATCCAGGGTCGACTCCAGGAGCGGGCCACCAACCAGGTGGCCAGCCACACGATGAGGGCGAGCAGGCCAGAGAACAGCGCCGGCTCCTTGGCCGATGCCGCCCCTGACAGCCCCGCCCTTTCCACGTCGTCCAATGAGCGGGGGCCCGTCGGCGGCGTCGGGCGTGGCGCCGCCGGCTCCACGGCCTCGCCGATCAGTCGCGAAACGACGATGAGGCGTTGAGCCGCGCTGTAGCGGGGATTGCAGGTGGTCAGGGTGAGGCGGGCGTCCGGCGTGTCGTCGAGCACGTCGATGGCGTCGGGAGTGACGATCTTGCTCTCCATGACCTCGTAGCGGAACCGTCCCGACCTGGTAACCACTTCGATCGGGTCCCCGACCACCAGTTCGTTGAGCCGAAAGAAGGGGGCGCCGTAGGTGGTGCGGTGGCCGGCTATGGCGGCATTGCCGATCTCGCCGGGCATGCGGGTATCGGGGTAGCGACCAGGACCCTTCTTCAGGTCCTCGATACCCACTCCTTCCACGACAGCCTGTTCCACCGCGATCTTGGGGATCTTGATCAGCGCCACGGCATCGCCCAGATCCACGGGTGCGGCGGGGGCAGCGGGAGAAGGCGCCTGAACCAGGGTCTGTTTAAGACTTGACTTAAGCGCATCCTGGTCGCGGGCCTGGGCCAGGCCGGTACCCCAGAGCTGGTAGCTGACAAAAAGGAGAAGAATCACGCCCAGCGAAATCAGGGTTTTGCCGCTGAATCGGACCGCCGCACGCATGAAGGAGGTGAGACTACCTGCGTCGTCTGCGATAAAGGCCGCGTCCGCTGGGGTGTCACTGCGCCCCGATAGCGTTGCCTGCGACCTGATGACGCCCGTGATCCGCCTCCGCCAAGCTGTTTGCCTTCTCGGGCGCTTCCCCGCGCTCGCCGGCGTCGACCTGGACGTGGCTGTCGGGGAGATCCTGCTGGTGCGAGGTCCCAACGGGGCCGGAAAGTCCACCCTGCTTCGAGCCTGCGCTGGCCTGACCGTGGTGTCGGGCGGCGAGGCGTGGGTTCTCGGCCACGATCTTCGCGAGGATCGTCGTTCGGTGCGCCGCCAGGTGGGCCTTCTCGGCCACTCGGGCTTCCTCTATGACGACCTGACGGTCGGAGAGAACCTGACGTTTGCGGCCCGGGCGGCCAAGGCGGATCCGGCTGCAGCCACTGCCGCAATGGCCGCTCTCGGCCTCGATGGGCGGCTGCGCGATGTGGCCGTCGCCCGTTTGTCGGCCGGCCAAAGGCGTCGCACCGCCATCGCTGCCGTGGTGGCACGTAAGCCCAGCCTGTGGTTGCTCGACGAGCCACACACCGGTCTCGACCAGTCCGGTCGGGCTCTGCTCGACGTTTTGATCGTCGACGCTGCGGCGTCAGGGGCCACCGTGGTGTTGGCCTCCCACGAGGTGGATCTGGTGGCCCCTTTGATCACCCGCAGTGTGTTGATGGCCGGCGGCCGGATCATCGAAGACCCGGCGGCGCCGCCCACCGAGTCGCAGAAGACGTCGCCCGGGGCGGGAGTTACGCATGACGCCCTCGGCGTCGGCGAAGCGCGGCTTGGCCAGGGGGAGGCGATCGGTGTTTCGTGACGCTTGGCTGGTGGCGGCCAAGGATCTCCGGGTGGAGGCCCGCAGTCGGGTCGGAATGAACCAGGTGGTCCCCTTTGCCCTATTGGTACTGGTCCTCTTCGCTTTTGCGCTCGACTCCGAGCGAGAGGTGCTGCGGAGGGCGGCCGGCGGGCTGTTCTGGATGACGGTCCTTTTCGCCGCCCTTCTGACCATCCAGCGCTCCTTCGTGGCCGAAGCCTCCGACGGCGCCCGTGACGGCTTGCGGCTCTCGGGGCTCGACGCTGCGGGCATCTTTATGGGCAAGGCCGCCGCCGTGGTCATCCAACTGATGGCTCTCGAAGTGGTGCTGGCGGCCGGCATCGTGGTTCTCTACGACGTGGCTCTCGCCGGACCGTTACTGCTCGTAAGCACCGCGCTGTTGGCCACGGCCGGGTTGTCAGCCGCCGGCATCGCCTACGGCATGGTGGCCGCCGGTCTGCGGGTTCGCGACACATTGCTGCCCCTATTGGTGCTGCCCGTGCTGGCTCCGGTCCTCCTTGCGGCGGCTCGGGCCAGCGACGCCGCGCTGGCCGGCACCCCGGCCGTGGGGTGGCCGTGGGTGCGACTACTGGCCGTGTTCACAACCGTCTACGTTGCGTTCGGGGTGCTGGCTTTCGGCGCGCTCCTGGAGGAGGCCTGATCATGACCCGGACGTCGGTGGAGGGGGTGGAGAGAGGCGGCGGGATGGTGCGCGTGCTGGGGGCCGCCACCGCGCTCATGATGGCCGTGACCGTGCTGTTGGCCTTGGTCGTGTCGCCCGCTGAGATCAACCAGGGGGACTCGGTCCGGCTGCTCTACCTCCACGTGCCCACAGCCTGGTTGGCGCTGTATCTCTCCTTCGGGGTGACCAGCCTGGCCAGCGCCCTGTACCTGTGGCCCCGCACCCGGTCGCGGCTGTGGGACATGGTGGCGGGGGCGTCGGCCGAAATCGGGGTCCTCTTCCTGGGCCTCACCCTTGCCGTCGGTTCCATCTGGGGCCGGCCCACCTGGGGCGTGTGGTGGACGTGGGACCCCCGCCTCACCACCACCGCCGTGCTCATGGTGGCCTACCTCGGTTACCTGGCCGTGCGAACCGTCCCCGGCGACCCCGAGGTGACGGCGCGCCGGGCCGCAGTGGTGGCGCTGGCGGCTTTCGTGGACGTGCCCTTGATCCATCAGTCGGTGGAGTGGTGGCGCAGCCAGCATCAACCGGCCAGCATCCTCGACGACAGTCGCCTTCTCGACCCTCAGATAACCGGCCTCATGGGCCTCACGCTCTTGGTTTCGGTGGTGGCGTTCACCCTCCTCTACGCCTGGCTGATGTGTCACCGGGTGAGGGTCGCCAACCTGGAACGAACTGCCGGCGGTGAGGATCTGGCTCGCGCCATGGTCGAACGACACGCCGAGGCCGAAACGGCGGGCCGGCTATGACGCATGCCGCCTATGTGGCAGCGGGCTACGGGTTGACGGCGGGAGCGGTCGGCGCCTACGTGATCTGGGTCCTGCGCCGAGAGCGAGTCCTGTCGGCCCGTATGGGCGGCAACGCTGCGGCGGCCGGCGCAGACTCGGTCGCGGCTCGCACGCCGGTGGACTCGGCCGGGGCCGACCGGTGAGCGCGGCCGCCGGTTCACCCAATCGCCGCCGGTGGTGGGTGGCGGGGTCGCTGGTTGTCGCCGCGCTCGGCCTAGTGGTGGTGCAGGGCCTTGGGGAGGCGACGCTTTACTTCCGAACCGCCGATGAGGCGGTTGCCCAACGCAAGTCCTTGGAGGGACGACGGTTTCGGATCGAGGGCGACGTGGTGGGCCAGAGCGTTGCCACGACCGACGGGGGCGTCGATTTTCTCATTGCCAGCAAAGGCGTCGAAGTACCGGTTCGTCATCGCGGCGACCCGCCGGAGATGTTCAACAAGGGCATCCCGGTGGTCCTCGAAGGTCGCTTCGACGGGAACTATTTCGCCAGTGATCGCATGTTGGTGAAGCACTCCGAAACGTACATAGCGGAAAACCCCGATCGGGTAGCTCCCGTTTCCGCTCGGAGTCCCGGGCCTGATGTCACAGTCGACCAGCGGGTCGACGATGCCGCTCCGCTACGGGCGGACCCGCCGGTTCGGTGACCGCCGTAATCGGAACCGCGGCAATTGCCTTGGGCCTGGCCTCGGCGATTTTGGGGGTCGGCACTTTGGCCATGGGCCTGCGCAGCGGCGATGTGCGGCTCCTGCGCCTGGGGCGGCGCTATGTGTGGATGCTTCTGGCCGCCGCGCTGGTGGCCACCGCTGCCATGCAGGTAGCTCTGATCACCCACGACTTCAGCCTGCGCTACGTGGCCGACAACAACAGTCGCTCCACGCCGCTGCTGTACACGATCACCGGAATGTGGTCGGCCCTGGAAGGATCCATCCTGCTTTGGGCCCTGGTGCTCGCCGGCTACATCGCGGCGATGGTGCACCGGTTCGCCAAACGCGCCGAGGATCCGCTGGTTGCGTGGGCCACCCTGGTGGCGCTGGTGGTGGCGGTCTTCTTCTTCGGCCTGATGGCCGGACCGGCCAATCCCTTCCGCCTGGTGGACGGAACGATTCCCCTTGACGGCACCGGACCGAATCCGCTGCTGGCGAACCACGCTCTGGTTGCCTTTCACCCACCCATGCTCTATCTGGGCTACGTCGGTTTCACCATCCCCTTCGCCTTTGCGCTCGCCTCCCTGGTAACCGGTCGGATGGGGGAGGGCTGGCTGGTTGAGACCCGCCGCTGGGCGCTCTTCGCCTGGGCCTTCCTGACCGCCGGCATCGTGCTGGGCGGGTGGTGGTCCTACGAGGTGCTGGGTTGGGGCGGGTACTGGGCCTGGGACCCCGTGGAGAACGCGTCCTTCCTGCCGTGGCTGACGGCGACCGCCTACATCCATTCGGTCGTAGTCCAGGAGCGGCGGGGGATGTTGCGGGTCTGGAACATCTCGCTGCTGGTGGCCACTTTCGCCCTCACCATCCTCGGCACGTTTCTCACTCGTTCGGGCGTGCTCGATTCGGTGCACGCGTTCAGCGAGTCGGCCGTGGGCCCAACCATCCTCGCCTTCTTCGCGGTGATCGTGGTCGTGTCCATCGGCCTGATCGGGTGGCGAGGCGACGCCCTGCGCTCGCCCGCCTCGATCGACTCGCCCATCTCGCGCGAAGGCGCCTTCCTGGTCAACAACGTGGCCTTTGCCGCCTTTGCCTTCGTCGTGTTGCTCGGGACCGTCTTTCCGCTCGTGGTGGAGGCGCTCAACGGGGACCGGCTTTCGGTAGGGGGGCCGTACTTTCAGCGAATGACGCTGCCCATCGGGCTGTCCCTGTTGTTCTTAATGGCGGTCGCCCCCGCCCTTCCATGGCGGCAGGCCTCACCCGAGGTCATGCATCGCCGGTTGCTTCGGCCGGCTGCCGCCGGAGTGGCGTGCGTGGTGGTGGCTGTCGCCTTCGGGGTCCGCGGAATCGGTCCCCTTCTGGGTTTCGGGTTGGGTACCTTCGCGGCCGGGTCGGCCGTCCGCCACTTGGCCGGCTCGGTGGCCGCAGCGCGCCTCCAGGGGGAACGAGTTTGGCGGGGTCTGGTTGGCCGCACCAACGGAGGGATGATCGTCCATCTGGGAGTGATCCTGATCGCGGTGGCGTTCGCAGCCGGATCGGGCGACGGCAGCCGGCGGCAACTCCGCTTGAACCCAGGCGGGTCGGCGACGGTGGAGGGCCACCGGATCACCTATCTCGGGATCAAGACGGTCGAGTTCCCCAACCGGCGGTCCACGGTGGCCCGGATCCGGGTGGACGGCGGCAAGGTGTACGAGCCTGCGCTCAGCCAATTCCCCTTCGCCACCCAGGCCATCGGCACCCCTTCGGTGCGCACCGGGATCATCAACGACGTCTATCTCACTCTGGTGGCCATTCCCTCGGAGCCTGCGGGCGAGGCGGTCATCGGCGTCGTCGTGGCGCCGTTGGTCACATGGATCTGGGCGGGCGGCGGACTGATGTTGGGGGGCACCGCGCTGGCCGCGTGGCCGCGGCGGGGGCGACGACCCAAGCAGCCGGCCACGGCGAACACCCGATCGTCCGGCGACGACGCACCCGTCGAAAGTGAGCCCGGAACGCGGCCGGCGCCGCAAATGGCATGAGTCGACGGGCCACCTGGTCCGTGCTCCTGGGCATCTTGGCCGTTGCCCTCGGAATTGGTGCCAGCGGGGATCGGGGCCCGCGCAGCGAGGACGAACAGGTTCAGGCCATCGCCGCCCGGGTCCGCTGTCCGACGTGTAGGGGTCTTTCGGCGGCGGCGTCGGATGCCCCGGCTGCCGAGGCGATCCGCGATGAGGTGAGGCGCCGGGTTCGCGACGGTCAAAGCGACGGCGATGTGGTGGCCTATCTGGTGGGTAGCTACGGGCAGGACATCGTCCTGTCACCCGAAGCGGCCGGTGCCGGGCTGTTCGTCTGGGCCCTTCCCGTGGCCGTCGTGGTGGTGGCGGTCGGGAGTCTGGGGTCGGTGGCGGTGAGGCGTGGCCGACGCCCGACACCCATTTCTGACGAAGACCGGGATTTGGTGGAGCGGGCTCGGAACCGATCGTGAAGCTGGCCGCCCACAGAGTTGCTTTGGAGCAGGAGCGGGACTTCCTGCTGGCCTCGCTGGATGAACTCGATGCCGAGTTGGCGGCGGGAGAGCTGGATGACGGGGCGCATCGCGAGCTACGCGCCGCCTACACAACCCGGGCCGCGGCGGTTCTGAAGGCTCTGGAGGGCGCCGAGTCCGTGAACGGTGAGAGCGTTGGCGGTGAGGCGCCTGACGGTGAGGCGAGGAGCGCAGCCGTTAGTGGTCGGCGGGCAGTGCGTGCCGGTGGGAGCCGTCACTTCGGTGCGACCCTGGCCGTGGCGGGGACCATCGTCGTCGCAGTAGCCACGGCCGTGGTCTTCTATGCCGGAGAACGGGGATCGAATTCGCTCACCGGGACTCTTCCCGGGAGCAGCCAGGGCATGGATCCGGCGATGGATATGACACCGGGAGATGGCGGCCTTGATGGAAGAGTCGCTCGGGCCCTCCAACTCGAGCGAACCGGAGATGCCGTGGGGGCCCTGAAGCTTTACGACGAGGCGCTGGCCGCCAAGCCGGATAACGCGGAGGCGCTGGCGTACCGGGGCTGGTTGCTCAAGCGTGCCGGACTGTCCGACCGGGCTCTGGATTCGTTGAATCGGGCGGTGGCCGCCGATCCGACCTACCCCGACGCCCACTTCTTTCGGGGAATGTTGCTCTACCAGGACCGCGCTGATCCTGCCGGGGCGGTCGCGGAGTTCAAGCTGTTCTTGGACAATGATCCGCCGCCGGCCATGGTCCCCATGGTCGAAAATGTCATGCGGCGGGCCATGGCCGACTCGGGTAAACCGCCTCCGCCATGACGGTGGCGGCGGGCGTGCCAGTCGATGATCCAGCCTCGATTGGCGATACCGCCTCGATTCTGCATGCCGATCTTGACGCCTTCTACGCCTCGGTAGAACAGCGGGACGATCCCTTGCTGCGCGCTAAACCCGTTCTTGTGGGGGGCGGGGTGGTGTTGGCAGCCAGCTACGAGGCCCGTGCCTTCGGCGTGCGCACTCCTATGCCGGTCGGCATCGCCATGCGGCTGTGTCCCAAGGCCGTGGTGGTAGCGCCCCGAATGGATGCCTATCTGGAAGCCAGCCGTCAGGTGTTCGCCGTCTTCGCGTCGACCACGCCCCTGGTGGAAGGACTCTCCATCGATGAAGCCTTCTTGGATGTAGGTGGACTCCGGCGCCTGGCCGGCTCTCCCGCGGAGGTAGCGGCCCGCCTTCGCGCAGAGGTCCACACCCAGGTCGGGTTGCCTATCACCGTGGGCGGAGCCCGGACCAAATTCCTGGCCAAGGTGGCCAGCGGCGTGGCCAAGCCCGATGGGCTGTTGATCGTCGAACCGGCCGACGAGCTGAGCTTTCTACACCCGCTGGCGGTTGAGCGGTTGTGGGGCGTCGGTCGGGTCACGGCGGCCAAGTTGCGCAGCCGGGGTCTCGCCACCGTGGGAGCGGTGGCCGCTCTACCCTTTGAAGCCTTGGTGGCCATGGTCGGCGACGCAGCCGGCCGACATCTCCATGCGCTGGCCCACAATCGTGATCCTCGACCGGTGACGGCTCATCGCGAGCGCCGCTCGGTCGGCAGTCAACAGGCCCTCCCTCAGGGCCCCAAAACCCGCCGGGACATCGACGCCGTGGTCTTGATGTTGGCTGATCGCGTGGCGGGTCGACTGCGCGCCGGATACCGGACCGGTCGTACGATCACTGTGCGGCTTCGCTTCGACGACTATTCGAACGCCACCCGGTCCGCCACCGTTGCGCCGGCCACCGCCACCACCGACACGATCGTCGGAGTAGCCAGATCCCTAATGGCGGCGGCCGCTGAGCTGATCGAGGCCCGAGGACTCACTCTCGTGGGCCTCGCCGTCAGCAATCTCACCGAGGGCTCTACGACCTCGGATTCCTGTGGCCATGGGGTCAGCCGCCAGCTGATGCTGAGTGAAGTTTCGGCGAAGGATGGCGGCCCCGGGACCGGGACCGGGAACGAGGAGCGCCGGGTGGCGCTGGACGAGGCCATGGACGATGTGAGCGTTCGCTTCGGGCCTCAGTCGATCAAGAGAGCCGTCCACCTGAAGCGTCCCACCACTGCGCGATAACGGTAGGGGATACTTCACAGACGGGCGGCGAGGGGACTGCCGACGCCGGGCAGGACCAGCCGGCACCCGGGCGGGGCCATTGGCGTCGGGTCGAGTGCGGCGAGCACCAAGTCGGCGGCCACCGGATCGAAGGCGACGGCCACGTGGTCGGCTAAGTCGAGGGCGCAGAGGTCCTGCAGGACGTGGTTGGTCACCCCCGGGCTGTCGATGAGACCACTGGTGAAGGGCACCACCAGCTCATCGAACCGGGTGACGATGTTGGTGTAGCGCACGCCGGCGGCAGCGACGCCGTCGGCGTTGAGCCGGTCCAGGAAGGCAGACCCGTTTAAGAACTGTGGGCACGCGGCACACAAAGCGGCGACCGCCGATTCGACCGGCGGCAGCAGGAGTGGCAGGAGGTCGGTCCCGAGGGCACGGATCTGCGCCAGTCCGGCTACATCGGTGCCCCGGTACAAGGGGGTGAGGGCCACGAAGCTGTTGACCACCTCGGCGCCCTCCAGGAACTTGAGGTATTGCTGGACCACCACGGTGCCCTCCGACTGGGCCACCAGGTCCACATCGGCCGCGCCGGTGGCGGTGCGCACGTCGTCGACGAAGGAGGCCAGCTCCAGAGCGCTTGACTCGATGCTGGTCAGGCCACCCACCTGGTCGAGGGGGAAGGCGGCGCCGGGGGTCACCCCGTACGTGAGGGCGAACACGCAGAAACCCTCGTTGGCCAGCAGTGGCGCCACGCTGTCCCAGTTGACGCCCATGTTGGACGTCAAACCATGGACCAGGACCACCGGGCGGGGTCGGAGAGCTGAAAGCCGGCAATCAGGGTCGTTGGCGCCCGGCGGCGAGGCGCCCGGTCGCAAAATGCCGGCCAGCGCCGCCGACAGCGTGCTGAAGGGCACCTGCAGACGGCCAGGCGCGGCCGACCCCTGACCACCGGCCGGTGTCGACGCACCGGCCAGAACCGTGACCACCACGGCGAAGGCCACCAAGAGGCTCAGCGCTCCCCGACGTTGCGGGCGGGGATGCGGCGTGACGGAAGGCATCGGGCCGATGGCTGGCACGGCGTCAGTCAAGCAGACGTGCAATTCCGACTCGGTTCGACGAGGACAGTCCAGACCGCCTCCCAGGCGGCGCCGGACCCACATCGGCCGGTACCGCCACCGGCGCCTCACCATCACCTGACCCGCCGGCCTCTACAGGCGCGCACCACTCCCAGTGACCAGGACCCCCCTCAAGTCGAAAACCGTCAAATGTCTTCTGGTGGTGGTGCCAAGCACACAGCCGTGCCAAACGATCGAGAGTGGTAACTCTGGTGAGAGCCCAACCGTCGATGTGATCGATCTCAAGGTGGCTACGTACCCGACAGCCTTCCACCACGCAGGTGGGGTCACGCTGTTCAAGGGCACTGCGCTGATGAGCGGTAACAGTCCGACTCAGATGGAGAACCGAGACCACATCGACTCCCCGGGTGAGCAGCAACTTCACGGTGGCGTCGCCCAGCAACGACACAGCCGTGGCTACTGGCACCGATCCGATGCCCGGGATCTCACAGGTCTCGCCGCCCTCGACATGGCCCCGCTCCAGCGCCTCAGCGTCGACTCGGATGGCCACGCTGGCTGCCGCCCGACGTGGCCTCGACGCCCGATCGTGTTCAGGAGCCGCCGGTTCAGTCGCCTCCGATGTTACTGGGTGGGCACAGCGGGCCATGGCCACCAAAGCATCGGCGGCGTAGGCGTCGGATCGCTCCCGGCGCCCGGAACAGCGGGCATCAGCAAAGACCTGTTCTTTGAACGGCCCCAAACCAGCCACGATCGCCGCTCCAGCATCCGGGGTGGTGCGCAGGTCCATACGAAAGGCACCATCGCTACCGGTCCAGTGCCGCAAATAGCGGCTTCGATGTATCGCCCGGTAACGAGCCTTCTCGTCGGAGGCGGTAGCTCGAACCTTTCGGCAGCGATCGGCGAGTTCAGCCAGAGGCTTGGAAGTGGCCACGGCGACAAGTTCCGATTCGACCGAAGGATCGACTACAGCGGCGGCGGCGATTTCATTGGCCTGAGACTGCGACAATTTGCCTTTACGCCAAGCCTGCGCCGCTTCGGGCAGATCTTCGAGACGTCGGGTCGCCTCCAAGGTCCGTTGCGCCTCAGCCGGCGAGATCTTGGTGGTGGCCGCCAGATAGTCCGACGCAGAGCGATGACCGTGACGCTTATGAAGCGAGGTCTCCTCCACTCTTCGAGCCATCAGCGCCTTGCCCACCGAACCCAAACGTTCGATCTCGGCGAACAGGCTCAACAGCCGAGCGGCGTCCTCGCCAGTGAGACAGCGAGGCTCCAGTTCTCCCACAAGGGTCCGGAGCCCTTCTGCCGTCGCCATCGTTCGATCGAACATGTGTTCGTATACTAGCCGGGCAGTGTGACAGCGCGGAATCAACTGGTCATCGCAACGAGCCCCGTCGTCGACTGGGAAATCATTCGATCGACGGCTCTCAAGAGGGCATCATGTCGGAGTGACGGGAATCGCTGGTGGGCGGCAGGTCGAGGGGTGGGACTGGGTGCGCATCCAGCAACAGGCGTGCCCACAGTCCGGCCAATGCGCCGCCGCCGTGGCGCCGGCTCGGCTCGGCCGCCTACGGGATAACACCGAAGAGTTCACCGTGGCCGGGCTGGCCCGCTTCGCTCTTCACGAGGCCCAGCATCACCCGCCCGACGCCACCGGCGCGCTCGGCCAGTGACGGCACCGAGACGGGGTTTGTCGAGCGAACCGGGGATACTGCGCACGACCGAACGTACTCGTCTGCGACGCAAAGCAGACAGAGCCAGCGACAACGCCGAGATTGTTGCGGCCATCCTTGACGAGGCAATGGTGTGCCATGTCGGAGTGGCTATTGATGGCCGCCCCCGGGTGATCCCGACCGCCTTCGGTCGGATCGGCTCGCACCTGTACTTGCACGGAGCGGTCGCCAACTCGATGCTGCGTGCTCTGGTCGCAGGCGCCGAGGCGTGCGTTACGGTCACCCTTATCGACGGGCTGGTGCTTGCCCGCTCAGCCTTTCACCACTCCATGAACTACCGGTCGGTCATGGTGTTCGGCGGCGGCGAGGCGGTCACCGACCCGGACGAAAAGCGAGCTGCCCTCGCCGCCATTGTCGACCACATGGTCCCCGGCCGCAGCCAGGCCACCCGGCCGCCCAACGATGGGGAACTTCGGGCCACCCTCGTGGTCCGCCTGGCGCTCGACGAGGGATCAGCGAAGGTTCGCAATGGACCGCCGGTCGACGACCCGGCCGACCTGGACCTCGACCACTGGGCCGGTGTGATCCCGGTAGCGATGATCCGGGGCCAGCCTGAGCCCGACGCCGCCACTCCCACCGACCTCTCGTCATAAGCAGACAGACCCGATGGTCTCCGACCACCGGCGGCACGAACGGACAGCACGCACCCGGCGGCGGCGACCACGAGGGCAACTGCGTTAGAGCTGGGGTTCGACGAGGGGGCCGGTGGGCAGAGGATCCCCATGAGCGATTCGGGGGTGAGCGACGACGCCGTGACCAGTGTTCCTCTCACCGATGAGGATGGCAACGACTTCGTTATCGCCCAGCAAAAACATGGAGCAGGCGACTCGCAGGGCACGGGTCAGGACACCGAGGGCGGCGGGGAGTGGCCCGATCCCGACACCCCGCCGCGGTCGCCTGCGCCCGGGTCGGCCCCCGCCTGAATGCACATCCACCTCGGACTGCGGCCCGGCGGAGGACCGCAGTGACCCGTATCGCTAAGCGAGGACCGAAGCGCAGCAGAGGACCGCAGTGACCCGTATTGCTAAGCGAGGACCGAAGCGCAGCAGAGGACCGCAGTGACCCGTATAGAGGACTACGCGCTGATCGGCGATACCCAGACCGCAGCGCTGGTCGGCCGCGACGGGTCGATCGATTGGCTCTGCTTTCCCCGGTTCGATTCTCCCGCCTGCTTCGCCGCCCTGCTGGGCACCCCCGATCACGGATACTGGCGAATTAGCCCGGCGCGCCCGGTGACCAGGGTCACGCGTCGCTATCGCCCCGGGACTCTGATACTCGAGACCGACTTCGAGACCTCCGACGGCACCGTCCGCCTCACCGACGCAATGCCCGTGCGGGGCGAGGCGCCCGACGTGGTGCGCATGGTCGAGGGGCTGTCCGGTCGGGTGGCCATGCGCATGGAGCTCGTCATCCGCTTCGACTACGGCTCGGCCGTGCCCTGGGTCCGCCGCGAGGACGATGCCTTGCACGCCATTGCCGGTCCCGACGCCCTCTTCCTGCGTACCCCGGCCGACGTCCGGGGGGAGGGCCTCACTTCGGTCGCCGATCTGGAGGTGGCTGCCGGCGACCGGGTGCCGTTCGTCCTCACATGGCACCCGTCGCACCTTCCGCCGCCCACCCCCGTCGACGCCGCCGAGGCGCTGGAAACGACGTCATCGTGGTGGGAGGAGTGGTCGGGGCGGTGCCGCTCGACGGGTCCTCACGAAGCCCTGGTCACCCGGTCGCTGATCACTCTCAAGGCCCTTACCTACGCACCCACGGGTGGGCTGGTGGCGGCGCCCACCACGTCGCTGCCCGAGGAGATCGGTGGCGTCCGCAATTGGGACTACCGCTTCTGTTGGCTGCGCGACGCCACCTTCAGCCTCTACGCCTTCATGCTCGCCGGCTACGAGGAGGAGGCCGCAGCCTGGCGCGACTGGCTT
>Ga0187894_10004113_pt1 | contig 15813 bp, 13 predicted proteins | sample GBC1701081metaG_FD_136650 | JGI IMG/M metagenome (GOLD analysis project Ga0187894, IMG submission 136650) | White microbial mat communities from a lava cave in the Kipuka Kanohina Cave System on the Island of Hawaii, USA - GBC170108-1 metaG ... | reverse complement strand
GAAGCCCAGGCCGTCGCGGGCCCAGAAGCCCATCGGCACCTCGGAGTACGTGTAGTGCGAGCCGATCGTGTGGAGGACGAGGAAGATCGTCGCCTGCACGTAGGCCCGGTCCGAGAAGCGGAACCGCCGGTAGCCGATGACGGCGGCCGGCACCCCGATGAAGGTCGGGATGTTCTCGAGCAGCCAGTCGTCGCGATAGACGGGCGCGATCGCGAGCCCGACCCACACGACCGCGAAAATCGCCAGGCAGAGCGCCGGGACCCGGTGCTGCATGCTGCGCGCGGCGCTACCGTCCCCCCGGCGCATCTGTCAACTTGAACCCGATGGCTGCCTTCGGAGACCCGCCGTGGCGCGTGGATGCCGTCGCGCCCGCGGCGCTGCCGCGCACGGTCGACGTCGCCGTCGTCGGCGCGGGCTTCGCGGGGCTGTCGACCGCGCTCGAGCTCGCCCGCCGGGGCGTCCAGGTCGCCGTGCTCGAGGCAAACGCGATCGGCGCGGGCGCGAGCGGCCACACCGGTGCGGTCGCGCTCGAAGGCACCGCGATCGGGCTCCTGGAAGGGGCCGACGACTGTCTCGGGAGCCTCGCGCGCGTGACCACCCGGAGCGGGATCGACTGCGATCTACACCTGCCCGGCTGCTGGGAGCTCGTGCACCGCGCGGAGCCGGGGGAGGACCTCCGCCCCCTCTGGAGCGACGCGGGCGTGCACCTCTGTGTCGCCGACACCGTCCCGGGAGGCACGATCGACGCGGGCGCCCTGGTCTCCGGGCTCGCGCGAGCCGCGACCGCCGCCGGCGCGACGATCCACGAGCACCATCCCGTCGTCCGCATGGAGCTCGGAGCCGCCCGGCGCCTCCACACGCCCCGCGGCATCGTCGACGCCGGGCGCATCGTCGTCGCCGTGAACGCGTACACGCCGACACTGCTGTCGCTCCCGGTCGACCTGCGACCCGTCCTGACGCTCGCGGTCGCGACGGCGGCCTTCGACGACGCCACGCTGAGCGCGATTGGCCTCGGCGAGCGCCACCCCTTCTACACCGCCGACATGCCCTACCTCTGGGGCCGTGTGCTGCGCGACGGCGCCATCGTCTTCGGCGCCGGCCTCGTCTTCCCGGAGGGGAACGACGTGCGCACGGTGACGGTCGACCATGACGAGGCGCGCGCCGCGTTCGGCCGGATCGAGGCGCGCATCGCGGGCCTTCACCCGGCGCTCGCCGGTGTCACGATCGAGCGGCGCTGGGGCGGCCCGATCGCCTTCGTACCGAGCCGCGCGCCCGTCCTCTCAGCGCACCCGGACGATCCGCGCGTCGTCGTCACCGGCGGGTGCGCCGGTCACGGCGTCGCGCTCTCGGTGCGGATCGGCGAGCTGGTCGCCGATCATCTGGTCGCGGGTCGGCCGCTGCCGGCGTGGGGGGCGCTTCAGCGGAACGTGTAGCCGTGCACCTTGTTGCCGTCGTCCTGCCAGGTGTCGCGCCAGTTGCGATTGGTATTCCAGCCGTACGGGCCGTCGGGACGGAAGTACGAGTAGGAGTACGGATACGGGTAGTAGTAGCCGTAGGCGTAGGGGTAGGCCGGCGCCGGGTAGTACCCGGGCGACGAGTAGAGGACCGCTGGGGGATAGAAACCCACGCTCCGGCGGAAGCCGAGGCACGCCGTTCCCGCCGAGGCGACCTGGGGGGCCACGAGGGCGGCGAGAGCGACTGCGGCGAGCAGGATCTTTCGCATGAGCTCACCTCCTGAACGGAGAACGAACGGACGCCCACCGAGGTTATGGTGGGATGCCGCGTTGTACTCGCTCTACGGCGCGACGTCGACGGGTGGATGCGGCAGCCATCCGTGGGCGTCGAGGAACTTGCGGAGTCGCGGGTCGTCGGCCGAGAGCGGCGGGATCCAGATGCCCTCCAGGTTCCGCTCCCACCACGCCCCGTCGGGGTTCCCTGGCGGGGCGAACCGGTACGTATAGAGGACGGCCCGGACGTAGCGCGGCGGCGTCTGCGAGAACGGGTTCTTCTCGACCAGCGCGAGCAGTCGCCGGTTCCCGTGCAGCAGCTTCCAGACGACGTGCAGCGTCCAGGGATAGCGCTCCGGGGTCGACATGGCGGCGAACCAGAGAGCCCAGGCGAGGCGCGGCTGGAACGGCGCGATGAAGCAGGGTCGGCGCAGCGGGTCGCCCGGCTTGCACGGGAACTCGTACGGCTTCCAGTCGGCGTCGGCGGTGGGCTTCGCGTCGTCGGTGCCCTCGAAGACGATCTCGGGACGCTCGCGCCCGACCGACCCGAAGGCGCCGTAGGTGTTCACGAGGTCCAGGCGGTCGAACGACGTGTTCATGATCTGGCGGCCCGAGAGCATGTTCGAAACCGGGTTCAGGCTGAGCACGATCACCACCGCGGCGACGGCCCACGAGACGGCCGACTGCGCCCGCGACGGCTCCGCGCCCCCGGCCGCCCACTCGGCCGCCGCGACCCAGCGGCGCGGCAGCACGCGCGCGAGCGCGCGATCGTCGAAGCAGGCGAGGATCGGCACGATCGTCAGCCAGTTGAGGAACGAGAGGTTGCCCGCGACGATGAGGATGCCCTGGAAGCCGAGCATCATCGTCGCCGCCACGATCCGCACGATGCGCGGACCGAAGATGCCCCACGGCGCCACCACCTCGGTCGCGTGGTTGTAGAGCACGCCGGCCGCGTTCGCCCAGTGCGGCAGGAAGTGGAACGTGCGGCTGACCGGGTTCGGGATCGGCTGCGTCTCGTAGTGGAAGTCGAGGCAGGTGAGATCGCGCCAGCACGAGTCGCCCCGGAGCTTGATCAGGCCGGCGCCCAGCATGATGCGGAAGGTGAGCCAGCGCAGGAGCCAGATGATCACGACCGGCGGCGCCCGGCGCGGAAACGGCCGCCCGTCGAACAGCGGGCACAGGAAGATCGCGAGGAAGCCCGTCTCGACGAGCTGGATCTCCCAGCCGTAGCCGTACCAGTCCTGCCCCACGTGGACGATGGACATATAGAGCGCCCACAGGACGGCGAGCAGGATCGCGTTCGCGTAGCCGGCCAGCACGACGAGCGACAGGAAGAAGCCCATCCACGAGACGGCGCCGAGCGCGCGATCGGAGGCGTCCCACCAGAAGATGCTCGGCAGCTCCAGGAACCCGTTCCAGCGCGAGCCGTAGTGGAGCGCGACGCGATCGAGGAACGTGTCGAGCGGCAGCAGGCCGTCGTGCCCGATGAGGGGCACGAGCTGGAGCGCGGCCGAGAGGAACGCCGCGGCGTAGACGAAGCCGAGGACCCGCAGGACGACGAAGCGGACGAGCCAGTGTCCCGGCGGCGTCGGGGTCACGACCAGAATTGCTGCACGCGTTCGAGCGTCCAGGCAACGGCCATGGCGCCGATCGCATAGGGCGGTACGAGCTGCAGCCAGCGCGGCGCGCGCCGCAGGAGCTGGATCGGGACCAGCATGACGGCGACGAAGGCGAGCTGCCCCACCTCGACGCCGAGGTTGAAGGCCACGAGCGCCAGCGGGACGTGGTCGGGCGGGAGGCCCAGCTCCGCGAGCGCACCCGCGAAGCCGAGGCCGTGCATGAGGCCGAACAGGAACGCCACGATCCACGGGGCGCGGTGCGCGAGGGTCGGATGTGCGCCGCCCGGTCGCAGCGACTCGACGGCCACCAGCACGATGCTGACCGCAATCATGGCCTCGACCGGCGCGGGCGGCACGTGCACGACGCCCAGCACGGCGAGCCCGAGCGTCATCGTGTGCGCCACCGTGAAGGCGGTGATGGTCTGCACGATCCGGCGCCAGCCGTGGACGAGAAGGAGGAGCCCAAGCACGAAGGCCAGGTGATCGGCGCCGGTCAGGATGTGCTCGACGCCGAGTCGGCCGTAGCGCCAGAGCACGGTCGCGGCCGGTGCGCCCGAGCCGGCGCCCGGCACGACCATCTCGTCGGTGCCGCTGCGCAGCACGCCCGTGGTCGTCGTGCCGTCGGTCCACCGGATGCGGACCAGCACGTCGATCGGATCGCCGGCGAGACCGGTCACGCCGATCGTCTCGCCGCGCAGCCCCTTGGGTCCGCAGTCGATCCGGAACACCGTCAGGCCCTCGGGCTCGTTGCCGCGCGGGGTCACGGTCGCGATGCGACGGCAGGGCGCGGAGAAGACCGGCGCGAGCGCTCGCAGCACCACGACGCCCTCGCCCTGCGGCACCGGGCTCTTCCAGATGACGTCGTAGATCCCCGCCTCGCGCTCGCGCAGATCGAGCAGCGCCGGGTCGAACGAGTGCGCGTGCGCGAGCGCCGCCACCAGCACGAACGCGGACGCGAGCACCTTCACGGCGTGCGACCCTCGACCTTCACCACGTAGCGCCGGCGCAGGCGCTCGCGCGCCTCGCGGTTGAGCGCCTCGCGCCGCTCCTCGTGCCAGTCGTGCAGGACGCGCTCGCGCACGGTCGCGAGGTCGGGCGACGTGCCCGGACGCCGCTCGGTCACGCGCACGACGTGGAAGCCGAACGTCGAGCGCAGCGGGCCCGCCCACGCGTTGTCGGGCATCCGCATGACGTCGGCGGCGAACTGCGCCCCGAACACGTTCGCCAGCTCGGCCTGCGAGAGCAGGCGGAACTCGCGCCCGCGCAGGAAGGGATCGCCGAGCGGCGCGGGATCGGCGCCGGTCTCGAGCTGCGCCTTCAAGCCCGCGGCGATGGCTGCTCCGTCGCTCGGGTGCTGCTGGGTCGAGACGAAGACGTGCGTGAAGGTCTCCCGGGCGGGCGTGGCGTAGCGCTCGGGATGCGCCGCGAGGTAGGCGGCGAGCTCGGCGTCGGTCGGCGCCGGCACGGGCTCCGTGTTCTCGATCAGGACCTCCATCTTCTGGATGAGCCGCCGCCGCACCACGATGTCGCCGCGATCGATCCCCATCGCGAGCGCCTCGCGCACCGCGACCTCGTCGTCGACGAAGCGATCGATCATGCCCTGCTCGTCGGTCGCGCTCGGCGGGCGGCCGACGCGGCTCAGGAAGTCCTGGCGCATGGCATCGAGGAACGCCGCCGAGATCGTGATCTCCTCGCTCGCGCGCGGCGGCGCCACCCACCGGTGCAGGCCGAACAGCGCGACGCCGAGGACGACGACGTGGACGAGCGGCTCGCGGAGCAGGCGGCGGATCAGAGGGTCGGCTCGTACCAGATGGGCGACGTCCAGGCCCGCTCCTGCACCGTGCGGGGCACGAGCGGGTCGCTGCACGACGGCGGCCGAAGGGCGGGCGCAAGCGGGTTGCACTGCATCGTGCTCCAGCGGCAGCTCGGGTTCTCGAGCACGCGCACGTAGTACGCGGCGCGCTCGTTCGGATCGAAGTCGGGATCGATCCACACGCCGCACAGCGAGTCGTAGCCGGTGCCGCTCTCGACGCAGGTCGCGTCGTCGACCGTGGCGCCGGTGTCCGAGCCCGCGACGTCGTAGACCTGCTCGTGCCGCACGCCGCTCTCGAGCCAGAGCTTCACGATCTGGACGCGCTGGAGCGGCGTCCCCGGGCGCTGCGCCGTCCCCGGATCCTTCAACGCCGACACGAGGAAGCTCGGCGCGCCGCCGCCGGCCGGCAGGGCGAGGAAGCCGCCCATCGGTGTCGCCTGCGCGTACGCCTTCTCGATCATGTCGGGATCGCTGCACAGACCCGGGTCGAGCCCGAAGCCGCCGAACGTCCGCACGGCGATGCGCGGGCCGCTCGTGCCGTACACCTCGCGGCGCCGGAGCGCGTCGAAGATGGCCGGCCGCGTGTTCTCCTCCGCCCACACGGCCGTGAGCCCGCCCGGGCTGAAGCGCCAGCCGCCGATGTAGAACTGCCCTTCGCCGAGGCGCGCGGCCGGCGTGCCGTCGTCGGTGCCACGATTGCCGATGAAGGTCGCCTCGCCGACGGCGCCGGGCGTGCCGTTGTGCGTGTCGGTGCTGCCGACGACCCCCAGGCGATACGGGTTCGCGCCGATGCGTCCGTTCTCGAGCAGGCCCTCGAGCAGGATGCCGCGCAGGTAGTCGCGCCGCGACACGCAGCCGACGGTGATCGTGCCGCCGGCCCCCACGCCGTCGCCGCAGTCGGTGAACGCGCCGGCGAAGCGCCGCTCGAACTCGCACTGCTCGTCGGCCGCGCCGACGATGCCCGACAGGCCGTTGAAGCACTCGGACGATCCCTTGTGCTGGTAGACCTCGAGCAGCGGCTCCATCGAGCCGCGCAGGCGCGCCTGCGCGGCCTCGTCGTCCGGCGTCATGGCGCCGGGATACTCGAGCATGAACATCTTGCCGTTCGACTCGTTCGAGTTGTGCGGGATCACGAGCGCGTCGCAGCCGATGCCCGCGTCGACGCACGTGTTGCGCAGCTCGTTCCACAGGCCCTGCCGCGTCGGCTGCTCGAACACGGTGGTCGGGAACGGCACGTGGTCGGAGCGGAAGATGACGTTGCGGTGGAGCGTGCTCACGAGCAGCGAGGCCGTGTACTCGTAGCCGACGAAGCTCGTGAAGCCGCAGGTGCCCGTGCGATCGTAGGCGTCGGCGGCGGCCTGCTGCACCTGGTCCCACACGGTCGCCGCCTCGCCGAGGCACACGGAGCTGCCGGGCCCGCATTCGGCGATGCGCGCCGGCGGATTCGCGGCGAGGCGGATCCCGAACGCGGTGGTGCCGGTGTTCCCGCCCATCCGATAGGTCTGGCACGGCGTCGCGTCGTAGATCGGCGAGCCGGGGGTCGAGCAGAGCTGCACCTCGCCCAGGAACTCCGAGTGGTCGGTCAGCGCCACGAAGTCGAGCGGCCGGTCGATCTGGAGGGTCTGCGTGCCGACGCCCATGGGATCGAGCGGCGGGAGCTGGACCGCCGCGCCCTTCGCGAAGGCGTACGCCTGGTCGGGCGTCGTGCGCACGTCGAACGCGTAGGCGTCGAACGAGAGCGTCGTGTGGACGTGGAGGTCCCCGAAGTACACGTTGCGCAGGCGGCTCCGCTGCGCGCACGGCTCGCGGTCCTCGACGTACGGCGCGGCGAGCGTCGAAGCCGCGGCGCGCACGCGCCGGCCGATCGCCGATCCGTGCAGCGTCGCGCCGCGCAGGGTGAGGCGGCTCGCGGGCGCGCACAGCCGTCCGGTCACGGTCGCCCCTCGCGCGACCTTCACGGTCTTGGCGGTGGTCACGACCCGGATGTCGCCGGGCGCGAGGACCACGTCGGGCGCAGCGCCGAGCGCCGACGTCCGGTCGAGCACGACGTTGCCGAGCACGACGATCTCGCTCGGCGCGTGGACGCGGATCTGCGCGTTGCGCACGGCGCGCAGGCTGCAGAAGACGTAGCGGCCGCCGATCAGATCGAGCGTCGCCGGCGTCGCGCCCGACATCATGAGATCGCCGTAGACACCCGCGGGCAGCGTGCGCGTCGCGCCGGCGCCGACGACGAGCTTGGTCCCCTCCGCGCACGCCGGCAGCACCTTCGGCAGGCCGCACGCGTCGCCGGGATCGTCGAAGAGGGCCGGCCCGTCGCTTCCGGCGGCGGCGCATCCCGCGCTGGCGCCGCGCACGGTGTCGCCGTACACGCCGGCGCAGGTCGTGGATCCTCCCAGTCGCACGCTGTTGGCGACCAGCTGCGAGCCAGGCGCGGTGATGCCGCCCGACACGACGAGGCGCCCGAGGTTCACGCCGACGTCGCCGCTCTCGATCGTGAGCGCGCGGCCACGCAGCCCCTCGGTCGCGAGCAGCGCATAGCTCTCGATCGTGCGCCGCGGCGCCGCCAGCACGAGCGGCGCATGCAGCAGGAGCGTCAGGCCGAGGAGGGTGAGACGAAGCATCCGGGTCTCCGATCTAGGAGTTGGTCAGCGGGGGCGCGAGCGCGTCGATGCGCTCCAGGTGCTCCTTGGGAATGCGCAGGTCGCAGGCGGCGAGGAGCCCGTCCAGCTGCGCCATCGTGCGGGGCCCGATGATCGCCGACGTGACGGCGGGATGGACCAGCGTCCACGCCGTCGCGTAGCGCGCGAGCGGCGCGCGGAGCTCGTCGGCCATCCCGACCAGCGCTTCCACCACCTCCAAGCGGCGGGCCGCGCGCTCGGTCGTCATGTCGAACTGGCGCGCCACGAAGGCACCGAACTCCGTCTGGTTCCTGGCGCGCGAATCGTCGGGGATGGGCTGCCCCTTGCGGTACCGGCCCGAGAGCCAGCCGCCCTCGAGCGGGCTCCACACGACGGCGCCGAAGCCGTGCGCGCGGCAGACCGGGAACACCTCGCGCTCCATCTCGCGCGTGAAGATCGAGTAGGGCGGCTGCGTCGACACGAAGCGCTCGAGGTTGCGCCGGTCGCTCACCCACAGCGACTCGACCATCTTCCAGCCTGCGAAGAACATCGAGCGAGACTCGGCGAGCGTGCCGGTCGAGACGCCGAGGTAGCGCACCTTGCCCTGGCGCACGCAGTCGGTGAGCGCCCCGAGCGTCTCCTCGAGCGGAGTGTCGGCGTCGTTGCGATGGATCTGGTAGAGGTCGATCCAGTCGGTGCGCAGGCGCTTGAGGCTCTCTTCGACCTGCAGCATCACGTGGCGTCGCGAGGTACCGCGATCGAGCGTGCCGCCCGGACCCGGCATGAACACCTTGGTCGCGAGCACGACCTCGCCACGCCGCCCGGCGAGCGCCTTGCCGAGGATCTCCTCGGACTCGCCGTGGCTGTAGCGGTTCGCGGTGTCGATGAAGTTGACGCCCTCGTCGATCGCGCGGTGGACGATGCGCGCACAGTCGTCGTGGTCGGCGTTGCCCCAGCGGCCGAGCATCATCGCGCCGAGACACAGGCGCGAGACCTTCAAGCCGGTGTGGCCCAGGCGCGCGTAGTCCATAGGACACTGGTCCTATCGGTGGGCGTCACGCACCGTCAAGCTTCGTGCTCGTGCGCGCGACGGGGTACCGGGGGGGTTGCAGCGTTCGCTCCCCGATAATCGCTCGGCGCTGCAACCCCCCCGGCACCCCGTCGCCGGAACGGGCACGAATCGTGACGCTCGCTTCCGTTGATCAGGCGGCGGCGCCGCCGGACAGGCTGTGGGCCCATGAGCGCAAGGCGCCGAATTCCCGCATGACGTCGACGCCGGCTCCCTGCTTCGGAGCGCCGTCGCCGCCCGCGAGGAGTCTCACGCGGCCCGGGAGCAGCGCGCGCAGCCTCGCGACCTGCTTGGCGCCGCGGGGGCCGCGCATCATCGTCGACAAGCTGACGGCGACGGCACGCGTGCCGAGGTCGGCGGCGACGTTCGCCAGCTGCTCGATCGGGACCTCGGCGCCGACGTAGCAGACGCGGCAGCCGGCCATGGCGACCACGAGCGCGGCCATCTGCAAGCCGAGCGCGTGCGCTTCGCCGGGCAACGTCGCGAAGACGACGAGGGGGCCGCGCGCGCGCTCCTCGAACGGGAGGCGGTGCGCGCGCAGGACGTCGCCCAGACGCTCGGAGAGGAAGTGCTCGTGGCGGATCTGCAGGCGGCCCGTCTCCCACGCGTCGCCAACCGCGCGCAGCAGCGGCGCCACCCGCTGCTCGAGGAAGGCGAGCGGCCCGAGACGGCCCCACTCGGCGGTGAGGGCTCGCGTGAGCGACTCGCCGTCGAAGCGCGCGACGAAGCCGAGCAGATCCTCGGGGTCTGCGGGTCCCCTCCCCGACGCCTGCCGCGGCGCCGGCGGCAGTGCACCCAAGAGGGCCGCGAGGTCGTCGTCGGACGCGCACACGACCTCGCCGGCACGGTGGCCGCACGCGAGCGCCTCGGCGATGCGACGCAGGCGCGGCACGCTCGCGAGCGGGTACACGCGGTGCCCGGACGGTTTGCGCACGGGCACCGGAAAGCCGTAGCGCCGCTCCCAGGTCCGCAGCGTCTCGACCGGGATGGCGGTCGCCCGCGCGATCGCACCGATCGACAGCATGCCGGCCGTCGCGCGCTCCGACGCGCCCCCGCGCTGGCTCCGCTCGCCTCGCCCCCGGCGCGAGCCGCGCGTCTGGTCCGGCATCGCTCCCATCTACCCGCAGAATCATGTTTTGTCAATCTTTTGAACAGATATTGACAGGGTCCGCTCGCGGGCCTAAGGTCCGGGCCATGAAGACTGCAACCGCGACTGCGGAAGATCGCACCCTCCCCGCCTCCGCATCCGCCGTCTTCGAGCCCGAGACCATCCTTCCGAGCCAGCTTCTCGATCGCGACAGCGGCGCGTCGCTCCAACCCGAGAAGCGGCTGATGCTGGCCGTGCTCGAGGAGGCGGTGGCGACGCTCCAGCGCTACGCGGCGGCCAGGGGCCGTGCCGCCGAGCGACAGTTCGAGGACGCGCGCCAGTGGCTCTTCGCCGACGACCTCACGTGGACGTTCTCGTTCGTCAACATCTGCCACGCCCTCGGCCTCGAGCCCGCGTACGTCCGCTCGGGGCTCGAGCGCTGGCTCACGACCGTGCGCACCTCGGCCGCGAACGGCAAGGTCGTGCCCTTCCGCTACCAGTTCCGCCGCATCGGCGGCTCGCGCACGCGCGCCGTGGTACCGCGAGCGCTCCGATAAGCCGACCCAAGACGCAGTCTTGGGTCGGGGAAGGACGCGAGGGTGTCGCCCCGGGCACGCGCGACCGGCATCCCGCGGCCGCAAAGCCGTGCACGCGCGAGAAACCTGAAGCACCGTGAACCGTGTTCGCGAGACGGCACGTGCCCAACATTGCCTGCACACACAATTCCTGCCGCACCAAATAAGGGGGAGCGGTTCGTGGATCCCTCGCGCGTGCCTCGTCTGCCGCGCCGGCTTCGCCGGCCGCGGCATGTCGGTCGCGCGTACCACCAACGCCACACTCTCGCCCCCGACCCAAGACGCAGTCTTGGGTCGGGATACTATATCGCTGCCGCCACGCGGCGCTCGGTCCATCGGAACAGCGTCACCATCACGATCGACGAGGTGATGTTGCCGACCGCGACCGCCGCGAAGACGGCGCGCTCGCCGAGCCCGAGCCATTGCGTGCACACGATGGACGCCGCGAGGACGCCCACGACGCGCACGATCATCCAGAAGAGCGGGATGGTCGCGTGCCCGAGCCCCTGGAAGGCGAACGCCAGCACCATGCTGACGGCGACGAAGGGATAGGATGGGCCGACCAGGCGGAAGTACGCCGTGCCCACCTCCTGGATCTCCGGGTCGCTCGAGAAGACGCTGATCCAGAGCGACGGGTTCCACCACAGCACGACGGCCGGGATCGAGAGCAGCGCGACGATGCAGACGCCGGCACGCAGGACGTACACGCGCGCTCGATCGGGCCGACGCGCGCCGGTCGCGAGACCGACGAGCGTCAACACGGCGACGGCAAATCCGTAGGCGAACGACATCAGCAGGAAGTCGAAGCGCGTGCAGAGCCCCCACGCCGCGAGGTGGGCCGTCCCGAGGCGCGCGACGACGGTCGTGAGGATCATGAGCCCCAGGTAGTTGACGATGGTCGACAGCGACGCCGGCACGCCCACCTGCAGGATCTCGCGCAGGGGCCCGCGGCGGATGCGGTGCGGGACCGGCGCGGGATGGATCACGCCCTTGCCCCCGAAGACGTAGTAGGCGCGCGGGATCGTCGCGAGGAATTGCGAGGCGAGGAGCGCGACCGCGGCGCCGGGGAGCCCCATGCCGAGCGCGAACATGCAGATCGGCGTGAGCACCATCTGGAGCGTCAGCGACACGCTCGACCACGTGGACGGCACGCGGACGTTGCCTTCGCCGCGCAGCATGCTGTCGAACATGCCGCCCGTGAACGTGATCACCGCGCCGCCGAAGAGGATCCGCCCGAAGCCTGCCGCCGCGTCGAGCACGGCCGGGTCGACGCGCGGGCCGCTCATGAGACGAAACACGAACGTGCCGCCGAGGATCATGGCGAGCCCGAACGCGACCCCGACCGCGACCGCGAGCCCGATGGCGTGCTCGGCGATCTCGACGGCGTATCCCGGCCGGCCGGCGCCGAGGGCGCGCGCGATGGCGGAAGCGACGCCCCCTCCGAGCCCGCCCGTCATGGCCGTCCCGACCAGCAGCGAGATCGGGAACACGAGCGAGACGGCTGCGATCGCTTCGGAGCCGAGGCGGCTCACGAAGTAGGTGTAGAGCACGTTGGTCGCGGTCGCGAGCACCATGACGAACGTCGTCGGCACGGCGAGCCGCAGTACGGCTCGCATCGGCGGCAGCGCGAGCAGCTCGACCGGCTCGGCCTGCGCGGGCGTGCTGACCGCGGGCGCGCTCACGCCGGCGCCGGCTTACGACGCCGGTTCCGCGGCGGGCGCCGCGGCGGGCGCCTCGGCGGCAGCGGCCGCCACCTCGGGCTTCTTCCGCGCGATCGAGTACGAGAGCGCGCGACGGAGCCTGCGCTGCGCCCGCTTCACGTGGCGCCGCGCGCGACGGCGCTTCGGATCGGACGGCTGGGCCGTCTCGCTGATCTTCGCGAACCGCTTCTGGGCACGTGCGACCTTCTCGACCAGGGGCTTCGCTTCCGCGACCTCGTCGGCCTTCGGCAACTTCACAAGGGTCTTCTCTTTCGCCTTTCCCATGGCGGCGCGTCATAGCAGCCGCGAACGGCGGATGACAGTGCTCGTCTCGTGGTGGTAGGGTCGCGCCCATGCACGACCTCGTCATCCGCGGCGGCCTCCTCGTCGACGGTACCGGCACCCCACCCCGCGATGGCGACGTCGCGATCGACGGCGATCGCATCGCGGCCGTCGGCAACGACGTCGGCGCCGGACGGCGCGAGCTCGACGCCAAGGGTGCGGTCGTCGCGCCCGGCTGGGTCGACATCCACACCCACTACGACGGCCAGGCGACGTGGGATCCGTACGTGACGCCTTCGTCCTGGCACGGCGTCACGACGGTGGTGATGGGAAACTGCGGCGTCGGCTTCGCGCCCGCGCAGCCCGATCGTCACGATTGGCTGATCGGGCTCATGGAAGGCGTCGAGGACATCCCGGGGGCGGCGCTCGCCGAGGGCATCCGCTGGGGGTGGCAGAGCTTCCCGGAATACCTCGACGTGCTCGACACCATGCCGCGCGTGCTCGACATCGGCACGCAGGTGCCGCACGGCGCCGTGCGCGCCTACGTCATGGGCGAGCGCGGCGCCAAGAACCAGCCGGCCACGGCCGCCGACATCGCGGCCATGGCGGCGATCGTGCGCGACGGCGTGGCGGCGGGCGCGCTCGGCTTCTCGAGCTCGCGCACGCTGCTGCACCGCGCGGTCGACGGCGAGTGCGTGCCCGGCACGTTTGCGGCGGCCGACGAGATGCTCGGCATCGGCCGCGTGCTGGGCGAGCTCGGTCGAGGCGTGCTCGAGGTCGCCTCCGACCTCATGCCCGAGGATCCGGAGCTGGCATGGATGGAGCAACTCTCGCACGAGACCGGTCGCCCGGTGACGTTCGCGTGCCTCCAGAACGACCTCGATCCGTCCCAGTGGCGGCGCCTGCTCGATGCGGCCGAGCGCGCCGCCGCGCGTGGCGCCCATCTGGCGCCGCAGATCGCCGCCCGGCCGACGTCGGTCCTGATGGGCCTGCAGTCGAAGCTCCACCCGTTCGTGATGCACCCGAGCTATCGCGAGATCGCCGAGCTGCCGCTGGCCGAGCGCGTCGCGCGCCTGCGCGATCCAGCACTGCGCGAGCGCATCCTCGGCGAGCAGCCGGCGGTCCCGAACCCGCTCCTCGCGTACATCGTGCAGGCGTTCCACAAGCTCTTCTGGCTGGGCGATCCACCCGACTACGAGCCGGGTCCCGAGCGGAGCGTCGCCGGCATCGCAGCGCGCGAGGGACGCTCACCCGAGTCCGTCGCCTACGATCTCATGCTCGAGCAGGACGGCTACGCCTTCCTCTATTTCCCCTTCCTCAACTACTCGGGTGGCGATTTCGCGGCCATCCACGAGATGCTGCTGGACCCGCACGCCGTCATCGGCCTCGGCGACGGCGGCGCGCACTGCGGTGTCATCTGCGACGCCAGCACGCCGACCTACCTGCTCACGCACTGGGCGCGCGATCGCCGGCGCGGCCCGCGCCTGCCGATCGAGATGCTGGTCGCGCGCCAGACCCGCGACACGGCCCGGCTCTACGGCCTGCTCGATCGCGGCACGCTCGCGCCCGGGATGCTCGCCGACGTGAACCTGATCGACTTCGATCGCCTCGCGCTCGAGGCGCCGGAGATGGTCTACGACCTGCCGGCGAACGGCCGGCGCCTCGTGCAGCGCGTGCGCGGCTACCGCAACACGGTGAAGCGCGGCACCGTGACGTACGAGCAAGGCCAGGCGGTGGGCGCGCTCCCCGGCCGGCTCGTGCGCGGTCCCCACGCCGCGCCCGCGTGAGCGACGTCCCCGGCATCGACGCCGCCCGGGTCGCCGGCTTCTTCGCCGCGCACGTCCCCGGCGGCGACGTGCCGCTCGGCTTCGAACTCATCAGCGGCGGCCGCTCGAACCTCACCTACCTCGTGCGCGGCGGCGGGCGCGAGTGGGTGCTCCGTCGCCCGCCGCTGGGTCACGTGCTCGCGACCGCGCACGACATGGCGCGCGAGCACCGCGTGCTGGCGGCGCTCGCCGACACCGACGTCCCGGTCGCGCGGCCGCTCGCCCTGTGCGAGGACGCCACCGTCAACGGCGCGCCCTTCTACGTGATGGAGTACCGCCCCGGCGTGGTCGTCCACGACCGGCTCCCGGCCGGCTACGCGGAGCGTCCCGAGGACCGCCGGCGCATCGGCGCCGCCCTCGTGAGCACGCTCGCGCGCCTCCACGCGATCGACGTCGCGGCGGTCGGCCTCGGCGACTTCGGCCGCCCCGACGGCTACCTCGAACGGCAGGTGCGCCGGTGGGCGACGCAGTGGGAGGGCAACAAGACGAGCGAGCTGCCGATCGTCGACGCGCTGCTCGCGCGCCTCGGCCGCGCCCTCCCGACCTCGCCCGCGCCGACCATCGTCCACGGCGACTATCGTCTCGGCAACGTCGCGCTCGATCCGGCCGACCCCGGCCGTATCGTCGCCGTCTTCGACTGGGAGATGGCGACCCTCGGCGATCCGCTCGCCGACCTGGGCTACCTCCTCATCTACTGGAGTGAGCCCGGCGACGCGCCGCTCGCCGGCGCGTTCTCGACCGCGACCGCCGCGCCAGGGTTCCCGAGCCGCGCCGAGATGGTGGAGGAGTACGCGCGGCGCAGCGGACGCGCCGTCGACGCGGTCGACTTCTACCAGGTGCTCGCGCTCACCAAGCTCGCCGTCATCAGCGAAGGCATCTACAAGCGCCACACGATCGGCAAGGACGTCGGAGCGACATCGCCCGCGCTGCGCGTGACGGCCGCCCTCGCCGAGCGCGCGCAGGCGATCGCCGACGCATCCCGCGACGCACGCCTCCGCTAGTTCTGGCCCAAGTAACGGCGAAGTCGACGCCCCAGGCCTTGAGTGGAGGACGCGGTGCCGGCGCTCTCTCTACCGTGGCCGCCGACGCGTCCCCGAACCGTTTCTTCGCGATGCCTTCGCGCGGACCTCGTCTGCCGCGCCGGCTTCGCCGGCCGCGGCATGGCGGTCGCGCGTACCACCCACGCCCCACTCTCGCCCCCGAGCCAAGACGGAGTCTTGGCTCGAAACCTCGACCTCGGCGCGTTTGGCGGCGTACCACGCGTCGAACTCCGGGCCTTCCCAGGCGCGGTGCAGCCCGCGCCGGTAGTGGTCGGCGTTTCGATGATACAGCCACGCGTTGAGACGATTCTCGCGCGACGAGTCGCGCGTCCGCACCACCTTCGCCGGCACGCCCGCGACGATCGACCCGGGCGGGATGATCGTCCCCTCCTTCACGAACGCGCCGCCGGCGACGATCGAGCCGCGGCCGATGACCGCGCCGTCCATCACCGTGGCG
>Ga0187894_10004112_pt1 | contig 15815 bp, 9 predicted proteins | sample GBC1701081metaG_FD_136650 | JGI IMG/M metagenome (GOLD analysis project Ga0187894, IMG submission 136650) | White microbial mat communities from a lava cave in the Kipuka Kanohina Cave System on the Island of Hawaii, USA - GBC170108-1 metaG ... | reverse complement strand
TAATGCTTCCAAGATAGAGATCGGCAACGAGAATTATCTCGGCATTCAACTTTGGTACAAGATCAATTACAAAGTTGTGCTGATTCAATGGAACAAGACAACCTCCTGCCCCCTCGATTATTAGCCCTTTGGCAGTTTGTGGCAAGTAAATATTTTTCATGTCAATCTGAACGCTATCAATTTTAGCCGAAGCGTGTGGTGAAGCAGGAGTATTTAAATAATAAGCCTCTGGATGAATGAAAACATCCGGTACAAGTTTGTTTACTGTTTCGGAATCTCTTGGCAACCCTGCCTGGATAGGTTTCCAATAATCATATCCGAGAGCTTCGCACAAAATAGCCGATACCAACGTTTTCCCGCTGTCAGTGTCTATACCGGTTACAAAGTAATTCATGGGTGAAATTAAAACTAAAGTTTTGAAAGGTGTTGCACGAGTTGTGTAATTTCTTCAGTCGTGTTAAACGTATGCAGGCAAATCCTTAAACGCTCACTCCCCTTTGCTACTGTTGGAGATAAAATTGGGCGAACATCAAATCCATCCTGCTGCAACTGCTCAGCAATTTTTTTTATATTTTCATTTCCCGGAACGATCACGCCTTGAATTTGTGTTTTACTTGAAAGTTTTTGAATTTTTATTTTTCCAGACTCAGTGTCAAAAATTCTGATTCGATCCTTTAGCTCTTTTTGAAGTTCAATGTGTTTTGATAAGTATTGAAAAGAGCAATCAATTGACGCTATACTGTGGGGAGCCATTGCTGTGGTAAAAATGAACGTGCGGGCAAAATTAATCAGGTAGTCGATTAGGTTCTGTGACCCTAACACACATGCCCCATGAACCCCCATGGCCTTACCGAAGGTGTAGATGCGAATTGGTATTTTTTTTTCCAGCCCCTGTGAAGCCGCAAAACCAGCTCCACCATTACCCATAATCCCAGTGCTGTGGGCTTCATCCAGAATAATGGTAGCGTCATATTTTTCTGCCAGTTCGATAAGCTCCTTTAACGGGCACAGATCTCCGTCCATTGAGTAAATGGATTCTACGGCAATAAAAATATTCCCTTGCGCCTTTTTAAGTCTTGCTTCCAAGTCGTTCAGATCGTTATGAAGAAATGGAAATCGGCTGGCGAGACTTAAGCGGGCTCCATCTCGAATGCAGGCGTGCGCTAGGTCATCATACAATATAGTGTCTCCTTTTTGAGGAATGGACGAAAGCACCCCCTGGTTGGCTGCGTAACCGGAATTAAAAATCAAAGCAGCTTCGGAGCTGAAAATGCCAGCTAACTTTTTTTCCACTTCCTCTGTGTATGGATTATTACCTGATAAGAGTCGTGAGCCCGTGGCACCATTTTGGTGTGGCAGACTTTCGGTCTTCTTTTTTATCAACTCAAATAAATCCTCTGACCGTCCCAATCCTAAATAATCGTTTGAAGTAAAGTCGATTAACGCAGGCAGGTTCCTCAACCTTCTCAGTGTATTTTCGTCCAGTCTTTTTTTAAGCTTTGACTTTAAAAATTTATTTAGCATCCGCTAAATATCTTCATTTTTAAGGAAACATCCTGTTCTCTTTCAGTGAAAGTGAACAGGATAGGTTCATTCGTAAATAAATGGCACCGCCTTTTGGTGAATACTATTGTGATGATTTATGAAGAAAAATGTTAAGCCCCACACCTATAACAAATTCGCCCAGTTTGCCTTCAAATTCGGTTTCATCATCTTCAAATTTGGCTGTTGTTTTTCTGTACATAAAACTTGGCTCAACGGATACATGATCGTTTAAAAAGAACGCGTATCCGATACCAAGTTTCCATTTTAACAGATTGGTATCCTCCTGTTCCGATTCATCATCGTACGAATATTTTTCAATCATTTTTCCAAAGGATATGTCACCCTGTACAAAGAATCCATTAGAAGCATAATAACGAAGAGCTGGCCCGAATGAATATTGAGTACTTGTTGACTTGGAGTCAGCATCCTTATCCTTATATGTTGTGGATGTCCAATCAGCAATTAATCCCACAACCATTCCATTACTTACAAAAGAACCAACGGTTGGTGTAAACGAGAATGAAGAGTAACCTTCTTCAGACTCGTCTGAACCATAGTATCCGGAATATTTGATTACAGCATTTCCAAAACTTAGCGCCATGCCACCCCCAACCATAGTGGATCCTTTTTGGAGTGCAGGCTGATAAGTTGATTGAGTGAAACTGGCGAGTGAAATAAGCATTGTCATGCTAAGCAGGAGAATTTTTTTTTGCTTATTTTTCATAATGGTTTGGGTTTAGTATTTAAACATGTATGTGGGCTACTTGATTTAAAAGCGCTCAAAAACTAAGACGTCAATGGGTAATAGTTTTTGTATGTAAAATTCCTCATAATATCCATGGCTGGTTAGTTCAAAAACTTCATTGACTAACACTTTTCTTTCAGATCAAAACTATACCTGAATTGAGCGTATTCAATTTCGTTCTCCGCAACGGAGGGTGTTAATATTACGGTTAAATGCAAATCATGATTTTGAAGCAGGATGATATTTGCATTTTTTGCAACTCACTTTTGAACTACATTTCTTTTTGGCGAAGAAGTCTAAACATTGTTATTGGATGTATGATTTATGCTACTGGGCAAGTAAGAATAGAACCTAATATTGTGTATGACTTTCAACCAAGCGATGTTTGAGAAAAGAATCAACTTCATCAGCATATGCTTAACATCACATAACTCTTACAACTATGAAAACGGGGAATAACCAATTTCTATTTCTATTTGTTGGATGGCCTAAATGTTGGTTACTTGTGCTGGCATTCATTGCAGCTTTTCAGTTTGCATCCTATGGCCAGAAAGTCAGCATGATTGATATCAAACTTTTGCTCTATGATGGTACCCAGTTGAAAGGGGTGTTGGGAAATCTGAATGATTCAACAGTTCAAATATTTGGTCGGCATAAAAAGCGTACATTCTTCGGAGTAAGAATACATTCAGATAGTAGCGAATTAAATGAAAGAATAGGAGTCGGCAAGATTAAATCAATCCACTTTAGAAGAAGTAATGCGCCCCAGATTGGAGTATGGGTTGGATTTGCTGTTGGTGGAATCGTAGCTATCGCTATCGGTAATCAGAGAGATGAATGTGAGGCTTCAATTTCCGGGGTAATCTGCGAACTAGATGAAGGGATGGATGAGGTCCTTCAACAACTTTTAGTATGGTCAGGCGGGGTTGGTCTGGGAGCATTTATTGGAATGCAGTACAAGCAAGTCGAGATTGCGGGGAGAAAAGAAGCGTTGGCAACGTTTCGGTCAAAAATGAATTCTAACAATAAATAGTCTTGAATGTTTGAGGACCCAATTGTTATAATTCTCTAATAAGACGTATAGGTAAAATATTAAGGCAATGAAAGAATATTTAGTAATTATCCTCATCATGATGTGTTGTTTTTCGGTTCTTTCTCAAGATGCATTTGAGTTTTATAATCGAGGAATGGAAATGGTTTATGAAAAGAAATATGATGAGGCCATTAACTTGTTTACGAGGGCCATTGAGCTTGAGCCCAACCATCCTAACATTCATTATGCATGGTATAATCGCGGACTTTCAAAGGCTTTCAATAAGAATTTTCAAGAGGCTATTATTGATTTTGATAGCGCTATTTCCAGGAAACCTGACTATTTGCTCGCTATCAATATGAGAGGCGTTTCAAAGAAGAATTTGAATGATTATGCCGGTGCTGTAAGAGATTATACCTTAATACTGGGAATTGATTCAACCTATACTGATGCTTTACAAAATAGGGCTGAAGCATTTAGGTTAAGTGGCCAAATCGAGAAAGCATGTCGTGATTGGAATAGAGCGAGTGCATTGGGGTCGGTTAATGCGATTCGCGCTATTAACCAGTTCTGCCTTAAGCCTAACGAAGATGAATTTGGTGTAATAAAGCGGTTAACTCTTATTTCCGAAAATCCCAAGTATGGATTCTCGAAGGAATATCCAATTAAGGTTGGCTCATTTACGGGCGGAGGCCCGCAAAGTCAGGAAGCTTATCTTAAGTTATTGCGCGATCCAAAAGGAAAGGAAATTCAATATAAAAGGATAGGAAGTTGTTGTCATTATGAAACTGAGAACGGATTAATGGGAATGGGTGTCCTTGACATATATGAAATCAAATACACTGAGCGTAATGGACAGGTAAAAAAAGCAGTAATCTATATTACGTTTTATGATTATGAAAAACCAAAAATCTTATATGGCTTTAAAACAATTTAAACTAAAATATTTATGTTATAATCTGGTCTCAATGGCTAACTCTTCGAAGAATTTAAGAAGTCGGATGGCGCAACTCCAAACTTTTCCTTAAAGCATTTAGCAAAATACGATAGGTTATTAAACCCAACCTGGTATGCAATATCCGATACATTACCTGCTCGTTGCGAAAGTAATGAGGCTGCTCTTTCTAGCCGGAGATTCCTGATTAATTCATTCGGTGTGTGACCTGTAAGTGCCTTTAATTTTCTATAGAGCTGCACCGAACTCATGGCTGCTTCATCGGCAAGAATCTCAACACTAAATGCTCCATCGCTAATATGGTATTCAATGGTGTTTTTTACTTTTTTAAGGAATCGATCCTCCATTGAATCTACTTCTATTTCAGTGGCTGATAGACTCAGTTGTTGAGAGAATTTTTGTTGTAGTTTTTTTCTACCCTCAATAAGGTTACGCACACGAACCTCAAGTTCCCGTGCATCAAATGGTTTAGCGATATAATCGTCCGCACCGGTATTTAATCCCTGCAGTTTTGATTCAATATCAGCCTTGGCTGTCAATAGTATGATAGGAATGTGACTTGTTTTTTCGCAGGCCTTCAGCTTCGAGCAAAGATTCAGGCCATCCATTTTTGGCATCATCAAATCTGAAATAATAAGATCGGGAACTCCTTCTAAGGCCATGGTAAGACCCATTTCTCCATCGTACCCTTCTGAAATTGAATAGTGATTACCAAAATTAGTTCGTAAGTAATATCGTAAATCAGCGTTATCCTCTACAATCAAAAGCTTCGGTAATTCAGTTTCTTCAGCAAAGATGGATGGCATCTCCTGTACTATTGGAAGATCCTGAACGGCAAGCAAAGGACGAGTTTGTTCGGCTGCCACAACTATTTCATGTGGTTTCAGATGGCCTGATCCAAGGGGAAGTTTTACAGAAAAACAACTCCCTTCATCTTTTAGACTTGTAACAGAAATTGATCCCTTATGAAGTTCTACCAGCTCTTTCGTTAATGCAAGGCCAATTCCAGAACCTTCATACTCGCGCGTACTGGAGGCATCAGCCTGGTAAAAGCGGTCAAATATTTTAGCCAGGTGTTCATGGGCCATACCTTTACCGCTGTCCCAAACCGCTATTTCTACGAAGCCATCTTTAAAATTTTCTGTTAATTCGTGTTGAGTAAGGGTAATCGTAATACTTCCTTTGTTAGGTGTAAATTTGAAGGCATTGGAAAGTAAGTTGGTGATGATTTTTTCGAGCTTATCGGGATCGAAAAACAGGGTAATTTCTTGATTACCAGAAATTGCAAAATCAATTTCCTTCGAATCGGCCATCGATGAAAATTGACTGGCGATTGAATTTATAAATGCATTCAAGGAGCCTTGGGAACATTTCAGGCTCAGGGTACCAGCCTCTATACGAGAAAGATCCAACAACTGATTAACCAAGGTGAGCAGCCGGGAAGCGTTGCGGTGCATGATGCTCAACTCAACTTTGTCGTTGGTGTCAAGGGTATTTTTTAACCGTTTTTCAATAGGGCTGAGAAGCAACGTAAGAGGCGTTCGGAACTCATGAGAGATATTGGCAAAGAAACGCGACTTGATGGTATCGAGTTCATGATATTTTTCGGCTTCAATTTCCTTTAGCCTCACGGCATTCTTTAATCTTTCACGCTTGACTACTTCATTTAATGCGATGCCAATAAAAAGAATGGATGCCAATGCATAGAGCAAGAAAGCCCACCAGGTTTTCCAGGGAGGAGGGAGGATGGTGATTTTAATGGAAGCTCCTTGTTCGTTCCATACACCATCATTATTTGAGGCTTTTACTCGAAAGGTGTAAGTGCCAGGATCAAGGTTGGTATACGAAACAGTATTATTATCTGCCCCAGCGCTAACCCAATGATTTTGAAATCCGATTAATTGATATTTGTATCTGTTGGCTTCTGGTTTTGAATAGTTTAATACATTGAATGAAAAAGACAATTCATTTTGAAAGTACTTCAGAATTAATTGATTGTTCCCAAGTGAGTCATTGCCTGCGTAAACAGGTCTATTTGTTTTTAATAAATGTATGGGAGGAACAATTGATTTCTTAACAAACTTTGTTGGATCAAAGGAGTGATAACCTGATAACGTAGCCAGGTAGATTATGCCGTTCTGACTAGCATAAATTGGAAAACTATTCATCCGATCACTGACTAACCCGTCACTCTTATAGTAATTTTGAATTTTATTAGATGCAGGGTCAACACAAATCAACCCTCGATGACTTGTTGCCCAAACGATACCCCGGTTGTCAATCGCTACATTGCTGATATTATTATCACAAAGGCCATCCTTTGTGCCAAATGCCCAATAGAGAGATGAAACTGACTTGGTTATTTTAATTCCAATTAATCCATTGCCTAACGAACCTAACCACATGTTGCCTTGTTGGTCTTTAGTAAGATTCATCACTTTCAGGGAACGCAGTTTCGAACCCTCTTGAATGTAATCATCCAGCTTTACAAGTTTACCAGTATCAGGATCAAGGAGCCGTATTCCTGCATGCGTTGCAACCCATATCACTCCATTATTATCTTCTTCCAGGTCATAAATTTTTAATTGCTGCGGAGAATTTTTAATCGAAACTATCTCACTTGTTAATTCTTTCCATTCTTGCTTTGTTGCATCAAACCTGAATATCCCATCCAGGTAGAAAGCCACCCATAAATTTCCGGATGAATCTTTAAATAATTTTGTTATGGAACTGCTTCGGTTGGGTAGCTGAAGATCATTTATTGGACCGGATATTTTATCATCCTTTATATTCATGTTATATAAACCATAGTTCGTGACAATCCATGTTTTACCGATCAGCGTATCATAAAAAAATGTATGCACACGCAGGTTCTTCATCTGTTTGGGAAAAGGGATGAGGGTAAATTTATTCGTTAGTTTATCAATCTTAAAAAGCTCATGATCAAGACTCATAAGCAGATGATGGCTGGTCTCGATGATAGCTGACACCCAGCCTTCCTCGGCCCCCTGTGGTCTTTTAAAAGGATGGTATGAGAAAAACTGAAGAAACGGATCTAGCTTGCAAATCGACCTGCTGCTGGTAAACCAGGTAATGCCTTCATTATCCTCATAAACATGCGTGATCCCTGGCTTGCTCAGTATAAAGTTGTGGTGTGTGGTGTCGGCAGGGAATGGTTTTAATTCGAGTGTTTTTTTATCAAGCTTATGAAGTGTTGTCGAGTTAACTAAAGAGCTTGTACAAACCCAGAGATGATCGTCATCGCATGCAGTTATCGTATTGATTGCGCAATAGATCGACCCACTTTCATATGATTTGATAGTCCAGGTTTTGTTGATTGGATTGTAACGAAAAATTTCACCAAAATTATTCCCTATCCAGAGCATACCATCGGAATCAACAAATATTCGTGTAAAACTCTTCCGTAAGTTTTTGAATTGATCTTCTGATTCGGGTTCTTCTAAGGGAGGGAGGTGTTCTGTAAATTTTTCAGTGCTCATTCTAAAACTAAAAAGACCATTGGCTCCAATCAGCCAGAGTAAATCAAGGTCTGATTTATCCTGCGCCAGATTGTGCACTGTATATTTATAAGGTTTTTCAGCACTATGAAAATCCGTCCAATTTTTGAATTGTCCGTTTCCAAGGTATAGGGAAAGTCCGGTTGTTGTGCCTACCCACAATCTTCCTTTAGAATCCTGAAGGGTTTGAGTAACTTCATTACTGGCAATCGAATTTATATTGTATGGGTCGTGTTCAAATCGTTCAAATTTTCGCGTTTCAGGATTGAATCGATTAAGACCCTGATTGGTAGAAACCCACAGGTACCCGTCACGGTCTTCCAGTACAAACGATACGTTATCATTGGAGATAGTGGTTGTGTCGGTAAAGGAATTTCTAAAGTTGTAAAAATTCTGTCCATCATATCGGATCAGTCCGTAATTCGAGCATATCCATATGAATCCTTTGGAGTCCTTTGTAAGATAAGACATGAATTCAGCGGTTAGACCTTCGTTCGGACCGAGGTGATTAAACGTTAAATCGCGTTGAGAATAAGATGCATAGCCTATAAGAAGAAGGACAATAAAAAGAAATTCTTTTTTCACAACGGTCAGTTATCTGGGGTTCAACTGTTTCTGTTTTGTGATATGCTTAATATAGAACTATTTCCCCCTCATCTTATCAATCGAATCCCACATCTCATTTGGTATACCTTCAAGGTGACTAAACTCGCCACCGTTTCGCAACCACTCGCCACCATCAATGGTTATCACTTCGCCATTCACGTATGCCGAATAATCAGAAATTAAATATGCAGCAAGGTTAGCGAGTTCCTGATGATCCCCAACACGCTTTAATGGAATTCGTTCGGCCGGATCAAATTTCTTCACAAGTTCACCTGGTAATAATCTGCTCCATGCACCTTCGGTAGGGAAAGGACCGGGTGCTATCGCATTACTTCTAATATTATACTTCGCCCACTCAACGGCTAACGATCGAGTTAGCGCGAGCACGCCAGCTTTACCACATGCTGATGGTACAACATAACCTGAGCCTGTCCAAGCGTATGTAGTTACGATATTTAAAAAAACTCCGGGCTGTTTCTTTGCAATCCAGTTTTTGCCTGCAGCCAGCGTGGTGTAGTAGGTTCCTTTCAAAACGATATCCACAACAATATCAAATGCGCGATGTGACAGTCGTTCCGTGGGACTAATAAAATTTCCGGCAGCATTGTTTAGTATACCATGTATTTGACCAAAGGTGTTTTCTGTTTCACGAAGAACATTTTCAATCTCTTCGTATTTTCTCACATCGCATGGAACGGCTAATACCTTGCCACCTGTTTCATTCATAAGTTCATCGGCCGTCTTTTGGATCACTTCCATTTTTCGGCTGGTGATTACAAGATTCGCACCCAGTTCGAGAAAGTATTTTCCCATCGAACGACCCAACCCTGTGCCGCCTCCGGTAATAATGATGGTTTTGTCTTTTAGCGAACCGGGTTTTAACATTCCTTCCATAGAGTATTGGATTGTTTAATAGATTGATGAACTGATTTTTAACTAAATGTGAAGTGAATTTACAATATTTGAGACAACTCGATGTTTAATGATGATTGCATACAATATTATTTTTACTTCCCCGTTTCTCTTTCACAAAGTACACCAGTGCCACGGTTGGAGTGGGTGAGTGATAGCACATACGTACTTCATCATACTACAATCACTTACCTGTTAGAATGAAAACCCTCTTCCTTTCTATTCTGCTTTTCGGTTTCTTTTTTGGTCATGCACAGAAGAAATATGTAGGGCCACCCAATAATGTTGATCGAGAATATGGCAATCCGAAGATGCCATGGATGGTTTCGCACCTCGCAGGTGCTAATAAGGAGAGACTTAAAAAGACGAACAAGAACTCAAAACACTTTATACTTGCTAAAGTATTATGCTTTCGCAAATTGTGTCGCATACAATCAGGTCACACTGCATCCCTCAGAGCAATTAGTTTTGATAAATTTAAGAAGAAGGTTGCGCACAATGCAAAGAAAGGTGTTTACAAAATGCCACCAGCTGATTCAGCAAAGCGTAAACCGGTTGTGATTCCAGTTGTGCCAGTTATTCGTGACACGATCAAGACTGAAACCGCCCCTCCGACAGTCAAAGCAGATAGTCTTATTGTGCTTGGTGCTGAGTTATTGTTTGAAACAAATAAGTCAACCTTGCGAGGTGAACATTTTGCGGCACTCAATTCTATTGTTGATTACTTGCTTTTGCATCCGGAACGGTTCGTGAAAATTTCAGGACACACAGATGATGTTGGAAGCACCGAACATAATCTTTCACTCTCTAAGAAACGAGCAGATGTAGTGGCCGAATATTTAGTTGGCAATGGTGTTGAGATTAATCGTGTTGAAACTTTCGGATTAGGCAATACTAAACCACTTGTACCCAATACAACCGATGAAGGCCGAAAGAAAAACAGGCGTGTTGAATTATTGATCCACCATGGACAGTAATGGTGCAAGACTTAATTGGAAAAGTTTAAGTTGATATTTTGAAGTTATCCGCGTGAGGGATAGAAGCGGATACCCCGCAGCGAAGGGTTGGATGGTGTGGAGAGCGAGGAGTAGTAGCGGATAGCCCGACCCGAGGCACGAGGGGCACGCCCACGAGAAATGTGTTGAAAGACTTTTTAATAAAGTCTTAATGCCATTGTCATAACTCTTAAGACTTTTTTCCGATATTTGTTAAACCATTTTTTAAACTCTATGAATAAGCTACTCCTTACAATCACTTTTTTATGCTTCCTCCTTTCATCCTGCATTGTTACTAAAAAGAAATACGATGACTTACTCGCACAGAAAGTGCGACTGGATGCCGAGGTCGCGGATCGGGATTCATTACTGGCAAAAACCAATATGGATTTGCAGAATCTTGATGAACGAGTAAAAAAACTCTCTTCTGACACAACTTCTTTAGGTCAGGATACACGCGCCACTTCTGCAAAGCTGGCAGCGATGGATAAAGAGTACAATCAACTCAGCAGTTATTATAAAAACCTGCTTACCAGCAGTGGTAAGCTGAATAGAGATATGGCTCAGCAGCAGGAGCAGTTATTGGCGATTCAGCAAAATTTAGAACGTACCCGTAAAACGAATGATTCGTTAAGTACCAGTTTGAATGAACGCGAAAGGAAAGTGCGCGAACTTGAGAATGTGATGGCCGCAAAAGATAAAGCAGTTCTGGATCTCAAGAACAATATCAGTAAAGCTTTGTTAAACTTTAAAGAAAATGACCTCACTGTAAATGTGAAGAATGGTAAAGTATATGTATCACTTGCTGAACAATTACTTTTTGCTTCTGGGAGTACAACGGTGGATGCAAAAGGTGTTTCAGCATTACAACAATTGGCTAAAGCGATTAAGGACCAACGCGATATTCACATCATGGTAGAGGGGCATACGGATAATGTTCCGATCTCCAAGAAATCGCAATACATGAATGACAACTGGGACTTAAGTGTGATGCGTGCCACCGCAATAACAAAAATCCTGACGAAGGCCGGAGTATCTCCTAATCAGGTTACAGCGGCAGGTAAGGGTGAATATGTTCCATTAGCTACCAACAATTCTGCTCAAAACAAGCAAAAGAACAGGAGAACCGAAATTATTATCACGCCAAACCTGGATGAGTTATTTAAGATTTTGGAAACCAATTAATATACATACTATGGCTAGAATATGGTTTATTATTGTTATCGTCATTGATGTTATCGCAATTCTGGATGTATGGAAAAGAGAATCCAGTAATGAGAAAAGACTTCTTTGGACAGTTATTATCCTCCTGCTTCCGGTTGTGGGGCCGCTTGCGTGGTATGCCATCAGCAGAAGGATAATCAAAATTTAAAATTAGGTAAAAAAAAGCCGTACTAACTTTACGTCCGGCTCGTATCGTATTCAGGGCATCTCTTATTTTTAATCAGCCAGAACTACAGCGTCTAAATTTTTTTGTTTAACAAGTGCATTAAATGCCGGTATATCCTCTTTAAAGATTTTGTTAAGCGCGTTCAGGTGTACATTAATTTCCGCTGTGATTTCATCCTTAAACGCTAATGCCTGAACTGTGGGTCGATTGTTCCCGGATCCTACAATAGAATTTAAGTGTGCTAATTTATTGTTTAACCGGATAGGAAAGTTAAGAGGATCCTGACCGCTTTTATTTTTGGTTTGGTACAAGGCTTCTTCAATCGTCTTCATCTTATCCTGAATGGATTTAGCCATATCCAATACTTCTTTCATACCAGCCTGACCGGAAGGCAAGTCATCTTTTTTATCTTTTACCGGTTCAATAGCCCGATTAATCTGATCTCGGGCCTGTCGGATTTTCTTGATAGCATTATGGGTCTCGCTCATTTTAGCGAGTACTTCCTGCAGAAAATCAAATTGAGCCTTCATGTCATCATGAGCTGCCGTACTCCGTGGGTCTTTTAAAATCTCAAAATCAGCCTCCTGGGATTTTTCATTTACAGTCAACCGTACCTTATAATTTCCAGGAAGGGTACGCGGTCCAGTAAGTGAAGCAGCCCATAAAATTATTCCATCGAACCGATCTGCATCTGGGTAACGCATGTTCCAGCTAAACCGGTTCATGCCTTGTAGTTTTAGTGACAGTTTTTCTTCTTTATTTTTCAGGTCAGGTTTAGTAGAAAATTTCTTAATCAATTTTCCATCTGGTTCCAAAAATTCAAGAGTTACCTTAGTGTTGAGTGTATCTTTAACGAAGAAGTGTACCATCACACCGCCCGGGTGGTTTTGACCAACGGTTCTGGAAAGCCGGCCAAAAGAAGCTACCGAACCCATTCGGTAGCTTGGCATTGGTTTAAAGAGAGTAAAGTCGGATGAAGTAATCTGGTCATTGAGTTGATGCAATGGTGTTAGATCGTCAATGATCCAGAAACTGCGACCCTGCGTAGCGGCAACAAGGTTGTCGTTTTTAATGGTTAAATCTGTGATAGGTACAATTGGTAAATTTAATTGAAATGCCTTCCAACTGGCTCCGTCATCAAAAGAAATGTACATTCCGGTTTCGGTGCCAGCGTATAGAAGCCCCTTCCTTTTTGGATCGGCACGTAGTACACGGGTGAAATGATCAGCCTTAATTCCTTCGGTGATCTTAGTCCATGTTTTACCATAATCTTTCGACTTGTATAAATAAGGGCGATAATCCCCGGATTTGTACCGGGTTCCGGCAATATAAATTCCGCCTTTCGCGAATGGATCAAACTCTACGCTGTTAATCATGGTGAATTCAGGCATATCTTTTGGCGTAACCTTGTTCCAGGTTTTTCCCCCATCGGTGGTGGCATGAACCAGGCCATCATCTGAGCCGGTTACAATAAAATCTTTTTCATAAGGAGATTCCCCTGCCGCGAAGATGGTGCAGTAATATTCAACACTGGTATTGTCTTTTGTAATAGGTCCACCTGATGGTCCGAGCTTACTTTTATCGTTGAGCGTTAAATCCGGGCTGATAGTTTCCCACGATTGCCCACCGTTGCTTGAGGCATGCACATGGTTGGAGGTTGTATATAATTTATTTGGGTCGTGTGGAGAAAAGAAAATAGGGAAATTCCATTGAAACCGATACTTCATATCTTCCGCGCCATGTCCCATGGGATTGTTCGGCCAAACATTTACTGCCCGGTTCTCTCCGGTTTTGTGATTTTGCATTTCAAGAAGCCCTCCGTAATTTCCTCCATATACTATGTCAGGATTAGCCGGGTTCGGTGCGATGTGTCCACTTTCACTTCCGGCCGTTTCTTCCCAATCTCGCTCGGTTATTGCAAATCCATCGGTACGATGCGCAATTCGAACGGTGCTGTTATCCTGCTGTGCTCCATAAATGCGGTATGGAAAATGGTTGTCGGTTACAACCCGATAAAATTGTGCAGTTGGTTGATTGTTGTATGGGCTCCAGTTATCCCCACCGTCAAAACTTATTTGAGCTCCACCGTCATCTGCTATAATCATCCGCTGATTATCTTCCGGGGCAACCCATAAATCATGATGGTCACCGTGCGGAGCGTTAAATGATTGGAATGTTTTGCCTCCGTCTTTTGAGCGATGGTACGACACATTGAGTACATACACCATGTCTTCATCTTTTGTATCGGCAAAAATGCGGGTATAATACCATGCACGTTGTCGCAAATTTCTGTCATCATTCATCTTTTGCCAGGTTTTCCCAGCGTCATCTGAACGATAGACGCCTCCTTTGTCATTTTCTATAATGGCATATACCCGATTTGAATTCACGGGCGATACTGTAACGCCAACGATGCCCCATGTTCCTTTTGGTAATCCTTCATGTGTTGTAATGTTCGCCCAGGTCTCACCACCATCTATACTTTTCCATAACGCTGATCCATCGCCACCGCTTTCCAAACTATAAGGTGTTCTCCTGATTCTCCAGGTTGAGGCATACATGATTCGTGGATTGTTCGGATCGAGAATTAAGTCTACGGCACCCGCATCGGCATTTGCAAAAAGAACACGCTTCCAGTTTTTGCCACCATCTTCTGACTTATAAACACCACGTTCTTCTGAAGATTTAAAAAGGTCGCCCATGACTGCAGCATACACCAGGTCGGGGTTTTTGGGATGAATGCGAATTCGGGAAACGTGTCGTGAATCCTTTAAACCGATAAACGTCCATGTCTTACCTGCATCTTGTGATTTCCACATTCCGTAACCATACGAAACATTTCCACGAACAGTTTTCTCTCCGCCACCCACGTAAATCACGTTGTTGTCCCACTCACTCACGGCCACGGCACCTATTGAGCCGCCAAAAAATCCGTCAGAAATATTCTCCCACGTGTTACCCGCATCCGTGGTGCGCCACACACCACCTCCGGTGGCACCGAAATAAAACAAGTTTGCTTTACCGCTAACACCTGTAACAGCTGCCGAACGGCCCCCGCGGTAAGGGCCAATGCTCCTCCATTCTAACGCGTTATAAAATTTTTCATCATAGGTGAGGGTGGCTTTTTGAGTAGCAGCAGAAGATTTTTTCTGAGCCACAGTTCCGGTAAGGGATAATGCTCCAGACAGAAACAGTACAACTATTCTTTTCATAGGTTAGGTTATTTGAAAGATGAGATTACAAGGAAGTTATTAATTGTTTATATAAATTTCTATAAGTGGCAAATTCTGTTTTTTGCTTTCATCAAAGTCATCTATTTTAACACAATTTTAAAACCCATGGAAAGCGGAGATTTTCGAAAACTGGTAAGTATACCTGTGATTGTAGCGGCCCTTGGCTACTTTGTAGACATCTATGATCTTTTGCTTTTTAGCATTGTACGGATTACCAGCCTGAAATCTCTTGGAGTGACAGATGAACAATTGCTGAGCCAGGGAATTTTTTTGATTAACTCACAAATGGCAGGATTGCTGGTAGGAGGAATTATTTGGGGAATACTGGGCGACAAGAGGGGGCGTTTATCTGTTTTGTTTGGCTCCATATTATTGTACTCACTTGCCAACATCGCCAACGGATTTGTTACCACCGTAGATCAATATGCGTTGCTTCGGTTTATTGCCGGTGTTGGATTAGCCGGGGAATTAGGAGCAGGAATTACACTGGTTTCAGAAGTGCTGCCTACCCGGTTAAGAGGATATGGAACTGCTATTGTGGCCAGTGTGGGATTGTTGGGGGCGGTAGCCGCTAACTTTGTAGCCCGGGAATTTAATTGGCAGGTTTCTTACTTCATCGGGGGAGGCTTAGGATTGCTTTTGCTAATCGCCCGTGTGAGCGTTCTTGAATCTGGAATTTTTTTAAAGCTAAAGGAACAAACTATCGAGCGTGGAAACTTCTTCATGCTCTTTACCAATCGCGACAGGCTCAAGCGTTTTCTCAGTTGTATTTTTATCGGCTTGCCAATCTGGTTTGTGATTGGAATCCTGATTACGTTTTCACATGAACTTGCGCCTGCCATTGGTTTTACTGAACCTATTGTTGTTGGCGATGCTGTGATGT
>Ga0187894_10004111_pt1 | contig 15816 bp, 16 predicted proteins | sample GBC1701081metaG_FD_136650 | JGI IMG/M metagenome (GOLD analysis project Ga0187894, IMG submission 136650) | White microbial mat communities from a lava cave in the Kipuka Kanohina Cave System on the Island of Hawaii, USA - GBC170108-1 metaG ... | reverse complement strand
TGCGTCTTTGCGTGAGATAAAAGAATTTTTTTCACGCAAAGCCGCAAAGGACGCAAAGGAAGAAAAAGAGGATGAAAACTCCTATTGCGTAATCTGGGTTTTAATCACAGAGTTCACGAAGGCAGGACACAAAGGGCGTGAGGGCGCCGGAGAGGTTGTATTGGTATCCCATTGAACGAACCGTCGCGGTGCTGATCGTGTTTGTTGATTCGCGCTTACTCAGGCGGGCCGGAGCAGCCGGCGCCCATTAGTGCGGGTTGTTTTGTGCTGATGATCGGGTAATTTTCGGCGTCTTTATTTTTTTCGAGCCAGTCCATGTATTCTTCGGGCACGGACATGTCGGAGAAGATGGCTTCGACTGGGCATTCGGGCAGGCATGCGTCGCAGTCGATGCAGGTGTCGGGGTTGATGAGCAGGCGGTCGGGCGTTTCGTGAAAGGCTTCGACGGGGCAAACGGCGGCGCAGTCGGTGTATTTGCAGTCTATGCAAGGCGTTGTCGTAATATAGGTCATACTTACTAAACTTCGGCTCGCGGAGCCAAACTAAAACCGTAATATCCGCGACTTGAGTTGTCAAATCAAAGTGTCGGTAGTCCGACTGTGGTCTCGAATTACTCCGTGCCCTTTGTGTCCGGACTTTGTGAACTCCGTGATTAGGGAGGAAGTATCACAAAGGGCACGAAGCGAGGACACAAAGGGCGCAAAAGAAAACTCACTCGGGCTACGGACATCTGGCTTTCGGCAAATCGAGTGCAGGTGATAAAATGCCTTTTAATTTCTGAGGAAAACGGATGAAAAATATCAAAGCTGAACGTGATCTGTCGCTCGATTTTCTGCGCGTCTGCGAAGCCGCCGCCATCGAATCGGCCAAAACAATGGGACAGGGCGACCGCAAATACAGCGACCACGTCGCCGTCGAAGCGATGCGCGAGGTAATGGACACCGTCCCGATGCGCGGCCGCATCGTCATCGGCGAGGGCGAACGCGACGAGGCGCCGATGCTCTACATCGGCGAAGAATTGGGCGGCGGCATCTTTTCGGATGAAGCACGCAGCGAATTTCCCGAGGTCGATATCGCGGTCGATCCGCTCGAAGGCACCAACTTGTGTGCGCTTGGCGCCAACAACGCGATCGCCGTGCTCGCAGCTGCCGAACGCGGCGGGTTGCTCTACGCGCCGGATATTTACATGGACAAGATCGTCGTCGGCCCATCGTGTCGCGGCTCGATCGACATCGACGCACCGGTCGAAGAAAATCTGAAGAACATCGCGCGTCGTTTGGGACGCGACGTCGATGACCTGACCGTCATCTGTCTCGATCGTTCGCGTCACAAAAAACTCGTTGAAGATGTTCGAGCTACGGGCGCGCGAATTCGTCTTATCTCCGACGGTGATCTTTCGGCGGGGATTTCGGCTGCGGTCGCGGGCACAAACATTCACGCGTTGATGGGCATCGGCGGCGCTCCCGAAGGCGTCATCACCGCCGCCGCGATGAAGTGTCTTAACGGAGAGATTTTGGCAAAACTTGTTTGGGATCCGAAAAGACTCGGCGTCGATAAAGATAAAGTTCCGTCAGAAGAGGTCGTAATGGCCCGCCTCAACGAGATGGGCATCACCGACCCAAACAAAATTTACGACACGAACGATCTTGCACCGGGCAAGAAAATAATCTTCGCCGCCACCGGCGTGACCGACGGCGCTCTGCTTCGCGGCGTGAGATTCTTCGGCTCGGGCAAACGAACGCACTCGGTCGTGATGACGACTGACAGCAAGAGCATCCGCTTCGTCGATACCGTGCATGTTGAAGGCGGCCCCGACGCGGTCATCAGATTTTAGGTTTTTACTGTAAATATAGGTTTATTCTCCGTTTTGAATTCATGTGGCCACAGCCACGGAGTGTTGAACATGGAATCGAAGTCATACGTTCTCGATTTTAGCGAAGTCAGTGCCGACGATGTTGCGCTTGTCGGCGGAAAGTGCGCGAGCTTGGGCGAGCTTTTTCGCGAATTGACGCAGCAGGGCGTGCATGCCGTCGATGGATTTTCGACGACGAGCCACGCGTACGAGCTTTTACTCGAAACAGACGGCCTGCGTGACAAACTCAAAAAATTATTAAAGGGACTCAACATTGACAATCTCGACGAACTTGCTCGCGTCGGCGAAGAAGCTCGTCGGCTAATGCTCGAAACACCGTTTCCATCTGAGGTCGAGGCCGCGATCATCGACGCTCAGGCTCGGCTTGGCGAGCGAATCGGCAAAAAATCGTTCGAGGTCGCCGTAAGATCGTCGGCGACGGCCGAAGACCTGCCCGATGCCAGTTTTGCCGGTCAACAGGACACGATACTTAATGTCAAAGGCGAAGCACATCTGATCGAGGCGTGCCACCAATGTTACGCATCGCTTTGGACCAACCGCGCGATCTCATACAGAACGACGAAGGGCTTTGACCATTTTGACGTCGCATTATCGATTGGAATTCAGCCGATGGTTCGCTCTGACATTGCGGCGTCGGGCGTGATGTTCACGCTCGATACCGAGAGCGGGTTTCGTGACGTAGTCGTGATAAACGGCGCGTGGGGTTTGGGCGAAGCTGTCGTGCAGGGAATGGCGACGCCGGATGAGTGGATCGTCTTCAAACCGACGCTAAAGCTGGGCTTTCGTCCGATCGTGACGCGAAAGCTTGGCGTCAAAGAAGTCAAAATGGTCTTTGCCGATGACGGCTCAGGCACGCAGGTGCGAGATGTCGTCGAATCGCAGCGAAATCGTTTTTGCCTTGCAGGATTCGAGGTTTTGCAGCTTGCCGAGTGGGCTTGCGCTATCGAAGATCATTATTCAAAACGAGCAGGCCATAGCCAGCCGATGGACATCGAATGGGCAAAAGACGGCATAACGGGCGAACTTTTTATACTACAGGCGCGTCCCGAAACCGTTCACGCGCGTAAAGAGAACAATTTTATTGAAAAGTATAAATTGACCGGAACACACGGTGCCCCGCTTGCAACCGGCGTCGCCGTCGGTGAAAAGATCGGCCACGGCACGGCTCATGTTTTGATGGATCCTTCAAAGCTCAATACTTTTCAGCAAGGCGAGATACTTGTCACCTCGATGACCGATCCGGCGTGGGAGCCGATAATGAAACGCGCCAGCGCCATCGTGACCGACCGCGGCGGACGCACATGCCACAGCGCGATCATCAGCCGCGAACTCGGCATTCCGTGCATCGTCGGCACGGGCGACGCAACTGAAAAGATTCGCAACGTCTCGCCGATCACCGTGTCGTGCGCCGAGGGCGAACGCGGCAATATCTATTACGGCAAGATCGATTTTAAGGTCGAAAAGCAGAAAATTTCGCAGAAAGAGCGCCCGCAAACCCAGATCATGATGAATGTCGGCGACCCGGACCACGCTTTCGCCGTCTCTCGGCTGCCGAACGACGGCGTCGGTCTCGCGCGACTCGAATTCATCATCAACAATCACATCGGCATTCACCCGATGGCGCTCATAAATTATCCAAATCTGAAAAATCGCGCCGATGTCGAGGCAATTTCGAAACGTGTTTTGGAAGAAGATCCGAAAGAGTTTTTTGCCCGCGCGCTTGCCGAGGGCGTGGGCCGCATCGCGGCGGCATTTTACCCAAAACCGGTGATCGTGCGAATGTCGGATTTCAAATCTAACGAGTACGCGATGCTGATCGGCGGCAAGGAATTTGAGCCGGTCGAGGAAAATCCGATGATCGGTTTTCGCGGCGCGTCACGATATTACGACGAGCGATATCGCGCCGGCTTTCGGCTCGAATGTCTCGCGTTGCTGCGTGCTCGTGAAGACATGGGGCTGACAAATATCAAGCCGATGATACCGTTTTGCCGCACGGTCGAAGAGGGCGAACGCGTTATCGCGCTGATGGCCGAATACGGTCTAGTGCAGGGCGAAAACGATCTTGAAATTTACGCAATGTGCGAACTGCCGGCGAACGTCGTCTTTGCTGACGAGTTTCTCAAGGTTTTCGACGGCTATTCGATCGGCTCGAACGATCTGACGCAGCTCGCTCTCGGCCTCGACCGCGACAGCGAGATGGTTGCGCATCTGTTTGACGAGCGAAACGGAGCGGTCGAAAAAATGGTGGCGATGGCCATCGATGCGGCAAAGCGCAACAACAAAAAGATCGGCATCTGCGGCCAGGCGCCGTCGGATTATCCTGAGTTTGCCGACTTTTTGGTCGAGCGCGGCATAAATTCGATCTCGCTAAATCCGGACACCGTTCTGCAAACAACCACTCACATTCTCGAAACTGAGAAAACACTCAGCACAGGCAAAACTAAACTCAGAGCGGTTAAATAACCTGAACCTACTTTTCGTAGGGCTTTACCTGCTCGGCGATCTTCGCTTTGTCGCCGACGACAACGATCGCCATTTTATCTTCGACAAGATATTTCTTCGCCATCTCTTGCACGTCTGCGGCGGTCACGGCGGAAAGCTTCTGAACATAACTGTCGAGAAAATCTTTACCGACCTCGTTGTAATTCATGCTTTCGAGCTGTCCGATGACCCCCGTTCGTGCCGAATTTTGCAGAACATAAAGTCCGATCAGGTAACTTTTAATGCCGTTCAGCTCAGTTTCGCCGACCGGTTCGTTACGCATTCTGTTTATTTCGAAAAGAATTTCTTTTATCGACGCGCCGGTGAATTGCGTTGTCACGTCAGCGTTCTGCACCCAATAACCGGTTTTGTATCGGTTCCACAAAAAGCTGCCGGGCGAATACGTGTAACCTTTGTTCTCGCGGATGTTCGCCGTGATGCGCGAGCCGAACGAACCGGCGAGTATCGAGTCCATCACGACAAACTTTGCGTAATCAGGATCAGAAAACGCCGGGCCGGGCATGCCGAGATAGATCGTTGATTGCGGCGAGTCGGGGCGGTCGATCATCGCGAACGAGCGTTTCGCATTTATCGTCGGGACGTTGCGCGTCGCCGTGGTGCCGCGTTTCCACCCGCCGAATCCCTTGCTGATCGCGTTCTTAACGGCGAGCCTATCGAATTTACCGACAACGTAAAGATGCGTGCGCGCTCCGCCGTAAAACTGCGCGTAAAAGTTGCGAACGTCGTCGAGCGTGTAGCCCTTGACCTCGTCGTCGGTCGGGTTGATCTGTGCGTAAGGATGACCGGCGAAGATCACTTCGCGAAACTTCGACCAAGCCTGATTGCCGGCCTGTGTGCGTGCGACCGCAAGCGCGCGAAGTTTGTTCGCACGTATGAGTTCGAGGTCAGCGGCTTTGAAGTTCGGATTTTGCAGCACGTCTGCCAACAACGCGGCAAACTGCGCTCCGAATTCGGTCAAAACCTCGCCGGATATATTCGTGCTGTCAGTGCCGGTGCTAATAAAGAGCCCGCCGCCCATCTCGGCGATTTCGCGTGCGATCTGATCGGCCGTGCGCGTTTGCGTTCCTTCTTTCAGCATCGCGCCGACAGTTTCGGAAATTGCTTTTTTGCCTTTAGCGTCGTCCTTTGTTCCGGCATAAACAACGGCTTGAAACGCGACTTTCGGCACCGAGCCGTAAGGCACGAGCGTCACTCTCATTCCGTTCGGCAGCGTGTAAACTTCCTGCTCGGGAAAGACGAAAGCCTTTGGCTGACCGCCTGCGGGCGGAGTTTGTTTTTGCGCGAGAAGATCGCCCGCGAAACAGGCGAAGCACATGAAAGTTAAAACAATGAAATTTTTAAAATTTAGATTTTTACTTTTAACTTGAAACATCTTATTTGCCCTCCGCTTTTAGAATGACCGTCGTGCGGTTTGTGCTGCGAAGGTATTCTTTCGCGGTTTTTTTGATGAGCGCCGGCGTGACGCGGCGGAAATTCGCTTCGATCTGATTTATCTTTTGCGGGTTGTCGTCAAATATCGCAAAACACGCGAGCAGATCGGCGCGGCCAAAGCCGCCAAACTGCGTCATCGTGTCGTAAAGCCCCGAACGCAATTTCACGATCGCCCGATTGATGTCCTTTTGCGAAACTTCTTTTTCCTGCAAATTGGCGACGACCGAATCGAGCGATCTCGTAATGTCAGCCGCGCTGAATTTGTCGTCGTGGATCAGGCTGATGTCGAATAGCATCGGGCCGTTGTAGTTGAACATATTGCCAAGTCCCGAGTTGATGCCGCCGCCGACTCCGCCGGCGAATCCGCGATCCTTTACAAATTCTTTGTAAAGCAAACTGTCCTCGCCCTGCAGCATGATCTGATCGATCAAACCCATCGCGTAATATTCCGGCGTTCCGCGCTCGGGCATCTTGTAGCCGAACGCGACGCCGGGTTTATTCGCGAGCTTGTCGGATTTAGTAACGGTCTTTTCCTTTGTCTGACGCGGTTCGCTGATATCTGGAATTTTGTCGGGCGTCTGCGCCGGAATGTCTGCGAAATATTTTTGTATCCAGGTTCGTGCGTCGCGTTCGTTAAAGTCGCCGGTGACGACGAGAACGGCATTCTTTGGCGAATAATATTTGTCGAAGAATGTTTTTGCGTCCGCCATCGTCGCGGCTTCGATGTCTTCGAGTTCGCCGTAAAAGTTGTGCGAGTTATACCAATTTGTAAACGCCGCCATCGGCAGATCGATCCACGGAAAACCGCCGTAAGGCTGGTTGAGGACGTTGACTTTTACTTCGTTACCGACGACGCCTTGTTGGTTCTTCAAATTGTCATCGGTGATGTCGAGTCCGCGCATTCGGTCGGCCTCGGCCCAGAGGAGCGTCTCGACTTTGTGCGACGGGACGACTGCAAAGTAATTTGTAAAATCAAACCGCGTCGAGCCGTTCAGCACGCCGCCGTTCGATTCGACGAGCCTGATGTATTCCATCTTGCCGAGATTTTTCGAGCCTTGAAACATCAGATGCTCAAAAAGATGCGCAAAACCCGTGCGATCGCGCGGCTCGATGCGAAAACCGATGTTGTAATAGACCGCGATCGTCGCGAGCGGCGCGCTGCGTTCGGGCGATAAAACTACCTTAAGCCCGTTGCCCAATTTGTAATAAGTGACCGGCACACTGATGCCGGCTTGCGGTTTCGCCTTTTGCGCCTGCGTCGTCACGCCGAGCGACAACATCATCGACATCACAAACAAACTGGCCGCACTTCTTTTAATTAAAGTTCGCATAAATTTACTTTTTACTAAGTTGTTAGAGAACAAATCTTGTCATTATACGTGGGCTTGCACATAATTGTTTTTACTATTATGAATACGACCGCTGACGGCTACAACTCTCAAACTGTGATTTCAGTGATGCGTCGGCAAGCTTGGAAAGTGTGGGCGGTCGGTCTCGCGGTCGTGTTCGTGTGGGTCTTTGCAATTTTGGTCGCACCGCTTGCAAAGGCAAACGGTCTCGTCGTTTTATCGTCGCCGATCTATCATTTCTTCAGTTTTATCTGTCATCAACAGGCAGAGCGCTCATTTCATGTCGCGGGCGAGCAGTTCGGCGTTTGCTCGCGTTGTTTCGGGGTTTATTTTGGGCTGTTATCTGGTTTTGCAGTTTATCCACTTTGGCGAAACATCGGCGAGATCGAACCGCTGCCGCGAATTTGGCTGTTTCTGTCGTTGGTTCCGATTACGATCGACTGGTCGCTTACGATGTTTGGGATTTGGGAAAATACACGCTTGTCGCGGTTCGGCACGGGTCTTTTACTTGGCATCGCGTGCGCGACATTTATTATTCCGGCCATTATAGAAATCGCTCGTAATTTAACAACTAGGAAACTCTGACCTTTGCGTTCTTTGCGTCTTTGCGTGAAAAAATCTTTCTCACGCAAAGACGCAAAGAACGCAAAGAAAACCATGCGAACTTTCATTGACTCAAGCTCGTAAACAGAGCAAGATTTGAGTATGCGTTTTACCAGAGAATCGGTAGTCGAACACGCGAAACGCGACCTCGCCAAACGTTTAAAGATCGCACCCGACAAGATCGACGAAAACGGCATTGTCGATAGAGAGTTCGCAGACATGTCGCTCGGTGCGCCGGAAAAAGACGAAATGGCCGCGCAGATGATCGCTGACGGCTGGCAGATCACGCTCACGGCGGACGGCAAAGCTTACGAGTATCGCGGCGACAAATATCAGCTGCGGCTGCACAACTTTCGCGGGACAAATTACGTCATAAAAACATAGATTTAGGAGCAGTATCATGAATCGCAATAATATCTGGATACACGTCGGACTCGCCACAGTGCTTATTGTTTTTGCAGCGGTTTTGGGTCAGATCGAGCGGTGGAAAACGGCGCTGAACACACCTAGCGAAACGCGCGCGATAAAACGACTCGAGGAAAAAAAACTCGCATCAGTTACTTGGAAAACATCGCCCGAAGTGATCGTGCGTTTCAAACCCGGCGTCACCATCGAGCAGATTCGCGCGATCGCGAGCGCAAATCACGACACGCTGTCCGACGAGATCGAATCCGTCAATGGTTTGGCTGTCATCGACGATCTCGATAATGCGCCCGCGCAATCTGTCGTCGCACAATACTCGGCAATGAGCAATGTCGCGTATGCCGAACCGAATTACGAAATAAAGCTCGACGATCCGATTCAAAAGGTCGAGACGCGCGATGGTTTGTATCGCGAATCTGCCGCCGACGCGCCAAACGATCCGCTTTTCAACGAGCAATGGGCGCTCAATAATTCTGGTGCGGACGGCGGAACGGAGCGCGCCGATCTTGACGCGTTAAAGGCTTGGGAGACGACAAAGGGCAGCGATGAAGTTGTCGTCGCGGTGCTCGACAGCGGCGTCGATTACACGCACGTCGATCTAGTCAGCAATATGTGGAAGCGGCCTGCGAATGTTCCGGCATATACTGACGACGAGCTTGGCAGCTTCAACGACATTAACGGTTACGACGGAACAGCGGGAGATGCCGAAATTCGCGACCCGATGGACGACAACGGTCACGGCACCCATTGCGCCGGAATTATCGGCGCCGAAGGCGATAACGGCGAAGGCATCGCGGGCATAAATTGGAAGGTCAAGATCATGCCGCTCAAGTTTCTCGGTCGCGGCGGTTTTGGTTCGACGAACGATGCCATTGAGGCGATCAACTATGCGATAGATCGTAAAAAGAACGGCGTGAATGTTCGCATCATCAGCGCGAGTTGGGGTTCGACGTCGAAATCTAAAGCGCTCGAAGATACGATTCGCGCAGCGGGTGATGCGGGAATTTTATTTGTCGCCGCCGCAGGTAACGACGGCTCAGACAACGACCGTCGTCCGCATTACCCGTCAAATTACGATCTGCCAAACGTCATCAGCGTTGCGGCGCTTGATCGCACCGATCATCTCGCGTCGTTCTCAAACTTCGGCGTAAAAACCGTTCACGTCGCGGCACCGGGCAAGGCGATCGTCTCGACATGGCTTGGCGGTGATTATCGTGAAGCATCTGGCACGTCGATGGCGACGCCGTATGTTTCAGGCGTGGCCGCGCTCATCATCGCAAACGAACCGCGCATCTCGATGAAAAATTTACGCGAGCGTATTATCAAAACTGCTGACAAACTTGAATCACTCGAAGGCAAAGTCGTGAGCGGCGGCCGCATCTGCGCCGCCAACTCGCTCGGCAATATCGTCAAGTCGCACACGCATGACTAAATGGAATAGCGGCTAACCGACATCGTTAAAATTTCGCCAAAATTACTAACCCCCATCTAAACAAAAGCCTTGTAAACACAGAGCTTTTTCTTTTTGGCACGGTCGTTGCTAAATTCCGTCCCGGAGCAATGGCCAACTCATTGCCCTGAATTTATTAATTGGGAGACTTGCAATGAACAGAATCAAAAATTTTATAGCAATCGCGGCATTTTCTTTACTCGTTTTGGGTTTGCCGGCCATCGCTTCAGCACAGTGGCGCGACCGCGACGATGACGATTACAATCGTCGCAACGGTGGTTACAACAACGGACAATATGGCAATTACGGCAACATGAGCTCGACGATTCGCAATCTGAAAAATCGCACAAAAGATTTTCAACGTGAAGTCGATCGCGACCTCGACCGCAGTCGCTACAACAACACGTATCAGGAAGACGAGGTCAACGATCTTGTGAAAGATTTTCGCAACGCCGTTAATGATCTCGACAACAACGACCGGCAGAATTCGAACGAAGTTAATCGCGTTCTCAATCTTGGCCGTCAGGTTGACAACGTAATGTATCGTCTGCGTCTCGGCTACAACAGCGAGAATCTTTGGCAAACGATTCGCCGCGATCTCGACGTTCTTGGTAATAACGGTTACAACAACCGCAACAACCGTCGCAATCGCGGTAACGGTCGTTGGGGTCAGGGCGGCGTCAACAAACCGAGTTGGTGGCCGTTCTAACAAACTTATAAATAATTTTTCGTGGCCTGGGTCTTTGATGATTCAGGCCTTTTTGTTTGTGTTACGGTGAGAGCAGGTTTACATTTAGACAATGCCCGGAACGCTCTATCTCGTCGCAACGCCGATCGGCAATTTGCAAGATGTCAGCTTTCGCGCGCTCGAAACTTTGCGCTCCGTCGATCTCATCGCGTGCGAAGATACGCGTCACACTCTCAAATTGCTCAATCACTTTCGCGTCTCGAACCGACTTGTGAGTTATCACGATCACAACGAACACGAACGTGCCGAAGAGCTCGCCGATCGTCTGCTCAAATGCGAATCGGTCGCCGTCGTGTCCGATGCAGGAACGCCGGGTGTTTGTGATCCGGGTTTTCGCATCGTGCAGCGTGCGATCGAGATCGGAGCGGATGTCGTTACGATTCCCGGAGCCGTCGCTTTTGTTGCCGCGGTTACAGCGTCAGGTTTGGCAACGGACGCGATATTTTTTGGCGGCTTTCTGCCGTCGAAAAAAGGAGAGCGTCGTCGTCGTCTCGAAGAAGTGCGCGAAACACCGGCGACCCTCGTCTTTTACGAGACGCCGCATCGTCTCGGTAAATCGCTCGCCGACTGCGCCGACATTCTCGGCGATCGCAATGTAGCCGTTGCCCGCGAACTCACAAAGTTGCACGAAGAAATCGCTCGCGGCTCACTCACCGAGCTTGCCAGGCGATTTGCGCTGAAAAATGTGAAGGGTGAGATCGTGCTTGTTATCGACCGAGCGTCGCCGAAACCGGCTGACAAGCCAACTGTAAAATCAGTATCAAAACGAGTTAAAGCCCTGGAAAAAGAAGGTCTTGATTCAAAGTCGGCGCTCAAAAAAGCTGCGAAGGAATTTGGTTTGAGCAAGTCAGAGGCGTATCGACAGATAAAGTTGAAAAGTGAAAAAGTGAAAAAGTGAAAAAGTGAAAAAGTGAAAAAGCGGACCGAACGCCGCAATAAAACACTTTCACATTTTCACTCTTTCACTTTTCTGCTACCGTTGCGTCAACTCTTTCGGCAGCGTCTTATCTACTTTTGGCCGCGACTTAAGATCGGTGAGTTCCCACAGCGTAAGTAAGATCGTCCGCGTGACTTTTTCCATCTTTACGTAATCGATCTTGTCCGCAGTGTCGCTCGCCTGGTGATAATCTTCGTGCTCGCCGTCGAACCAGAACGCGACGGGAATGCCGTTCAGCGCATAATTGAAGTGATCGGAGCGGAAGAAAAATCTGTTCGGATCTTTCGGGTCGTCGTATTTTGTGTTGTATGCAAGTTTGAGATAACCGTTGTTCGTACCGTCGACGATCGCGCCGAGCGTTGACGACATCATGTCTTTACCGATCACATAGATCTCATCCTTTTTAGATAGTTCTTCGTTACATCGCTTGCCCGGCGCGTCACATTTGATGATGTTATTCGGGTCCTGAGAGCGGCCGATCATATCGATGTTGAGCGCGGCGATGACATTTTTAATATCGACGGTCGGGAACTTATTAAAATATTCGCTGCCCCAAAGACCTTTTTCTTCGCCGGCGTGCCACACAAAAAGAACCGAGCGTTTTGGCCGCACGCTTGATCTTGCGAATGCCTCGGCGATCGCGATCATCGCGACGGTGCCCGAGCCGTCGTCGTCCGCGCCGTTCCAGATCTTATCTTCGCCCGGCGCGTTTGGTCTAACTCCTTCATGATCGTAATGAGAGCCGATCGCAACCATTTCATTTTTAAGAACCGGGTCGCTGCCTTCCCAAATGCCGACGACATTCTGTGTCATCAGCTTTTCGATCTTTGTGGCGGCACTTGCTTTAGCGTTCTTTTTCGTCTCGAATGCGGTCGCTGACGTTCTATCCGCCGCCTCGCCGTTAAAGATCGCGCTCGCGACTTTTTCCGAAACTAAAAATGTCGGCAGATCGCCACCCGAGTTGCTCTCGCGAAGTTTATCGACATACAAACTGCCGCGACCGAGAAAGTTACGCAATCGCGGCCACATTCCCTGTAGCTGCGGCGGAGCGATCACGACCACGGCGGACGCTCCATTTTTTTTAGCGTAAGTCATCGGATTTGCCCAATCGACTCCGGCAACACCTTTTAGATCTTCGTTCGTGACGCCGCTCGGTCGCGGGATGATGGTCGATTGGCTAAAGCCCGAACTCGAGAGAACGACGATCTTGTCCTTTACATCAACGCCGGCAAAGGCATCGATACCTTTTGATTTGACCATCCAGCCGTCCTTGCCGAACACGACCGCGCCGCTCGCCGGTCCGGTACCGCTGACGCGATAAAAGTCTTCGTTCAATACAAAACTTTGGCTGCCGATCTCGAGCGAGGTCGCAGCCGCGTCGAGCGACTCGCGCGTCATCGCCATTTTCTGGTAATAGGTGCCGTTGTCGCCCGCCGGTTTAAATCCCCAACGCGACAAATTCATACCGATAAATTTCGCCGCCGTATCGAGCCCACGCGAAGGCGTGTCGCGGCCTTCGAGCTCATCGGACGCGATGAAATGCAGATAATCACTGAGTTGTTTGGCCGTTACGCCCTCGGCGATCTTCTTTTCAGCCGGCGTGATCTTTACAACGGTCGCCTGCGAAAAAGACGAGCTGACGAACGCAAAAATAGTTAGTAAGGCAAGTAGATTTCTCTTCATTTTCTTCACAAATTATGTGTGTTTACGTCCGGGCGACTTAAATTGTTTCCTGTAGCGAGCCAACGATCGCGATCTTATTTTTATCTGCGAGCGCTATCATCTCATCACGATCGAAGATCAAAGTTTTGCCCGCCGTGACCGAAAGACTAGTCGCCCCCGCGTCGATCATCGCTTGAATCGTCGGCACGCCGACAACAGGAACATCGAAGCGCATATCCTGATCGGGCTTTGCAACTTTGATAACGGTCAGCTTGCCGTTTGCCAGTTCGCCCGCGCGTTTTATCGTCGCGTCGGTGCCCTCCATCGCCTCGATCGCAACGCAAGCTTTTGCTCGCACGACGATCGTCTGACCGAGATCGAGTCGCGCGATCTCTTGTGCTATGTGCAAACCATATTCGATATTTTCACGCTCGATGTCGTTCGGTTTTCGTTTTGTCAAAACACCGGTCGGCGCGAGTTGATCTTTTATAAAGTATGTAGAATCAATAAGCTCGATGCCTTCCTTCGCAAGTTCGTCGGCGACGCCGCCGATCAACGCATCGGTGTTACGACGCGGCAAACGCCACAACATTTTTACCATTCGAACATCTGGCATCGCACCAGAAAATATCTGAACATGCTTTACTTGGCCGGCCATCATCGCTTTTTCAACGCCGTGCTTTTTAAAAAACGAGATCATCTTGCCAAGCTGTCCGATGCCAACCCATGTGACATTGTCGACAACTTCGTTTATGCGCTGATCGGTTTCTTCTTTGATTGCGACGACTGCGAGGGACACTCCGCTTTTACGCGCGCCTTCGACCACGAGAAAAGGGAATTGTCCGTTACCGGCGATGAGGCCGAAATTCATGAATTGAGGTTATTTTAATTTTCCAGTGACCGCAATAAAGCGCATATCAGGCCCTTCGAATCCGCGAGTAAACACGCCGACAAAAACGGCGACAAAATCTTTGTAAAGATAAACATCCTGCAAACGATAGTCGATAGCGCAGCCGCGACTCGCAGGCAGCGTCGTATCTTTTTGCAGAAACTTGACTTTGTCGTCTTCTTTATTCGCAAGCTGTAGTTCGAACATTTTTGTCTCGTCTTCGAACGCTTCGCAGTCTTTTGCTTTTACGGTTGTCGCCTTAAGCGTCAACTCGTAATCGCCGCGTCGATACATCGAGCCGATCTCCTCGGCGAACATGATCTTATTGTTGTCGTCATTCGTGAGATCGGTTATAAGGCGAGAGACGACGAGCTTCCCCGTGTTACCTTTGACAATTCCAAGTTGTTTAAGTTTTTTAGCGGCAAGGAAAGCTGAGCGGTTTCGAGCAGTCGTTTCGGTCGCCGTTTCTTTGTCGATCCTTACCTCGACACGCGGCGCGGCAAAAACATTTTTGGCAGTGTCGATAAAATAAATGTTCGAGTACGGAAAGCCCGAACCGTCCTGAATGCCGTATTCTTCGAACGCAAGATAGCGTCCGTCTTTTGAAAACCCGATAACATTCAGCGTCGCGTAGTCACCCGCGAAGCAATTTGTCGCGAGCAGCAAAACTACAGCAAATATAAGGCTGAAAACAATTTTTAGCCGCATATTATTCACTAAACGGCGCCATCTCGCCGGGTTTGCGGAGCATTTTGTTGACCTCGTCGAGATGAAGTTCCTCGAGCAAGATCATTTCGCGCGCGTATTCCTCTAAGGACACGGATTTGCCGTCGGCGAGAGCGAGCAGCTCGCGATAAGCATCGAGCGTGGACGTTTCTTGTTCGAGACTCTCGCGCAAGATGTCGCCGATGTCGTGCTTTTCGGTTTCGAGCAACGGCCCTATCTTCAAACTCGGATGACCGCCGAGCATCGTCACAAACTCGCCCGCCTTATGCGCGTGCATTAGCGATTCGTCACCATTGCCCTTTAGCCACGACACGATCGGAATGCGATTGTAACCGTAAACCATCAAGCTGTAATGCGTATAACGCACCACACCCGCAAGTTCTAATTCCAAGATCTTATTCAAGATCGCAATAGCTTTTTGTTTGTCGTTTTCGTTCATTCTTCTACCCCCAAATTCTTGCCGGACGAATCTGAAAATGGTCCGCGGACGTGGACAACAAATACTGTTTCGGCCTGAATATGAAATATGACTCGATATCGGCCTGTCAACAGATGTCGAAACTCTCTTCCGCTACCGTCATTATCAGGAGCAATAGGGAAACGTCTCGGCATGACTGGAAGCTGATCTTCTATAGTCGCTCTAAGCTCATTGGCCCAGTCGATCGCCATTTGGGTGCCCCAGTATTCGCATCCCCAGAGAAAAGACCTAACAATATCACGTTCTGCGCTCGGCGTGAGGACGACGGCGAAACTCGTCATTTACCACGCCTCGGAATATCAAATTTCTCAAACATCTCGTCAAAAAATTCTTTGGCCGGCCGGACGCGTCCGGCTTCAACATCCGCCATGCCACGACGTATCCCCTCGATTGTTTCGCGTCTTTCGCGTTCTCTCCACATATCGTAATCTGCGGGGTGAACAACCACCGCGGCCGGTTTACCGTTAACGGTCAGCACCAATGGCTCACCAGTTTCTTTCATCCGCTTGAGAAATTTAGCTGAGTCTCTCTTAAACACGCTGAGGCTCTGAATGTCACGTGAAAATTTCATAGCGACATCTTATCATAAAGTTGCTAAATTTAGTGCTCGCAAGCTTACTCAGCCTGCTCCCTCGCATGATACGAACTGCGTGTCAGCGGCGATGACTCGACGTGTTTGAAGCCCATCGCTTCGCCGATCTTTTTCCACTCAGCGAATTCTTCGGGTGTGACGTAGCGCTCGACG
>Ga0187894_10004110_pt1 | contig 15821 bp, 12 predicted proteins | sample GBC1701081metaG_FD_136650 | JGI IMG/M metagenome (GOLD analysis project Ga0187894, IMG submission 136650) | White microbial mat communities from a lava cave in the Kipuka Kanohina Cave System on the Island of Hawaii, USA - GBC170108-1 metaG ... | reverse complement strand
TGTCAAAAAACTGTTTTTATGGCTCTACGTATAGCACAATATGGCTTTGCTTGCAACCAATCATCCCCTACGGGGATGGCAAATTCATCCTCTGCCTAAAGTCAGAGGTCTTCTTTGCCGGCTTGATAAAATTGTGCTTTGTTATTGCATTCGCAATTCTGCAATTCCGCTAATTCCTACCATCTGGATGTCACCTGATGAAATAGAGTGCCGGGCGGCAATTACCATTCAATCTGCGCCAACTACCTGGCTGCGACGCTCCAGCAGAACGACATCGCGCCACACGCTTTGTAATTTGCCGAGGCGTTCGCGGTGCCCGATTTCGCGGAAACCGGCGCGGCGGTGAATCGCTAAACTGGCAACATTTTCCGGCAGGATTCCCGCTTGCAATGTCCAGATGCCATTCTGCTCCGATGCCGCAATCAGGGCATTCAATAAAATCAGACCGATGCCTTGCCCTCTGGCGCTGGCGGCGACATAAACGCTTACCTCTGCCACACCGCTATAGACACAGCGACTCGACACCGGACTGAGCGCCGCCCAGCCGGAAACTGCCGCGCTGCGTCGCGCCACCAGTCTGCTATGCGGCAAATGCCCCGCATTCCAGACTTCCCACTCCGGCGCTTCCATTTCAAAGGTCGCGTTGCCGGTTGCAATCCCTTCGCTGTAAATTGCCCGAACCTGCTGCCAGTCCGTTGCTTGCATTATGTCAATCTTCCAGTCTGCCACTGTCGCTCAAATCTCCTCTGCGGGGTTATAGTTTCGAGTGTATATAGAAAGTATGAAATGAGCGGTGATGATGCAAGCGGGTAGCGGCTTTGGTAAAATAGCGGCGATGAAATGGCTGTCAATCTGTCTTTTGTTTGCGCTTTGCTTAACCGGTTGTCAAAAAAAGCGCGATGGCACACCAATTATTGCTTCCGTCAATGGCGATACAGTGAGCCGTGCTGAATTCACGCGCTATCTTACGGTGCGACTCGGCGATATTGCCAAAGAGGAGATGCCCGCCACGCTTCATAGCCAACTGCTTGATGAATACCTCTTGCGGCAGCTTGTTTCTCAGGAAGCCAAACGTCAGGGCTTGACCATTACCGACAGCGACATTGAACAGGCGATGCAGGAAGCGCCGCAAAAGAAAGCCTCGGCTACCGACGAAGAAGGGCGCAAAGACCTGGCGATTGATTTGCTGGTGCAAAAATACTACAAGCAGCAAGTTTTGAATACGGTCAAAGTCACGCCTGAGCAGATTGAAGAGTATATCGAAGCCAACAAAAGCCGTTTGAGCGATAAGCCCGGTTTTTATGTGCGCGAAATTCGCGTTGCCAGCCGCGAAGAAGCCGAACGCATCCGCCGCGAAATTGTCGAGCAGCAAAGCGATTTTGTGCAGATGGTACGCACTCATTCGCAAGCCTCGAATGCCGAAGAAGGCGGCTTGGCTCGCTATACGGAAGGACAGATGCCGACAGCGCTTGAGAATGCCATCAAACCCTTGCGCCCCGGTGATGTCAGCCAGGTTGTGCAATCAAGTTACGGCTTTCACCTTTTCCGCCTCGAACGCCGCACACAGGTCTACCCGGAAGACGCTCAACGCGCCAAACTCGATGACCGCCGCGCTCTCTTAGGAGAAGAACTGGTGGTGCGGCGCAATCAGGAAGCCATAGACGCCGCGCTCAACCGGCTGGCAACGGCGGCGAAGGTAAAGATTGAAGATGCACAATTGGGCTTCACTTATGAGGGGCGTTTCAGGCAAAATTAACTTTTGCCCGTGAAGTGACTCTACAACAAAGGATGCAAACAGCCGATTGCCAATCGTTCTACTTGCAGTTTGCCCGTTTACGAATCCATAAGAGAGGATGTGTTTTTATGAAGTCCCTGATTACAACCTTACTATTGCTTCTGGTCTTTGCCGTTAGCGCAAGAGCGCAGGAGCCGGAACTGGTGAGCGAAATCGTCGCTCGCGTCAATAATGACATTATCACCCGCGCCGACTATCTCAACGCCGTTGAATCGTTCAAATCGCAATTACTGGAAGAGTTGCGGAAAGCTGGTAAAGAGGCGGAATTTGAAGCGCGATTCGCCAAATTGAAACCAACAATTCTTGATTTAATGATTGAGGATTTGTTATTGGAACAGAAAGCCAAAGAACTCGGTATTGATGTCGAAGCCGACATCAATGAACAGATGATTAGAATGGCAAAAGAGAACGGCTTGAAGACGCTGCCGGAATTTGAAGCGGCGCTCCGCCAGCAAGGCATTGACCCGGAAACCGGTCGCGCTTCGATACGCAAAAGCCTGCAACAACAATACGTCGTGCAGCGCGAAGTGATGCGCCCGATCTTTGAAAGCCTGACGGAAAAAGACCGCCGTGATTTTTATGAGCGACACAAAAAAGAGTTTACCACGCCGGCAGAAATGACCATTTCTGAAATTTTTCTGGCGCTCGACAATCAGACCGCTAACGAAGTTGAACAACGCGCCCGCCGCATTGTCGCGGAATTACGCGCCGGAAAGAACTTTGCCGAAGCCGTGCAGCAATACTCTGCCGCCACTCGCCCGACCCGCGCTCTGAACGGCAAAATCGGTACGATCAAACTTGCTCCGGGAGAAATTAAAGAGGATTTATACGCCGCCTTGAAAGATTTGAAGACTAGCGAAGTCACCGAACCGATGCGCCAGCAGGATGGCTATGCCATTATTCATGTTGACGAGCGTAAAGATTCTGCGGTCAGAGATTACAAAGACCCGGAAGTGCAGCGCATCATCAGTCAATATGTCGTCTACGAACGCGCCGACGAAGCCCGTAAAAAGTATTTGAAGACACTTCGCGCCGAAGCCTTCGTAGAGATTAACAAGAACTATCTTGCCGCAACGACTGAACCCAAGACCGAGAAGCAGTGAAACGAGAAGCGAAAGGTATGGAATGTGGTCACACCTGACCACATTCCATATGGCAACACCTGAAAAATTTAGTGGGAGATTTCAAAGACAACATTGCCATTGTGACCGGCGGCGCGTCGGGCATCGGAGAGGCGCTTGCCGAAGCCTTGGGCGAACGCGGAGCCGTTGTCGTCATCGCTGACTTCAACGGCGATGGCGCACGCCGCGTCGCCGATGCCATCAACCAACGCGGCGGCAGAGCCGAAGCAGTTGTCCTTGATGTCAGCGACGCCGAAGATGTGCAACGGCTGGTAGATGAAACCGTCGCTAAACATGGGCGACTCGATTTAATCTTCAATAATGCCGGAATCGGCGTCGGCGGCGAAACGCAGAATCTAAAACTCGAAGACTGGCGGCGCGTCATGGACATTAATCTGATGGGTGTGATTTACGGCACAACCGCCGCATACCGGGTGATGATTGAGCAAGGCTTCGGGCATATCGTCAACACCTCATCCCTCGCTGGCTTGGTCAGCAGTCCCGGTATGACGCCTTATGTTGCCGCCAAACACGCGGTTGTGGGCTTGTCGAAATCGTTGCGCGTCGAGGCGGAAGCCTTCGGCGTGAAAGTCACTGCCGTCTGCCCCGGCTTCATTAAGACCGGTATCTTCGACGCGGCAACTTATCGCAGTTTCAACAAAGAAGCTCTACTCAAACAGATTCCCTTTACTTTAGTCGAACCGCGTGACGCAGCGCGTATCATCCTGCGCGGCATTCAGAAGAACAAAGCCATCATCGCTTTTCCCTTCTATGCGCGACTCCTCTGGTTTTTGCATCGCCTCAGCCCGAAACTAACCGCCCCGTTGGAGCGCAAAACCATTAAAGACTTTCGTGCTTCCGGCAAACCATAGGCAAATTTGCTTTTTATAATTTTAATTTGTACGATGAGCCTGTACAAGTTAGACAATCAGCTTAATAGGATTATTTATGGCAATACAAACAACCTATTCCAAGGCGCGAGCAAATTTGGCAACGCTTCTAAATCAGGTAACGGATGACCGGGAAATCGTCATTATCAACCGACGTGATGCCGAAGATGTTGCTTTGGTTTCTGCATCTGAGCTTGCCTCTTTGCTCGAAACCGCACACTTACTGCGTTCACCCAAAAATGCGGAACGTCTCCTAACCGCACTAAATCGCGCTCGGTCAAAACAACTAAAACCGCACAGCATGAAAAAGTTCCGTCAGGAGATAGGTCTTGACGAAAAAGAGTAAATCGTCAGATAAAAAGAAAGCTGAACGCGATGCTGTATTCCACCCGGAATTTAGAGAAGATTTACGGTATTGGGTAGAGACAGATCGTAAAGTTGCTTTACGCGGTTTTGATCTGATTGAAGCGATTATGCGTGACCCTTTTTCGGGAATAGGCAAACCGGAGCCATTGAAGTATCAAACATCCGGGGCATGGTCACGTCGTCTGACACAAGAACATCGTATCGTTTATCTGGTCAGCGAAGACCGGATTGATTTCTTGCAGGCACGTTATCATTATTAACCTTGTTACAGCGCCTCGCCGAGGCTTCACTAACGCAAACGGTTCAACAAGTCGCGCACCTGAGCGAAGACTTCTGCATCATCTTCTGCCTTCAACTTCGCTTTCATCACCCCGTTCGGCGTGAAGGTGGCGTCGCCCGTCGAAACCATGGCTATCAGTTTTTCAGGGTCTATCTTTGCCTGTTCGCTGAATTTTATTGCCAGCCGTTCGCCTTCGCGGTCAATCGAAACAACCGCCAGTCGTGACGCTTCTCGCCGCAATTTCGCATACTCAAACAGATTCTCTACCGATTCGGGAATCGCGCCGTACCTGTCCGCTATTTCCGCCTGAATGTCTGCCAGTTCCTCATCACTTTCTGCCGACGAGATGCGCTTGTAGGTCCGCAAGCGTTGGCTCATGTCGTAAATGAAATCTTCAGGTATGCGAATGTCTACGCCCAGATTGATTGCCGTCGAAGTTTCATCTTCAATCGGCTGTCCTTTCAATTCGCGCACCGTGCGTTCCAGCAGTTGCGTATATAAATCGAAACCGATAGCGTTAATCTGCCCCGATTGTTCGCCGCCGAGCAGATTGCCCGCGCCGCGCAATTCCAGATCGAGCGCCGCAATGCGAAAGCCCGCTCCTAAATCAGAAAATTCGCGGATTGCCGCCAATCGCTTGCGGGCAATGTCGGTCAAACTATCTTCTGACGGAATCAGCAAGTACGCATAAGCTCGACGATTTGAGCGCCCAACGCGCCCGCGCAACTGATACAACTGCGACAGCCCGTAGTTGTCGGCGCGATTGATGATGATGGTATTTGCTAATGGAATATCTATGCCGTTTTCAATAATCGTTGTGGAAACCAGAACATCGAGTTCATGACGAATGAACTTCATCAACACATCTTCCAAGTCCTTCTCGCCCATCTGCCCATGTCCGACACCGATGCGGGCTTCCGGTACGAGGCGTTGCAAGAGTTCGGCTATTGTATAAATGGTTTCAACGCGATTATGCACAAAGAATGCCTGCCCGCTGCGTTGCAATTCCAGTTCAACGGCGCTGCGAATGACCGGCTCCGAAAACGGTACAACGTGCGTTTGAATTGCCAGACGGTCACGCGGCGGCGTTTCAATAATGGACATATCGCGCAGTCCTGCGAGCGACATATTCAAGGTGCGCGGAATCGGCGTTGCCGACATCGCCAGCACATCTACCTTCTTTCGCATCTGCTTGATGCGCTCTTTGTGCGCCACGCCGAAACGCTGTTCCTCGTCCACAACCAATAAGCCCAAATCCTTGAACGCCACATCTTTCGATAACAAGCGGTGTGTGCCGATGACAATATCCACGCGCCCTTCCGCCATCGCCTTGACTGTCTCTTTCTGGTCTTTTGTGGTCTTGAAACGCGACAACATATCAATCCGCACCGGGAAAGCGGCAAAGCGTTTCTGGAAGGTCTTGAAGTGCTGAAATACCAGCACCGTCGTCGGCGCAAGCACCGCTACCTGCTTATTTTCCATCACCGCTTTGAAGGCCGCCCGCATCGCCACTTCAGTCTTGCCATAACCAACATCACCGACAATCAAGCGGTCAGTCGGTTCCGGGTTCTCCAAGTCCTTTTTGACATCTTCGATAGCCGCTTCCTGATCGGGCGTCAGTTGATACTCAAAAGCGTCTTCAAACTCCTGCTGCCAAGGCGTGTCACTGTGATAGCTATGCCCCTTGACCAGTTTGCGTTCGGCATAAAGTTTTAACAACTCTTCCGCCATATCGCGCATGGCTTTTTTGACGCGGGCTTTGGTCTTTTGCCAACTGACGCCGCCGAGTTTGTCGAGTTGCGGTTTATGCCCTTCGCCGGCAGAGAAGCGTTGCACCAGATCAAGTCGTTCCACCGGCACATAGAGGCGCGAATTTTCCGCAAAAATCAACAACATAAATTCGCGCACACCTGACGCGGCGCGTTCAATCCCGGCGGCGACATTGCCGGTTGGTGCGCCGACTGTAGAAATCTGCTTCAAGCCTTGAAATTGCCCGATGCCATGATCTATGTGGACGACATAATCGCCGACCTTCAAATCGCCCAAATCAGAAAGAAATGCCGAGGCTTTGCGTTGTTTGCGCGGGCGCGTCGGCTTGAGTCGTTGTGGTACAGTGCGTTCGGTATCGCCAAAAACATCGCTTTCCGTCAGTACCGCGAGATTTGCCGCCGCCAGCGCAAACCCGTTTCCTGTTCTGCCAACTGTAACAACTCGATTTGTGACCAATTCGGCGCGATTACCGGCATTGAGTGATGGTAATAATTGCGCCGTCGCTTTGTACTCACCGAGCATCTCAACAACGCGCTCGGCAAGCCCCAGACTCGGCATCACAAAAAGCGTCGTCTGTAGGTTCCACTCATCCGCCAAGTCACGCGCCAATTCAACAACCCGCCCATAATAACGGCGTGGCGACTGCGACAGAATTTGAATATCGGGCGTCGCTTCCGTCACCGGGAAGAGGAACAGATTGCGAAGTGGAGGAGGAGGGGAGGAGGGGAGGAGGGGTGAACGGGTGAAGGAATGAACAGGTGAAGAATCCAGAGTCTCCGAACTCTCCGAACTTTCCGCCCCTTTACCATCTGAAGTCGTGGATTCCCCCACTCCCCCACTCCCCCACTCCCTCCCTCCCTCCCTCCCCGCCAGAGTCAGTGCCTCAAGCCGGAACATCTCATCCGTAGTGGCGGCAGCGCGACCGAGCAGGCGCAGGTCAAGGCGCGTTGTCTGTTGGAATTTTTCGCGCAATTCTTCAACGGTTAGAAAGAGGCGTTCCGGCGGCAAGGCAACTTCGCCAGCTTCGTCTGCCTGTGCGTAGCGTTCTGCCAGGTATTGATACAACTCGCTGGCTCGCTTTTCTACATCAACCGGCTCATCAATAACGAGCAGCGCATCTTTGAAATAATCGAATGCCGAAGCGGGCAGGGAGCGCGTCAATGGCAACAGGTATTCCCAGCCCTCAAACTCTTCGCCGCGTTCGGCGTGTGCCACTCGCAAACGCAAATCGCGGCGGTAGCGGTCATCTTGCCAGTAGTCCCGCGCTGCATCCGCCCAAGCGATGAACTCCTGTCGTTGTACCGTCAATTCTCGCATCGGTACAAGACTGGATTCCTGTTGCTTTGCTGTCGAGCGTTGCGTTTCAGGGTCGAATTCGCGGATGGACTCTACCGTATCGCCGAAAAATTCGATGCGGTGCGGCGCGTCATGTGCCGGTGAATAGACATCGAGGATGCCGCCGCGCAAACTGAATTCCCCGACTGCGCCGACCGGTTCCTGTCGCACATATCCGCTTGAAATTAACAGGTCAACAATCAATTCCGGCGGCATATCTTCGTTGACTTTCAGATTGATGCTTGAGGCTTTCAGCAGTTGCGGCGACACCGTACGTTCGGCAATCGCATCAATCGAGGTTAGTAAAATACGCGCTGTACCTTCATAAGCGCGATGCAATGCCAGCGTGCGTTGTTCCAGAACTTCGGCGTGCGGCGAAGTGCCATCATACGGGTCATTTTCAAGCGCCGGAATGTTGAGAACCTTATGGCTACAGCTATCCAGACCGTTTAGAGCGCAGTAGAAAAACTCAACATCGGGTTGCAATTCTTCAACGGTGCGATTTGACCGTGTGATGTAGACCAGACGACGATTGAGCCGTTTTTCTATTGCCGCTAAGACCAAAGCGCGGGCGCTTCCGGCAAGCCCGGATAGCACCACCGCACGAGTACCGGCGCGTAGAGAGTCTGTCAGTTGCTTGAGTTGCGGGCTTTCGAGCAGAGCGCCGAAGATGCCGCGATAAAAATTGTCAGGCGCATTCGAGGACATAATTACTTAAAGATTGTAACAAGCGGCAATTGGTTGAGGCAAAAGCTGTGCAATTCTCAGTAGCATAAACGGTTAGTTTACGATGTGGCAAACAGCAAGCGGCAGGTTTTCACTCTGTGAAGGAGATGATTATTTAGAGCCTATGTTTCGCAGGTGTATCGCTTCTTCCTGAACGATTGGGTCAATGTCAGACAAGGCTTGCTCAACGAATCGCCGCGCTCCTTCGGGAGCCAGTCGGGAGAGCGCCCAGAGCGCGTGAGAGCGAATTAACGGCTCTGGATCATGCATTACGCGCTCAAGTAAAACTGGCACAGCCGCCGTGCATTCGATATTGGCAGCAACCACGGCGGCATTCCGCAGCAAGCCACGCCGTTTCGGGCGCGTCAGCGGCGTGCCTTTGAAGCGAGCGCGAAACTCTTCATCGGTTTTAATTGCAAGCAAATCAACCAAATCGAGCTTCTGCCCCGCGCCAAACTGCGGGTGAAATTCGCGCCAGTGCGTATCGGCAGAGAAACGATTGAACGGGCAGACCTCCTGACAAACATCACAGCCGAAGAGCCATTCGCCCATGCCGGCGCGTAACTGCGGCGGAATCGCCCCTTTATTTTCAATCGTCAGGTACGAGATGCAACGCCGCGAGTCGAGTTGATAAGCGGCAGCAAAAGCATCGGTCGGGCAGGCGTTCAGACACCGATGGCAGGAGCCGCAACTGATAGCGATGTGCTTCTCTTCGGCAGGTAGTTCGAGCGCCAGCAGTATCTCTGCGAGAAAGAACCATGAACCATTGCGCGGTTGCAAAAGGTTAGTATTTTTGCCAGTGAAGCCAAGACCGGCGCAGGCGGCAACGGCGCGTTCCAGCAACGGCACGGCATCTACGAAAGCCCGCGCTTGAATCTCTCTGCCTTCCAGACGTTGAATTTCAGCGATGAGTTGGTGCAGTCGCGCTTTTACGACATCGTGATAATCGAGTCCCCAGGCATAGCGGGCGACTCGTCCGTAACGATTTTCATGATCAAATTGCGGCGCAGCAACGTAATAATTGACGGCAAGGGTAATAATCGAAAGCGCCGACGGGACAAGCTGTTGCGGGTTGACATGAAGTTCGGGGCGGCGCGTCATATAGTGCATATCGGCGGCAAAACCGGCGGCGCACCAGTTGAAAAAAGCCGCTTCATCATCAAGAAGCGGGGCAACCGAAGCGATGCCGACAACTTCAAAGCCGAGATGACGGGCGGCGTCTTTGATTTGGGCAACCCTTGAGGACATAATGAAAGACTACGAAAGCCCGCGAAAAAAGGCAAAGGTAACGCAGAGAGTTGTCGCAAGCAAAGCAGCAAAGTGCTAAAATGGCGATAGAAATTTATGGCGAGTGAGACTATGGAGATCAAAGTCGGGGTTGTTTCTGATCGAGGCTTGAACCCGAAGCGACCCGTCAATCAGGATTCGTATCTGGTCATGCCGGCGCAGTGTGTTTTCGCCGTCTTTGATGGCGTCGGCGGGCAACGCGCCGGCGAGATTGCCAGCCATCTGGCAGGCGAAACTGTCGAAGAGTATTTTACCCGTGACAGCGATGAATCCCCGAGAGAGTTGATGGAACGCGCTATTCGATTTGCCAACCGCGACATTTATGAGATGGCGGAAGGCGACGCTAATTATAAGACCATGGCGACAACTGCCGCGCTGCTGCATCTGAAAGGCAAAGAAGCGACCATGGCGCACGTTGGCGACAGCCGGATTTACCGTTTGGAGGACGGCTATTTTTACCGCGAAACGATTGACCACACCGACTACAACGATGATGTACGCGCCGGCATAACGCCCCGACAGCAGGGCAGCAACGTCATCAACCGGGCGTTAGGCGCGGAACCGGATGTGGATATTGAAACGCGGATGATTCCGTTGACTGACGGCACGAAATTTCTGCTGTGCAGCGATGGCATCTACCGCCATATGTCTGACGAAGAGATTGCGGTAATCGTGGCGCAGACCAAAGACCCGCAGGCAGCCGCCGACGAATTGCAGCAGATTGTCATGTCACGCGGCGCTGATGACAATTTGACAGCAATTATAATTCATGTCGGACGTACCAAAATAGACAGAGTTATGGGCATTGTTGATGCGCTGTCGGCTTATCTGAAACCGGCTTCGGCAGCAAAAGCGGAAAGTGTCAGGCAAGTGAGACGACACAGCGGGGCGCTAACTAAACCTGCGCCTGCACCTTCAAAGGGGCGGTTTGAAGTCGAATTTAATCCGCGCACCAAGCGACTTGAACCTTTAGAAGCAGAAACTGTGGCGACAGCGAACCCTACCGCAAGGGTGTTGACAGGCGATGAGGAAAAGCCAAAATCGAAATTCTGGTTCTGGCTGATGATCTGGATTTTGACGATAGCCGGAGCGTTCTATGGCGGCTTGAAGCTGTCAGATTATTGGCAGCAATGGTCGTCTAAGCCCAATGCGAATGATACACCATCACAACTCAAAACGGCGCGGGAAGCGATTGAGCGCGGCGACGGGGCAAAAGCCGCCTCTGAGCTAACGAAAATCATTGAACGTGAACCGCAGAGTGCCGAAGCTCGTTATCTCATGGGACGCGCTCATCTGGAACAGGCAAAGTATAAAGAGGCATTGGAAAACTTCGACGAAGCCGTGAAGTTGCAGTCGGGGATGGCGGAAGCGTGGCTCTATGCGGCGGTTGCCGAACGAGCCTTGAACAATAAAGCCAAAGCCGACGACAAACTGGAAAAGTATCTTGAAGCGAAGAAGCCGCCAGCGCCGGCAATGCAAGCGCCGGGGAATCGCTAGGCAGAAGGCAGAAAGCAGTAGGCAGATGAAACGGAACGGTCTGATACCATAGGCAGAGGCAATGAATCCAAAGACGCATCGGTGTTCTGCGGTCATCAGACCGAACAATGAGCGTAGAAGATTTGCTTCATGGGGGCAAGTGTTTTGCTACTGATACAGAAAGCAGTAGGCAGCAGAGAACGATTTATTAAGACCTTGCCAATAAAAGTGGGAAATTGACGTGGCAGAATTGAGATTGGAAAACAGCATAGTTGATGAACGCTACCTGCTCGAACGGTGCATGGGGCGCGGCAGCTATGCGGAGATTTTTCTTGCTTACGACCGCAAGCACGATGAGGCTGCCGTCGTCATCAAGGCTCTCAACACGCAATTGCAAGGCTCGCTCGATGTTGATTTGCAACAGACGCTCATTGAGAACTTTCAAAATGAGGCAGTGGCGCTCGACAAGGTGCGCCACCCGCAGATCATTCGCCGTCTCAATCACGGCACAGCTTCCGACCTTGAAGGCACCATGTTTCATTACCTGGTGCTGGAATACATGGCAGGCGGCGATATGCTTTCCTTGTGCAGCAAAGCGCCGTTCAGTTTGCGGGAAGCCTTGTTCTATTTTGAACAGGTCGCCGAAGCTCTGGCTTACGCCCACAGTCAGGGAGTGATTCACCGCGACGTTAAACCTAAGAATCTGCTGCTGTCGGCGGATTACAAGACGGTCAAAATTTGCGACTTCGGGGTTGCCAAAATCACCCAAAGCAGCAATCTACAGATTACCCGCGTCGGCGCAGAGGCTTACGCGCCGCCGGAGCATCACCCGGACAGCGAAGGCGAAGCGAGTCATGAACTGTTGACCTTTTCGGCAGATGTCTATTCGCTGGCAAAGACCATCTATACAGCGATGACCGGGCGAGCGCCGCGTCAGTTTTCGCGTAAACCGCTTGCCTATCTGACGCCGGAACTGGAAGAGCAACCGTGGGGAGTGGCGTTGCTAGCGATTCTTCGCAAGGCGACGGCAACGCCGGTTCGTGAACGCTATACGACAGTGCAGGAATTCTGGGCGGATTTTGCCGAGCTAAAGGACTATTTGGCAGAGGACGACCCGGAAAAGACCGAAGTACGCGCTCGCTTGAAAGGCACAAGCAATGTCGAACGTCCCAAGAGTCAGCCCGATTTTCAGGTTGCCAGCGCCGGGGCAAAGTTCGTGCCTCAGGCACGCATTGTCGTTGAATTACAGAATCGCTCGAAGCCGCCGGAACCGGAACCACGCAACGGCACGAATGGCGAATCGCAGGGAAGCAATCAGCAGAATAAGTTAGGCGACGGCGCGGAACGCTATCACGTTCGCCAGAACAGCATTGTTAAAGAAGAGAAGAAGCCGAAACGCATCATTATTAGAGAACGCGCTTTGCTGGACGATGTGCGCTCGGTCATTCAATCGCCTTGGTCGCGTCGCGCCTTTGTACTGTTGTGGATTCTGGTTGTTGTCGGTATTCTCTGGGGCGTTTATTCGCACTTTGCAGACCGTTCATTTAAGAGTAATGAAGCGGTCATCTTCAACACAGGGGGGCGCGTCAACATCCGCAGCGAACCACGAGTGACGGCGGGCAATCAGTTGACCGATTTGCCAAGCGGCACGAAGGTTCGCATTCTTCAGGAAGACGGCAGCTGGTCGAAAGTAAAGATTATTGAAGTTCCCGATGGCTCGGCGGTCAGCGCCGATACCGGCTGGATCAAAAACGATTTCATCCGAAAGGATTGAGAGGGGAAGCGACATGGCAGGGGTTTTCGATAAGTTAAAGAAATGGATTGACGGCGAAGACGAACTCGAAGAGCAGGCAGACGCGCAGGTGCAGCAACAGCGGTCGCGGTGGAATGATTTTCTGGTAGCGATAGCCCGCGAAATCGAAGCGACCATGCAGCGCGAAATGTTCACGCCACCGGGCAGCCCGACCTACATTCCACGCGAATATATCGTCTTTCTCAACCCGGAAGATGATGCCGAATGGCAAGGCGAAAAGCGCGAAGGCTTGCAGCGCGGACTCTATCATGTGCTTTCCGAACGCGCCAAAGTTCTGGCGGGGGATAACGAATTTCAGACCAAGAGCTTTGCCGTAGATTTGCGTGTTGACCCCAGCCTTGAACGCAGTCGCTTTAGCGTCAAGCCGGTCTGGGACCCCGAAACCGAAAAGACCAAAGTGACGCCGCGAAAAACGCCAACGCTGCCGGTTGCGCCGCCGGAAGATGACGAAAAGACGCAGGTGAAACCGCGCCCGCGACCAGACGCGAATGATGATGAAGAGAAGACACAGGTGAGGTCACGCAAGGCTGCCGTGAAGCTCTTTACACTGGCGGTGCGGAGTCTGGCGACGCCAAATGCCACGGTCAACGGTGTGGATTTTTATAAGGAAGAGATTACTATTGGGCGCGGCGCGAAATCGCAGCCGGTTGACCTCAAACTGGAAAACGATATGGAGATTAGCCGCATTCATGCACGGCTGAAAAAAGTGGCAGATGAGCGTTTCACCATCACCTGCACGGGAGCAAACCCCGTCGAACTCGATGGCGGGCGCGAACTCAGCGCCGGCGAAACTGCCGAGATAAAGAAGGGTGACAGAGTGGTAATTTGTAGTTATGAAATGATTATTCAGTAATTATAGCAGTTTGCAGATGAGTGCGAACTGGGAGCGCGGGCGGCTCGCCCGCCGGTTGCCTTCCATAAGCCAGACGTATCCGCAGTCAATTGAAATCTGCTATAAGATCGGGAATGTTTGAATGTAGGCGACGCTTTGCAAAAATTTCTGGCATTGCTGATAGACGGCTATGCCGTTGTGCGGAATAACTTCGCCTTTCGGAATGAGAATGCTTCTTGTCGCGGCTGTGCCGCTCGGAGGTGCGGAATGGCTCCGCCTTTCCGGTAGTCTGGCTCTCTGCTTTTAGCGGCTATGCCGTCGCGAGGCTGCGCCTCGATTCCAACGGGGCTACGACAGATGAGGTGGTGCCCGAAGAAGCTAGCGGCAGGCAACGCATCGAGACAGAGCCTCGCGGCGGCGCAGCCGCCAGTAAATCAGCCAGCCAGCGGAAAGGCGGAGCCATTCCGCACCTCCAAGCGGCACAGCCGCGACTAAAGCAGCGATTATGGTTCCAGGCTGCGTAAGGTGAGTGATTAACTCAGGTTAAGGGTAAGTAGCAAATCAAGGTAGCAGGGAAAAAAAGCGTTTGAAGTATCGCTTTGCGGCGGCAGGTCTCGACGCCCGACATTTCTGCTTTAAGGCGACACTCCCATTCTCTCCCGACATTGCGCCATTCGTCATCTACGGATTAAGCCTTTCGGCGGTCCTGGTTATCAGATTGCGTAACCAGAGGTGCGCCGAGTCATTGTGATTGCGTTCGTGCCATAACATCATCAAGCGGAATGGCGGAATAGCGATAGGCGCGGCGATAATTTGCAAATCCATGTGCTTGTTGAACTCCCGCGCCAGCCGTTCTGGAACTGTGGCAATGACAGCGGAAGCGTTGACCATAAAGACCACACTGGCAAAATGCGGCACCAGGACAACCGAGCGCCGGAGGTAGCCTTTCTGTTGTAACAAGCTGTCAATCACTCCCAAACCTTCTGATTTATAAAAGACCGCCGCGTGTTGTGCCGTTGCATACTGACGCAGCGAAATTTTGCCGCGAATTGCCGGATGGTCACGGCGGGCAATGCAGACATTACGCTCTTCCCACAAAAGCTCTGCCCGCAGGCTGGTATCCAGCGACAGCACGTCAGGGAAAAATCCGAGCGCCAGATCGAACGAGTCGGCAAGCGCCGACAGCGGCGGCGGTTGAAAGAGATTACGCGGGCGGTCAACCCGCAGCGTAATGCCGCCTGCCTGCGCCTGAAACTCCCGCATCATTGGAGCCAGCAGGACAATCTCCGCGTAATCATTTGCCAGCAAGTGAAAGGTGCGTTGCGAAGCGGCGGCGTCAAACGCGGGTTTCTCTTCGAGCGCCGCCCGCAAACCATCAAGCGCCGCTCGCACCGGCAGCATTAACGATTGCGCCAGCGCCGTCGGCTTCATCCCCTCCGCCGTGCGGATGAGCAACGGGTCTTCAAAGGTGCGACGCAAGCGGGCGAGCGCATTGCTCATCGCCGGTTGACTTAATCCCGAACGGCGGGCGGCGCGGGTGACATTGCGCTCAATCATCAGTGATTCAAATGCCAATAGCAAATTGAGGTCAAAGGAACGTATATTCATAGCGTGAATGGACGATATTACCACAATCTATAAAACGAATCTTGCAGTTGCAGCGTTTATAGTTATGGAAGGCAATTCAACCAAAGAGGTACACCCATGAAAAAGATACTTATAAAGCTACTGTTTCTGTGCGTCATCAGTTGTGCAACTGTCATGGCGCAGACCGCGCCCACTGACAATCCGGCGGAACGGCGGGCGAAAGAATTTGTCAAACTGCTGAACACCGGCAATCGCGCCGAACTACAAAGCTATGCGAAGGAGAACTTCACCCCCGACTTTCTGAAAATACCGATGGAGCAACACCTCAGTTTCTTCTCGTCGGTGCATGATTCAACGCGAGGCGTTGAGTTTTATTCCGTACAGGAAGCCAACGCCAATCTCGTAACCCTGTTGCTCAAGGGCAAACTGACCGGCGAATGGATTGCGCTTGCCGTGCGTGTCGAACCTGATGCGCCGCATCGCATCGCCGGACTTGGGTTTCGCAACCCGCAACCACCCGCCAGCGCCCAACCTGTCAAACGA
>Ga0187894_10004109_pt1 | contig 15824 bp, 13 predicted proteins | sample GBC1701081metaG_FD_136650 | JGI IMG/M metagenome (GOLD analysis project Ga0187894, IMG submission 136650) | White microbial mat communities from a lava cave in the Kipuka Kanohina Cave System on the Island of Hawaii, USA - GBC170108-1 metaG ... | reverse complement strand
TTTGAGACCGTCGCTCTTGAGTTCGGCGTAGTTCAAGCTCAACCGGCGCAGGCTGGGAATCGCGCCAAGCGCGCTCACGTCGCCGATTCGGTTGCGGTGCAAGTCCAGTTCTTCCAATTGCTTTAACGCGTTCAGTTCCTTGAGCGCCGCGACGGTGAAGCGGCATTCGCGCAGAATGAGCCGCTTCAGCGAGCTCAGTTTCGCCAGGTGCGGAAAACCCTTGTCCGTGAGATCGCAGGCCGATAAGTTCAGGTGCTCGACCATCGGCAAGGTGGCAAGCGCGTCATCGGTAACGTCCGAGCCTGCGAGCGACAAGCTGCGAAGCGACGGGTTCTCGCCGATCTTTGTAACAGGCGCGCCGTCCAGAATTAGGATCTGCAAATGCGGAAACGAAGGGAACCATTCGAGGTAAGTGTTCCCGGCGTTGAGCGTCGTTAACTTGGGCAAGTCAGCTAGAGGCGCCACGCTGGAGATCTGCGTGCTGTTCAAATTCAAATTTTCGAGCGACTTCAGCTTGGCCAAATGCGGCAGCGCGCCGTCGCCCACGTCGGTAGCTTCGAGATTCATTTTCCGCGCGTCGCGTAGGTGAACGGCCATCGCGTCTGTGAAGGGCGTACCGTGAAGGTCGACTTCTCCGCCCGCAACCTTGCCCCCCAGGGCACGAATCCAGGCGGCATAATCGGCGCCCGGCGATTGAGGAACGCGCACGCTGCGCCCGGCGGAATCGACAAAAATCACGCGCGCTTTCGGGAGGGCCGCGCGCAGACCATCCACACCGGAGCGCGAAACGCGCGAATAGCGCACGTCGGCCTCGCGAAGCGCCTTCAACGAACTCAGCCGCGATAGTCCCGTATTCGAAACTTTCGTCCGGTAAAGATTCAGCTCTTCGAGCGCCGGCAGTTTCGCGATTGTCCCCAATGAAGCGTCGGTGACCGCCGTGCCCATCAGATTCAAAACCCGTAAATCGCGCAGCGCGCCCAGCCGCTCCACCGTCGCGTCGCCGATGGCGGTTCCGTGCAGGTCCAGTTCGTCCAACTCGACAAGGCCGGCAATGTGCTCCGCTCCGGCGTCGGTGATCAGCGTATCGCCCAACTTCAACCGCCGCATGTTTTTCATGCCCGCCAGATGCTCCGCGCCGCGATCGTCAAACCGTGTGAGTGAAACGTCCAGCCGCTCCAGCGCGGTGAACGGCTTCAGCGTTTGTCCCGTGATGGCGGTTTGGCGCAAGACCAGTTCTTTCAAACCCGTGAGCTTGAAGATCGTCGACAGGCCCTGGTCGCGGAAGCGGATGCTGTCGAGAAAGTGATAGCTGAAGGTGATTCGCTCGAGGCTTGCGATCTCGGCGAGATGCCGCATTTCGTTCGAGCCATCCTTGCCGCCATCGGCATTCCGGCTCCAAAGCGGCCCGGGCAAATGAAGTTCGCGCAAGTTGCGAAGCTTGGAGAGCCGCGCCAGATCGGGCGGGTTGGCATTCACGCCCTGCCAGTCGATCGCGTCGAGGGTAAACGTGGGGGGCAGCGTGGCCGGATCGGTTGTATAGTCCGCGGCGCCCGTAACGCGAACGCGGCCTCCCCAGGCCAGCGTCCACAGCGCTACTTCCCGATCTTCCATTGAATCCGGTGCGAATATATCACAGGGATGACGAGACGAGGACTATTAGCGCTTCCGGCCTTTGCGGCCTCCGGCAACCGCGTGAAACGCGAAGTTTTCCTGCGTTCGCCGGGCAAGGGGACGGCAGTGATGGCGTTCGCCCACTACACGCGGCCCCGCGGCGGCCAGATGGTTTCGGTCGAGCAGCGGTGGTCGCGCTCGGACACCATCGACGTGGCTTTCCTGAGGCGCTCCACCGACAACGGCCGCACCTGGAGCGACCCGTCGAAATTGGTGACTGGCGAAAAGAGCGCTAGCGGCATGCGACGGGTCCACCCGCGAACCGGTTTCGCAGATCCGCGCACCGGCCGCTACGTCGAGTTCTGGACCGAAGGCGTGCTGCCGACGGACGATCCGCTGGAGGGTCTTCGGCAGTGGAACATCTTCTACCGTGTTTCAGACGGCCCCGTGCGGCAGGTGATTCACGAGGGGCGCGAGTTCTCCGCCACCCATGCGCTTCCCGGGGTTTGGACGGGCAAGAATTGCGTGATGCTCGGCGATCTCGGCAGCGTGCCTCTCGGGACGCCGGACGGGCGCATTTTGCTCCCCGTCGAGATGAGTGTCGCCGCACCCGATGGCTCTCTTTTTAATCCGGGCGGCGGCTACACCTGGACCGAAGCCGCCATCGTGGCGGGGCGCTGGCGCGGGGATCGGCTCGAATGGGAAATGGGGGATCGCGTCAAGTGCGATGCGTCGACTTCGACGAGGGGCATGGTGGAACCGACGATCGACTATCTGTCCGATGGCCGCCTGCTCATGATCTTGCGCGGTTCAAACGATAAGAAGCCGGAGTTGCCCGCCTACAAATGGGTCGCCTACTCGCGTGACGGCGGGATGCGCTGGAGCGAACCGAAGCCCTGGACGTACAACGACGGGGGGAATTTCTACTCTCCCAGCGCCTGCTCGCAGCTTCTGCGGCACTCTTCCGGGCGCTTGTTCTGGCTCGGCAACATCCTGCCGGTGAATCCACGTGGAAACCGTCCGCGTTATCCATGGCGATTTCATATCGCGGAAGTCGACCGCCGGTCGGGATTACTTCTCAAATCCACAGTGCAGGAAATCGACACCCTCCAACCGGGCGAAAACCCAGTCCTATCGCTTTCCAACTTCTACGCCCGCGAGGACCGTGAAACGCGCGAAATCTGCGTACACATGACGCGCCTGTTCGCGCACAATGACGGCTGGGAGGGCGACGCGATGCTGTATCGCGTCAGGCTACCGGCCTAGTCTTGCTCGATGGGCCGGGATCGCGCGGGGTCAGGCGGCGCGGATCGAAAAGGTGCTGGGGCTTGAACGCACGCTCATTCCATTTGCAGCCTGCCAGAAATTCCACGCCCAGAAAGTAGCCGATTTCCCGGTACACGCAATACCGGACGATGCCCACCAAATCCCCGCCCGAATAGCGGATACGCACATCGGTTTGCAACGGAATGGGTGATTCCAACTGTAGACACGCACCCGACAGGGAAATGTCTTCCAGGTTGGCCACAAAGCGGCGTTTGCGGCCATTTTTGTCCTTCCAGTCGATCTCGACGAGATCGGCGCAAAGGAGCCTCGGTTCGGAACGCCTTTCCTTCATATCAGACTATTTCTCCCCATATCGTCAAAACGGCGCAGAAGGAATAGCGCGACGTTCGCCGTCTTGACGGCTCCGAATCCACCCTACTTAATACCAGGGACCTTCCCTAGATGATAGCGTCAAATCCGGTTGAACTTCTCAATCGCCTTGACTAACCCCTTCAATTGCTGGATAAACGGCACCATCTTGGTTTCTCGCGCATCTATCTCCTGCGCCCGCTTGAGCACCTCGGCCTCGCGTTCGCGGGGAACGGCTACTACCCCATCTTCTCCCGCAACGATGATGTCACCAGGTTTTACCTCCACGCCAGCGCATTTTACTCGCACGTTATGGGCCGTTGCGGCGTAACGTCCGACGGAACTCGACGGGACCACGCTGCGGGAGTAGACCGGCAGCCGCAAGGCTCGGACTTCCGGCACATCACGCACCCCACCGTCGATCACAATTCCGGCCATGCCCCGCGCTTTGGCGGCGGTTCCCATCAGCCCCCCTAAGCCAGCCACATCCAGGCCATCCTCGATCACAATTACACCCACTTCTCCCGGCTTCGACTCGTCGATCATGGCCACCGAGTGCTTCGCGCTCAACTGCGCGGTCGACTCCTCGGGAGTAGCGGGGCGAAGAGTCGCTGTGACGGCGCGGCCTACGAACTTCCCCTCGACCCGAGGCCGCATATCGTGTGACATGAAGCCGCGCTTGCCGGCGACCTGGTCCATGGCGTCGGCCACGCTCGCGACGGTAGACCTCTGAAAACCGGCGATTACGGGGTCCGAGGAAAGCGCCGGCTGACGCACGGCTTGGAACCCATAACCGCCGATCACAAGAACGCCAGCCGCGAGAATGAGTTTGCGGGGTGCCATAAAAGACGGAACTCCTTACACTTGATGAGGGATGCCGGAGACATTGTATCGTGCGGGTACCTGGGAGACGGTGCGCGCCGAGATTCGCGAATCCCCGTCCCGGATGGGCGGGGCGCAAGGTTTGCTGCTCGTTGCCGCTTTCCTGGCAGGACTGGGCGTGTGGCTGCCTTGGCGCATGGGGTTTGAGATCCTGGACCCGTTTCTCCAACTCGTCTACGCGTGCCTCGCTCCTCTGTTTCAGCAGCGGATTACGGTGGAGTCCTTCGCCGAAGACAAGAACCGGCGGATGCTGGAAGGCTGGTGGGAGCCGCCCTGCCCGCAGCCGGAGTTCCTGCTGGGCAAATTGCTCGCGACGGCGATCATTGGATGGGTTGGGGCGCTTGCCACTCAGGCGGCCGTTTTCCTTACGCTGCGTCAGGTGCATGGCCAAGGCAACTGGATCTTGCCGGACGCGAGCTTCCTTGCGGCCGTCACGGCCATCGGGGCCGCTTTCAGCTTGTTTACGGCTTGCGCCGGAGCCGCGCTGGCGCTCCGTGTGCAGACGCCGGCCGAGGCGCGCAAGTCCACGCGTGGTATGTTCCTCGCCTTTCTCGCGCTGCTGGCGATCTTCGGCCCGTACGCGCCCGTGTTCTTGAAAGGCTGGGTGGGCTCGCGCTTCCTGCCGGAAAATCTTCCCTGGACCGCCGCCCTTGCCGTCGCAGCGCCCCTGGTAGCGAGTTGGGTGCTTTGGCGAGCCAACCTGCGCCGCATCGAAATGGCGCGGCAAGTGTGCTAATTCTTGTGTTTCCCGTATGCGATGGATCGGAGTGGCGGTCGTGATACTGGCGATCTTTGCGGCGTTGAATGCCTATCAGGTGTCATCCACTTACGCACGCGAGTTTCCCGATGCATTCGGCGTTGCGCGCGCGGAGGCGCGGTTCGCGCCCGTGATTGCTCGCATTCCGGCGAACGCCCGGCTGGGCTACATCACGGACCTCGATCGCTCTCACAAGGCATTCGCTTCCTCGATCCTGGCCGTACAGTACGCGCTTGCTCCGCGGTTGCTGACGGAGGCGAGCGCCGAATGGGCCGTGGGAAACTTTGCCCAACCCGGCGATTTCCAGGCCGCGGGTGCGCGTGCGGGCTACATCCTTGACACCGACTTTGGCAACGGCGTCGTGCTGTACCGAAGGAAGGGGCCTTAGCCATGGCTTGGATCACGACTCTCGTGATTCTCGCCGGCCCCGGCCTGCTGTCGATCCTTTACTTCGCCGGCTTGGCGGCGGGATTGGGACCGCAACCGTGGCCTGTCCTGGTATTTTCGATCGCCGCATCGCTCGCCGCATGGTGGAAGCTGCGGCCCGCATCACCAGTTCCCTCGGACGAATCCTGGAATTGGCTACTGCTTGCCGCGCTCGCCGTTGCGGCTATCTTCGTCGTGCTCGACGCACAAACGGCTGCCGCCGCAAACCCAACTGGAGAATGGGACGCGAGCGGCATCTGGAACATGCGCGCGCGCTTCCTCACGCATGCGGATACCTGGCGCAGGGCCATCTCGACCGAACCCGGCAGCTTCCTCGCCGAAATCTCGCACCCTGCCTATCCCCTGTTCCTGTCCGGCTTCGTCGCCGCGCTCTGGTCCGCAGCCGGGACCTATTCAGCGGCTGTGCCCGCTTGGTTTAGTATTGCTGCCGCTCTTGGCGTTCTGATCCTTCTTGTTACGAGCGTGGGCCCGCGATCCGGTGCTCTGGCAGGGCTGATCCTGACCGCCACCGCCTACTTCGCCTCCCAGGCTTCGGCGCAATACTCGGATCTGCTCCTCGCCTTCGCGTTCCTCGCGGCACTGACCATGCTGGATACCGCGCGCGACCGGCCGGCGCTGATCGCTTGCGGCCTGGCGATCGGTCTGGCTCCCTGGATCAAGAACGAAGGCCAACCGTTTGCCATCGCCGCGCTTGCTGTCGCCGTGTGGAGATTTCGAGCCGGCAGCGTTTGGGTTGCATTGGGCGCGGTTCCGGGCTTTGCCGCCACATTGGCGCTCAAGCTAATGTCGGACGGCCGCGAAAGCATGTTTCCCGCTACCGTCGCCCAAGCACTCGAAAGAGCCGCCGATCCCGCGCGCTGGTTCCAGGTTGCCGCCGGATTTGCCACAGCGATACGCGACGCCGGGCCTTGGTGGGCGCATCCTGTGCTGCTTGCCATCGCAGTGATGGCAACTGCGGGATTCCTTCCGCGCAGCGAAATCCGAAGCCGCCTCTGGTTGGCCATTCCGCTCGCCGCGACCTTTGCCGCCGAGTTCGGCATCTACGTAATCACATCGTCCGACCTCGCCTGGCACCTTTCCACGTCCGTGACGCGCCTATTCCTTCAACTGTGGCCCGCAACGCTCTGGTTCGCCTTCTCGCTGTTGCGCGCGCCCATCGCACCCCCGCCGGCGGAAATCAAGCGCGCCAAGCGCAAAAAGCAGCCCGCGCTATCCTGATCGTTTCCGATGAAGGTTGTTTCCCAATCGCCCTGCCGCGTCGATCTGGCCGGGGGCACGCTCGATATCTGGCCGCTGTATCTCTACCATGAATCTGCCTGCACGGTGAATTTTGCCGTCGATCGATATACGCATTGTTCGGTGGATGTTCGCCGCGACAGGAAAATTACTCTTCGCTCGCGCGATCTCGATCTGGAAGAAACGTTCGAATCGCTCGATGCCCTGCGTGAGGCGAGAAAGTACAAACTCCCGCTGCTCGCGTGGCAGGTGCGCTTCTGGTCGCCGCGAACGGGCGTCGTCGTCGATACACATTCCGAAGCTCCGGCGGGGGCCGGCATTTCCGGCTCTTCCTCGCTCATGATCTCCATGGGCCACGCCTTCAACCGCCTGGCAGGCTCGCCTCACTCAACCGAGCGCCTCCGCGACATCTGTCAAAACATCGAATCGCAAGTGATACGCGTGCCCACGGGCTCTCAGGACTACTATCCGGCCATGTACGGCGGCGTCAACGTCATGGAAATGTCGCCATCGGGCATTCGACGTGTGGAGATTCCCGTCGATTTCGACGATTTCAACGAGCGGTTCGTCCTCGCCTATACCGGTGCGCCGCGCAACTCCGGCATCAACAACTGGGAGGTGATGAAAGCGCACATCAACGGCGATCGGACTGTTCACAAAAATTTCGACCACATCTCCGCCCTGGCTGTCGCTATGCGCCGGGCCCTGGAGAAGTCCGACTGGGACGAGGCCGCACGCGTGCTCCGCGAAGAATGGACGCACCGCCGCAAGAACTGTCCGACGATTACGACGCCGCTGATCGACCGTCTCATCGAAGTCACCCGCAAAGCCGGCGCGCGGGGAGCGAAAGTCTGTGGAGCGGGCGGGGGCGGCTGCGTGGTGTTTCTGGTCGAGCGCGGTTCCAAGGCCCGCGTCAGCGAGGCCATCGCAACCGAGGGCGCGGAGGTTCTCGACGTGAAAGTTGCGCCTAAAGGCGTTAAGGTGAAAGCCGCCTCCTGATGCAACCCGAGCTTGAGCCGGAAGCGACTCCACCGAAGCGCGAAAACACGATTCTCCGGATCGTCGTCTATGCGGCTTTCTGCTGGATCGGTCTTATCCTCTTCTCGCCGCTCTTCTATTTCGCAACGGACACGCTCATCACTTTTGTTGCCGCCACGTTCGCCGCGGCGGCCATAGCGAACCTCATCTGCCTTCGCATCTGGGAGCGCCGCAGCCTGGCGGAAGTTGGACTTGGCTGGAACCGCTCGTCCGCTCGCCACCTCTTGATCGGCCTAATTGGAGGAGCCGGAGCCGCCGCCCTGGCCGTACTGCCGTTCCTCGTCACCGGCTTTGCTCATTGGGTTCCTTCGGCCGAGGGCGGAGGGTCGCCCGGTACTCTGATCTACTTCTTCCTTCTCCTGCTTTTCGGCGTCATCGGTGAAGAGCTTCTCTTCCGCGGGTATGGTTTTCAGATCATGGTGCGCCGCTACGGCACGTGGGCCACGCTGTTGCCAATGGGCGTCCTCTTCGCCGCCGCGCATTCGTCCAATATGAACGTGTCGGCGCTCGGATTGCTGAACACGTTTCTTTGGGGTGTGGCGCTTGGCTGGTGCGTGCTGCTCAGCGGCGACCTCTGGCTCGCCACCGGCGTCCACGCCGGATGGAACTGGGGTCTCCCGCTGCTCGGTGTGAATTTGAGCGGCTTTACAATGAGGGTGTCGGGCGTGGAGCTTCGTTGGAGCCTGGGCCCGGTATGGTCGGGTGGCGAATACGGCCCCGAAGGCGGTTTGCTGAGCACGATTGTGCTGGTGGCTTTGATCGCATTCTTGTTGCGAACACCCATCGAACGGCAAACGCTGGTGCTGGCCGACGCGCCCGTCCCGGAAGGGATGCAGTCATGAACCTTCGCGTGTTGCCGATTCTGATGATGGCGGCGGCGCTCGCCCCGGCAAAGGACAAATTGACGCCGGAGGAGCGCATCGAGATCATGCGCGGCCTCACCGCCGAATACGCCACCGCCAAGATCGGGCTGCCGCGCTCGAAGAAGCCACTGCCGCTCACCGATCAGGCCCAAATCGGCGACCGCGAAAAATGGGACGACGCTGCCAAGGAGATGGGGCCCGCGGCCCGCTCGGGCGATCTGGTCCAAGTCACCGCCGTAAAAGTCGAAGACGACAAAATCGAGCTCGAAATCAACGGGGGCGTCAAGAGCGGCCGCAAATGGTACGAGCGGATTGAAGTTGGCGTCGGCAACAGCACGGCTCCCATCGGCCAGGGTGGCCAGGCCACATTAGGAACAAATCTCGAAATACTTTTTCCTAAAGGCGTGCCGCCGTGGAAGGCTGCCGAGTTTAAGAAAATGCTCAAACCGGTGCTCGATTTCGAAAAACGCAGCGCCACGGAAAACTACGTGGAAAATCTTCCCCCCGAAATTCAAGCCGCGATCAAGGACAAGCGGGTCATCGAAGGCATGGACCGGGAGCAAGTGATCCTGGCCATGGGCGGCCGCCCGCGCCATAAATCGCGCGAAGTGGTGGAAGGCGAGGAGTTGGAAGACTGGATTTACGGCCTGCCGCCGGGCAAAATTACGTTCATCACTTTCAACGGCAGCAAGGTGAAGAAGGTCAAAGAAACCTACGCGGGCCTGGGCGGCAGCACGGCGGATGTGCTCAAGCCTCAATAGCCTCAGCAATAGCCTCAGCGGGGAATGATCGCGGCATAATCGTTCGCCAGCGCGAACCTGTGCAGCGCCTTGTCGAAAGTGACCAGTACAGATCCCTGCGCCCGCGCAAACGCGAGAAGGTAGGCATCTCCGGCAAACTGCGGAGCGGGCTGGTTCTTGTGCAGTCCTAGAACCTCCCAAAGTTCGGCTTCCGTACTGCGCGACTCCGAACGGAACTCAACTCGAGGATCATCGAGCCATTGCCTATAGCTCGCCACGGATTCTTGAAGCGTTAGCGGCTTGCCCCCGGCTGCAGAATGGGAAAGAAGCCGCACGAAGCCAAGCTGCGTATAGCGCGAAAAAACGAGCCGGCTCGATTCTTTCACGCTGTTCAACCAACTCCATGCCGCAGACGAATGCGGATGCCCCGTCACCGCCAGTGCAAGCCAGACGTTCAAATCAGGGAAGAATGAGTTCATGCGGATTTCTGTCTAACGCCATGAGCGGCCCCGGTTTGCCTTTCAACTTAAGAAACGGACCCGTGATGAGCCGCCCCTTTTTCTTGGGCCGGTAGCTCTCCTCCAATGCGTCAACCACTAGCGCGCGAATCGAACTTCCCGTTCGCAGCGCTCGGTCCTTCAGAACGCTATGCAAGTCTTCCGGTATGTCCACAGTTGTTCGTACTGCCATAACGTAATTATGGCACTTGTGACATAACTATGTCCCATTAGACGGACCTTCAAGATTCTGCCGCCACCCACCGGCCGGACCGCATCGACTCATATCCGGCATCCAAAATCGCGTTTACTACATAGCCGTCCTCGTACGTCTCCCGCGGGGCAACCCCGTCCCGCACGCACTCCACGAAATGCCGCATCTCCGCTTGGTACCCGTACGCGAACGCCTCCTCCGGCAGCGCCCGCGTCCAGCCGAAATCGATATCCGCCTTCTCCACCACATAACCCGCGCTCTTCTGCGTGAAGGAAACCATCGGCGTGCCGCGCGTCACATCGGTGAAAATCGATCCCTCCGTCCCATGGACCTCATTGCGCAAATCCAATCCGCCTTTTGTCGTCCAGGACAGCTCGCAGTGCCCGATGCCGCCACTTTCGAACTTCAACACCAACAGTGCGTTGTCCTCGCCTTCGGTTTTGCCGTGATGCACAAGCCGCGCGCCCCAAGCCATGACCTCCGTCACGCGATCCTGCTTGCCGAAGAAGTACCGGGCGGCGGCAATGCAGTGGCATCCCAAATCGTTCATCGCCCCACCGCCGGTCTTCTCGACATCCCAGAAATGAGCGCTATGGGGACCGCTATGCGATTCACGGGATCGCACCCACAACACGCGCCCCACGCCGCCGGCCTCCACGACTTCCCGAGCCTTCACCACGCACGGGGCGAACACTTCCGTCTCCGCATATCCATGCAGAGCCCCTGAATCCCGCGCGGCCTGCCACATCGTGCGCGCCTCCTGGCGATTGCGCGCCAGCGGCTTGGTACAAACCTGGTTCCTCTTTGCGGCACTCAGCTTGAGCGATACCGGCAAATGAACATCGTTCGGAAGCGCGATCACAAACAGGTCAACGTCGTTGCGGGCAATTACCGCATCCAGATCCGATGTATGTTCGGCCGTCCTCCACCGTTCTCCAAACGCACGCGCCCGCCCCAGATCGCGCGAATAGTTCAGCGCCACCTCCTGGCCGGCGACATTGGCCAATCCCTGCATATAGAAGTCCGCAACGAACCCCGACCCCAGCATTGCGATTCGCACACTCATAACCTGAGCACTGTATCATCGGGATGTCATGCACCGAGCGTTACCCGCCCTGATTCTTGCAGCAGCACTTTCTCAAGCCGCACCCCTGTGGAAGCAATCCGAGTTCACCGAGCCGGCCGAAGGATGGACGGTATGGAGCGCCCGCCCCGAAACAAAACCGCAAACCTTCGTGGACCCGATGACCGGCCGCGGCCCTGGCGGCTCACTCGCCGTCAGCGGTGCTTCAAACGCCGCCGTCCACGGGGGGTGGGAGCGCCGCGTCGAAAACATTGTTCCAGGTCAGTGGTACCGCTTCATCGCGCACTACAAGTGCGACAGCGTAGCGGCTGAAAACTGGCAAGTGGTGGCGCGTATCGACTGGCGGACCGCGGAAGGCAAGCGCGCCGGGCAACCGGAGTATGTCTCGCATCTCTCCCGCGAAGGCCAATGGACGCGCGCCGCGACAGATGTTCCGGCGCCCGCCAATGCGGCCAGTGCCGTGGTGCAACTCTACCTGAGCAACGCGCCAACCGGCACGGTCTGGTGGGACGATCTTTCGCTCGAACAAATCCCTTCGCCGGGCAAACGCGAGATTCGTGTCGCCTCGGTGAACCTGCGCCCGCGCAATAGCGCCACGGCCGCCGACAGCGTCTCAAAATTCCTCGAAACGGTCGATCAGCAAGTGCCCGCCCAAACCGATGTCATTCTCCTGCCCGAAGGCATCACCGTGGCCGGAACCTCCAAAACCTACGCGGAAGTGGCGGAATCCATTCCCGGTCCCACGACACAGCGCCTCGGCGAGTTGGCCAGGAAGCGCAAAGCCTATGTCGTCGCCGGGATCTATGAGCGCGAAGCACACGCCCTCTATAACACCGCGGTCATCCTCGACCGGAATGGGCAGCTAGCCGGAAAATATCGCAAAGTCTATCTTCCGCGCGAAGAAGTGGAACGCGGCTTGACCCCCGGAAACTCCTACCCGGTCTTCCAAACCGACTTCGGAAAGATCGGCCTCATGATCTGCTACGACGTTTTCTTCTCCGATCCCGCGCGCGCCCTTGCCACGCAGGGGGCTGAGATGATTCTGCTCCCCATCTGGGGCGGCGACGAGACTCTGGCCAAGGCCCGCGCTATTGAGAACAAGATTTTTCTCGTCGCCTCCGGCTATGACCACCCCACCTACGTGATGGATCCGAACGGCGAACGCCTCTCCGAAGCCCGCGAGCAATCCACCGCCGCCGTGGCAACCATCGACCTCAACCGCCGCTACCTCGATAGCCATTTGGGCGACATGCGCACCCGCCGCTGGAAAGAGCAGCGCACGGATGTCGCCGAGCCGCTGCCGGGCTTGGAAAAGTAAATCGATGGCTCGTCACGGCGCGGACCGGTCCAGCACGCGATGCGTCACATATTGGAACGACAGCACCGAATTGCCGTCCGTGCGTCCCATGACAATCACCTGGTAGGCGCGCGGGAAGAAGCCCAAGCCTTCCTTCCGGAACCTCTGCTGCAAATCGCGCAAGCTTTTCGGCGAGCAGAAAAACTCCGCCGCCGTTTGGCAGCCCGCCGAATCCGAACACGCCAGAATGACGCTTCTTTTCTTCCCGTCCGGCGCGTCCACGCTCGGCATCACCGTTAGCAGGCCCGGCACATCCAGCAAAGTCCCAACCCTGGCCGATTTCGTGTAGAACAATTTCTCCGCGCTCGCGCCGCCGGTCTTTTCCCGAATCGCGAAATCGCCCGCCGCCGGGTCGTACTCAATCGCGAACGCCCCGCGTTCCAAATAATTGGCCACTTTCGGGCTGAGCACCGGATCGCCGAACAAAAGCACGTTCCGCCCCCGCAAGCTTGCCGGCTGAATGGCCAAGTCCGGCATTACCTGATAACTTGCGCCGAACGATTCCATTGTCCTCAGCATCGCCACCGCTCCCAGCACCTCGCCCACGCGATGCGCCGTCGCCGACCGCATATGAAGCTGCTTTCCCGCCAATTGCGGCGACCGCGCCTCAAAGAAGGCGGCCGCTTCCGGCGACAGTGGAAGATCCAGAACGTTCCTCGGATGGGCGCCAACCGGATAGGGACGAATGACGAATTGAGTGGGCGTTCCCATCACCACCAGCGAATTGGCTCCGGCCTCGGCCAACGGGCCCCAAGCCTCCTGAATCACCGCGTCCGCCGCCGGGCGCGTCCATCTCCAAACGAGTAGGCCAATTGCGCAGACCGCCATCGCCGCCAAAAAACCGCCCAGTGCGTCGCGCCAACGGTGGCTCGCCACGCGACGTACCGCCGGCAGCGGTTCGGCTGGCGAAAATCGCGGGATATACGAACCCTTCGCTAACTCAATCCGAAGCGGAGCCGCCGGATTCTCCTGCGTGTAGTATTCGAGCAGCTTCTGCCGCAGCACATGCGCGCGGTTCCGGACAACGCCATCGTCCGCGGGGACGAACTCCGCGCCGCGCCCCAGCGCCTCCACGCCAATCGAATACTCCGTGATGGCGGAGGACTTGCCTGCCATCTCCATCTCGCAGATGTATCGAAGGAAATTCCGAAGTTGCTCCGCCCGGCTGAAAGTCGCCGACTGCAGAACTGCGAGGAGCGCATCCGCCTTAAACGAATCCTCGATCCTCCGCCGCGACCCAACCGGACTATGCAGCTCTCGAATCATGAATTTCCAGGCGTTGCAAACGTTGTTTTATACGTTGGAGGGATAAATGTCAACTTGACTCCGGCGATCTGGCGGGCGCTAATGCCAACGGGTCTAACCGCAGCCATTGGCAAAGTGGGCGTTTGCCCAAAGTGAGGAGGTTCTCGATGTCGGCTTCTCCGTGTGTCCGCGCGATGCTATTCACAGCATTCGCGGGAATCGCTTTTTCGCAAAGCAACGGCTCGATCGGCGGAACTGTCAAGGATCCCAACGGCGGCGTGGTTCCCGGAGCAGCCGTCTCCGTCCTCAATCAGGCACAGGGACTGCGGCAGTCGGGCGCCACCTCTCAGGAAGGCATCTTCGTTTTCACCCAGCTTCCTCCCGGAGCATACACGCTCACGGTGGAAGCCGCCGGCTTCAAGAAGAAAGAGAACCGGAACGTCATCTTGCCCGTCGCCTCGAAGGTCAGCGTCGGCGATGTCGTCCTCGAAATCGGCAACCTCACCGAAACCGTCACGGTGGAAGCGGACGCGGGCACGATCCAGCTTCAAACCGAGTCCGGCGAGCGTTCCAACATCGTCACCAACCGCCAGCTTCGCGATATTCAGTTGAACGGCCGCAACGTGGTCGACCTCATGCGCACCATTCCTGGCGTCATCTCCGGCGGCGTCACTGCAAACGCGGCTTCGACGGTGACCAATATCGCCGGCGGATTCAACATCAACGGAACGCGCGGAGCTCAACACGAATACACCATCGACGGCGTGACCAACCTGAACCTGGGCAACAACACCGGCGCCCTAGTCTCGGTAAACCCCGACGCCCTGCAGGACGTAAAAGTCCTCACCTCCAACTACCAGGCCGAATACGGGCGCGCGGGCGGTGGCTTCATCGCTCTCACCACGCGCGGCGGCACCAACGAACTGCATGGCGGAGGGCGCTATTTCCGCCGGCACGACAGCCTCAACGCCGACCCCTACTTCAACAATCTGCGCGGCGGTTCCGCCGCCGGCTTCCCGCGTCCGCTCTACCGCTACAATTTCTATGGCTGGGACCTGGGCGGCCCGATTTACATTCCAAAAGTCGTGAACGGGCGGAACAAACTGTTCTTCTTCATGAGCCAGGAATACTACCGTCAACTCGTCCCCCAGGCTGCTTCCATCAACATCCGGGTTCCTACCGAAGCCGAGCGCGCGGGCAATTTCGCGAACACCGTCGACGGGGCCGGACGAGCCATTCCCATCGTCGATCCGGCCACCGGAGCCCAGTTCCCTGGAAATGTCATCCCCGCCAGCCGCTTCTACGCCCCCGGCCGCTCGATCCTGAACTTCCTGCCCCTTCCCAATACCACCGCCGGCGGCAACGTCTACAACTACACGTCCCAGGTGCCTAGCTCCTATCCTCGAAGCGAAACGATTTTGCGCGGAGATTGGAACATCAACGATTCCACCCGCATGAGCGTGCGATGGGTTTACAACACCGACGCCCAGCAGTTCGCCTACGGAACCACCACGGCGTCCTGGAACTGGCCCCTTACGATCACCGAACGGCGCAACGGGCCGGGCAGCGTTCCCACCATTTCGCTCACGAAGAATTTCGGAAGCAGTTGGGTGGGCGAATTCATGTTCGGCGTCGGCCGCGGCGGCGTCACCATCGCTCCCGCCGACGATAAAGCAACACGCTCGGCCGCCGGCATCGACACGCCCCTCCTCTACCCGGAGGCGAACACCGCCAACCTCATCCCCAGCCTCACCTTCGGCGGCATAGGGAGTGTAGCGAATCCCGTCAACACCAACGTCTTCGGAACCTTCGACCAGCGCTTCCTGATTTGGCAGACGATGAACAACTTCACCAAAATCGCGGGACGCCATGTGTTCAAAGTCGGCTTCTACTTCCAAAGCGCCTCAAACGCCAGCAATTCCCAGAACCGCGTGCAGAGCGATCTCGACTTCACCGCCAATACGCAGAATCCGCTCAACACCGGCTATCCGTTCTCCAACGCCCTCCTCGGCGTGTACACCAACTATTCGCAGGCGAGCGTGAAGATCAATCAGAACAACCTCTATCACGATGCCTCCTGGTTTGCGCAGGACACATGGAAGATTTTGCCGCGCCTGACACTCGACCTCGGTGTTCGCGTCTCCTGGTATCAGCCTCTCCACAACACCGCCGGCGACGCGAGTTTCTTTGACGCGGCACTGTTTAAGTCCGGCGAGGC
>Ga0187894_10004108_pt1 | contig 15824 bp, 26 predicted proteins | sample GBC1701081metaG_FD_136650 | JGI IMG/M metagenome (GOLD analysis project Ga0187894, IMG submission 136650) | White microbial mat communities from a lava cave in the Kipuka Kanohina Cave System on the Island of Hawaii, USA - GBC170108-1 metaG ... | reverse complement strand
TGAGCCAGGCTCTTTGCATCAACTTGGGGGCCTCTGTGAATGTAGGAGGCGTCATAAATTATGTCAAGTTTTAGCCGGGTATTGGTAGTCGCATCGCTGACCATAATGGCTCCGTCCATTCGTGGCTCCGGAGTTTGTACCGGGACAGGATCTTTGCTGGGAGTGCTGCGGTCGGCTAACCTTAACAGTACGGCAGATCAGCCTATTACAATCATTTCTTCCCGTTACATCATTCGGAGAATCGTAATTACCAGCGCCTCCACCACTCCAACTATCACCGTAGGTGGATTTTACACCGCTTCATCCAAAAGCGGTACCACAATAGTGCCCGCCACGCAGGTATACGCCGCGTTAACAATGGCGGATGCCTATATTGATGCGACGTTAGGAGCAATCGTAGCAACCAGTGTGCGTACGGAGACCACGCTGTACCTAAGTTTGACAATCGCTCAAGGGGGCGCGGCGACAGCCGACGTTTTCATTTTTGGAGACGTCGTCAAGTAAGGAGCAAGTCCACGTGAGGTGGCTCTACAGAGTTGTAATAACCCTGACTCTACTGTCTACGCTTCTGACAGTGCAGCCGTGGATAGCCGGTCGCCGCAATGCAGACATTCTTACCGTACATGCATCCGGCATCACGTCCGGCGACTCGGTTAATCCCTACGAACCCAGCATGTTTATTCTCAAAGAGGACTTCATCCTCTCCGGGGCCGTCGCGTTCGGCGGATCTTTCGGTGGAACTACTACGCCGAGGTTTAAGGAGTTCAATGGATCTTCCGGATCTCTGTCCGGAGTAGATAGCACTGTTGGGCATCCCGGCATTCTCACGACAAATCCGGGTACAACTTCAGGGCGTGGAGTGATTATCTACTACGATTACTTTGGGAACGTAGGAGCTTTCAATATGGCGGGCTCCACCTTCTCCTCCTACTGGATTTGGGCGTTTGATGCGTCCATTACAAATCAAGGAGCCTACGCGGGCTTCCTGTCCTCGGGCGACATCAGTGGGGGAACGTTGAACAACGGCTGTTGGGTGCGCCGTCTGGCCACTGATACTAATTTCCAGTGCGTCTGCATCAGTGGAGGCACAGCTACAACTACCGACTATGGCAGCCCACCCGTCGCCGACCGGTACTATAGAGCCGTGGTTAACTCCACAACAGCCGGAACGATCAAGTTCCGAGTCTACGAGGATGGCGTGGTCCTTGGCTCGGAGATAAGTATTTCGACGAACGTTCCAACAGGAGCACTCGTGCCAATGTTTTTACACATCTCGAATGGTAATAGTGTCACTGTGAAAGTGGATGCTTTCGGAATCAAGCAAACTGGAATCACTACGCGATAAAATAAGATTTTATGAAAACCGCCACCCAATCTTTTCTGCTTGCGTTTTTGCTCACTGGGCTGCTTCCAGCCCAAATCCCACCACCCCCCGCCACCTCTGTCCGCGTAAAAGTGACCGTATCACACATGGCTATATCTACATTGCGGGCGGTAGCCAAGCGCCCGCCGGAGTCGGCAGGTCTCTACACGATTCGTGTTTGCAGTCTCAGTGCTCTTCCGTTGGGTGTGTCTATTGGGCACATCCATCAGGGAATCGAGGAAGTTATGGGATTCGCTATCATTCCCAAAGCCCTGGCCGACCCTACGATCCGCCGAAGCCGCTCGCTCGGGCTCTCTATTGCGGCCAAAGCCGCTGAAGTGGCGGGGAAGTACGTTGCCCCTGTCGTCCTCGCCGTCGCTGCTGGCGGGCAAATAGACCTCAATGCGTGGCAGTCTGGAGTGCTTGCGGCGGCCACTCTGGGGCTACGGGTAGTGGACGATGCCACTAGGGACGAACGAGCTGACGTGGCTGTCAGTTTAACCAAGCTAGGCTTGACCTGGTCTAGCGACGCCAAGATGCTCAATCTGGGGCCGATGGAATGTACTCCAGAGGATCCACCCATGATCATGTTGGGGTCTTACCGGCGAGGACAGAAAGAAACATCTAGTTTTTTGCTGGGCTCTGATCCTATGCCATCAACAGTCCCGCCCACAGCTCCATCCCCCGTAGCTCCATCCCCCATGTCCCCTTCACTGACTCCTGCGGCGGCGGTGAATGAAGCCCCAACGAAAGGAAAGTAGAAATCCCCATGAAGCTCAACATCCCACAACTCCTGATCCTCATTACGGCCCTGATTGGGGCTTTGACGTCACTGGCTCAATCCGGCATCCTCAATAAGGACCACACTATTATGCTGCTGATCTTGACGAACTTCCTGTCCGGGATTCTTCCCGCACTACGCGATAACGGCACAAGCGGCAAGAACGGTGGCGGAGGGGGTACATTAACAAGTACTGTATTGATGTTGCTGCTGTCTGGTTTTGCGGTGTCCGCCCAAACGGTCACCAAACTGCCGGAGCATCAGACAACTCCAGGATTGGTGGCGTCGCCCTCAGTACGGGCTGTGGCTCCCGACGGACGCGTCCAATATGCTGTTCTTGGCGATGGGTTGGTTCTCGACACCACGTCCAACCCATGGCAGATCAAAGTACCCACACAAACAGCCCCCACGCCCACCTTCAGCGTGCGAAGACTGACAAGAGACCCCGTAAATGGATCCTGGTCGTTTCCGGTGGGGCTTGTGATGCTCTCGGTCGCCCGGAACGGGCTTACGATGTCGCCTGGACCCGACTATACGCTGGTGGGCAACGTGGTGACATTCACGACCGCTCAAGGCAGCCTGCCGGACGACATCATAGCTGGATTGTTTCTGGGCGCTACTCCGGTCGCCCATGCTGTTCGAGAAGCGGATACAGAGGTGAGTCCTGGTACAGAGGTGGGTCCTGGCACAAGGGTGGTTGGCACAGAAGTGCATCTGGATAAAGTTCAGGCCAAAGCCAAGACTGGAGAACCGAACAGCATCGAAGAGCTGGCAGTGCCTACCCCCACAATGCCTGCCCTTCGAAGGACCGTATTAGGGCCGGGACAGTATGATACTACGCTGAGGACCTGGCCGAGTAACAAGTGAACCTCTTCTCTTCTCTTTACGGGTGAGTCCGTTAGGGTTAGGCATTCCTAGCCTGTCCTTCCAGACTCACCCGCATGGCCAAATGAGGGGTATGATTTACAGGGGCTTGGGTGTGTCCCTGGAATCTCTCACCCGGCGATCTCTCACAAATGCGACAACACAATACAGATCAGGCAGCGGCCCATGAAGTAGACGACTGCACAGCCAAGTAGCCAGGTCTTAAGCGGGCTCATTCTTCTCTCTTTCTTCCCAGATCCACTTTCTGGGACAAGTCTGTAACGCCGCAGAGACGTAACGGACCATGGCCAACTCTATCCACCTTACCGGGGCGTTGGGGCCGTCCTGGGGCCGCCCAACCCCTTTCCAGATGCTTTTGGCCATGGCCCAGTCTACCGCCAAAACCTGGAAGGAAAATAGCAGTTTTGTCCCATGTTCACCTTGGAACTTCATCATCCACCCCTAACACATTGATTCTACGTACAAATAGTACTGGTCAAAATAGTTAAAGTGTCCTATCATGGGATTGCGCTCCTTCGTAAGGGGGGTCCAGGCCGCCAAAGTCGATCATTGAGGCGGTCTGGAAACTCGGCGGATCCCGTATGATCCGGCTTCGCTAATTCCTGCCAAATGCCGCCGGTCTGGCTGAATAAGTTTGAATCGGTGGGCAAGCTGCCCTGGCAAGCTGCCCTGGGAGGAGCGCTTTAAGGGTTTCGGGTCTGGGGAACAGGTCGAGGACGGCGGTTTGAGACTCCTACGTCAGCCCGCTGAACCGCTTGGGTTGCTTACGCTCATAGTGGTCTCAGGCCCGAATTCAGGTTTTTTGGCTCAAAGTACTGAACGGCTAACCAATGACGCCGGACGGGAAAGGGCTGGAAGGGGTGGATACGTCGGAAACGAAGCCCTACCATAGCAAGGTGGCTTATACCTTACCAAGGACAAAGAGCCTTGGGCGGCAGTAGGCGGGTACGCCAGCGGCTATGGGTTAAGCGAAAGCATACCCGCCTCTGATTCTCTGCCCCTGGCCCTGGTAATGGCCATTCTGGTAACAAGGGGCAGAAAGGCCGATGATTCCGGGCGGTGTCACCATGTCGGTGCTAGAAGGGACTCCAGGATGACCACAACCAAAGAACAACTGCGTCAGGCTCTTATCGACTTATCCATGATTATGAAGGCTTGGTCTCTGGCGTCTCAGATCGACAGTCAGATCAGACAGATCGCTTGGAACCATATCCAGGTCTTGGTTGAGATCCGGGGCCGGATTCAGGTTTGCTCTGAACTGGGGATCACCCCGGCTGAGTTGGAAGAGCTGGTATCCTCCGATTGGACTAAGACAGATGTGCCAGCACAACTGCTGGAGACCTATTTGAAAGACTGGATGAGGCGCCCGTAAACCCAAAGGGAGAAATTCTAGGAATGATCATCATAGCCTGCAAACTACATTGGAAGTCAGATTCATTGGGCATTCAAGCAGCTAAAGCTCCAGACGGTGGGGTCTACCTCGTCGCCCAGGCAACCGATCCGGTTGATGATAAAACTTGGGGTTGGTCTCGGGTAGATGCCACTGGATGGGAAGAAGTAGGGCCGGATAGGTGGGCTGAATCGGAGGAAACGGCCAAAGCGGCGGCACAGTATCACTGGAACGAGCGCTGTATTGGGTTCTTGGACAAGGACCGGTTGGAGAAGGTCACACTAGCCTATCAACGGCTCTCGGATGTTGTCCGGCAGCTCAACAATACAATCCAAGCGCTCACCGATGCCAATAAGGCGGCGCTAGACGTGGAAAATGACACAAAGTAACTACGAAGAACGAGTGAGTCAGGAAGCTATCAAGTCCGCCGAAGAGGGCAAAGCTATCCTGGAGGCAGCCATAACCCTCCTCAAATTGACGCCGGAGTTTCGTGGTATAGTGATCCGCAGGTTCTGTCAATCCTGCTACTCAGCGGACGACTGCTGCCGGTGTGGTGATGACGAATAGATGGCAGAGCAGATCAAATACCTGACCGTCGAACAGACGGAAAGACTCCTCAAACAAATCACCAACCCACGGGACCGGGCGATATTCACCGTTGCCTACTGGCGAGGTCTCCGGGCGTCCGAGGTGTGTAAGATCCTGGTCCCGGAGCACTGGGATAACCAATCCAAGCGGCTCTACGTCACCCGCGTCAAGGGCGGCAACAGCGCCCAATACCTGGTGTGCGATCAGGAAGCGCGAGCTATCCGGTCCTGGCTCAGGGACCGGGGCGACTGGGAAGGCCCGTTATTCTGCTCAGAGCGGCGGAAGGGTATTAGCCGCCAACAGCTACACACTCTCATGGAGCATTACGCCACGGAAGCGGAGTTGCCGGAAGATCTGAGGCATATGCACGTTCTCAGGCATTCGATAGCTATGCACCTGACCGCCGACCGGCGGACGTTGCAGGAAGTAGCGGACTGGCTGGGGCACAGGAACCTGAATTCAACCATGGTCTACGCGAAGCTGAGTAATCCAGCACGAGATGATATGGCACTAGGATTCTACGAGTCCAGGAACCCAGTTGTACCCAAGGTGGTTTTCAGTAGGAGGAAGCGGTGATGAATCCTTATCTGGTCGAACCGCCTTTCTGCTTTCATTTCAGCGGGGGCCGGACGTCAGGGTACCTCCTAAAACACGTTCTAGACGCCTACAGTGGAGTGCTCCCTCCTTCTGGAATCAACTGGCCCAGCATCGACTTGTCCAAACCATGCCCTGTGGTTTTCACCAACACAGGTAAGGAGTTCGAGGAGACCTTGGTTTTCATAGAGGAGTGCTCCCAACGTTGGGGTGTTCAGGTTCACTGGGTCGAGTGGATAAACCTTGGCGACCGGGCTGGGTTCCGTGAGGTAGACTTCCGGACGGCCAGCCGTAAAGGAGAGCCATTTGAAGCTCTCATTAACCGTAAAATGTACCTGCCCAACGTCGTGCAAAGACTCTGCACTCAGCATTTAAAAATACACGCCTGTGACATGTTTCTTAGGGAATATTGGGGCCTGCCGGACTACTTGGGCGTCATAGGCGTCCGGTATGATGAGCCCAAACGATGGAAAGTTTCCGGCCCGGATCCCAGAAACTCTCACCGTGAGGTAGTCATGCCTCTGCGGGAGACCAGAATAACTGAATCTGATGTCCTGGAATGGTGGAGTAGCCAACCTTTTGATTTGCAGCTACGGCCCCGTGAGTCGAACTGTGACTTGTGTTTTCTGAAGGCGAACGTCAAGCGGATCAGAATCATGGTGGACCACCCGGAAAAGGCGGCGTGGTGGATCGAACAGGAACGTAAGAACAGAGAAAGATACCCGGACAGGGCAGACACTACTGCCGGATTCCGTGCCGGAGACCGTAAGGATTACCAGACCTTGTACCAGATTTCTCTCACGGCGGGAGTATCCGTGGATCTTGGTGGGGATGGTCTAAGCGCAGAAGAGGAGGATCTGATTGAATGCAATTGCACGGATTGAAAGTAGCCGTCCGAACATGGGACTACTACCTCACTTGTTGATCCAGCCTAGTAGGCTGTGGCGCGGGGCCGACTGACTGGACCAATCTCTGGTACTCCGACCAAGCGGCCTGTGCTTTGGGACTCCGTAAATGAATCGACCCTGACGTCTCCGAACAGAAAGCGTACTCCTCTTCCAGTTCCCTCACGCGCTTACGTTCGGCATTCGGTGTTTTGTTCATTACTTCCCCATCATGCGATGGGCGACTGACACCCTCAAATAGTACGGAAGTTCCGATACGTACCTAGAGTACTTATAAGGTGTTTTGCCATCTTGACCCGGATTTGGATTCTCATCCATGATGGAACACGAGAGGAAATACATCACGGTGATGATCGAAAAGGCTCTGCTGGTCGGCCTACTGACCATAGCCGCTATCGTATCGCTCGCGAAATATCCGTGCCAAGTCCAGAAGCTCATGGGCAAGGTGCAGAACGTGCTTGTTATCGCCGGTAGCCGAGGACACGATTCCGGCCCGGATGTAACGACGGAAAGGATAAGGTCGTGCCGTTAACCAGAGCCCTAGATGAGGGCACCGATAAGGCCCAGTTTCTCCGTTGGCTCAGAAACGATATTCTCGCTTCTCTAGCTATTACGGACGAAGACATCAGCGCGATTTGCCAGCGATGGATCAAACACAAGATCGCCCGCATTCAGACTGGGACGGAAGCTAAAGAGGTCCTGTTGTACAGGATGGGGGGTGGCCGCTAATGGGCTGGGGTTGGTTATTCCACCTTTGTCTGGCCAACTTAGCTCTATTGGCCGTGACGATCTGGCTGCTACTGTTCGTTACTCAGATCTTAGCCCAGGAATACCGCTGGCATCAGGGTATGGTCCGGGAAGGGATCCCCGAGTACATCAGCCGCTGGGTTCATTTCGTCGTGAATTTGTCCCAGTCGCTGGGACAGGAACTCACCCGGAAGTGCAGTGTGTTAGGGGTGTTCGCCGTAGCGTATGAGGACCGGCATTGCCGGTGTTCAAAGTGTCTCGAAAGGAGAGGCGTAAAAACATGAGCCACAAGATGGGGCAGTGGATCCCTCTGGTCCCACAGCTCCCCCGTTTAATCGTACAGGCGGATCCGGCTGGAGGCGTACTGCGTCCATGGGTTCGGCAACTACCATTGCGATGCCAGGGTTCGCTCCTGACGGCCATACGCGGCTGCGACGTTGCGGAGAAAGAGGACAAGGCTAAGGACCTTAACCGGATGATCCGCCGGGCAACTCTCAATCCCGCTGACGTTAGAGAGACAGCCGCAGCCGGAGGGTTCTTCGGGTTCGACGCCGAGCGGTTGGTGGAGAGCACCAAGGGATTGCTGCATAGCCTGGACCACTATCCGCTCCACTACATCATGCACTTGACTCATGCCTGTGAAATCATCGGGTACGCCGGGTGTCCCTCTTTCAGACACGTGAGGGAAATTAACGAAACTGTCTCTATGCCCGCCCTGGTCGTGTCTCAGTTCTTCCTGGAAGTGTACAGGGACATCTGTTTCACGCTTCACGTGAATCCGGAGACCAGGGAGCAACTACTTGACCGATTGACGCTAGACCGTTGGTCGGCGGGAACCACCGAAAGGAATCTATAACTATGGCACGTGTAACTTTAGTTGCCAAAGCCCAAAAGGACCAAGGCAAGTGCTCCAAATGTGGAGCTGAGATCAAGCTGGGCGAACCTTACAAGTGGTTCAAGAACCGCATAGGCCGGTCGTCCATACGCCGGGTTTTCTGTGCCGGGTGCTCGATACGCCCCTCCGATATGACGACGTCCAGTAAGCTCTCCGACCTTTACCTCTGCCAGGAGACGCTGGAGGACGCCATCAGTGAGGCAGCTACCACGGAAGATCTGACGGCAGCCCTGAACACAGCCGCCGATTCCGCCAGGGAAGTGGCCGAAGCCTACCGGGATTCCGTCCAGAACATGCCGGAGAACCTACAGCAGTCGTCTACAGCGTCAGAGATGGAGGACAAAGCCGACAACATCGAATCCTGGGCCGACGAGTTGTCTGCCGCCGCCGACGAAATAGAGGCGGACCCATGGGAACCGGAGGACGGCTCTGGGGAAGAAACTGAGGCCGGAGAATCGAAAGAAGACGGCTCCGAAGACGCCAAGGAAGGCAAAGAAGAATCCGGCCTGGATTCCGAGCGCAGAGACGATCAGGGCCGCACTGAAGACGAGCACCTGGAACACCATCGCTCCCAGGCGTCGGATGTCTGTTCCGACCTATCCATATGACCAGCGGCGATTAACGGCGAGACTCTTCCGGCATCTGTTCTAATTTATCTATGTGGACGACGAAGTCAGAACAGAGAGCGGCCAAGCTCAAAGCCAAAATGAAGGTCAAAATGGGAAGACCCTTACGCTCTCCCCCTAAACGCCCTTACGGACCTCACCCGAGAAAAATACGGGTGGGGACCAAACTCATCAAAGTGCCACGGCGGTCCGTGTTCAAGCTATCCACACACCGGACAGGGCCAGACTGGGACCGCCGTTGGATACGTAGTTGTATACAATGTGGGGCAGGGATAGAGACCCGAGCGCATTCTGAGGACCACAAGACGCGGCGGGTCAGACCGGTCCGGTGCCCGAATTGCCGGTTATTGTTTCCACAGCTACCACCGCTTCCGCCAGCAACTCTGTCAATTCTGAAGGGGTTAGGCAGGGGGGATAACGTATACCGGGGATCCACCTGGATGAATGGAGTATCTATATAGTTATGAAACTGCCCAAGGTCGCTAAGTGGACAATCCCCGAGCGCCGCCAGGCGATTATCGACCGGCAGGAAGAGGAGCGTAAAGTCCTCCAGGACTTCGCTGCCCGTTGGGCAGTCGAACAAGGCGATCCGTATGATGTATCACAGAAGGAAGAATAAAAATGCAGGACACTGGCCTCTGGAGAAATATCCGTTGGGAGTCTTTAGGCTGTCATGAGTATAACAATGGCATAGCTCTAGCCCGAACCCGCCTAACCAGCTATCACTGCGTCAGAATCCACCGGTCGGGTGCTAACGGTGTTATAGTCTACGTGGGTCACGAAATGCATGACCTCCTGGATCCCGAATCGTCCAAGACGGGGCCATCAACACAGCCTCCGGGGGGTGGGAGGGGGGCGGAGCCCCCCCAGCCTGAGAGTGTGGAATGTTGTGGTAATTGCCAATTCTCCGGGGGACTGATCACGGTAGCCCACATAGTCAGGCATGGACTTCCCGCAACAGATGTAGTCTCTTGCCGGTATAATGCTCCGGTCAACGTATCCGGCAACTTTCAGGGATTCCCGGTGGTGAGGGAGAACCAATGGTGTGGCCGGTGGGAGCCTATGAAAAAGGATCGGTTAGATCAGTGAACGGATACCTAATAACCGTCGCTGACAACTACGACGTGGTGGCCGTCCGGCTCTCGGACCTGGTTGTGGATGAGGTGATCAGAACTTCGATTTCACACCATAGCGCGAGGGAAACAACGAATCTGACGGCAGAGCGGCGGGGATGCTTGACACACTTTTACTCGGAGGTTCCGGCAGGATCCTATGCGGTGGGGTCTTCCTGGCGGCGTAATCCGGCCCGGATTCGGAACGGTTCACCAGTTGATGTGCGTGATACTCCAGCTTAGTCCGCAAACAGTCCAACAGATACGTATACTGCCCATCCGTGAAGTCACACACGTGCTGCGGTAGCTGATTAGGGTACGCCGTCAAATCTTTAGCTACCTTATCCGCTACCCTCCTCAGGAGCCTTATTTCCTCTTCGGCCAGATCCAGGCATTTCTGCAAATGGTCTATCCTGGCCCTCAGTTTGGAGTCGCCTCTGTCCCTCTGCCGGTTTTGTGGCATAATATACTTATCCGTAGTTTCCTTCTAGTTGAGTCGAGAGCCGTTCTGAGGCATACGGTAAAGGGTGGGTACCTCGGTTCCACGGTTGTGGTTCCGGGTACCCACCCTTTCCGTTTCTCACTTGCGGGGAGAGCGACCGTCAGCCGAGAGGCTTAAACCGGAAACGTAATCGCCGGGAACGGAGAGAACAGAGCCTTTTCCGCTTCGGGAGTGTACTTCAGGTACTCCATCAGAATGGTGCTGACGTCGGCCTGTGCCGTGAGAATCGCCTGCTTCCGGCTGATGTTGTAGAGCGTCACGAAGTCACGCCAACCGGGATAGCGCCGGTCGTAGTTGTTGTTTTCCAGCGCGGCCTTGACCTCCGCCGCCAGCACATCATTCTGGTACAGCCAGCGGAAAAGGACCTTGACCGGCACATTGTCTGGGAAGTCGCCGCCGCTGGGAGCGGTGAAATCAGCTAGGGTGTAGCTGTTGTCCACGTCGTTGCCGGAGACCACACGGGCCTGGGGGACAGAGATGAGGGCCGGGTTGAAGTTGCCACAGAAGGCCAGGATAAGCCTTGCTTGCGCTACGCTGATATTCTCGCTCTCATTGACCGATGCGTACTGACGCCATCGTTCAGACATAATGGGTGAGTTCCTTTCAAAAATTCAGGAGTCTAGAGACCCTTTGGAAGTGTTTACCACCCCCAGTGGATCATGTATATGGTACCTGAGTCACGGTACCGGCTGCCCACAATTTTTGGGGATTTACCCCTCTTAGGCGGGTGTGATAAAATAGTCGCCTGGATTCGAGACCGGAATAGTCGCCTCAGCTCGAATCGCCATCGCAAGGTAAAACGCCGCTCATTTTGAGGGATCTATGAACATGCAATTTTCGCCCGAGCAAGTCCAAGCCCTATTGGATGGACAAGTCAAGCTGTTGGACGTCCTCACCCGTAGACGCCAAGCCTACGCAGAAATTCAATGCGCCCTCCCTAGGACTCAGGAGGAAGCCCGGTCCAGTCCTCTGTTTGACTTCATTCCATTCCAGTCCCTGTACAACCTCATCCAAACACAAATCGATGCCATTGACCAGGAGATGGCCGACCGCAACAAAGGCGTAGAGCAAATGCGCCTTGACCTTGCCGGTCTAAAGTCCCGTGTGGTCGCTCCCGGACAGGGTATGGCTGCTCTATTCCCCCGCAAAAGTCTTTCCTAGATCTTTCGGGGCGGGCAGACGATGACCACAGGTAAACGCGACGAGCATTCCGTCCGGCTGTCTGATATTACCGCTAACCACATCGTGTGTATGCGGGATCCCTACGATACCTCCTATGTAGGTTTCGACATCCAGGACACTATTCAGATTCATGAAGCGAGCGTATCGGTCATCAGGGGTTTCCTTGCCGACCGCTATTACGCTGAGTTCGGTGAGTATCCACCCAAGCGGCTACTGGACGGCATGGCTGAGTCAGTCATGTCAAAATGCCTGGTTGCCCCGGTGGATGACCTGGCATACCGGGTACGCCGGGCGGACGACGGCATCTATTACGACCTGGGCTTGGATGATTGGGGTAGTTTCAAGCTGGGTATCGACGGTAGAATGCAGTATCTTTCCCCATCCCCAGTCTATTTCCGGCGGACGTCCGGCATGGACAAGTTGGCCTTGCCGGAGAATATGAGCCCAGCCTGTCTACTCCCCCTATTACAAGAACTAGCCCCCCTCCACAACACTGACCAGGAATTGCTACGTCTGGGCTTTCTGTTGAGCTGCTTATGGCCAGAGGGTCCGTATCCGATCATGAACCTGTACGGCCCCCCGGAGTCCGGCAAAGGCTACCACAGCCGGGTCATACGGATGATTGTTGACCCTGTGCGGGCTCCGTTACAGGGGATCCCACACCAGGAACAGGAACTGCTGCTAGAGGCGTCCAGGGAGCGGCTACTGGTCCTGGACAACGTCTCCCGCTTGCCCGTCTGGGGATCGAATGCCCTCTGTAGAATCAGCACGGGCACAGCTTACCGTAGGAAGCGCTTGTACACAGACTCGGCTGTGATGACATTACATGTTTGCAATCCCATCTTGGTCAACTCTGTAGAGCAAGTCTTAGTAGCCCCTGATTTAGTCAGCCGGGCGCTATTCATCGATCTACCTCCTATGCCGGATGCTGGGCGCATAGACGAGAATGACATGCTGGCCAAGGTATCGGAAGCTCTGCCGAGGATACTATATGCCCTGTTCGCGATTGTCAGTAACAGCCTGAACCACCCACCCACCGTAACAATCCAATCGAGACTCACGCCGACGTTCCGGTTAATGACTACAGCAGAGAAAATGCTAGGGTTGGATGCGGGCACATTTCACCGGGCATATAATCGTAATCGGTCGGTCGGCCATGATGTAGTGTTGGCTGAATATGCCTACCTGTCAACAGTGAGGGACTTGGTCGAAGACGGTAATGGGAGATGGGAAGGATTGGCGAAGGACCTGCTAGGCACTCTCAACACCAGGGTAAAGTCACCTCTGCGAGGAGAGAACTGGCCTACGTCGGCGTTTATGCTCACTAAGCAGCTACGGGGGATGTCCAATTCTCTGGCGGATGTGGGCTTTAAGGTGGAATTCAACGTCAACCGGATGCGGATGGGAAGCGGAATCAGACTGAGTCGCGGATAGCCCTATTTACTCTATCATCGAACAGTTTAGCCTCCCTCCAACTATTTCCGTCCCTACCCTTCATCCGAGCACTGTAAGACCACGCCATGGAATCAGACGAGTGCAGCAACTGACTAACGCGTGGATTCAGGAGGGCTGAAGTCTTCAGACCAAATCCATGCAGCCGTAGATCCGGCCTTTCTGTCTTAACCGCGTCCAATATGGCTAAGACGGATTCCGTGTTAGTGTTCCTCTTACACACGGAGCCAACACCCACCCAAGCATTTGATACTAAAAGATTTCCGTACAGACGAATGCAGTTCTTGTACTCTAACGGGCTGTACCCCTGAATCACGGGCATTATGTAGTAGTTTTCGTCCTTGGTCAGGTCGATCAGCTTGGAGTACCTGTCCACTGTCATACGTTGATGCTGCGTAACGGTCATACCCGTCCTCTCCAACATGACTGGTTCGCACATAAAATCCTCGGACACAGCAGCTAATCTAATACCCGTGTTGCGCCACTTGACGACCTGATAAGCATAAGCGTCTACGGGCATTGGGTAACCGCCATACTTATGGATTGTAGAGAACGCTCCACTGTCCATGATCCACCTGTTGACTCTGAACGACGATTTGCGGTTACGGAGTCTGTTGACCGATATGAATACTCTGTGGAAGCGAAAGGCGTGGTTGGGTTGATGTAGGCCAAGGTAGAAGTCCAAAACCTTTTACTCCGTCGGGTCCGTTAGCCACTCAAACAGCCGCCGGTCGTGCTTGTCCGGACACGCCAGGAACAGCCGTCCCTTATTGGCCCCGTCCTGCTTCACCCGGAAGATGCAGGCAACTCTACCACACCCACAGGGCCGAACCTTCCTGCCCAGCTCCCACAGCGTCCGTAACTGAACAGTCATACGAGTCTGCCAGCCATTGACCCGCGTGACGTACTTGGACAGCTTCGGCCCCATAGGGGTCTTGGCGAACGGATCCACCAGCCAGAGCCGGATACTGTCCTCCCCGGTGTCGGCTGAATGCCCATCGGATTGTACGCTGGAGCGGATAACGATGCTGACGTAATCTGACACCTTGACGTAGTAGACGTACTCCCCGTCTACTACTCCGCCGGAAGTCCACAGGTCTATGCCGGTCGTTTTGTGTCTTGGTAGGGCTGCCTCAAAATCCTGACGGGTAAAGTAGTCAATAGCCATTACAGCGTCTCCATCTTGGTTGTAACCCAATAGCAGGCATCCCAGAGCCCACCAAGCCAGTCCGTTGGAACCTGCCTGGATCTTGAAAAGACCCGCTCTTCGCCATTGGCTGACTGTGCGAAGTAGCGATGTCCCTTCAGATATGTAACCTGTCCGATGATTTGTTTGGTCTCACGGTCACGAAGTCGGGATACGCCATACTTGGGTCGCTCTTGAATCCAGGAACTGTTTGGTTTTCTTGCCATGGCTCATTATGTGATCCATCCGAAAGCGCAACAATAGAGCGAACCACCTAGATCCGACCCGGATTAATCGTCTTTGGCGTCTGCGAACTCTCCGCTACGTATCGCGTCTCTCAGCTTCAGAGGGTCTACCCAGTCCTCACCGACTTTCACCCCGTTAGCTGCGGCTCCAGCCTGTAATAGGTCCTCTATGCCCTGACTGCGGCTCATAGTGACTTGATCTTGGGCGTATCGAGCCTTCTGGTACTGCTTCACCAGCTCCAGGCTTTTGGCCGACAGCGTCACACTGAGTTGGGCTCCTCCTACGTTTTTGACTCCCCAGGGGCGCTTTTTGTGAACGCCGGGTCCCGTAATCCGGTCTATTTCCTCGGTTGGTACGTGATTGGCTAGGTGTCTGAGGTCCATCTGTTTAGCATACAACATTCAGATTGAAAGATGCAATGATGCGAAAGGTGTGTAGGTGAGAACCTCTGGGGGGGCACTTTGACACTTTTCCTTTTCCGACCGGATCCAGCCGTGGGGGTGAAAAGATACTTCGCGCCCGCGTGCGCGATATACAATACCCGTTTTCTCGCGAAGTATCTTTCTACCTTTTGTGGGGTGGGTGGGGGGAGCGGGAAAAGTGAAAGTGTTAAAATGCCCATCTAGAGGTTCTCACCTACACACCTTTCACATGTTTCGGATTTAACAGTGTAAACTAGTACGGCGGTCCCATTGACGTCCCCCCCATACGGTAGAGATCCTAAGAGTCCCTGATGTCCTTCCCTTTCACCCCCCAGGAATTGGGCTTACCCGACAAGATCCAGAATTGGCGGCCCCAGCAGGCCCAGGGGCTGAATCTCTACTTCGACACCGAAACCAAGTACAACGCCCAGGCCCACCCTACGGGCTCTGGCAAGTCCGGACTGGCTCTAGCGGTCGGAGCCCTCAACACTGGCCGGACGTGCGTCCTGACGGCCAGTAAGGGGCTACAGCAACAATATGAAGAGGAGAGCGGGACCACAGGTCTGTTCAAGATTCAAGGCCGGAACAACTACCATTGCATCGAACAGGCCGGTAGGATGTGCGACGAGGGAGCAAAGCACAAGTGTCCGGCAGCCCACACTGAACACTGCCCTTACTGGGATGCCTACCTGACAGCCAAACAGGAGAGGGCCTTAAACACCAACTACACGTACTTTACGACCATCAACCGCTTCGGTGACGGCCTTGGCCCAAAGTTCGACACCTTGGTCCTGGACGAAGCCCACGGGGCCCCTGAAGAGATCTGCCGGGCGGCAGCAATCGAGTTCGACGCAGCCGACGTCTACCACACCCTGGACTTTCGCTGGCCGGAGCATCAGGAGCTGGAGAACATCAGCAAGTGGACCCTGTGGGGCAAATCGGCCATGG
>Ga0187894_10004107_pt1 | contig 15824 bp, 18 predicted proteins | sample GBC1701081metaG_FD_136650 | JGI IMG/M metagenome (GOLD analysis project Ga0187894, IMG submission 136650) | White microbial mat communities from a lava cave in the Kipuka Kanohina Cave System on the Island of Hawaii, USA - GBC170108-1 metaG ... | reverse complement strand
GGGTCGTGCATGCGGAAGAACCAGCGCTCGAGCAGGTCTTCGTAGGAGAGCTTCGCGGGATCGAAGACGACGCGCACGGACTCGGCGTAGTCGGCGACAGCGGCCGCGGTACGCTCGAAGCCGCCGGCGTCGACGCGAGCGCCGTCCAGATCCTGGTCGGAACCTTCGGCAAGGCCCTCGGTACCGCCGGCGCCTTCGTTGCGGGCAGCCGCGACCTGATCGAGCTCCTGCTGCAAGCCTCGCGCACGTTCATCTACACGACCGCGATGCCCCCGGCCGTAGCGCGCGCTACGCGCGCGGCGCTCGGCGTTGCGGCCGGCGCGCACGAGGCGCGCAATCGCCTGCGCGTGATCGTCGAGGTGTTTCGCCGCGAAGCTGCCGACCTGGGTCTCACGCTGCTGCCGTCGACGACGCCGATCCAGCCGATCGTCATCGGGTCGAGCGAGCGGGCGGTCGCGATCAGCGAAGCGCTGTGGGAACGAGGTCTGTGGGTGAGCGCGATCCGCCCGCCGACCGTGCCCGAAGGCACCGCGCGACTGCGCGTGACGCTGACGGCGAATCACACGACGAGCCACGTCTCGCAGCTCGTCGAAGCGTTGGCCGCGATCGTGAGCCGGCAGCCGTGAACGAGGTTCGACACGAGCCCGCCCTGCACGTGCAGGCCACCGGTAACGGTCCGCGCCTGGTGATGCTGCACGGCTGGGCGCTCAATTCTCACGTCTGGGACGACGTCGTCGAGCCGCTGGCGCGATCGTTCACGGTGGTGCGCATCGACCTGCCGGGGCACGGCGCGAGCCCGTGGCCGCCTACCTTCGACGATCTCGAATCCCTGGCGCGGGCGCTCGCACCCCATGTCGGCGATCGGTCGATCGTCCTCGGCTGGTCGATCGGGGCGCAGGCCGCGATGCGGCTCGCGCTCGACCGGCCGGACGCCGTCCGCGCGATGGTGCTGGTGGCGGCAACGCCGCGCTTCCTCGCGAACGCCGAATGGCCGTACGGCGTGGAGCCTGCCGTGCTCGAGGAGTTCGCGAGCCGCCTGCACGACGACCACGAGGGCACGGTGCGGGATTTTCTCGCGCTGCAGGTGCGCGGCGACGAGCGCGCGATGGAAACACTGCGGCTGCTGCGCCGCCGCGTCCTCGCGGCCGGCGCGACGCATCGCGCAGCCCTGGCGGCCGGCCTCGCCGTGCTGCGCACCACGGACCTGCGCGAGGAGATCGCGCAGATCGCGGTGCCGGCGCTGGTGATCTCCGGCGAACACGACCGCCTGACACCGCCGCAAGCTTCGCGCGAGCTGGCGGCCGGGCTGAAGCGCGCGCGCTACGCGCAGATCGAGCGTGCCGCGCACGCGCCGTTCATTTCGCACCGCGACAGCTTCCTGCGCGAAGTGGAACAATTCCTCGCGCGGCTGCCCGGCACGGCGGCACGCGCATGAACGAGCCCCGACGTGAACCAACGCCCGCGTGAACCAACGCCCGCGTGAACCAACGCCCACGTGAACCAGCCCGTGTGAAGCAGCCCGCGTGAACCAGCCCAGCGAGCCCCGCCTCAGCATGACCGAGCCGACGACAGCCGCGGATCCCTTCAGCCTCGATCGCGCCCTGGTGCGTCGCTCGTTCGATCGCGCCAGTCGCGACTACGACCGATCGGCGGTCCTGCAGGCGCGCGTGCGCGAGCAGCTCCTGCAGCGCCTGGACCTGGTGCGCGTCGCGCCGTCGGTGGTCGTCGACGCGGGTGCGGGAACCGGCCACGCGAGCCGTCAGCTCGCGCGCCACTTCCGCAAGGCGCAGGTGATCGCGCTCGACGTTTCCCCGGCCATGCTCCGGCAGGCTGGGCGCCAGCAGGGCCTGTGGCGCCGGTTCGATCGCCTGTGCGCGGACGCCGCGCGCCTGCCGCTCGCCGACGCCAGCGTCGATCTCGTCTACAGCAACCTCATGCTGCAATGGTGCGACGACCTCGACGCCGTGTTTGCCGAAGTGCGGCGCGTGCTCAAGCCGCACGGCCTGTTCACGTTCAGCACCTTCGGACCCGACACGCTCATCGAGCTGCGCCGTGCCTGGCGCGCGGCCGACGGCCTGGTGCACGTGAACCGGTTCATCGACATGCACGACATCGGCGACGCCCTCGTGCGCGCGGGCCTCGTCGAGCCGGTGCTGGACGTGGAGCGGTACACGCTCACCTACGACGACACGCTGGATCTCATGCGCGACCTCAAGGCAATCGGCGCGCACAACGTCGCGGCGGGCCGGCCGGCGGGACTCACGGGTCGCGGCCGTTTCGCGCGCATGCGCGAGGCCTACGAGGCACAGCGGCGCGACGGCAAGCTGCCCGCGACGTACGAAGTGGTCTTCGGACAGGCGTGGGGGCGCGACGCCCCGCCGACGCGCATGCACGGCGTCGTGGGCGGCGAGGCGCGGGTGTCGGTCGGTTCGATCGGCAAGCGAGCATGAAACCGCTGTTCGTCACGGGAACGGATACGGGCGTCGGGAAGACACGAGTGGCCAGCGCGCTGCTGCGCGCCTATGCGCGACGCGGCACCTCCGTCGCCGGCATGAAACCGGTCGCCTCGGGCTGCGCCGAAACCACGGAAGGACTGCGCAACGACGACGCACTCGCGCTGCGCGCCGCCAGCTCGGTGCGCCTGCGCTACGACGACGTGAATCCCTACGCGTTCGCGCCAGCCATCGCGCCACACATCGCGGCCGAGGAAGAAGGGCGCGTTATCGAGCTCGCGGTTCTCGAACACGCGTACCGCCGCCTCGCGCTCCTCGCCGGGCGCGTGGTCATCGAAGGCGCGGGCGGCTGGCTGACGCCGCTCGGCCCACAGCTCACGCTGGCCGATTTCGCGGCGCTCGTCGATGCCGACGTCGTCCTGGTGGTGGGCCTGCGCCTGGGTTGTCTCAACCACGCTCTGCTGACCGCCCAGTCGATCCGTGCCGCCGGCCTCGATCTCGCGGGCTGGGTGGGAAATGCGGTCGAACCGGCCTTCGAGCGTGCGGACGCGAACCTCGCGACGCTGCGGCGGCGGCTCGCCGCACCGTGCCTGGGCGTGCTCGCGTACGCACCGGCGGCGACCGCAGATGAACTCGGCGGAGCGCTGCGGGTCGATGCGCTGCAGGCGAAGGGCGTCCCGGACCGCCGCCGGGACTCATAACTCGTTGACTTGACGAGTTATTTAAGTACGCTTGCGCACCGGGCCGTCACCCACGACGTCCGTCGACGGAGACCAGAGGGCATGGATCGAGGCCCAGACCAGAATACCGGCGCGCCGTTCTACGTCCTCGAGCTGCGCCCGAACTGCTCGCTCACCGTGCGCGGCGCGCTGCTGTTCTTCGGCTCGCTCTGCCTCGTGAGCTTCGGCATCGCCGGGCTCTTCGTGTCACGCGGTTTCTGGCCCGTTTTGCCGTTCGCCGGCCTCGAAATGCTCGTGCTCGGCTGGGCATTGGTGCTGACGATGCGCCAGCGCCACGTCGTCGAGCGCATCGAAATTTCACATGCCGAGGTGGCCGTGGAAGCCCGGAGCCGACGCCGCAGGGAGCGCATCGTATTTCCACGTCATTGGGCCAAGGTTACACTTCGCGTTTCGCATACTGCACTGCACCCGAGCCGTCTCTTCATCGAGAGTCAGGGCCGGGTTTTCGAGGTGGGCCGGTTCCTGATCGAGGAGGAGCGACGGGCACTGGCCGCCCGACTGCAGCAACTGATCGGCAGCATGAACTCTTCGCCGCCGCTCGCGGACAGCGAACTGGCGGCGGCGGGCTAGCACCCGCGGCGGGGGCACACGCCTCCGGGCAAAAACGATATTCATACACGCAAGAACGCATCGACTGGAGCCAAGAGACACGAATGGTCAAGCAACTCGCATCAGGCCTGCGCGCAGCGGGCAAGACCGTGGCCCGGGCTTGCGTCGCGGCACTCGCCGGCGTCGCGCCGGCGATGGCGGCGTGGGACCTCAACATGCCCGAGGGCGTCACCGAGCTCAGCCGCAAGATCTACGACCTGCACATGCTGATCTTCCTGGTGTGCGTCGCGATCGCGGTGGTCGTGTTCGGCGCCATGATCTATTTCATCTGGCGCTTCCGCAAGTCGCAGGGCGCGGTTGCCGACACCAATCTGACGCACAGCACGAGCGTCGAGATCGTGTGGACCGTGGTCCCGGTCGTGATCCTGGTGGCGATGGCAGTGCCCGCGGCGCGCACGCTGATCGACATCGAGGACACGCGCAACAGCGAGCTCACCATCAAGGTGACCGGCTACCAGTGGAAGTGGCACTACGACTACATCGACGACGGCGTGAGCTTCTTCTCGACGCTGGCCCGCTCGAGCGACGCGGCACGCCAGCTCGGGTCGGGAGTCGACCCGAATACCGTTCCGCACTACCTGCTCGAAGTCGACCAGCCCCTGGTGCTGCCGGCCGGCACGAAGGTCCGCGTGCTCCTCACCGCCAATGACGTCATCCACGCCTGGTGGGTGCCGGACTTCGGCATGAAGAAGGATGCGATTCCCGGCTTCGTCAACGAGCTGTGGATCCGCATCGACGACGACAAGACCGGCCTGTATCGCGGCCAGTGCGCGGAGCTGTGCGGTCGCGACCACGGTTTCATGCCGGTGGTGGTCGACGTGAAGAGCAAGGATGACTTCGCCGCCTGGCTCGCGGCCCGCAAGGAAGAGGCGCGCCAGGCGAAGGCGCCGCAAGCACCGGCGCCCGCGCCAGCCGCATCGCCCGCGAGCGCCTCGACGCAGCCCGAGGTTGCGCAGCCCGAGAGCGGGCAGCCCGCCGCCGCAACCGTCGCCCAGACGAACTGAACGAGCAGGAATCCCATGGCTTACAAGCAAGCAACGCACGCCAGCGCCGATCACTCGCATCACGACGAGAAGCCCTCAGGTATCACGCGCTGGCTGTTCACGACGAACCACAAGGACATCGGCACGATGTACCTGGTGTTCTCGGGAATCATGTTCTTCGTCGGCGGCGCCATGGCGCTGGTCATCCGCGCGGAGCTGTTCCAGCCGGGTCTGCAGGTCGTCGACCCGGGCCTGTTCAACACCATGACCACCATGCACGCGCTGATCATGATCTTCGGCGCGGTGATGCCGGGCTGGGTGGGCCTCGCCAACTGGATGATCCCGATGCAGATCGGCGCGCCCGACATGGCGCTGCCGCGCATGAACAACTACAGCTTCTGGATCCTGCCGTTCGCGTTCACGCTGCTGCTCTCGACGCTGTTCCTGCCGGGCGGCGGCCCGGCCGGCGGCTGGACTCTCTATCCGCCGCTCTCGCTGCAGGCCGGCGACAGCCTGCCGCTCACGATCTTCGCCATTCACCTGATGGGCGCCTCCTCGATCATGGGCGCGATCAACGTGATCGTGACGATCATGAATCTGCGCATGAAGGAGATGTCGCTGCTGCACCTGCCGCTGTTCGTGTGGACGTGGCTGATCACCGCGTACCTGCTGATCGCGGTCATGCCGGTGCTGGCCGGCGCGGTGACCATGCTGCTCACCGACAAGTATTTCGGCACCAGCTTCTTCAACGCCGCCGGCGGCGGCGACCCGGTGCTGTTCCAGCACATCTTCTGGTTCTTCGGCCACCCCGAGGTCTACATCCTGATCCTGCCGGCGTTCGGCATCGTCTCGGAGATCATCCCGACCTTCTCGCGCAAGCCGCTGTTCGGCTACGACGCGATGGTGTACGCGGTGGCGAGCATCGCCTTCCTGTCGTTCATCGTCTGGGCGCACCACATGTTCACGGTGGGCATGCCGCTCGCCGGTCAGCTGTTCTTCATGCTCGCCACCATGCTGATCGCCGTGCCGACGGGCGTGAAGGTGTTCAACTGGACGGCGACGATGTGGAAAGGCTCGCTCACCTTCGAGCCGCCGATGCTGTTCGCGCTCGCGTTCCTGTTCCTGTTCACGATCGGCGGCTTCTCGGGCCTGATGCTCGCGATCGTGCCGGCCGACTTCCAGTACCACGACACCTACTTCGTCGTGGCGCACTTCCACTACGTGCTCGTGCCCGGCGCGATCTTCGGCATCATGGCCGGCGTGTACTACTGGCTGCCCAAGTGGACCGGCCACATGTACGACATGAAGCTCGCCACCTGGCACTTCTGGCTGTCGACGATCTTCGTGAACGTGCTGTTCTTCCCGCAGCACTTCCTCGGCCTCGCCGGCATGCCGCGGCGCATCCCCGACTACGCCACGCAGTTCGCCGACTGGAACATGTGGTCGTCGCTCGGCGCCTTCGGCTTCGGCCTGTCGCAGCTGCTCTTCCCGTACATCATCTACAAGTGCGTGAAGGGCGGTCAGAAGGCAACCGACGACGTGTGGGAAGGCTCGCACGGCCTGGAATGGCTGCTGCCCTCGCCGCCGCCGTATCACAGCTGGAACGATCCGCCGGCCGTGAAGTTCTCCGAGGAGCCGGGCGAGTTCGATCCGCACGCCGGCGCCGGCGGCAAGCATTGACGCGCGTCTGCAGGGCAGCGCCGCGCCAGTCATGAACGACACGGTGGTGAACGACGCCATGCGCGAGAGCGGCGACGACACGCAACGGCGGCGCCGCAACGTGCGGCGCTGGACGATCGCGCTCGTGATCGTCGTGCTGGCGTTCTACGTCGGCTTCATCCTCAGCGGCGTGTTCAAGGCCGGATGAGCGCCAACGACGACAAGGGCGACACGAGCGCGGACGCTGCGGGCGCTGACAACCGCACGCGGCAGATCCGTTCGCTCACGCTGCGCCTCGCCGCCATGGCCCTCGGCAGCTTCGCGTTCGGTTTCGCGCTGGTGCCGCTCTACGACGTGTTCTGCCAGGTCACCGGTATCGGCGACGAGCGCGCGCTCACCGAGGCGCGCCCCGCGATCGAAGCGCCGGACGAGAACCGCGTCGTCACCGTGGAATTCGTCGCCAACCTGCCGAGCCACGGCAGCTTCGAATTCCGGCCGGCGGTGACGTCGATGCAGGTGCATCCGGGCAAGCTCTACGAGACCACGTTCTTCGCGCGCAACCTGACCGGGCGCGACACCGTCGCGCAGGCGGTGCCGGTGATCGCGCCGAGCCGCGCCTCGGCCTTCTTCCGCAAGACCGAGTGCTTCTGCTTCACCCCGCAGCATTTCGCGCGCGACGAAGGCCGCGACATGCCGGTGCGCTTCCTCGTCGACACGCAGCTGCCGGCAGGGGTCGATCGCATCACGCTGGCCTATTCGTTCTACGGGCAGCACCAGCTCGCCCGCCTCAACTGAATTCCGCACGTCAGGAAAGCCCATGGCGCACGCAACCCACGCCCACGACTCCAGCAAGTACTACATCCCGCACGGCAGTCACTGGCCGTTCTTCGGGTCGATCACGCTGTTCACGCTGATGCTCGGCGCGTGCGCGTATCTCAACGAGTGGATCGAGTCGCCGTGGATCCTGCTCCCCGGCTTCCTGTTGCTCGCGTCGCTGTTCTTCGGCTGGTTCGGCACCGTCATCGACGAGAACCAGCGCGGCATCTTCAACATGCAGGTCGACAAGAGCTTCCGCATGGGGATGATGTGGTTCATCTTCTCGGAAGTGATGTTCTTCTCGGCGTTCTTCGGGGCGCTGTTCTACGCGCGCATCTACTCGGTGCCCTGGCTCGGCGGCGAAGGCGTCAAGATTTTCTCGAACCTGCTCCTGTGGCAGGAGTACGCGGTGCAGTGGCCGACCAACGGCCCCGCGAAGATCGGCGGCGAGTTCGACATCATCCCGGCCTTCGGCGTGCCGGCGCTCAACACCGCCATCCTGCTCACCAGCGGCGTCACCGTGACGATCGCGCATCACGCGCTGCGCTCCGGCAACCGCAAGGTGCTCGCGATCTTCCTGTTCCTGACCCTGGCGCTCGGCTTCCTGTTCGTCGGCCTGCAGGGAATGGAATACGCCGAGGCCTACAACCACCTGAACCTCAAGCTCAGCACCGGCGTGTACGGCTCGACGTTCTTCATGCTGACCGGCTTTCACGGCATGCACGTGACGGTGGGCGCGATCATGCTCACGGTCATCTGGCTGCGCGTGCTCTGGGGGCACTTCACGCCCGACCGGCATTTCGCGTTCGAAGCAGTGGCCTGGTACTGGCACTTCGTCGACGTCGTCTGGCTCGGCCTGTTCATCTTCGTCTATTGGTTGTAACGCGCCAGCGCGTGGCTGTAACGCGCCAGCGCGTGGCTGTAACGCGCCAGCGCGTGGTTGTAACGCGCCAGCGCGTGGCTGCCGCGCGCTGCGTGCGGCCGTAGAGCCGCGCGCAGTCCTGCTTCGGCGGGTGCTAGCTGGTGCCGAGCGGCTTCAGCAGCCCGGCGTACCAGGCGATGAACAGCAGTACGAAAAGAGCGACCGACAGCGAGATGCGCCACGTGAGCGCGCGCAACATCTTCGCAGAGTCCCCGGTACCGCGGGCGAGCTGCCAGAGCGCCGATCCGAGACTGAACACGATGGCGGCGAGAACGACGAGAATCAGCAGCTTGACGATCGGCACGGCGGCACCTTGCGGTCAGAAAACGATAGGACGTGCATAGGGTAACGCGATGCCACTCAGGATCGGCAATCGCGTCTTCGCGCCGGGCGTACCCCTGACCGTTGTGACCGTGGTACTGCTCCCGTTGTTGCTCGGCCTGGGCCGCTGGCAGGTGGCGCGCATGCACGAAAAGCAGGCGCTGTTCGCCGCGTTCGAGGCGGGCGACGACACCACCCTCGATCTCTCTTTCGCGCCCGGCAGCGCGCGCTACCAGCACGTCGCAGCGATCGGACGCTACGACAGCGACCATCAGTTCCTGCTCGACAACCTCACGCACCAGGGTCGCGCCGGATATCACGTGCTCACCCCGCTGGTGATCGACGAGGCTCGCACGGTGCTGGTCGATCGCGGCTGGATTGCGCTCGGCGCGCAGCGCGCTGTCCTTCCGGACGTGCCCGTCGCGACGGACGAACGCTCGATTGCGGGACGGCTCAACGAGCTGCCGCGCGCCGGCATCGAGCTGCGGAACGAGCGGGTCGCGAGCGACGCGCCCTGGCCCCGCGTGGTCAGCTATCCGAAGCTTGCGGAGCTCGAGCAGGCGCTGGGCAGACCGCTGTATCCGGGAATCGTGCAGCTCGACACCGGTCAGCCCGACGGCTTCGTGCGCGAGTGGCGTCCGTCGACGTTTCCGCCGGAGCGCCACCTGGGTTACGCCGTCACGTGGTTCACGCTCGCAGCGACGCTGCTGGCGATCTACGCCGTCGTCGGGTTGCGCCGCGGCGGCGATGCAAAAGGAGTCCGGTGAACACTACCTCGCGTGAGAATTCTTCGCCCGGGGACGTCCAGAGGACACGATCGCGCCGCACGCTGTTGCTGTTGGCCGCGATCTTCCTGCTGCCCGTCGCCGTTTCGTTCTATCTCTACTATTCCGCCGCCTGGCGGCCAGGCGGCCAGGTCAATCGGGGCGAGTTGCTGTCGCCGCCCAGGTTGCTGCCGGCAGTGTCGCTGCCGACGTCGGCAGGGATCGACGCGCCGTCTGAGTTCCTGCGCGGCAAGTGGTCGCTGGTCTACGCCGGCGCGGGCACCTGCGACACAGGGTGCCGCGAGGCGCTGTACAAGAGCCGCCAAGTCCGTCTCGCACTCAACGAGAAGATGGATCGCGTGCAACGCGTGTTCCTGTTCACGGGCAGCTGTTGCGAGCAACCGTACTTCGGCGACGAGCAGGCCGGCCTCATCGCCGCAAGTCTCGATTCGCCGGGCGGAAGGCAGTTGCTGCAGTTGTTCCCCGATCCGCAGGGTGCGGCCGTTTCCGGCCGCCTGTGGCTCGTCGATCCGCTGGGAAACCTCATGATGAGCTATCCGGCCGACGCACCCGCGAAAGGCATGATCTCGGATCTCAAGCGGCTGCTGAAACTGTCGCACATCGGGTGAGCTGCTGAGCCCATGACTGTCGATTCGCGCCTCACCTGGTTTCGCCGCATCGGCTACGTCGCGTTCGCCGTGTGCGCGATCGTCGTTGTGCTCGGCGCCTGGGTGCGGCTCACCGCGGCTGGGCTCGGTTGCCCGGACTGGCCCACCTGCTACGGTCACATCACACCCGGCCAGGCGCTCGACAACGTCGCACAGGTGAATGCAGCGTTTCCGGATCGGCCGCTCGAGTACGGCAAGGCGCTGCGCGAGATGATCCATCGCTACGCCGCCACCGCACTCGTGTTCCTGATCCTCGTGATGGCCGTGCTCGCGGTGAGCAACCGCCGCAACAGCGCGCAACCGGTCGCGGTGCCGTTGTTCCTGCTGGCCCTCGTGATCGTGCAGGGCCTGTTCGGCGCGCTCACGGTGACGTGGAAGCTCAAGCCGCTCATCGTCACCCTGCACCTGCTCGGCGGCTTCACGACGCTCGCGATCCTCTGGTGGGTTTGCTTGCGGCCGGCTTATCGCGAGCTGCACCCGCGCGAGCTCCTCCTGCGCCGGCTCGCCGCCATCGCGCTCGCCGCGCTGATCGTGCAGATCGCCCTGGGCGGCTGGACCAGCAGCAACTACGCCGCCGTCGCCTGCCCGGACTTGCCGACCTGCCAGAACAGCTGGTGGCCGCCGATGGATTTCGCAGAAGCCTTCGTACTGTGGCGCGGCGTCGGTATCGACTATGAAGGCGGCGTGCTCGATCAAGCCGCACGCGTCGCTATTCACGTGAGTCACCGGATCGGCGCCCTGGTCGCATCGCTGTTCCTCGCGATCGCTGCGCTCACAGCGATTTCGCGCGCGCGCAGTCCAGCGTTGCGCCGCGCCGGTATCGCTGTTCTCCTGGCGCTCGCCCTGCAGATAGCCCTCGGCGTCAGCACCATTCTCGAAGGCTATCCCCTGGCCCTCGCCACGGCGCACAATGCCGGTGCAGCCCTGCTGCTGCTCACGATGGTGACCGTGTTGCGACATCTCTGGCCGCTGCGCGCCACGTGGCTGCGCGGCGAGAAGCGCATCTAGGCCACCACCGACCACCGAGCCGACATGACCGATTCGACTTCCCAACCGCAAACCGGGCATGCGCAGCCGCACGCCGCGGCCGTCGACGCGCGCAGCTCGCGCCTGCGCGATTTCTGGGAGCTGACCAAGCCGAAGGTCGTCGCGCTCATCGTGTTCACCGCAATCGTCGGCATGTTCCTCGCCACGCCCGCGCTGCCACCGCTGTCCGCACTGGCGTTCGGCACCCTGGGCATCTGGCTCGCCGCCGCGTCCGCGGCCGCAATCAATCACGTGCTCGACCGGCGCATCGACGCCGAAATGGTACGCACGCGTCGCCGTCCGATACCGACGGGCCACGTCAGCGAGTCCGCGGCGCTGCTGTTCGCTTTCGCGCTCGGGCTCGCCGCGATGCTGATCCTCGCGCTGCTGGTCAATCCATTGACGGCGCTGCTCACGTTCCTCTCGCTGATCGGCTATTCGGTGATCTACACCGTGTGGCTCAAGCGCGCGACGCCGCAGAACATCGTCATCGGCGGTGCGGCCGGTGCGGCGCCACCGGTGCTCGGCTGGGCGGCCGTTACCAACAGCATCGATCCCAACGCGCTGCTCCTGTTCCTCATCATCTTCACGTGGACTCCGCCGCACTTCTGGGCACTGGCGATCGCGCGGCGCGACGACTACGCGCGCGCCGGCATCCCCATGCTGCCCGTGACTCACGGCCTGCAGTTCACTCGCGTGCAGATCCTGCTCTACACGATCCTGCTGTGCGTGGTTACTGTGCTGCCATACCTCACCGGCATGAGCGGCCTGCTCTATCTCGCCGGCGCGCTGGTACTCGATGCGCTGTTCCTGCGCTACGCGCTCATGCTCGTGCGCAGCAGCGGCCGCATCGAGCTGCCCATGCGGGTGTTCCGCTACTCGGTGAACTACCTGATGCTGCTCTTCGCACTGCTGCTGATCGATCATTACTTTCTGTTCTGACGGCAGGTTGCGACCAGCTCTCGTCACCAGCCTTCTGACGCGCGAGGCCTCATGAGCGAACCGTTCTCCGTCACGTTCCAGGTCGGCTGGGGCGACCTCGATGCCAACGCGCACATGCGCAACACGGCTTACCTGGACCACAGTGCCGACGCGCGCATGATGTTTTTCGCTTCGCGGGGATTCTCGATGCGCGAGTTCGAGCGGCTGCGCTTCGGCCCTGTCATCCGCCGCGACGAGGTGGAGTACTTTCGCGAGATGCGCCTGCTGGAGCACGTGCGCGTGACGCTCGCTGCCGTGGGACTCAGTGCCGACGATGCGCGCTTTCGCCTGCGCAACGAGTTCTTCCGCGAGGACGGGCGCCTGGTGGCGCGCGTCACCAGCGAAGGCGGCTGGCTCGATCAGACCGCGCGCAAGCTCACCGCGCCGCCCGCGGAACTGGCCCGCTGCATGCGCGAGATGTCGCGCAGCGAGGATTTCGTCGAGTTGCCGTAGCGTCGCCGGCCGCGCGGACCCGGCGCGCTGCAGCGACGAGACTACGGACTGCGTCCGCCGCGCGGGCTGCTCTGCGCCAGGTAGTCCAGCACCGCTTTGCGGTGCCCCGCGCTCGACACGTACTTCTGCCCGTTCGCCATCGTGAGCTGGAACTCGCCGCCCGGCACGCGCTGCAGCTCGCGCAGGTGGCGGCAGTTGACCAGGATCGAGCGATGGATGCGCATGAAGCACGAGGGATCGAGCATCGCTTCGGCCGCCTGCAGCGTCGAGCGCAGCAGGTGCGATTCCTTCGCGGCGTGCAGCACGATGTAGTTGCCGCGCGCTTCGATGCACTGGATGTCGGCGGTGTCGACGAACACGAGCCGGTCGTCGTTCTCCGCGGCGATGCGGGCCAGCGGCCGCCCGCCGGCGCCGTTGAGCATGCCGGTAGCCGCACCGCGCAGACTCTCGCCGATGACGGAGCGCAGCGCGGGCGTGAGACCGTCGGCGAGCCGCTCGCGCGCGCGGGCGACAGCCCGCCCGAAACGCTCCTCGTCGAAAGGCTTGAGCAGGTAGTCGACGGCGTTGAGGTCGAAGGCCTGTAGCGCGTAGCGGTCGAAGGCGGTCACGAAGATGACGAGCGGCATCGCTTCGACGCCGATCCGGCCGATGACCTCGATGCCGCTCAGGTCGCGCATCTCCACGTCGAGGAACACGAGGTCCGGTCGCCTGGTGCGGATCGCGGCCACGGCTTCCTCGCCGTGCCGGCACTGGCCGACGATTTCCAGCTCCGGGTCGGCCGCGCACAACTTCTCGAGCGTGCGGCGGGCGATCGGCTCGTCGTCGACGATGAGGACGCGCAGGGCCATCAGCCGCAGCCTCGTGCGGTTGCGATCATGCGGCCTGCGCCGTCGCCGCGAAGCGCAGCGGCAGGCGCACGCGCACCACGAAGCGGTCCTGGGCAGGGTGCTCGAAGGTGATGGCCGCCAGTTCGCCGTACAGCGTGCGCAGCCGCTCGCTGGTGTTGCTCAGCCCCACGCCGAATTCGCGCACGCCCTGCGCCGGGCGGTTCGACGTATTCGCGACCTCGAGCTCGAGCATCCCTTCGCGCTGGCAGGCGGCGATCGCCACCCGCACCTGCTCGCCGGCGCCGCCCATGCCGTGCTTGATCGCGTTCTCGGCGAGCGGCTGCAGGACGAAGACGGGAACCAGCGCGCGCGTCAGGGCATTGTCGATATCGATCCGGTGCTGCAATCGGTCGGAAAAGCGCAGCTGCTGGATATCGAGGTACGCCCGGGTCAGTTCCATCTCGTCGCTCAGCAGGATGAGCCCGTTCGCGCCGGGTTCGGGGGGACCGGTGCGCGGGCCATCCTGCGGGCTCTGCGCTCCGGGCTCGTTCAGGCCGCCGTGCGCGAGACTGCGACGCAGCAGGTCGCTGAGGCGCACCAGCATCGTGCGCGCGGTGGCCGGCTGTTCGTCGATCAGGCCGTGAACGCTGTGCAGCGTGTTGAAGAGAAAGTGCGGATTGAGCTGGCCGTGCAGCACCTGCAGGCGCGCCTTCACGTATTCGCTCTCGATGTGGGCGGCGCGCAGCGTCACGTCGCGGATGCGGCGGAACGCGAGGATGCCGACGACGAGCGCGAGGCCGGCCCAGTAGGGCATGAAGAAGATGAGCGTGGCGATGCCGACCGCGCGCAGCTCGGGGACGAGCTCCATGGACTTGGGCGTCATCCAGAAGGGATCCCACATCACGAGCGCGTAGGTGGCCCAGAGTACGAAGCGCGTGCTGAAGGAGAATGCGAGCGCCAGGAGGATGTGCAGTGTGGCGGCCCGGGCACGCCCGGTGGCCGGCCAGCCGAGGGAAAGCGCGAGGCGATAGCAGCCGATCAGTATCGGCAGCAACACGGCGTGCTGGAGGATGCGCGAGTAGTAGCTCGCCGCCTCGGGGTGGTCCGTGAGCAGGGCCAGGAGTGCCAGGTTGGCGACCGCGACGTACAACCAGAACGGCGTGACGATGCGCGCGATCTCACCCCAGCTGGTGCGGTTCCAGCCTTCGGTGGGTGACGGTTCCGCGACCGGAGGCGTGGCTGGCGTCAAAGGAAAGGGTGTCGGGCGAACAGGCATCTGGCCAGGGGGGCGATCCCGGGGCGCGCGGTTGCGATTTTTCGGACCCCAAGCGTAATGTCGCCGTCCCCGGGGAACAAATGAACGTCTGACGAGCCGCGGCGCTCCAAGGACAGGCGACCGCGAACGGGGGGTAGACGCGGCGACCTTCGTCACTGGTCCCCCAGTGCCGCCCCGTCCGACCGTAGAGGCGAGGGTGCAGACCCGAACATGAGCCGGAGGACTGAATCATGACCGTCGTGAAGAAACTTGCGTTGCTGGCTGCCGTGGCAGCCTCGATCGCTGCGCTGCCGGATTCCGCGGCCTACGCAGCCGGTAGCGGCGGCTCCATGAGCACGCCGTCGATTCCCGACGTGCAGCGCGAGCGCACACCCGAGGACCTGGCGAAGTCGGCTTACAACGCCGGCTATCGACACATCAAGAAAGCCGCCAAGCTCGAGGAAGACGCCGCCGAGGCGACCAAGCCCGAAAAGAAGCAGAAGGCGCTGGACAAGGCGCAGAGCGCGTACGAGAAGGCGCTCGGCGAATTCGCGAAAGCCACCGACAACGCGCCGGCGATGCACGAGGCCTGGAACTACATCGGCTATGCACAGCGCAAGCTCGGACGATACGACTCGGCGCTCAGCGCCTATGGCGAAGCGCTGCGACTCAAGCCGGACTACGCGCAAGCCATCGAGTATCGCGGCGAGGCCTACCTCGGTCTCAACCGGCTCGAAGACGCACGCAAGGCGTACCTGGACCTGTTCGCGGGCTCGCGCGACCTGGCGGGTCAGTTGCTCACGGCGATGAAGAGCTACGTCGAGCAGCGTCGTACTGCGCCGAACGGCGTGGACACGCAGGCGCTCGAGCAGTTCGCGCAATGGGTGAGCGAGCGCGAGACGATCGCGTTGCAGACCGCGATGCTCGATACGGGCGCGGGAAGCAGCGCCAGCTGGCGCTGAGGCCGGCGAAGAGATCGATTCCGGTCGGATCGAATGACGTGGGCCGGGCGCAGCAGCGTGGCTGCGCCCGGCTTGCCTGTCCCCACCTGGCTGAGATGTCGCGTCGCTTCCTCGCAGCGCTGGCAACGCTGCTGCTCGTCCAGTCAGCCGCCGCGCCTGCCGTCGCGGGAGAGTACGTGTGGAAGCTGCCGCGCGGTTTCCCCGCGCCGCCGGTGCCCGCTGACAATCCGATGACGGACGAAAAGGTCGCGCTCGGCCGCCTGCTGTTCTACGAGAAACGACTGTCGGTGACCGGCAATTTCTCCTGCGCCAGCTGCCACGAACAGGCGCGCGCGTTCACGGATGGGCGCGCGCAAGCGCTCGGCGCGACCGGTGAAGCTCATCC
>Ga0187894_10004106_pt1 | contig 15825 bp, 13 predicted proteins | sample GBC1701081metaG_FD_136650 | JGI IMG/M metagenome (GOLD analysis project Ga0187894, IMG submission 136650) | White microbial mat communities from a lava cave in the Kipuka Kanohina Cave System on the Island of Hawaii, USA - GBC170108-1 metaG ... | reverse complement strand
TATCCTCTCCGTAGCGCTCTTGCGGGGAGAGGTGTTCGGGATGAACAGCCGCCATACGCGATAGCCACGCCGCCTACGAGCGTTGCATCACCGCGCCGTGATTGCAGGCGTGCCAGAAACTTGGCGTCGTCCTGAGCGAAGCGAAGGACCTGTTATGCCGTCGTTTCGCACGAACGGAACCTCACTGAGGCCCGTGCGTCGTCGCTGGCTCCGTGCGTCTCGACGGCTCAATGGATCCTTCGCGCCTGCCCTGAGGTCTGCCGAAGGGTCGCTCAGGATGACAGATCGAAGATGTGTCCACTCCATAGCGCGAGAGCGAGGAGAAGAAATAGCAGCACAGGAAATCTCTCCCTGCCAGCGTGTGACAGCAGCCGGCGCGGCGCTTCCGGTCGCCGCGCCGCACGGCCGGACTTATGTGTTGTCTAGCGTCCGGCCGAGGGGTTGTCCGGCATCGCAACGCCGCTGGCGGCCAGTGCCGCCTTCACCGCGTCCTTCAACCGGTCCAGGCCCGCTACATCCTTGGCTTCACACCGCGCCACCAGCACGGCCTGCGTGTTGGATGCACGCAGCAGCCACCATCCGTCCGGCGTGCTCACCCGCACGCCATCGATGTCGGAGAATGTCGCGCCCGCCTTCTGCAGGCGCGCCTTCACCTCGTCGACGACCTTGAACTTGCGGGCCTCGTCGCAATCGAAGCGCAGCTCTGGCGTGTTCACCGGTTGCGGCAGCGCATCGCGCATCTCGGCCAGCGATTCCGGTGACGTGGCCACGACGTCGAGCAGGCGGACGCCGGCATAGAGCGCGTCATCGAAGCCATACCAGCGATCGGCGAAGAACACATGGCCGCTCATCTCGCCGGCCAGCGGCGAGCCCATCTCGGCCATCTTCACCTTGATCAGCGAGTGGCCGGTTTTGTACATCAGCGGCTTGCCGCCGGCGGCCGCGACCTCGTCGAACAGCACCTGGCTCGCCTTCACATCGGCGATGATCGTGGCACCCGGCCGTTCCTTCAGCACGTCGCGGGCCCAGATCGCCAGCAGCTGGTCGCCCCACAGCACGCGGCCCTGGCCATCGACCGCGCCGATACGATCGCCATCGCCGTCGAAAGCGATCCCCAGATCGGCGCCACGCTTCTTCACCTCGGCCTTCAGGTCCTCGAGGTTGGCCTCGACCGTCGGATCGGGATGGTGCGCCGGGAACGACCCGTCGACTTTTTCAAAGAGCACGGTGTGCTCGCCGGGCAGACGGGAGATGACATCGCGGATCGAGACGCCGACAGCGCCGTGACCGCTATCCCACACGACCTTCAGCTTGCGGCCCGGACGCACATCGCGCACGACACGCGCGGCATAGGCGTCGAGCACCGACCGTTCGGTCAGCCCGCCCTGCCCCGCGGCGACGTCGCCGGTCTCCGACATGCGGCCCAGCGCCTGGATGTCGGCGCCGTAGAACGGCTTCTTGCCGAGCATCATCTTGAAGCCGTTGTAGTTCGCCGGGTTGTGCGAGCCGGTGATCATGATGCCGCCGTCGGCATTGAGCTCGTAGACAGCGAAGTACAGCATCGGCGTCGCGCACAGGCCGATGCGCACCACGTCCACGCCTGCCGCCCGCAGTCCCTCGGCACAGGCCTCCTGCATCTCGGGCGAGCTGAGCCGGCCGTCATACCCCAGCGCCACCGTCTTGCCGCCGCTGCGCGCCACCCGCGTGCCGAACGTGCGGCCGATGGCGCGCGCGTCGGCAGCATGCAGGGTTTCGCCGACGATGCCCCGGATGTCGTATTCGCGCAGGATGGTCGGGTCGAAGCGATGGCCGGTCATTCTGTATGAATCCTCTGCAAGAACCTCTGTCGCCCAAAGCGCAGAAAGACAATCAGATATATGCACAATCCCTGGATCACGCGGTGTGGTGAGGCTGTGGCCGGCCGATGCATTCGTAGGCGAATCCCATATCGCGCATCTCGGCCGGATTGAAGACGTTGCGCAGGTCGACCACGATCGGCTGGCGCAGTAGCTGCTTCAACCGCTTCGGATCCAGAGCGCGGAACTGCGTCCATTCGGTCAGCACCACCAGGCAATCCGCGCCTTGTGCCGCATCATAGGCGCTTTCCTTGAAGGTGATGCCCTTCAGGAGCCGCGCCGCCTCGCCCATCGCCGCCGGATCGTAGGCCTGAATCTTTGCCCCCGCGGTAACCAGCGACGGCAGGATGTCCAGCGACGGCGCATCGCGCATGTCATCGGTGTTGGGCTTGAAGGCGAGCCCCAGCACACCGATGGTCTTGCCGGCCACCGATCCACCGCACGCCTCGACCACCCGTTGGGCCATGCGCTTCTTGCGCTCGGTATTCACCTGGATGACCTGCTCGACGATGGTCACCGGCGAGCCCGCCTCGCGGGCCGTATAGGCCAATGCCAGCGTGTCCTTGGGAAAGCACGAGCCGCCATAGCCTGGCCCCGGGTGCAAAAACTTGCGGCCGATGCGACCGTCCAGGCCGATGCCGCGCGCCACGTCGTGCACGTCGGCACCGACCTTCTCGCACAGATCCGCCATCTCGTTGATGAACGTGATCTTGGTGGCGAGGAAGGTGTTGCCGGCGTACTTGATCAGCTCGGCCGTCTCCAAGGTCGTGAAGACCATCGGCGTCTCGATCAGATAGAGCGGCCGGTAGATAGCGCGCATGGTCTCGCGGGCGCGTTCGCTTTGGGTGCCAATGACGATCCGGTCGGGCTTCATGAAGTCTTCGATTGCGGCGCCTTCGCGCAAGAACTCGGGATTCGAAACGACATCGAACTCGGCATCCGGCCGGCGCTCGCGCACGATGCGGCTCACCTCGCGTCCGGTGCCGACCGGCACCGTCGATTTGTTGACGATGACCGTGTACTGGCGCAGCGCATCGGCCACTTCGCTGGCGGCGGCGTAGACGTAGCTGAGGTCGGCATGCCCATCGCCGCGGCGTGTCGGTGTGCCGACGGCGATGAACACGGCGTCGGCTGTCGCCACCGCCTGGGCCAGATCGGTGGTGAAGGTCAGGCGTCCCGCCGCGCGGTTTTCCTCGACCACCTTGTCGAGGCCGGGCTCGTAGATCGGGATCCTGCCCGCTTCGAGCGCCGCGATCTTTCCCTTGTCCTTGTCAACGCAGACGACGTCGATCCCGAACTGCGAAAAGCACGCGCCGGAGACCAGTCCGACATAGCCCGTGCCGATCATCGCAATACGCATGAAGTCCCCCCAGAATGATGGATCCCGCTCGATCCATCCGATTTACGATTTGATCAGAGAAGCAAGAAGCGTGCGTGACTCCTGGGCGATGTCGGGCCGCGCCAGCGACACCGCGACGTTCGCCTCGAGAAAACCCAGCCGGTTGCCGCAGTCATAGCGCGCGCCGCGATAACGCATGGCGTGAAACGGGCTGCGGCCGATCATGTGGGCCATGGCGTCGGTCAGCTGGATCTCGCCGCCGGCGCCGGTCTCATGACGGCCGAGGTGATCGAAGACCTCGGGCAGCAGGACGTAGCGGCCAATGATCGAGAGCGTCGAGGGCGCCTCGGCCGGCTTGGGCTTTTCGACCATGCCCGTGACCTCAGCGACGGTACCGTCGTCGTTGCGGATCGCCACGATGCCATACCGGTTGGTCTGCTCGCGCGGCACGTCCATCACGGCGATCACGCTGCCCCCGGCTTTTTCATGCAGGGCGACAAGTTCAGCCGTGCAGCTCGGCGTCGACAGGGTCAATTCATCCGGCAGCAGGACCGCGAACGGCTCGTTGCCAATCCATGATCGCGCGCACCACACGGCATGGCCCAGCCCCAGCGGCTGCTGCTGGCGGGTGAAAATGGCATTGCCCGGCTTGATCGTGGCGGCACGGGTCTGCTCAAGCTCGGCCTGCTTGTTGCCGCGCGCCGCCAGCGTCGTTTCCAGCTCGTAAGCATGATCGAAGTGGTCCTCGATCACGTGCTTGTTGCGCCCGGTCACGAAGACGAATTCCTCGATGCCGGCCGCCCGGCACTCCTCGACGGCGTATTGGATCAGCGGCCGGTCGACGATCGTCAGCATCTCCTTGGGAACGGCCTTGGTCGCCGGCAGGAAACGGGTGCCGAGACCGGCAACAGGAAAGACGGCTTTGCGGACACGTGGCATACGGCATCCAATCGGAATGTTTTAAGAGCTATTTCAATACTCTAACTCATTCTTCTAAGAATTTACATGAGAATGAGTGTCGAGCCAGCGCCTTAGACCAGCAGGGTGCGGCAAGAGCAAGGCGCAATCCACATGTTTCAGGTGGTTGGGCGTCAGGTTGCCGGCCGGGTGGCGCTGATGAAGCGGCAGCTGTACTGCCTCTGCCTCAGTCATCCAACAACACTTGCCGCGCCCGATTGATTTTTGCCGCCAACCAGTCCGAACCGCCCCGGTCAGGGTGGTTGAGCAGCATCAGCTTGCGATGGGCGGCACGAATATCGTCCGCTGTCGCACCGGGTTTCAAGCCCAGAACGGCCAGAGCTTCCTCGATACTCATATCGGCCTGCGGCCTGCGGCGGGACGCGTCGTTGGAGTCGTCCGGACCCGGCCCTGCGCTCGACGCCTGCTGGCGCCAGTCCGGCCCGAAACGGCGATCGAGATACGCGTCCAGGACCCGAACCGAGTCATCGTCGGCCGAGCACTCCACGCGTAGCGCGACCAGCACCGCCTCGGGCAGGTTATCCAGCGACTGCCCCACCTGGGTACCTTGCAGCACCCGCCCGTTCATGACGCCGGACGCATGGTCGAGCGTCATTTCCAGCCAGGCCGTGCGTACCGTCGATATGCCGCTACCGGCCGATGACTGCGTCCCCGGTGAGCCCCATCCGGCACCCAACCCCTGCTGAGCCCGGCGGCGGCGCCACCACCAGTACAGGAACGGCACCAGGAACGGCGCGAACTGCAGGAACAACAGCGGATTGCGGGCCAGGATGGCGAGCACCAGGCCACCACCGGCAATCGCCGCCGACCCCATGGCGACGCGCCGCACGGTGCCGGCCAGCGCCGCCGGATTGGCCGTGGCGAACCAGCGCAGTACCAGGACCAGACCGATCAGCAGCAGCAGGCCGAGGAGCAGTTGCGGCATGGCGGCCTGGATCTTCCGTCCGCTCAGCGGCGCGCGCTGGTCAGACGCAAGGCCGTCACGCGGTGGAGCTGGACGTAGTCCGCCATCGCGCGCTCGCCGCCAGCGGCGTAGGCCGCGACGGCGCCCAGCAGCCGGCGCAGTTCGTCGGGACTGGCTGCATCGAACCGGCAATGCCGCCCGTTGGTCAGTTTGGCGAACTGGGCAAAGGCGCGCGACGCCAATGCGTTGTCGCCCTCCTGGAACAGGAAAGCGGGCACGCCCAGCAGGCCGAGTTGGCCGGCCAGCGCACCGACAGAATCAAGGTTCTCCTCGAAGCAGTCGCCCACGAACACCAGGGCGTCGAGCTTGCGCCGCTGCGTCTCCTCGGCGGCGAAGCCGAACACGCGCCCAATCTGGGTGTTGCCGGCCAGGCACGTCACGCGTGCCATCAGCCGCGCCAGCTCGGTGCCGTCGGACGTCCATTTCGACGCCTTGAAATCGTCGAAGCCGCGATAGAAGGCCAGCCGTACATCCAGTCCGCCCAAGGCCTCGGCGGCGACGAACATCTCGCCCTGGATCCGCGCGGCGCGATCCCAGGTCGGCTCGCGGCTGGCCGTGGCGTCCATGCAGAACAGCAGCCGCCCGCGCGCGCCGGCCACCGCGGGCACCGACCGCGCCTGGTCGAGGAACGTTGCAACGGCATCGGCGCTGTCGCGCCTGACTGGCATGGAAGGCTTGCGGTCGCCACCCGGCATCGGTCTTTGACCCTCCCGTTACCGCTCAATATGGTAAGTGCACACCGCGCGCGTCCAGTGCGTCAGAAAATAACAAACCCGAGGGAACCCCACCGGATGAGCGCCCCCGGCGCGTCTACCCCGACGCTGATCACGCTGTTGCGCGTTTATATCCCGTTTGCGCTGGCCTACGTGCTCTCCTACCTGTTCCGTTCGGTCAACAGCGTCATCTTCCCCAGTCTGGAGCACGACATCCCGGACCTGACGGCGGGGGATCTCGGTTTCCTGACCAGCATGTATTTCCTGTTCTTCACGGCGGTACAGATCCCGCTCGGCGTCATGCTCGACCGCTACGGTCCGCGTCGCGTCCAGTCCGGACTGGTCCTGTTCGCGGCGCTGGGCTGTATCGTCTTCGGCACCGCCGCCTCGGTGGCCGGGCTGGCGGGCGGCCGGGCCTTGATCGGCCTCGGCGTTGCTGGCGGCCTCATGGCGGCGATCAAGGCCATCACCATCTGGTATCCGCCGCAGCGCTGGTCGCTGATGGTCGGCCTGCACATGGCGGCCGGCGGCCTGGGGTCGCTGGTCGCCACGCACCCTGTCGAAGCAGCGCTGGGGCTCGCCGGATGGCGCCACGTGTTCTTCGGTCTGGGCGCCATCACGGTCGCGGTCTCCGCCCTGCTCTTCTTTGCCGTTCCCGAACGCGGCGCGGCAGTGGCATCAGCACCGATCGGCACCCAGTTCCGCGCCGTCGGGCGCATCATGCGCGATGGCTATTTCTGGCGGCTGGCCCCCATGGTGGCGCTACAGCAGGCGGCGTTCTTCGCGTTCCAGGCGCTGTGGGCGGGCCCGTGGCTGCGCGACGTAGTCGGCCTGGATCGGGCCGCCAGCACCGGCCAGTTGTTCTGGCTCGCCGTCGGCATGACGGCCGGCTTCGTCATCACCGGCTGGGCGGCCGGTGCGCTGGCCTTGCGGGGCGTGCCCTATATCGTGACCGCCAACGTGGCGCTCGCGATTTTCCTCGTCGTCAACACCAGCCTGATCTTCACCGGCCTGTGGCGCGGCGCATCCTCGTTGCAGGTGACGGCGCTGATGCTGGCGTTCGGTTTCGGCGGCGCCGTGGGCATCATCTATTTCACGCCCATACAACACGCCTTCCCCATCGAACTGTCAGGCCGCGCCACCACCAGTATGAATTTCGTGGTGTTCCCGGCCGTGCTGATCGGCCAATGGGGCCAGGGCAAGATCCTTGATCTTTGGCCCAAGACAGCCGCCGGCTATGCGCCCGAAGGGTACGCCGTGACGGCGTTCATCTTCGTCACGCTGCAAGCTGCAGGCCTGCTCTGGTTCCTGTTCTCGCCTGCCCGCCCCGCCGTCGAGCGCCGAGCCGTGGGAGCGCCGGCTTCCGGCCTCCCCGGCGCTGGCGCTCCGGATCAGGCCGCGACGAGATAGTGCACGCTGAAGAGCTGGTCGGGATCGATCCAGGTTTGCGCGCGGATGAACCCGGTCGGCGCCACCAGCGCATCGACGTCATCGAGGTCGTACTTGTACGAATACTCCGTATGCACGCGCTCGCCGGCGTCGAAAAAAAAGCGTTGCCCGGCCACCACCACGGACTGGGTGCGAAGGCTTCGGATGTAGATCTCGATACGCCCCTTGTCGGCGTTGTAGAACGCGTCGTGTACGAAGGCATCGACGTCGAAATTGGCGCCCAGCTCGCGGTTCATGCGCGACAGCAAGTTGAGGCTGAATGCCGCCGTCACGCCCGCCGCATCGTTGTAGGCGGCGTGCAGCATATCCGGGTCCTTCTTGAGATCGGCACCCAGCACGAGCGCGCCGTCATCGCCCAGCAGCTGGCGCGCATTGCGCAAGAACGCCTGTGCCTCGTGCGGCTCGAGATTGCCGATGGTCGAACCTGGAAAGAATCCCAGCTTGGCGGCACCCGATGCGCCGGGCAGCCACGGCAGCATCGGAAGCTCCATATAGTCGGCGCAGACCGGCACGATGGCGAGCGCCGGATAGTCCGCTCGCAGGCGCCGGCAGGTCGCCTCCAGGTGCTCGCCGGAAATGTCGATCGGCACATAGGCCGACACGTCGTTCAGTCCCTGCAGCAACAGCCGCGTCTTGACGCTCGATCCACTGCCAAACTCGACAAGCTGTCGTGCGGCGCCAGCAAGCACCGCGATCTGCCGCGCGCAGTCGCGCAGGATCGCGATCTCCGTGCGCGTCAGGTAGTACTCCGGCAATTCGCAGATCGCGTCGAACAGGGCTGAGCCTTGCGCGTCGTAGAGGAATTTGGCGGGTATGGCACGCGGCCGCTTCGACAAACCGTCCAGCACTTCGGTCTCGAACGTGCCGTCGCTGGCCGTCCGGCCGATTTTCAGAGGCTGACCGGAATACATCACGAGTCCTCCGCTAGTCGGACTCCACCGAACATCCAGCGTGCGTCCGGTGGAAAGAAGTTACGGTAGGTAATGCGCACATGGCCCGGCGGCGTAACGACGGCACCGCCGCGCAACACCATCTGGTTGGCCATGAACTTGCCGTTGTACTCGCCGACCGCGCCGTCGGGCTCACGGTAGCGCGGGTAGGCAACATAGGGACTGGCGGTCCATTCCCACACGTCGCCGATCATCTGCTGCAGGCCCGGAGCGCAGGGCGCCGGCAACGGGTGCAAGACCCGCTCGTCGCCGAGATTGCCGCGCACAGGAATCGTGGCAGCGGCGTGCTCCCATTCGGCCTCGGTTGGCAGACGCCGGCCGGTCCACTTCGCGTAAGCCGCAGCCTCGTAGAAGCTGACGTGACAGACCGGCTCGTCCATCGCCACCAGTCGTTGCCCGGTCAGCGTGAAGACATGCCAACGGCCGCCGACGTTTTCCCAGTACAGCGGCGCCGTCCAGCCCCGGGTGTTGACCACAGCCCAACCTTCGGACAGCCAGAACTCCGGCCGTCGATAGCCGTCGTCCTCGATGAACTGGATGAACTCGCTGCAGGTCACCAGGCGCGATGCGAGCGCGAAGGCATCGAGCCATACGCGATGGCGCGGCCCCTCGTTGTCGAAAGCGAAGCCGTTGCCGGCATGGCCGATCTCGACCAGACCGCCATCGAAGCGCGTCCACGTCATCGCCGCGATCGGACCGTCGGTCCGCGGCACCGGCGCCTGATACGCCGGCCGCAGCGGATTGACCGACAGCACATGCTTGATATCCATCAGGATCAGTTCCTGATGCTGCTGCTCGTGATTGAGCCCGAGCTCAAGCAGGTCCCAGAGCTCGGCGTTAGCCAATCCGTCGTCGCGCACCATCAGTTCGCCCATCGCGCGATCGACATAGCGGCGATACCGCAGGATGTCCTCGACACCGGGTCGCGACAGCAGGCCGCGCTGCGGCCGGGGATGACGGGCGCCGACAGCCTCATAGTATGAGTTGAAGAGATAGCCGTAGCGCGGATCGTACGGCTGATACGCCGGATCGAAACGCGCCAGGATGAAGGTCTCGAAGAACCAGGTGGTGTGCGCGAGATGCCATTTCGTCGGACTGGTGTCCGGCATCGACTGCACGGTTTGATCTTCAGCCGACAGTGGTGCGGCCAGTCGTTCGCTGTACCGTCGAATCACGGAAAACCGCGCCGCCAGTGCGGCACGGCTTTCCTGCCGGCTGGGATGTTCCTCTACGGCAGCCGGCACGTCGTCATTCTCCGCTGAACCGCTCGCTGGTCAGGTCGCAACGCTGCTACAAAACAGCGGTTCCACGGCGATGCCGCATGACGTGATCTGAATTGCCGTCGGTCGCAAGAAAGTCGGTGACACCTTGCGACCGATCTTCGTCCGTCCGAATCGGACATACGAACCTCTGGCCGTCTCGATGGGAACAAATAAGGTCCCTTTCGTGCGCAGAATCAACCTCGTTTCGACAATCACCGAAGAGTTGATGGTGGAAATCGGCTGCGTACGTACGTATCGCCGTCAAAACCTGACATCCTTTGTCGGGGAACTTCGCACATTCGTTACCGTTGGCTGACGGGAGCGGTTGCGACGGCCGGTGCGTCGCGAACGGGTGGCTCTATGTCGGTATCGTTGATTCTTCTCATCATCCTGATCCTGTTGCTGGTCGGCGCCGTGCCCACGTGGCCGTACAGCCGCGGCTGGGGTTACTACCCTTCCGGCTTCTTCGGGGTGGCCCTGGTTGTAATCCTGATCCTGCTGCTGATGGGCCGGATCTGAGGATGCGCCGCCCGGTCATTCGACCGGGCGCTTTGGTGTGCCGGTCCGTCGTGCCAGACTATAGGCGAGTCGCATCCTTGCTCGGGACCCATCATGCCCATCTGCGAAGCCGACCCGTGGCGGCTGCAGTACTTCGAGTCCGTCACCTGCCCGGCGGACGTCCTGATTCCCACCGAGGATGCCGACGCCTGGTCATGGTTCCCGAAGCATCGCTGGGTTTACGACAAGCTCGCCGTTGCGCGTAGCCAAGGCCTCGACGCAGCGCCGCACGGCGTGTCGCCGTCGTCCTTTCCTGTCTTCTCCAAGCCGATCTACAACCTCAAAGGGATGGGGGTCGGCAGTCGAGTCCTGGAGTCGGAAGATGACTACATCACCGCTTACGCGCCGGGACATTTCTGGATGACCCTGCTGGATGGCCGTCATGTCAGCTCGGACGCCGCCGTGGTCGATGGCGATGTCCGCTGGTGGCGCCATACAACCGGCGCACCGGCGGGCAACGGCACCTTCGACCATTGGACCGTGCACGCGGCGGCCGACAGCGCCATCGAGACCTGGTGCGGTGACTGGGCGGCGCATCATCTGCGCGGCTACACCGGCATGGTGAATTTCGAGACCATCGGCGGGCGCATGATCGAGATCCACTTGCGCTTCGCCGACCAGTGGCCCGACCTCTACGGTCCCGGCTGGGTCGAGGCCGTCGTCGATCTTTACGCCGCCGGCACATGGACGTTCGACGACGCGCAGCGGCATGACGGCTTCAGCGTGGTGTTGTTTGGCCCGCACGGCCGGCGCTATCGCCATCCGCCTCCGGCGCTGGTGGCGGATCTTCGCCGCATGCCCGGTGTGTTGAGCGTGCAGACGACGTTCCACGAGGACCTGGCACCGGATCGCCACGCCATGCCACCTGGTGGCTTCCGGTTGGCGATCATCAACTGCGACGATCTCGCGGCGGGGCGCGCCGCGCGCGAGCGCCTACGCCAGCATCACGGCCTTCAGGATTCGACCGGCTCGGCTTGAGGCAGTGGCTCCGCCTCGGGAGCCGTCGTCGGCTCGGGTTCAGCGCGTGACGGCAGGTTCAACGCCGCCAGCAGATCGCGCACTTCCTGCCGTGCCGCGACGTGCGACATGGTCATCGCGATTCCCGTCTTCTCCTCGCGCAGGTCGAGCAGGGTCAGGCCCTTGAGAAATAGCTCGCGATAGATCACACGCTCGGCGAGACCCGCCGCCAGGCGATAGCCGATGCGCTTGGCGAGCGACTCGAGCACAGCGCCCATGTCCCGCTTGTTGCGGGCCGAGATCGCCGACAGGCGGTTACGCATCACCAGCCAGTCGACCGGTTTGCCGCCGCTCATCGCCCGCAGCTGGCGCTGCTTCCAGACGGTCTCGGCGTAGATGCTGGGGCGCACGACCTTCAACGTGTCGGGATCGACGCGCGCCAGCAGGTCGAGATCGACGAAACTGTCATTGAGCGGCGTCACCAGCGTATCGGCGTAGGTATGCGCGTGGCGCGACAGGAAGGTATCGCTGCCCGGCGTGTCGGCAATGACGTAGTCACAGGTCGGCAGCAGATCGGCGAACGCCGCGTCGAGCCGCTGCCGCTCGTCAGCCTCCGCGTCGGAGCGCACCGAAAGCGTGCTGGGCAGTACAGCGCGGTGATCCGGCAGCGGCGTCGCCAAGCCCTTGGCGTTGGCCCAGGTGCGGCGATTCTCGACATAGCGCGTCAGGGTTCCCTGGCGGGCGTCGACATCGATGACGCCCACGCGCGCGCCGTCGCGCAGCAGCGCCACGGCGATATGCATCGCCGCCGTCGACTTGCCGGAGCCGCCTTTCTCGTTGCCGAAGACGATCACATGGGCGCGCGGTGCGCCGGCAGTCGCCTGCGCTTGCACGATGCTGGGATTCGCGGCCGGACGGAACGCGGCGAGAAAGGGCGCGGTGTTTGCACTCATCGAGGGGGCCTCACCGACCGGTCTGATGCCGATCTCCTGCCCCGATTTTTACACTGATCCCCGCCCCGCCGCGAGTCGCGGGGTGGGGACAACTTAAGTCAGCGAAATGCGCGATTAGCTATGTTGGCCGGCCATTCGGCGATACACGTCCGGATCATGGCGCTCCATGAACAGCGTCGGCTTGATCAGGGCTGACCAACCGTACTTCTCGTACAGCCACGGTGCCGTGTTGGTCGCCAGTAGCCAACGGCGCAAGTTCTGGAGGTCGGGATGGGCATGCACGGCATCCATCAACAGGCGTGACTGCCCCTGCCCGCGCAGATCGGCGTCGACATAGACGTCGTTCAAATAGGCGAACGTCGCACGATCCGTCACAACGCGTGCAAACCCGCGCTGTCGCCCGTCACCGTCCAGCAGGGTAAAGCACAGCGAGTGCTCAAGCGAACGCGCCACGACCTCGCGCGGGATATCCTTCGCCCAACCGGTCTGTGTCGAGAGGAACCGATGTAGCGTGTCGAGATCGATGTCGGACGGGTCGGTGCTGACGCGAAATCCGCCCGCGCTCATGCCGGGCGGATCCACACCGCCGTGTCGTGGAACACGGCGCCGCCGTTGGGCCATCCGGGATCGGCGCTGGTGATGGCGTTGATGCCGATCTTCCGCTCGAAGTGCTTGTTGGGCCAGATGCCCTCGACCACGACCACCCCGCGCTGCTGGCCGGCCTGCGGCATCACGTGCACCAGCACGCTGCCGCGCTCGTTGCCCAGTACCACCCGATCGCCCTCGGCGACGCCCATGGCGGTGCAGTCGTCGGGGTTCATCAGCACTGTCGGCCGCTTCTCGCGCGCCAGCGACCCCGGCGTCTCGGTGAACGTCGAATTCAGGAAGGTGCGGGCTGGCGCCGCCACCATCCGGAACGGCTTGTCCGCCGTAGCGTTGTCGATCACGTCGAGGTGGTCAGGCAGCTCGGGCATCTCGCGCCAGCGGCCGCCGAAGCGCGACCAGTCGGGGCTGAAGTGGAACTTGCGATCGGGTGTCTCGAAGCCGTTAAGGAAGTGCGCGGTCTCGAACGGCAGCGCCATGTCCTGGCCGCCCTTGGCGTGGTTGGTCTCCGCGTCCCACATGCCCGAGAGCCGCAGGGTCTCCTCCATGATCTCCCACACCGTCATGTCGAAGCCGCGATGCTGGGCCCCCAGCCGCTTGGCCAGGCCGCAGATGACATCGTGGTTCTGGCGGCTCTCGGCGTAGGGCTCGATCACCTTCTTGGTGACCTGGAAGTAGGTGTGGCCGCTGGCGGTATAGAAATCGTCGTGCTCGAGGAAGGTGGTCGCCGGCAGCACGATATCGGCGAACGCCACCGTCTCGGTCGGCAGCTGCTCGTGCACGCACAGGAACAAGTCCTCGCGCGCCAGGCCCTTGTGCACCAGATTCAGCTCCGGGCAGACCATCGCCGGGTTGGTGTTCTGGATCAGCATCGCCGTCACCGGCGGGCCGCCGTTCAGCGCTCCGGGATCGTTGGTCAGGATCGGCCCCAGGCGCGACTGGTCGAGATCACGCACGGAGGTGTCGACGCAATCCAGCCCTTCGATCAGAGAGCGGTTCAGCGGATACATGCCGGTGTGACCATAGAGCGCGCCGCCGCCGGGATATTTCCAGGCCCCGGTAATCGCCGGCAAACAGGTCACCGCATGCATGTTCGCAGCACCATTGCGCGAGCGGCTGAAGCCATGATGGCAGCGGATGAAGGCCTTCTTGTTGCCGCCATAGAGCCGGGCAAAGGCGATGATCTCCTCGACGCTCAGTCCGGTGATCGCCGATGCCCAGGCCGGCGTTTTCGTCTTCACATGGGCCGCGAGGTCGTCGGGACGGTCAGTGTATTGCCGCAGGTAGTCCCAGTCGGCGAAGCCCTCGGCGAACAGCACGTGCATGACCGCGCAGGCCAGCGCCCCGTCGGTACCCGGCCGCACCGCCAGGTGCATGTCGGCCTTCTCGGCCGTGCCCGTGCGATAGGGATCGACCACCACCAGCGTGGCGCCGCGCTTACGCGCCGCCATCGCGTGGTGCATCACGTTGACCTGGGTGTTCACGGGATTGCCGCCCCAGATCACCACCAGATCGGTATGCGCATCGACCTCGCGGAAGTCGGCGCCGCGCTTGGCACCGACGCCGGCGATCCAGCCGGTGTCCGACAGGGTCACGCAGATGGTCGAGAACCAGCGCGAATATTTCATCGCATGACGCAGGCGCTGGATGCCGTCGCGCTGCACCAGCCCCATGGTGCCGGCGTAGAAATAGGGCCACACCGTCTCGGTGCCGAACTTCGCCGCACGCTCGGTGAACTCGTGCGCCACGATGTCGAGCGCCTCGTCCCACCCGATGCGTTTGAACTGGCCGGAGCCCTTGGGCCCTACCCGCTTCATCGGGTACTGCAGGCGGTCGGGGTGGTGCACCCGTTCGCTATAGCGCGCGATCTTCTCGCAGATCACACCGGCGGTATAGGTGTTGCGCTTGGAGCCGCGGACACGGCCGATGGTCCGCGCATCCAGCCGTTCGACGTCCAGCGCGCAGGTACTGGTGCAGTCGTGCGGGCAAACCGACGCGACGATCTCGGTATTGGACTTGGCGCGCGTGGCGCCACCATCGGGGGCCATGGTCGGAAACGCTCCTGTCGTGCGGCCGGCACGATACCGTCAGACCGCCAGCGGCGGAAGCGCCCTCATATAACCGATTGATTGTATTGTCGCGATTGTACCCCAGCGGCCCCTCACCCTTTCCAGCCGCGCGCGACTTTACGCACCTGCTCGGCATCGAATGAATTGATGCAATCGATGAAGCTGTCGGTAACGAGCTCACCGACCGCCGGGGTCGAAGCGATGACGCCTTCCTGCTTGAGCAGGTCGACATAGCTCTTGAAGCGCGTCTGGTCGATGACGCCGTAGCGCTTCTGCGGCGGGAAACCGAGATCGTAGGTCGTGGCCGTGCTCACGATCTCCGGCAGGCCGTTCTTCATCGCCTCCTCGTCGGTGGCGCCCCGCCTGGCTGCCGGCGAGACATTCCACCACATGCGGATGGCCGCCTCCGGATTGGTCAGCATGAAGACGACCGACTTGGCAAAACCGCGGCCGAAGCCGCAGATGTCGTCGCGCCGGGTCGCGATCGCCTTGTCGGACGCGAACATGCCGCCGTTGCCCAGCGTGGCCAGGGTCGGGTGCTTGAAGTAGCGGAACTTGTAGCCGGCGCGCTCAAGCCCGAAATAGATGCCGTCGAACAACCCCAGCGCCTGCACATTGTTCGACTGCAGGGCCGCCATCGCCTGATCCATGACGCCGACCGGCACCAGCGTGTCGGGGCCTGGCTCGATCCCTGCCGCCCGCAGGATGGCGCGCACCACAGGCACCGCGGCGCTGCCGAAGTTGGAGACGCCGATCTTCTTGCCCTTGAGATCCTCGATGCGTTGGATCGGCGAGCCCTCCGGCACACCGATGAAGTAGATCAGGTGATTGTTGGTGGCGAAGATGATCTTGCCGCGGATCCCCTTCTCATAGCCGTTGATCGATGGCTCGACGGTGATCATCGCTACGTCTGCCTGGCCGGCGGCGGCGAGCTGGGTGGCTTGCGGCGCCCCGGAGGAATAGCGGATCTCGACGTCGAGCCCGTCCTCTTTGAAGAAGCCAGCCTGCTGGCCGATATAGATCGGCGCAAAGGCGATGTAAGGCACCGGCGCCCCGCCCTGCACGGCGAACGTCTTCAGCTGGGCGGCGGCGGGTCCAGCCATGGCCGCGGCCCAGGCCAGGATCGGCACGGCGGCCAGTTTTCGGAACGCGGCGAAAGCCATGGTTGTTTCCC